>Ga0315903_10006141_pt1 | contig 15441 bp, 12 predicted proteins | sample LakEriMetagenome_7_FD_203524 | JGI IMG/M metagenome (GOLD analysis project Ga0315903, IMG submission 203524) | Freshwater fungal communities from buoy surface, Lake Erie, Ohio, United States - Buoy 2 MA119 | ecosystem: Environmental > Aquatic > Freshwater > Lake | place: USA: Lake Erie, Ohio...
GACGAAGTGATCGCCAAGCGCATCCCCGGCACCGCCGAGGCTGATGCCGAAGCAGCACGTCAGGCGATCCGCGAGAAGTATGCTATCATGCAGACGGCCATTGATGGCGCGACGACGCCCGACGAAATCAAGGAAGCGTTGAATGTCGCTTAAGCTGAACTCGTCCGGTGGGGGTAGCGTCACGCTTCAGGAGCCTGTGACGGCGTCGGCTTTGACGTTGAGCCTTCCTGCGGTCAACGGCACGGTCGTTACAAACGCTACTCCCGGCACGGTGCTTCAGGTTGGCAGCACGACCAAAACCGACACGTTCTCAACGACGAGTACGTCGTTCACGGATATCACGGGGTTTTCCGTGACGCTGACGCCGACGAGCAGCAGCAACAAGTTTCTCGTTCAGGTGGTGGCAAACGTCGCCAACAGCGGCGCGGACGCCGTGATGATTCAGCTTGTTCGGGGCAGCACGGCGATCTGTATCGGCGATGCCGCCGGGTCGCGTATTCGTGCGTCCGCTTCCAACATGTTTACGTCGAGCAGCATGTCCTCGACATGCGTCAACTTCTTGGACAGTCCGGCAACGGCAAGCGCCGTGACCTACAAAGTCCAGATGCGGCTCAACAGCGGCACCGGATACCTCAATCGTTCCGGCGCGGACGTTGATAACGCGGCGCATCCGAGAACTGCGTCCACCATCACGGTCATGGAAATCGCGGGATGAGTACGGTCAAGACGATCAACGTCGTTCACCCCTCGTCCGCGTCGAACAACATCACGCTCGACAGTTCCGGCGCTACGGCCTTTTCTGGAGGCACCGCAACTTTCTCCGGCACTAGCGGGGCGAATGCAATTCGCATCAACGGCGCAGGGGGGTCGTGGTTTTGGATTGATAACCCGACGACGACCACGCTTCGTTTTTCGACTGGCGGGTCAGCGGGCACCAACCCGATGACGCTCGATGACTCGGGCAACCTTCGTTTCAATTCCGGCTATGGCAGCGCGGCTATTGCCTACGGTTGCAGGGCATGGGTCAATTTCAACGGGACGGGGACAGTCGCGATCCGCGCTTCTGGAAACGTCACGTCCATCACGGACAACGGCACGGGCGACTATACGGTGAACTTCACCAACGCCATGCCGGACGGGAACTACGCTGTTTTCGGCACTTCTGGTCAAAGCTCCGCCGTAAACAACATGAACTGCGTCGGTCGAAACTTGGATAATTCGGTGCAGAGCACAACCGCCGTGAGGCTCTATAACCTTGTGACGAATAACTCTGCTACCATCGACAATCCCAACATCTTCGTCGGAATTTTCAGGTAGCAGGAGCGAACCTTGACCAACGCCGTCAACCTCGCCAATGCCGCGCCGTCCCTCAACGGCTCAAGCGGCAACCTGACCGTCACGGGCACGATGGTGGCGGGGTCGTCCTATGCGTGGCGCAATGCCATTATCAACGGAGACATGCGAATTTGGCAGCGGGGGACAAGTGCTGCCGGATCGTATCCGACCTACCTTGCCGACCGTTGGATGAACTATCGAGCGGTTGCGGGTTCGACGTTTAGTCGTCAGACGTTTAATGACGCGACAAACGTTCCGGGAATTCAAACATGCCAGAGGATTCAGCGCGATAGTGGAAACACTTCTACAACCGCCATCTACATTTCTCAGTCCGTTGAGACGCTGAACTCTATCCCGTTCGTCGGACAGTCCGTAACTCTTTCCTTCTATGCTCGCGCAGGGGCAAACTTCTCTGCCGCAAGCGGCAATATGACCTTTGAAATTGTTTCCGGCACAGGCACAGATCAGAATGTGATTGCCGGGTTCACAGGGCAAACCAATGTTGCGGCAGGGACTCGCACGCTCACGACGACGTGGCAACGGTTTACGGCAACGGGGACTGTCTCTTCGTCGGCAACGCAGCTTGCCGTGAATTTGTATTATATTCCCGTTGGCACGGCGGGCGCGGCCGACTTTATGGAAATCACTGGCGTACAGCTTGAAGTAGGCACCGTCGCCACGCCGTTTGAGCGGCGGGACTACGGGCGGGAACTGATCATGTGCCAGAGGTACTTTCAAAAGTCCTATCCCGTTGGCAACGCACCCGGAAACACGGATGGCGCGGGCCTTGTTGGCGGCACTGCTATGAACAACGGCGCGAACAACATCGGCAATAATGGAATGCCCGTTGCATTTCGGGTCAACATGCGCGCTGCGACGACGATCACAATCTATGCGCCGTATTCAGGAACGGCGGGGTCCATGGCCGTCGCGAAAGGTGGCACTCCTCGGGCTGACTACGTAGCCTCTGTAGCCAATGCAAGTGAAACCGGCTTTGTAATTTCGTCGTCAGCTAGCGGGTCTGGCGGAACCGCAGGAACAGCGACAGAGCTTCTGTTTCAATACACAGCCTCGGCGGAACTCTGACCATGTACACGAACGCTTCCTACTACAACGATTGGGCGGGAAACCCGGCGGGCATTCGCTGCGACATCAATGGGGTTACGAGCTTCGTGCCGCTTGACCCTGCCAACGCCGACTATGCCAACATCATGGCCCTTGTCGCTGCGGGGGAACTGGTGATCGCGCCCGCTGAATAAATCTTCCTCCGGATATGGTAGGATAGCGCATGTCCGGATTGCCCGCTTTCCAGAGTGACGCCTTCCAAGTCGACGCCTTCCAGTCGTCGGTCAGCGTCGCCGTATCCGTCGTCGGTGTAGCGGGCACCGGAGAAGTCGGTTCCGTCAACGTCACCGGGACCGCCAACGTCTTCCCGACCGGGGTCTTCGGGACTGGTCAAGTTGGCGACGTTACTATCTTCATTCAGACCTTCGTCAACGTCACGGGCGTTTCCGCGGCCGGAGAAGTCGGCACCGTCAACGTCACCGGGACCGCCAACGTCTTCCCGACGGGCGTCTCCGCAACCGGAGAAGTCGGCACCGTCGATGTGTCCGGTGCTGCCAACGTCATTACGACAGGGGTCTTCGGCACGGGTCAGGTCGGATCCGTCGACGTCTCTGCCGCCGCCAACGTCTTCCCGACGGGTGTCTTCGGAACGGGTCAGGTCGGCACGGTCGATACCGTCATCACGACGGTCGTCCCCGTAACGGGCGTCTTCGGCACGGGTCAGGTCGGCACAGTCGTCGCCGCGGCAAGCGCCAACGTCTTCCCGACCGGCGTTTCCGCAACCGGGCTAGTGTCAAGCGTCCTCGTTTGGGATAATATCGTCCCCGTACCGGGAACCGTTTGGACGCCAGAAGTCCCGGCTTCTGCTGCGGTGTGGACCGAGGTCACACCCGCCCCTACCAATATCTGGACAGAGGTCACCCCCGGTTCTACAGACATCTGGACAGAGGTCGACCCCAACACGACCGACACTTGGACCCCGATAGCGGCTTAGGACTAAAATGCCCAGTACCTATTCGAACCTCGGCATTGAACTCATGGCTACCGGAGAGAAGTCCGGTACGTGGGGTGCCATCACGAACACGAACCTCGGCACCTTGGTCGATCAAGCCATTGCCGGGTTCACGACGCAGGCCGTCACCGACGGCGCGGCGACCGTCCTCACGATCCCCGACGGCTCCTCCTCGGCGGGCCGCAACGCCGTGATCGAGTTGACGGGCGCGTTGACTGCGGCTCGGACCGTTGAAGTTCCGACCAAGGAAAAACTCTGGGTCTTCTACAACAACACGAGCGGCGGCTACGCGGTCACCGTGAAGGTGAACGGTCAGACGGGCGTGGGCATCCCCAACGGTGCCCGTGCCATCGTGTATTGCGACGGCACCGACGTCCGCCCCGTGTTCGTCGACGCCATTCAAGCCGGGGACCTCGGGGCGGGGGTCGAGACCTTCCTGACGACCCCGTCGAGCGCGAACCTCCGCGCTGCCGTGACGGACGAGACTGGGACCGGGTCTCTCGTCTTCGCGACGTCCCCCTCGCTCACAACCCCCAACCTTGGAACCCCGTCTGCCGTTACGCTGACGAACGGCACGGGTCTTCCCCTGACGACGGGCGTGACGGGCACTCTCCCCGTTGCCAATGGCGGCACGGGGGTTACGTCTTCGACCGGCACAGGCTCTGTCGTCCTGTCCAGCGGGCCGACGATGACCCTCGGCAATGCGACGGGTCTTCCCCTGACGACGGGTGTGACGGGCGTCCTCCCCGCCGCGAACGGTGGGACAGGTTTGTCGTCTCCGGGGACCAACGGGAACGTTCTGACCTCGAACGGCACGGCGTGGGTCAGCTCCGCGCTTACTACGAGCCCCATTCCCACTTACAGCGTCTTCACTTCGAACGGGACGTTCACCGTTCCCACCGGCGTCACGAGGGTGCGCGTTACCGTTGTCGGGGGCGGTGGCGGCGGTGGCGGTTCTAATGACACGCTTGGCGGTGGCGGCGGTGGTGGCGGTGGGACCGCCATCAAAGTCGTCACGGGTCTCACTCCCGGTGGCACTGTTTCCGTCACGGTCGGCGGCGGTGGCTCTGGTGCAGGCAGTGGTGGAACCGGCAGCACTGGCGGCACGTCTTCGTTCGGGGCCTACTGCTCTGCAACAGGCGGCTCGGGTGGAACCGGCGGTCCGGGTTATGGCGGTGGTGGTGGTGTCGGCTCTAGTGGCGACCTGAACTTCTACGGTAACGGTGGCGGTGGCGGTAACGCTCAGGGTGGGACTTCCGGCGGTTCCGGCGGTCATGGTGGAAGCAGCATCTTCCCCGGCGCGGCGGCGGGTATTCCGATCTTCGCCGGTCCCGGCAACGCCGCGGCTGCTAACAGCGGTGGTGGCGGTGGTGGCGGTAACAGGGCTGGTGGAAACGCGGGCGGCGCGGGCGGCTCCGGCATCGTAGTCGTGGAGTACTGACATGCACGCTTTGATTTCCCCCAACGAAAAGGCCGTTTCGTGGGACGGTACGGTGCTCGGGCAGCGTGTTGCTGAAGTCGTGCAGGAGACCTTTCAGGTCGCCCCTCCCCTTTTTTGGGTCGACTGTGACGACACGATCCAGCCCGATAGGTTCTACTATCTGGACGGCACGTTCGGCCCGATACCCCCTCCGCCGCCCCCTCCGCCCGCTCCGGAACCTCCTGTTACTCCCGCGGAGTAAAACTTCATGCCGCTTCAGAAACTCCAGTTCAGACCCGGAGTGGTTCGTGACCTGACCGGGTACACGAATGAGGGGGGCTGGAGGGACTGCAACCTCGTCCGGTTCCGAAACGGCTTCCCTGAAACCGTGGGCGGTTGGCAGAAGTACACGAGCAGCACCTTCCTCGGGACGTGTCGCTCGATGCTCAACTGGATCGCCCTGAACGGCGCGAACTACCTCGGCGTCGGAACGAACCTGAAGTTCTACATCGAAGAGGGTGGCCAGTTTTTCGACATCACCCCACTTCGTTCCACCGTCACGTTGACCAACCCTTTCACCGCGACGAACGGGTCCTCCGTCATCACGGTGACCGACGTTGCGCATGGCTGTGACGACGGGGACTTCGTCACGTTCAGCGGGGCAACGGGGCTCGGCGGGAACATCACGGCCTCCGTGCTGAACCGCGAGTTCGAGATCACCTTCGTCACCGTCGACAGCTACACGATCACCGTGTCGGCCACGGCCAACGCGACGGACGCCTCGGGGTCTCCCGGTGGTGGGACCGTGACTACCGCCTATCAGATCAACACGGGTCTCGACACTCAAGTCGGCGGTACGGGATGGGGCGCGGGCACGTGGTCCCGCGGGACTTGGGGCAGCGCCGCCACCGTCTCCGTCGGCAACAGCCTCCGTCTGTGGTCTCAGGACAACTACGGCGAAGACCTGTTGATGTGCGTCCGCAACGGCGGCATCTACTACTGGGACGCCACTTCCGGAACCGGGGTGCGCGCCGTGACGCTCGCTTCGTTGTCCTCCGACACTACGACGCCTACGCTCGGTGCTCAGATCATGCTGTCGGATCGCGACCGTCATGTGATCGTGTTCGGCGCGAACAACGGCACGTCGACCGCTCAGGACCCCCTGCTCATCCGGTTCTCCAGTCAGGAGGACCCGTACACTTGGGATCCGACGGCCACCAACACCGCGGGCGATCTTCGCCTTGGCTCCGGATCACTGATCGTGCGGGCCATCGAAACGAAGCGCGAAATCCTCGTCTTCACCGATCTGGCCCTGTACTCGATGCAGTACCTTGGTCCGCCGTACACGTTCGGCATCCAACAGCTCGCCGCCAACATCACGCTAAACGGCTACAACAGCATCGCCGCCGTTGACGACACGGTCTTCTGGATGGGCAAGGACGGCTTCTACGTCTATGCGGGTCAGACCAAATCCCTGCAATGCCCGATCCTGAACTATGTATTCAACGACTACAACTCGGCGCAGTCCGACAAGGTCTACGCCGCGGTGAACAGCGAGTTCAACGAGGTGACGTGGTTCTACCCGTCGGCTTCGTCCGAGGAAAACAACAAGTACGTCACGTACAATTATGTCGATGGAGCGTGGACCTTCGGCACCCTCGCGAGGACCGCGTGGATCGACCGCGGCGTCCGCTTCTATCCGCTCGCCACGTCGCCCGACAGCTACCTGTACAACCACGAGTTCGGCACCGACGACGGCAGCACCAACCCGAGTACGGGCCTCAACGCCTATATCGAGAGTGCGCCCGTCGACATCGGCGACGGCGACAAGTTCTCGTTCGTGCGCAGGCTCATCCCCGACGTGAACTTCTTCAACGCCACGAACGATCCGACTCTCGACATGGTCTTGAAGACGCAGAACTATCCGGGGTCCAACTACGTCGCCGGGTCCGACTCGTCCGTCACCCGCACGGCGACGGTGCCCGTCGACCAGTACACGCAGGTTCGCGACATCCGCCTGCGTGGGCGCAGCGTCGTGCTGCGTGTCGAGAGCGACCGCGTCGGAACCCGGTGGTCGCTCGGTTCGCCCCGTATTGAAATCCGGACGGACGGCGGTCGCTGATGGACTATCGTACCGTCTTCCCCACATTCCCGCGGCCTCCTCGGGAGTATGATCAGAGGTACTTCGACGACTTGACCCGTGCGCTCGACGCACTCGTCGTCGCCATCCGCAACCCCGGCGAAGGTCGCCAGACGACCGTGGTCATGACTGAACTCGCGACCACCGACTATGGCCTTGAGCCGGGGACGCTGTTCCAACAGAACGGCGTCGTCTACGTCACGCTCCTGTACCAAAGCCATGTCGGTGGGCTTTCGGCCACGGGATCCGTTGGAACGGTTGCCGTGACGGTATGAAAAAGGTATTTTCAGGTGCCGCTGCTTCAGGGTTTCCGGCTCCTGCAACTACCACATGGAACAGGTAAGGTTCATGCAGGGCATTGAGGCACTTACTCGAAGCGACACGGCCCGTGGTCCACGGATCACGGAACAGCAGACGACTGCCCTTGAGCGGTCTCTTTCCTCCATTTCCCCGGAGGAAATCGAATCCCTGCGCGAGTTGCAGGACGAACTGCAAGACATGTCGGCCGAAGACATTCAGGCCCTGATCGGCATTCTGGACTTCCTTCAGAAGAACGAACGTCGCTACCCTGAAGCCGTCCGCTTCCTGATCCAGCGTGAGTTGGTCGAGCCGGGCGATCTTCCGCCCGAGTACGTCCCTGCGTTTTTTGCAATCCTCCGCCGCATCGCCTTGGATGCTCTGCGCTCGCAGCAACGCTACGCCACCGGCGGAGTCGTCTCCCTCCGTCGGAAGGCGGAGGAGGTGCGCGAAGCGGGCCGGAACGGCGACACGATGCTCGCCCACATTACGCCGGGTGAAGCCGCCATGCTGAAGCGCATGGGCGGTTCGGGCACGATCAACCCGAAGACGGGTCTGCCCGAGTTCTTCCTGAAGAGCGTAGGCAAGTTTCTGAAGAAGGCCGCTCCGGTCATCCTCCCGGTCGCCCTCAACTTCATCGCCCCCGGTCTCGGCGCTGCGGCGTCCGGCTTCATCGGTGCGGGTGTCGGCGGTTTGATCGCGGGCCAGAAGCCGGGCGACGCGCTGAAGTCGGCTCTGGTCGGCGGCGTGACGGGCGCGGTTTACTCCGGCCTGACCGGGCCGGGCACCTTCATGGAGAACGTCCGCGGCGGCATGCCCTCGTTCCTCGGCGGAGCGGAGCGTCCGCTGTTTGCCCCGTCGATCACGGGCGGTGCGCCTACAGTTCCGACTGCTCCGGTCGGGGCTCCGACGCCCGCGACCGCCGCTGCCGACATCCCCATGGAGCAGGCGGCGAAGCCGGCTGCGGGCATCAGCGGGATCGTCGACAAGACCCGCAACCTGATCACGGCCAACCCGTTCCCCGCCGTCATCGGCGCGGGTCTCATCGGATCGATGCTCGGCGGGTCCGGACAGGCGCAGGCCGTTCCGGCCCTCGGCTCTCAGCGCACGGGCACCGACCTGCTGCGTCAGCAGCCCGGCACCTACGGCTTCGACGTCGCGGCGTTCCGCCCCCGCTACACGACGGGGACGGGTGTCGTCCCGACGCCGTCTCCTGCGTTCCCGGCGGTCGCCGCGAGGACGGGCGGTCACATTTCCGGTCCCGGCACGGGCACGAGCGACAGCATCCCGGCCTACCTCAGCGACGGCGAGTTCGTGCTGACGGCGAAGGCCGTGAAGGGTGCCGGTGAAGGCGACCGGATGAAGGGGGCCAAGCGGCTCTACAAACTCATGAATCAACTTGAGCGGAGGGCCTGACGATGGCTGAAGTCACCACTCAGCAGCAGATCGTCCGCGAGGCCCCGGAAGTCGAAGCTTATAAGCTCGGACTTCTACAGCTTGCCAAGGACGTCAGCTCGCAGCCGATCAGCCTGCCCGCGATGCAGGTGGCGGGTCTTGCTCCGGAGCAGGCGCAGGCGGTGCAGCTTGCTCAGCAGGGCATCGGATCCTACGCCCCCTACCTCCAGCAGGCGGGTCAGCTCTACTCCGGGGTGCCCGGCTACGCTCAGGGCGCACTCCAGTCGGTGACGCAGGGTGCGGGTCTGGCGACCGCGCTCGGCATGCAGGGTGCTCAGGCCTACGACCCGAATATGGGCGTGTCCTTCATGAACCCCTATCAGCAGGCCGTGACGCAGGAAGCGCTGCGCGAGATCGGTCGGCAGGGTCAGATCCAGCAGCAGAACCTGTCCTCTCAGGCCGTTCGGGCCGGGGCGTTCGGCGGGAGCCGTGAGGGCGTGCAGCGTGCGGAGCAGAACCGCAACATCCTCGATCTGATGTCGAAGCGGATTGCCGAGGACTACTCGCAGAACTTCCTGCAAGCGCAGCAGGCGTCGATGAACGCGTTCCAGAACCAGCAGGCTCGGGCGCAGCAGGCGGGCAACCTCGCTCTCGGCGCAGCTCAGTCCGTGGGCCAGACCGGGATTCAGGCGGGCGGCTTGCAGCAGCAGGCCGGAACGTCGACCGCGGCCCTTGGTCAGCAGCTCTCGGGTCTTCAGCAGGGTGATGTTTCATTCCTGTACAACATGGGCACGAACCTGCAAGGACAGCAGCAACGCGTTCTCGACGCGGCTCGGCAGACGCAGCTTCAGCAGTCTTACGAGCCCTATCAGCGGATCTCGTTCCTGTCCGACATCTACAAGGGTGCCCCGTCGTCTCAGCAGACCCTTGCTCAGACGACCGCCCCGTCGCCGTCCATGGCCTCTCAGGTCGGCGGTCTCGGCATCGCGGCTCTCGGCGCGTACAACCTGTTCGGCAAGCAAGGCTCGTAACATGTCCAAGGTCCTCGGACGGAAGCTCTTCAAGAAGCAGTCCTCTCGCGGCAAGGGGATCACCTCGATGCTTGAGGACGCTCCCGGCTACGCCGAGGGCGGCGAGGTTTCGCGCCGCGAGATGTCCGCCGAGGAGCGGAAGCGTCTCGCGGTCGACCTGCTCGACCGTGCGAAGGAAGAGGGCTTCACCTTCATCGAGGAAGGCGAGCGTCCGTCTCTGACCCGGCAGGCCGCTGTCGGTGCGATGCCGCAGATGGGTCCCGATCCGCGGGCCGCGCAGCAGCTCGCCATGATGCAGCAGATGGGCATGATGCCGCCGCGGTTCCAAGAGGGTGGCCTGAACAGCATCCCGCAGGGCATGCGTTCTTTCAGCCCCTCGGGGTACAGGTACTCCGCCGCCCCGTTCCGTATGGCCATTCCCGGACTTGCTTCCGAAACCCCGGCCGCGTCTCCCGACGCCATGGCCCCCACGACCCCTGTCGAGGGCAGCAGCCAGTTCGGTCGCGACATCGGCGCGCTTCTCCCCACTCTTCCGAGTGAGGAGACGATGCGTCGGCGCGCTGAGGAACTCGGACGCCGGACGGAGGAGCGGGCGCAGGGCCTGAAAGAAGCGCGGGACGTGGCAGACCGCCTGATTTCCGAGATGCCTCCGGGCTCTCCTCTCGGCGACTACTTCCGCACGTTGACTCCGGAGCAGATGGTTGCCCGCGAGGAGGCCCGGAAGGACGCTGAAAAGAGGGCGCAGGAAGAGGTCGAACGGCTCCGTCGCGAGGCCCCGGAACGGGGCTTGATGGAAATCCCCCTGACCGTGCGGGACGACGGCTTCGACGCCGGGCAGCAGGCCGGATTCACGGGTGGCCGCGACGCTGCAATGCGCGCTCCTCGTATGCGGGAAGACGTGATGGCCCCCGCGCCTGAAAAGAAAGAGGGCGATGAGGGTGGTGGTCCCACCGTCACCAAGGCCGACCTCCTCATGGAAGGCATCCGGTCTCGCCGCGAGGAAATGAAGGCCGCTCGTGAAGAGGCGAAGGGTCTCGCTCTCATTCAGGCAGGTCTTGCCATGGCCGCGGGCCGCAGCTCGAACGCCCTGTCGAACATTGCCGCGGGCGGCATGTCCGGCATTCAGGCTCTGCGCGAAAGCCAGCGCGACATCCGCAAGGAAGAGCGCGAGCTGATGAGCGACGAAATGAAGATCGCCTTGGCTCGCGAGGAACTCGGTGCGCGGGCGGCGGAACGCAAGGAATCCCGTGAGGCGCGGGCGAGCGAAAGTGCGCGGGCACTGTCCCGTGAAAATGCGGGCATGCTCCGGCTTCAGGTCAGCAACATCGACACGCGCCTGAACGCCTTGGGCCGTGAAAGGTCCGCCGCTCTTGATCCCAACGAAAAGGCCCGAATCGATACCGAGATTGCGATGCTCAATCGTGAGCGCACGGACGCCTTGAACACGTACAAGTCGATCCTTGCGCAGCTCGGCGCGAATGTTCCTCAGACCCCTCAGGCTAACTCCTACTCCGGTTTTTCTGCTAAAGTCGTCCCCAAGCCCTGATTTCTTGAGCGGGAAACACAATGCCGACTTTTGACGTCACCGCACCCAATGGTCGGGTTTTCCGTGTAGACGCGCCAGAAGGGGCTACGGAAGATCAGGCCATCGCCTACGTGGCGGATGTGGTCTACCCCGCTTCTTTGCGTGAGCCTGTCCCCAAGCCGGAACGCGGCCTCGGCTCTCTGTTCACGCAGAGCCTTGCAAAGGGGTTCGGTCAGACCGGGATCCTCCTCGGCGACTACCTCCCGGCGATGGTGGGTCGTGCCGTTGGTGCGGACGAGTATGCACAGCGCCAACTTGCTGAGGCTCGCGCCTCGGCCGAGGAACTCGAACGCAAATACCCCACCGAGTTCCGTACCTACGAGGATGTGAAGGGTGTCGGCGACGCCGTCCGCTACGGTGTCGAAGCGCTCGGCACGGGCCTGCCGTCTCTCGTTCCCGGTCTCGTCACGGGTGGCGCGGGTGCGCTCGCTGCTCGCGGTCTGACGAGCGCGGCGGGTCGTCTTGCTGCAACGGCTGGTGCGACCACGGTCGGCACCGGGGCACAAACCATCCCGGAGGCCTACGCCACGATTCTCGCCGAGACCGGGCAGGAACGCCTTGGCCCGGCGCTTGTTGCGGGCGGCGTCAACGCGGCGCTCGAAGCCATCCTCCCGTCGTCCTTGATCAACCGCTTCTCGGGTCCGGCTCGCGAAGCGTTGAAGGCCTCCATCGGACGCCGCCTCGGCATCGGCTTCGCCGAGGGCGCGGCCATGGAAGGTCTGACGGAAGGTGCGCAGGAGGCCGTGAACAACGCGGCCGTCACCTTCGTCGACGCCAACAAGGAGTTCTTTACCTCTGACAATTGGCGGCAGATCGTTGACAGCGCCATCCGTGGTGCCATTGTCGGTGGTCCTGTGTCCGCGGTCACCAGTGCTGCGGCCGGTCGAGAAAGGACCCCTGAAGGTGAAGCTGCGACTCCCCCGTCGGATATCGAACGCGTTGAACCTGCTCCCACCGAGGGTGTGGGTGTCGGGACCCAAACCCCGGTTCCCGAGGGCGAAGGTGAGCCCGGCCCTGCGGGGACGACTGCTGCTCCTGCCGGTCCCGAAGGCCCTGCGGCTCCTGAGGGTACTGCCGAAGGTACGCCCCCCGCTACCCCGGCGGCTCCTGCGGGCGAAGCTCTTCAAACTCCTGCGGAACCTGCCCCCGTCGCAGCGACCCCCGTCGGTGAACCTCAGGTCACGGAACCGGCTCCGGCTCAGGAACCTGCGGAACCGGCCGGGGCGGTAGAAGCTCCGCGGCCCACGGACCTTCCGATCTTTGAACTGCCGGAACCCCTCCGGCAGGTGCAGATCCCGGCATTCAATTTCAGGAAGACCCTGTACGCGCCGGAGTTTGTGAACCCCGTCGATACAGCTCTGTACCTGACGACCGGGCGGTATGCTGCTGACCAAGACACCGCCGATCAGTCGCGCGACTTTTTGAAAAAGGTCGGTTTTACCGACACGCAAATCCAACGTTATGGGAATGGTCTTCTCGATCACCTCTCTGAGGTCGCTCGTCCGCGGTTCGACGGGGGTGTGACGAGCGGCCCGCTGCCCGTGGACTTCATGCGCACGGTCCATGGACCCGAGTACGAGAAGATCGTAAGCGGGTCTCAGTTGACCGAGGCTCCTCGTCCCGCTGTTCCTGCGGCACCCCAAGCTCCGGCACCTACGACGGGGCCGACGTTCGCGTCCCCGTTGCCCATCACGCCGGAAGGGAAACTGCAAACCCCTGCGCAGTTCTCCATCACCTCCGCGGTTCAGTCCCGCATGGAGGACGCGGCGAAAGGTTCCGTTCGCGTTATCCGCGAATTGCACAGCCGCCTGTATCCGGGTCTCCCCCTTCAAATCAAAGAGACGAAGGCTTTCGACCTTTACGGGAAGATGCGGATTGCGAGTGGAGAGCCCCGCAATCCGAGGGGGTCCCTGACCCTCTACATGAACTTCGACAAGATCAAGCGGGAGTTCCGGGACAAGAGCCCGGAGAAGTTTCTCAAGACCCTGTTCCACGAGTTCGCTCACCCCATCGAGCACGTATGGGTGTCGAACGCTGACGCGGCTACGATCAACGCGGTGGTCGATCAGTACATCAAGGAGCGGAACCCGTCGTCGCTTGAGCGCGCTGCGATGATGAACTTCCTCCTGAACAACGCTGAATCGTTGCAGGGGGACGCGGCTCTCGACACGCTTCTTAAAACCACCAAGCTGACCAAAGAAACGTACCGCAAGTTTGTTGAATCGACCGCCCGCAAAGCCCCCATCGGGGAAGAGCGGGGCGGCAACATCGCCTCCGACTACATGCGGTCGTTCTCGGAGTGGGTGGCCGAGAAGGGTGCCCAGTGGTTTACCAAGGACCTTGAGGGTCTTATCCCGCAGACCGCGTTCGAGAGGTTCCAGAAACAGATCCTCGACGGACTGCGTAACGTCTACCGTGAAGTCTCCCGCATCCTCGGCTTGCAGCCGACGGAAGGGGCATTCGAGCAGCTTTTGCGAGACGTCTACGGGAAGAAGGTTCTCGCCCCGGCTCCGAGGTTCAACGTCTTCAAGGAAAACAACTTCCAGAACCTGTTCAACCGGGCGGTCGAGTCGGAAGGGGTGTTTTCTTCCGAGAACCTGTCCCGCGCCCCTGAGCCCGACACGACCTCGGCAGAAGCCAAGCGCCGTCAGGCCGAGATCGACAAGGATCCCACTACGATCACCGAGAAGATGGCGCTGCTCACGCAGCCCGAGGACAAGAGCGTTGCGGGCCGGACCAGATCCATCCTGAACAATATGTTCGGCGCGCTGCCGGGCGAGAGCCTTGGTCGGGCGTTCGTCCGCAACAGCGTCTCCTCCATGGTCCCCTTCCTGTCGAGCGACGTCGAAGCGCTCCGGAACCTCGGCACCTTCTTGGAAAACCGCATGTCCTCGACGGGACGTGTGATGGGCACGCTGAACATCGGTCCTATCGGCTACTCCAGCGAGAGGGGTGTCTTCTTCAAGGACAACGCGTTGCCCCTTCTCAAAATCTTCGAGAAGGTCGGCAACAAGAGGATGCCGCAGGCGCAGCAGGTCGCCATCGCGCAGCGCATCCTCGCTGAGCGCAAGGCCGGGCGCGACTTGAAGTTCTACGATGCCGACGGAAAGGAAATTCCCCTTTCCACTGCGGAGCTTCAGAAGCTCATCAACGACGCGGACGCGGATATCCTTGAGGCCCTCAAGGAGTTCGACAAGTTCAACGGCGAGATCGTGAACTTTGCTGTCGACACGGGCCTGATCCCCCGGTCGCTCGGCGAACGGTTCAAGACGCTGATGTACACCCCGTTCTACCGGGCGCAGGACGAGGCGCTTCAGGAGAACCCCAACATCACGCTCGGGGGCGGCATCTACGAGGCGATCAAGGACCCCAACAGCATCAACACCTTCAATAAGAAGGTGGCGGGTGGCGGGCCGATCCACGGCAACCTCTACGAGAACATTCTCCGTAACGTGAACGCCATCGTTTCGGCGGGCCTGAAGAACGTCTCCTATCAAGAGACCGCCAACACCCTGACGAAGCTGCGTCGGAAGGGTGGCGATACCACGATTGGTGAGGTGTTCGACAAGCCTTCCGTGGGCACGATTCAGTACCGGGTCGGGGGCGCTGATAAGTACCTGTTGATCCACGACCCGGCGATGTTCGCCGCGATTGCGTCGATCTCGCCCAAGCAGAAGGACGCCTTTGTTCGCGCTGTCGGAAAGTATACGGCCATCCTTCGGAGGGGCATCACGGCAACGCCCGCGTTCCAGCTTCGCAACTTGATCCGCGCCCTTGTTGAGACGGGGGTTAAGTCCGGCATGTCCCCCTTCCAGATCCTCACGGGAACCGTAGAGGGTATGCGCGACACGTGGCGTCAGGATGGTGCGTACCAAGAAATCCTTGGCACGACGGGCTTCGGCGGGTTCGGCTTCGGATCAAGCTTTACCGATCAAGCCGCGTACATGCAGCGGATTTACCGTTCGAGGGAAGAACCTTTGAACGCATGGAACGGGTTCCTTCGGGCTTTCGACAAGCTTGAAGGGATCGGCGAGCTGACCGAAATGGGTCCGCGTATCGCGTACTATAAATACCTCCGTAAGAGCGGCGTCTCGAAAGAGGAAGCTGCGTGGGAAGCTGTCAACCTCGTGAACTACCACAGGCACGGAGCGGGTGAGGGGT
>Ga0315903_10006142_pt1 | contig 15437 bp, 13 predicted proteins | sample LakEriMetagenome_7_FD_203524 | JGI IMG/M metagenome (GOLD analysis project Ga0315903, IMG submission 203524) | Freshwater fungal communities from buoy surface, Lake Erie, Ohio, United States - Buoy 2 MA119 | ecosystem: Environmental > Aquatic > Freshwater > Lake | place: USA: Lake Erie, Ohio...
AGACGGATCAAGCACTGCAAGTGGTAGCAGTGGTACAAGTGGAAGTAGTGGTACAAGCGGAAGTACGGGTCAAACTATCGGTTCAAGTACATTAACCAGATCAAGTGGTACAAGCGGTAGTAGTGGTACGAGTGGTGCAGCCACCACAACAGGATCAAGCACTGCAAGTGGTAGTAGTGGTACAAATGGTAGTAGTGGTACGAGCGGAAGTACAGGCAATGCCGGTTCAAGTACAGCAAACAGATCTAGTGGTACAAGTGGTAGTAGTGGTACAACGGGTGTATCTACAGCTGGTGGTTCATCTCCAAGTGGTAGCAGTGGTAGTAGTGGTACGAGTGGAAGTGCTGGAAGTAGTGGTACGACAGGAACAAGTGGTAGTAGTGGTACAACAGGTACGAGTAGTTTAAGTACACCGAACGGTACGTCTGGTATATCGGGAACAAGTGGCGCAACGGTCGGTAATTTTACTAACAGTCCAAATTATTTGATTAAAAATACAAGCGCAACACTTATTGATAGCGTTAGCTTTCTAACGGTATCAGGTACTACATTAACTGTGGCCGGTACTGTATCGGCTACTACGTTAACTGAAACATCTACCCAAGAGTCTAAAACTGATATTAGACCTTTGGTTCCTCCACATTTATCTAAATTGATGCAATTAACGCCGGTTTATTTTAAATATAAAGATACAGGTGATGAATCTATTGGTTTTATAGCAGAAGACATGTTGAAGATATATCCTGAATTTGTTAGTTACAATGAAAGTGGCAAGATTGATGGTATTAATTATACTAAATTAACAGCTGTATTGGTTCAGGGTATCAAAGAGTTGGTTGTTATTATAGACAAACAACAATCTCAAATTGATATAATAAATAAACGACTTGGATTATAATATATTTATTGATATATGGCTACGTTACAAAATACAACTGTTCCCGATGGTGGATATTATAGGGTTGGCAATTCAGCTAATACCGCTTATGTTAGTTCGGGAGGGAGTTTAGCTAACTTTGGTAACAATGCGTGGTACAATGGATCAACGTGGCAAGGTGGTGGCGGCCCGGTATTGCAAATAACGTCTAATACCTTAAAATTTTATAATAATCCGGTAAGTTCCACAACAAATGTTACATTTTCGACGGCTGAAGCATCAACCACTCTAGCTTCAAGTGTAACCACAATTGTAGCAGCTGCAGGAAACAGTACAACAAATAGTACTCTTGGAGTTGGTGCTGCGGCGGGTACTGCGGCGGCGGATGGAAAAATACTTGTAAATGCTGGAGACAGTAGTGCTACAGGCAAACCAATATTAGAAGTTACAAATTGTGCTGGCAATGGTTCAACCAGCACAGCTACGTTTTCGGTTTTCAAGGGTTATTTAGGTATAAAAATTGGAGCAAATGTTGGTCCGGCTACCTCGGTGGCTGCGGGTACTCATTATATAAGATTATGGGGATAAGAATTTTGAATTGATATATGGCTACGTTACAAAATACAACTGTTCCCGATAATGGATATTATAGAGTTGGTACATCCACAAATACAGCTTATGTTAGTAGTGGGGGTGTATATGCCCATCTTGGTCAAAACGCTTGGTATACTAGTGCGTTAGGGTGGCAAGGTGGTGGGCCATTTATACAATTATATAACAATAGTTTATATTTTTATACAACCTCGACTGCATTTGTTAATCCGTTTTTTGTTTCGTCGGCAAGTACTACATTAGGATCGACTGTGACTACAATCGTTGCTAATGCTGGCAATAGCACTACAACGAGTACTCTTGGAGTTGGCGCAGCTGCGGGTACCGCAGCTGCAGATGGTAAAATACTTGTAAATGCTGGTGGTACAAGTAAACCATTTTTAGAAGCTACCAATTGTTTGGGCAATGGTTCAACCAGCACTGCTACTTATTCAGTTTTTAAGGGGTATTTAGCTATAAAAATTGGATCAACTGTTGGTCCTCCTACAGCTGTTGTAGCAGGAACGTATTATATAAGATTATGGTCAAACGCATAAATGAATCAACTTTAAATTGATATATGGCAACTTTACAAAATACAACTGTGCCTGATAACGGATATTATAGAGTTGGCACTTCTACTAATAAAGCTTATGTTAGTGCCGGTGCGTATTTGGGAGTACAACTTGCTCATTTTGGTAACGATGCGTGGTGGAATAGTTCTGCATGGCAAGGAACCGGCGAAGTTTTACAAATATCAGATACAACAATAACATTTAACACAAGTCCAACTACAGGAGTTAACGCTTTTAGCGTTTCTTCCGGTACTACTACACTTGCTTCGACGGTTACTACGGTTTTAAAAACAAGTGGTAATAGCAGTACAAATAGTACTCTTGGAGTTGGCGCAGCTGCCGGAACCGCTGCAACTGATGGAAAAATACTTATAAATGCCGGTGGTACAGGTAAACCATTTTTAGAGGTTACCAATTGTTTGGGCAATGGTTCAACCAGCACAGCTACGTTTTCGGTTTTCAAAGGATATTTGGGTATAAAAATTGGCTCTACTGTTGGAGCGACCGCCGTAACAGCGGGGACATATTATATAAGATTATGGAATAACGCATGAATAACATTAAATTTAAAATTATTAGATACTCCGATCACAAATATAACGAAGAACCTGCTAAAATTGTGGGTTTCAGTGTTATGCGAGAGGACGACGAATCACAATCGATATACCACGAAATTATTCTAACTTCGTCAGCAGTTGATTCTCAATTTGTTGGTAAAACAAATGAAGAGTGTGTTGCCGTTGCTTTTTCTTTGTTAAGTGGATCTATATCCAAATCCGCTAACAAGTTATTGCAATCACAAGACATTATTGGCAGTTATTATATACCGAATTGAAAAATTTAACGTTAAGCTCCAAGTATAACTTTGTTTCTGGTTATAGTGAATTACTGTATACTTTGTTAACGGATTTACCGTCTGAGGGATATAATGTTATACCAAGGACATATAGCGATGTATCAGATAGATATCTTGGGTTTTTCAATAAAGTTCATACGTTTGATACGTCCTTGTTAGATTTGTCGGTATTGCCTATGTCCAACGACATTTCAGCCGAAAATGTTTTTACGCATATAAATTTTGATAGACCGAGGGTGTTGTTAACAATGTGGGAAAGTACCCGTGTTAACGATCTTATCATTGAAATATTAAATAAATTTAATCACATTATTGTTCCCAATGAATATAATCGTGTTAATTTTATTAACCAAGGGATTAGTACAAAAATTGATGTGGTGCCGTTGTTTTGTGATACTGAAATTTATGTGTATAAAGAACCCGCTGTTAAAGATAAATTTGTCTTTGGTATATCTAATGAAGATCCACGTAAGAATTTAAATAAGATTGTTATGTGTTTTTTGAAAGCGTTTAATGGAATAAAAAACGTGGAATTACAAATAAAAACATGTACAACGGTTACTAATAAAGTATTGGATCCACGGTTAAAATATATTGGTGTCAAATATACTAAAGAACAATTGAGAGATTGGTATCATAATTTGGATGTGTATGTAAGTGGAGCTACGTGTGAGGGTTGGGGCATGATGCAACAAGAGAGTTTGTGTTGTGGCAGACCTATTATATATACAAATTACGGCGGATTAAAACAATTTGTTAACGAAGAAATTGGCTTTATGGTTGATTACGACGAGGTATATAGCACCGGTTGTTGGGGAAATTATGCGGCTAAATGGTCCCAATTCAAAGAACAAAATATGATTGAAAAAATGTTATATTGTTATAATAATAGAGAAGATGTTGTTAGTAAAGGAAAAAAAGCGTCGATATCGGCTAGTAAATACAACAAATATTTGTTTATAAAAAATCTATCTAACATACTTAATCAATATTTATAGTTGTTATGGAAAAGAATATAATATCTACAAAACCGTTGTTTGAATTTACCGATGTTGAACTCAAAGCTGTTGCATTTGATTATCATGAGGCTATAAGAAACTATCAAAGTGATTTGGATTTGATACGAACTGAATTGAATAGAAGAATACATTCCCGTGTAATTGCAACTGTAAATGAACAAGATCTTTCATCTATAGTTAAATAAAATTTATTATTATAACTTGACATCTTGTATTATACAAAGTATAAGCATATTAAGCGCTTGTGGTACTTGAATGCTTATTTTATATAAATGCTTACATAAAGTTATTATTTAAAGTGCTGATAATGCTTATATTTATTATAAATGATAAGTAATAATTACAAAATTTATGTGGACATGGATGGAGTGCTTAGTGATTGGGAAGCTCAATTTAAGCGCTATAGTGGTGGTATACCTGTAAGTACTTATGATAGTTTATATGGCAAGAAGAATAGTTATAAGTTAGTAAATAAAAATAGTCCTGACTATTATGCTAATATGCCATGGATGAAAGATGGTAAACTGCTTTATAATTTTGTTAAAAGTTTTCCCCAAGTAGAAATATTAAGTCATGCACCGGATGTTAAATCAAAAGCTGGTAAACAACAATGGCTTAAAGATAAAAATATAACATGGCCAGCAAATTTGGTATCTAATAGAAAAGATAAAAGTAAATTTGCAAATAACAATAGTATTTTGATTGATGATCGTGAAGATGTGGTGAATGATTTTATAAATGCAGGCGGTAAAGCTATTCTTCATACTGATTCCATTAATACTATAAATCAATTAAAAGAAATACTTGGAATCAAAGAAAAGCATAGAATTTATAATAGCATACTAAATCCGGCGATATGGTCTACTGAAGATAATATTAAACCCGAAGTATTAAATTCACTTTTGAAGGTTGCTAATACATTTTATAAAGATACTGAATTGACTGCTCCATTGGAAGACATCTATTTTCTTGGCAGTACAGCTGGATATAACTGGACTCCAACAAGTGATATTGATTTGCATTTAGTTGTAGATTTTTCTAAAATTGGAGATGATGAAGAATTGGTTAAGAATTATGTTGACGGCTTGAAAAACAAGTGGAATCAAGCACATGATATAAAGATAGGAAATCATCCTGTTGAGGTTTATATCCAAGATAAAAATGAGGTTAATAAAAGTCAAGCGGTATATAGTTTGATGAAAAATCACTGGGTCAAAAAGCCAAAACATGAAGACATAAAGGTTGACAAAGATGCTATCAAAAAGAAGTACAAACAGTTGGTGCAATCAATAGACAAGGCTATACAAGATCAAAACATAGATAAAATCAAAAAGTTAATTAAGCGTTTATATGATATGCGTCAGTCTGGGTTAGATAAAAGTGGAGAATATAGTACTGAAAACTTGACATTTAAACTTTTACGTTCAACTGGGTATATAAACAAACTGAGAGATACAGTCAATCAATTAACTGACAAAGAATTGTCTAAAATATAAAAAACTTTGTATAAAATCAATTTTTTTAATATTTATATCTAGAACATAATAAGGTATAATTTATGGCAGAACTACTAAATCCAAACGAAATTTTCGCTACATCTTTTGAACCAAAAGTTAAAAATAGGTTCATTTTGTACGCCGATGGCATTCCTTCTTTCATTATCAAGAAAACTGATAGACCAAAGCTACAACAAACAGCAAAAGAACTTGATCATATCAACATTCGTACCTTCTACAAAGGTAAGAGTATTTGGCAATCAATGACCATGGAATTGTATGATCCAATTGTACCAAGTGGTGCTCAAGCAGTAATGGAATGGGTACGTTTGCACCATGAATCTGTTACCGGTCGTGATGGTTACCAAGACTTTTATAAGAAGGATTTGACCGTCAATGTTCTTGGTCCAGTAGGTGACAAAGTAGAAGAATGGAGTCTACGTGGATGTTTCATTACCGATGCTAGTTTCGGTGAAATGGACTGGAGTGACGATGGATCAGCGTTAACGATTACGTTGACCATTCAACCAGACTATTGTGTTCTACAATATTGATATAACCTTATTAAAAAGAACCCCAGCAGAAACGCTGGGGTTTTTCTATTTATTAGTATATGGATCTAGGCAAGAAAATATTTGTAATTTACCCAGGCAGATTTCACCCATTTCACAAAGGTCACAAGGGTGTATATGACTATTTAAGTACAAAATATGGTGGTAACGATGTTTATATCACAACTACAGATAAAGTAGAATTGCCTAAGTCGCCATTTACATTTGATGAAAAGGTAAAAATGATGACCTTAACAGGCGTACCTTTGAAAAAAATAGTAAAGGTGGCACAAAATTATAATCTACAAAACTTGGTTGGAAAAATACCAATTGATATTAATAGAGATAGTATTATATTTGCTGTCAGTGAAAAAGATATGGCAGAAGATCCGAGATTCAGCAAATTCACCAAAAAGGATGGTTCTCCAGCTTATTTACAACCACTTCCTAAAAGACTAGATAAATTACAACCTGCAATAACACACGGTTATATCGATACAGTACCAACCACTGATTTTACTGTGTTGGGTATGCCTGCAAGAAGTGCGAGTCAATTACGTGCACAATATGCTGGTTTAAATCCACAACAACGAAAAGAGTTTATCAAAGACTTATTTGGTAAATACGACGAATCTGTATACAATATTATGAATAATAAACTAGCTTCGCCCCAAGGATTATCAGAAAACCAAAAGAAGTTATTAAAGAAATTGATTGTCGGTGTATTAAAAGAAGATGAAGCTAAGGTTAAAAGTATGAAGAAGTTGGCAGACATCGCTCTACAGAAACAAAGACAATCTGAACTAGACGATGCTCGTGAAAAGTTGGATTCAGCGGAAGCTCAACAAGACACGGCTGCATCTGACGAAGATAAGAAAAAAGGAGATGAAGCTGTTAAAAAAGCTAAAGATATTGTAAAAAGAGCAGATTTGATGCTTCAAGCAGCTAAACATCAGGTACAATCCACTTAAATATAATTACTAAAAATTGGGTTAATCACCTATATATTGTTATAAAGTTATGAGTGACGAAATTATAATTACACGAAACAATCCGTCAAAAGATCCTTCACCACAAACAAGTTATCCAACTGAACGTATTGATTTGCCAAGTAAAGGTTATTTTTACGCCGATAATGACCCATTAAGTTTGGGTTATGTTGATATGAAGATGATGACTGCAAAGGAAGAAGATATTCTTACCAGTCAAAATCTTATTAAAAAAGGAGTAGTTTTAGACAAACTACTTGAAAGTTTGATTGTTACGGTGGGTGTAAATATTGAAAATTTGCTACTATGTGATAAAAACGCTTTGTTTGTTGCCGCAAGACGATTGGCATACGGTGATAGTTATGGTCCCGTTCAGATTAAATGTCAAAAATGTTACGAGGATGCTAAACAAGTAGTTAATTTAGGCGAACTCCGTGAGAAACCATACGAATTTGAAAAAATCACAAAAGGACAAAACAACTTTGAATTTCAACTTCCGTATTCAAAGAAAGTAGTTACGTTTAAATTATTAAACTCAAAAGACGAAGTTGATATTGACGGGGAGTTAAAAGCTACATCAAAGTTTGTAAAATCAGGGGGCAGTACAGAAGTTACCACACGTTTGAAGAAAATGATAACTTCAATTGATGGTAAAACCGATAGATCAATCATAAACAAATTTGTAGATTCCGAACTATTGTCAAAAGACAGCATGGCGTTAAGATCACATGCAAGAGAAATTTCACCTGAATTAGATATGACTTTCAACTTTACGTGTCCAAGTTGCAGTCATGAGGAAAGGATGGATGTACCGATGACGGTACAGTTTTTTTGGCCTGAGTCCTGAGTACCGGTTACAACTACACGAACAAATATTTCAGCTTAGTTATTTTTCAAATGGCGCTATAAATGTAAGTATCGCTTATTCATTGCCTGTTCATCTACGTAATTATTACTATAATTTACTCGTCAAGTTAAAAGAACAAGAGAGTAAATCATATGAACGATCATCTACTCCTCCCAAAAAAGGCAAGGTAGATAAACCGTTTTAAAATATAATAAATTTATATTTATATTATATAATTTATGGCTGACAGATTAACACCCAATGAGTTAAACAAAATGAATGAATCGGTTAGAGACATGACCGATTTGTCAAAAAAATTGCGTATAGAATTTGAAAAAATAAGCAATGAAACTGATGTTTTAAGTAATAATTTTAAAAATATTATTGAAGCTGCAAAAAATAATAATAATATTGCAGAAAAATACTTAATTGCGCAAAAAACCAGTAGCGCGATTGCTCAGAAAATAAATGAGCTTAAATCAAAATCATCGTATTTAGATTCTGTTGGGTTGAAGTTTAAACGTGAGGAAACATTTCTCCAAATGAGAATTGCTAAAGCTCAGATTCAAGCATTAGAATCTCAAGTATCAAAATCTAATATTGATAAAGTTGAACGAGAAAAAGCGATAAATGCTTTAAAAATACAAAATACTTTACGATTGACCGAATTACAATATTATAATCGTAATTCTAAAGAAAACAGTAAAGTTGTCAGACAGTTACAAGAACAAAGAGAAGAGTCAGAAAAAATACTTAGAAATATAAATCTTACTGGAAAAGAAACTATAGACATGACGAATGTATTTAGTATTCTTAAAAGTAGTTTTTTGAGTATTGCCGGTACATCGGGGTTAATTGTAAAAGATCTAGGAAAATTGGGAGAATATATACAGAACGGGATTACCCCGGCAACTTTAATTGCTGATATAATCAAGACTGGATATGAAAATTTTAAGGCATTTGATAAAGCCGCTGTTTCGGTAAGATCAAATTTGGGAGCTTTGCCTGGTCAAGCAAATCGTTTGGAATCTTTGATAAAACAAGTTGGCATAGATTCAATGCACTTGGGCGCTACATTTGAAGATGTAGGCAAATCAATTACCGCTATATCGGAACAATTTACATCTCTGGTAGCGCAGGATAAGAGCTTGTTGATGACTACAACTGCATTGGCAAAACAATTTGGAATTGCCGAATCAACGAGTGTTAAATTCTTAAAAACATTAGGAGGCATATCAGGAAATTCAGCGGCTTCTCAAAAATCAATGATTGGTTTCGCACAGAAAATGGCACAGGCAGCAGGTGTGCCACTTGGCAAAATAATGCAAGATGTTGCAGACGCAAGTGATGATGTTAGAGTTTATGTGGGTAGTTCGGCAGTATCCATGATTAAAGCCGCAACAGCTGCGAGAATGATGGGGATAGATTTAAACAAAGCTGCTTCTAGTGCTGAGAAACTTTTGCAATTTGAAAGCAGTATTGCATCTGAATTAAAAGCAAGTGCTTTGTTGGGTCAAAATATTAATTTTAACTACGCTCGTCAACTATCATTTAATAAAGATATAATTGGAGCGAATAAAGAAATCCTTAAGATAGCTAAACAAGTTAATTTCAATCAACTTAATCCAATTCAACAAAAAGCCTTTGCAGATGCTGCTGGTAAGAGCGTAGGCGAATTACAGGACATGTTGCAACAAGAAAAGAACATTGCTTTAGTTAAAAATGGTACGAATGAAAAAGCAAAGAAGGCACTTGCTGATTATGAAAGAATGGTGCAACTAAAAGATGAAGAGGCCAAAAAAGAAGGAGTATTAGTCGAGAAAGAAATTTTAAGAAAATTAAATCAAGAAAAACTAGCTCAGTTACAAAATCAATTTAATCAAATGATGAGTGAATTGGCTGTGCCTGTTATGGAGGTCGTTAATGGGTTTTTAACTGTAGCTAATATAGCATTGCCGGTTATATTAAAGGGTTTATTACCTATATCTGGTATAATAAAAAGTATACAATATATAAGTTCATTTGGGAACTCTATTCGTTCAATATTCACGGCAATAATGCTCGTTTTTCCACAAACTATAGGATTTTTTGACAAGATATCATCAGTTACTAGTAAGGTATTAGGATTTGTAAGTAAATTTTCTGGGATATTCAAGATATTTGGAACAGTTGGTAGATTTCTAGGTCCAATTGGATTGGTTATTAACGCTTTTATGTTTATAAACAATCTTGTAAAAAGATTTCAAGAATTTGTTGGAAAAGATGGACTTATTGTAGGCGGATTAAAAGCCGTAGGATATGCAATTCGTGATACCCTTCTACAACCATTCATAGATGTATACGATTGGATAATGAGTAAATTGGGAGCTAATTCTCCTTCTGAAATTGGATTATCTATTGTAAAAGGACTCGTATCGGTAAGTGGTATGATATTAGATGCATTGGTGAGACCTTTTATTATGGGATATAATTTAATATCAAAATATATTCCAGGTATGTCCGAGGTTAAAATGCCAAGTGAAGTGTTGTCCGATTTGTCCGGTGATGCTAAAAACACAAAAGCTGGGATCGCTGCTTCTTCGGGAGAATCTGCTCTTGTGTCCGCAATACAAACAAGCAACCAACAATTGGTCGCAAAAATGGATCAACTTATGACCATGATGGCAAATGGTGGTATTGCTGTAAATCTTGACGGTCAACGAGTTAATGCTGCTTTGTCAAAAACAACTTATAGATCGGGTGGATTTGGTCAAGCAACATCTCTAGCTTAATACTATTTATAATAAATGGCAAATAGTCAAACATATGTAGATGGGTTCACACCTGAAGGTACACAAGTAACCACCTTATCCGGTATACAAGGATCTGGTTTGCGATTACCAGTGCCTTCTGCACAGTATATCAATATAAGATCACCTGGCAAGATAGAAAGGTTATTTAGTACCCCAGGCAATTCTAGTGTACTATATACAACAAATAAACCTCAAGATTTATATCTTAAAGGTCCGGTTGCAAGCCAAATGTTTCAATACAGAAGCATCGAACAAGGTCAACGCAACAAACTAACAACTGTATTTGAAGCTTCACGTAGAGATGGTGATAGAGTAAGAAAATTTTTGGGAAGTTCTACAGGTACCAAGTTTATATTAAAACAACTTGTACTACAAGGATTTCAACCACATGACGAAACCAAAGTATACAATCCAGCGTCGCCAATTATTGCAGCACTAAGACTTGCTTCGTTTGGATTGGTTGATAGACCAACTAGACATTTAGATACTAGTAATATCGTAGGAGGACTTTTAGGAGCGAGTGGATTAGGAAGTATTGCAAGAACTGTAGGAGGACTATTCGGCGGTGGCGGCCCAGCAGTACCTGCACCCCCTCGTAGTAGCGTTGCTAGTTTGGCCAGTGGTGGACTTGGGTTATCCACATTTACATCATTATTAGGCGGAGGAGATCGATCTGATCAAGTTGTAACTCCATTAGCTAGACCGGACGTTAGAGATTTATTAAGAGGTCAAACTGCTACAAATGCTTATAATGCTTCTAGATATGGCAAACTAGTAGCAAAAGGTGGAGGTTCATTTTTTGGTAGATTGTTAAGTGGCGTTGGTAACTTTTTACAAAACAATACCTTAATAGGCGGGGTAATTCCACCAAAACAACCTTGGAAATCAAGTTATCGTGCCGATGAACAAACTTACGACTTGTATTTGAATGCTGGTGGTCTTTTTCAAGTAGATAATATAACACCAACCAAGAGTGGTGGTAGTGGAATAATGAGTCAAATTGTATCAGGACTAAAAAACGCTATAGGTCTTGGAACAACTACTAAATTTACAGGTCTTGCTGCAAATCAAAGATTTTATCATGCTTCCATAAATCAGCCTTCTTTTCAAAGAAAAGATTATTATATAAACAAAAACGGAGTGGTTAACTATCCAGCATCCGTTGGTGTTCTACAATTTGATGGTGGTGCCACAGGAGCAAATAACATAACAAGTGCAGAGATAAAGGGTTTTACAAAAGAAGGAACGGATCGTTATAACAATCCAGTGTTATCGGGAGTTAACGGTAAACCAACTACACAAGTAAAATACACAGATGTTGTAAAAGCGGATAGAAATTCAGGAACAATTACAGAACAAAGCGATCAATTATTAAACTATAAAGTTTTAGCATTAGGAGCTAAGACTTTGCCTGATACGTTTGTCAATATTAATAATCAACCGATTAAAGATATTGCTACCAATTTATCTGATAATTTAAATAAGATACTCAACAATGGAAACAATTATGTTGAGACTCCTCGTATTAATAACGTTTTGCCACAACAATTTGCTCAGGTTGATATAAAAAGTAAACAATTCAAGAACGACAAAATTGGATTCAATTATTTAACTAATATATCAAAAGAAAATGTCTATACTAGTCGTTTTAACGAAAACAGAGGATTACCAACTAGACTTGGTAAAAAAATTGGAGAAAGATTTATACAACCAACAAATAACGTCGATTATGTAAATTCTTTAAATGTACTAAATGAAGATGAATTCAAAACCCAGTATGGTGACGATTCTAAATACGGTTCTTCTGGACCTGATATCATAAAGTTTTATTTCTACGACATTGTAAATGAAAAATATATTCCATTCAGCGCTACGGTGAAAGGAATACAAGACACAAATTCAGCTGAATGGGAACCGATTGAATATTTAGGCAGACCTGATAAACTTTATTATTACAAAGGATTCACAAGAGAAGTCAACTTTAACTTTGTCGTAAACGCACATAGTATAAAAGAATTAATGCCGATGTGGCAAAGAATTAATTATTTAGTAGGTTTAACCAGACCTTCAAACTATACAATGGGAGCCGCCGGTGGATTTATGGTGCCGCCTATGGTACAATTAACTCTTGGTGATTTTTATAAAAATCATTTTGTCGTGATAAAAAGTTGCAATGTTACTATTCCAGATGATGCTTCTTGGGAAACGCTTCCTGAAAAATCTACTTATCCAAAAGATAATTGGTATTGGGGACCGGATCGTTCTATTACGTGGTCAGATACTAACAACATAATAAACCCGAGAGGTGAAAAATCTGATTCACAGAACAGATTTGCTCAATTTCCTAGAACAGCGGAAATTAGTGTACAGATGAGTATTCTCGAAAAAGATAGACCAAAAACCGGCAGAGCGGTCTGGGGAGATGCACCTGTTGTTCCAGTGGGAGGAACAGAAATAATATCAGGTGAACCAACAAATTTCAGCGAAGGAATTCGATACCCACAAGGTACAACAAATTTTGATCCAGTTTTAAACACCCCAGCAGCAGATATGATGGAGGTAGGATAATATGAGATATCAATTTACACCAACTGAAAAAAGATGGGATGGTAAGAATGTTTACAGAACTACTTATTATCCAGAGATACCCGAATCATTTGATGATTTTTATATCACTGTTAGCGAAAGTGACTATCTTGATAGTATAGCTAAAAAATACTATGGAGATGAAACTTTGTGGTGGATCATAGCTAGAGCTAATAATTTGCCAGGATATAAACTATCTGTGGACGTAAGCAGACAGTTAAGAATTCCAGCAAACGTCTCCGTTATAATGAATCGATTAAAACAATTAAATTAAAGTTATATGAGTTACATAGCAGACACGGCTCCTAAATGGTGGGAAATACAAAATGTACCTACCGAATGTATCAAAGAACTCAGAAGAAGAAACAATAGCACAAATATTGGAATGAGTATTCCACAACCATATGTGCCCAATTCTAACTTTAATTTTGATGCCAACTACGATAAGTACAAAGGACCGATGACTCCTTGGGTGAGAGTATTTTCAAACAGTACAGGTAAGTCAATTAACGGATTAGTACCAAGAAGTGCCTATTTAGATAAAAACAAGTTGCCTAAGGATTATAACGGATTTATCCTAAAAGGAGGAGATGGATTTTACGACGCTTTTGGATATGAACAAAATAAACCACTTGGTTCAAAGTATGCTATTATAGGATATGAAGCCGATGGAAATCCTCACTATATAGACAATATCTATCGTTCACAAACTGCGTACAACACTATAATAGATCCTAATTTCCCACAAAATAATCAAATTTCATCAATAGTGCCGCCACCTGGTCTTGTTAGTTTAAACGTAAAACAAAGCAAAGATTTGTTGACGTATGCTGATTTTGAATTTAAATGTTTCGGATTGGCTCAGTTGGAATATTTGACTCCTTTCTTTTTAACCGCCGGAATTAATCTAATAATAGAATTTGGGTGGAATTTATTTAATCAGAAGTCTCTAATTAACTTGAATGATTTAAATGAATGTTGGGAGGTAACTGATCAACCACAACTTGCATTGGATAGAGCTCAGTTATCAAATGGCAATTATGGATGTGTTACCGGAATTGTTACTAAATATTCTTTCAAAACACAGGACGGATTTGTATATACCGCAAATGTAGAAATGATTTCAAGACAAGCGTTATATGCGGGAATGCGAACTGAAAATAACACTAAAGTAAAACTTAAAACAGACAGCGATTTGGATTTCGATAGAGAATTTATTGACTTAAAAACATTTATTAAACTATATCTTTCTGATATTAATGATGTTATACAGCAACCAAAAACTACTTCGGGTAATCCGTATAGTACAGGTGTAACTAATATAAAGTCTAATTTTCTAAATTATATTTTAGATAAAATTAACCGAACTGATGATACTAAAAAACAAAAAAATGAAAACGCTCAACAAGAAGCATTGCAAAAAACAGTTGTAAGCGATATAAACAGTTTACAGTCTTTTAATAATCAATACAATTTGTTTTATGGTGGAAAGAGTGAAGACCGAGTATTTTGTGGTCGTAACTTTAAAAAGGCATATGGTGCAGAAAAAAATCCATCAAAAGAAAATCCAGCAATATCATATGGCTCTTTAAGACAAGGAAATTTGAACCTTGAACAAATTTCTTTTGCTGACAATAATCTGGATTTTGATGCAAAAGACGGAGCTGACGATGTTTGGTTACAATTAGACTTTGTATTTGAAGTGTTTAATTTGTTTATGTCTAATCTTGGAACAAAACAGTTTTATATTGATATACAAGATGTAATAGTTAACGCACATCCAAATTTAATTTCGTGTGATCAAAATGTATTAATTCCAAATCCCGTTGCTCCCAAGGTAAATATTGGTGAAGTAAAATCAAAAAACCCTGGAAAGGGCGGTTACTTAAAACCAGAACAAGCAAGTTATGGGGTTGCAGACGATTCAAATCTAACAGCTGATAAAAACGGAAATATTTTTACAGCACAATTAGCCGATATAATAGTAAAGAGAAATACTGAAATAGAAAATAGAATAAAAAATTCCACCGATGCATATTTTAATCTAAGCGCAGATGACAGTTATTACATGGCATGTGAAGCAACCAGAAAAACATTCAAAACAAAAAATAGAGTACGTGACGATTTAGATCGTGTAATTAACTATCTGTATTATAAGTCAAATGAAAAAGGATCTGCTTCATTTCCATTTGACAAAGATAAAGTCATAACGAGAGAAACAAAAAATGGTGTTATATCAACTATAACTTATCAAAAAT
>Ga0315903_10006144_pt1 | contig 15433 bp, 27 predicted proteins | sample LakEriMetagenome_7_FD_203524 | JGI IMG/M metagenome (GOLD analysis project Ga0315903, IMG submission 203524) | Freshwater fungal communities from buoy surface, Lake Erie, Ohio, United States - Buoy 2 MA119 | ecosystem: Environmental > Aquatic > Freshwater > Lake | place: USA: Lake Erie, Ohio...
AATTGCCCCAACTTCTTTGCGCCGACTGCTGTGAGCAAAACAAGAGCATAATCTGCTCAATGTCGTCTCATTGACGAGAATGAGACTAGGGCGCTTGGATTAAGCGGTCTTGATCAGAGCTTCCTTAAACCGCCTCGGCGGCCGCCTCCGCCTCGGCGGGGATCACCAGGCGCAGCAGGATCGGCGCCAGGAAGGTGGTGCCGATCACCATCAGCAGGATCGCGGCTTCCAGGGCCGGGGTGAGGATGCCGGCCTGACGGCCCAGGCCCAGGAAGATCAGGCCCACCTCGCCACGGGGCATCATCCCCAGGCCCACCACCAGCCGGTTGGTGGGTTCCTTGCTGAAGTAGCTCCAGCCGGCGGCGATCTTGCCGACGATCGAGACGACCAGCAGGAAGGCCGCCACGATCAGCCCCTCGCGGTTGGCGGGATCGAACGGATTGAGCACCGACAGGTCCATGCCGGTGCCGATGAGCACAAAGAACACGGTGGCGAACAGAGCCACCAGCGGCTTGACGGCAGCGTCGATGTCGTGGGTGTGCTTGGAGGCGCTGAGGATGAGGCCTGCAGCGAAGGCACCCAGGGCGGCCTCCAGGCCGATGGCCTGGGCGGCGAAGCAGCAGAGGGTGAGCACCACGAAGCTGGCCACCGCCACATCACCGGGGGCCTTGAGCCGATCCACCACCCAGTCGAACAGGGGAGCGGCGGTGCGGCTGAGGAACAGGGCCACGGCCACGAAGGCGACGGCCGCCAGGCAGAGCCTCAGCACCGGGCCGAGGCTGAAGGCGCCGCCTCCGACCACCGCCACCACCACGGCCAGGATCACGATGCCGAGGATGTCGTCGAGCACGGCGGCGCCGATCACGATTTGGCCTTCGCTGCGTTTGAGCCACTTGAGCTCACCGAAGACGCTGGCGGTGATGCCGATCGAGGTGGCGGTCATCGCCGCACCGGCGAACACCGCCGGGATCAGGGGCACATGAAACAGGTAATAGAGCCCGGCGGTGCCTAGGGCGAAAGGCAGCACCACGCCGGTCACCGCAACGGTGCCGGCCTGCACGCCCACGGCCACCAGCTCATCAAGCTCGCTCTCGAGCCCCGTGAGGAACAGCAAGGCGAACAGCCCCAGCTGAGAGACGGTCTGGAGGCTGGGGAAGTTCTCGTCATACACTTGACGCACCGCCTCGGGGCTGATCTCCGTCAGCGAGCTCACCAATCCCGAGAGGGCACCGGAGAGCTCCGCCTGGGCACCGGGCTGCACGATCAGATGCAGACCCGAGACGCCGATCAGCACACCGGCGACCAGTTCACCGAGGATTGTGGGCAGCTGCAGCCGCACCATCAGCTCAGCGATCGCCCGGGCGGCGATGAAGATCACCAGGAAGCGACCCACCTGCAGCAGGGTTTCGGCGGATTCCAACTGGTGGGAGCTGAACTCCAGGAGCAAAGGGGGGATGGGAGGCATTGGGCGCCTGGAAAGGTCACGGGGTTATAGGGAGGGCGAAGGGGGGGCTGGGGCGCGGGGGAGCCCGCGGCTGTCAAGCCGTGTTGGGGACCCGTGGCAGGTCCTTGCCGCCATGCGACCCAATGCAGGGTTGCGCTGCCTATAGTTCTGCGCCAACAACCGCCTGTAGCGATGCGTACAGCTGAGACGAACTTATGCCCGACCCAGGTGCGGAAGTCACCCCTGAGCTGGATCACGGCCATTGCCGTCATCGATCCAGGCAGCCGCGGTCTGGGTTGCTGATTCCGGCCTGGTTCCGATCAGGTGTTGTCTCCCAGGGTTCCACTCCTGAGCCATGGGTCAATCCCGCAACGTTCAGCCGCGGCCAGTCACCCGCGCCCAGCACGTCATCCCGAACTCCCATAAGCGGAGGTAAGGATCGTATTGGGTTGGTCACCCATCGAACTGATGGCAACCCACCGCACCACACCGCACCCCACTCGCCTGCCCATTCCGAGGACCCGAAGTGTCTGACTTCATCAAACTATTTATTGAACAGCTCCAGTCACCAACGCTGGGCTTCCTGATCGGCGGCATCGTCGTCGCTTCCCTAGGCAGCCAGCTAGCCATCCCCGATTCGATCTATAAATTCATCAGCTTCTTCCTGCTGATCAAGATCGGCTTGACCGGTGGCATCGCCATCCGCAACTCCAACCCCACCGAGATCTTTCTGCCGGCGATCGCGGCGGTGATGCTGGGCATCGTGATCGTGTTCATCAGCCGCTGGACGCTCGGCAGGCTGCCCGGCATCAAGATGCAGGATGCCGTGGCCACAGGCGGCCTGTTCGGCGCGGTCAGCGGCTCCACCCTGGCCGCTGTGCTGCCTGGGCTCGACGCCGCCAAGGTGCCTTACGAAGCCTGGACGGCAGCTCTGTACCCGTTCATGGACATCCCGGCGCTGGTGACGGCGATCGTGGTGGCCAGCGTGTACCTCAGCAAGAAGACTGGCCAAGCCGAAAAGGTGGAAATCTGGCCGATCATCAAAGAGAGCCTGCAGAGCTCAGCCGTGACGGCTCTGCTGATGGGTGTGGCCCTGGGCATCCTGACCCGACCCGAGCCGGTGTACGAGAGCTTCTTCAACCCCCTGTTCAAAGGCTTCCTCTCGGTGCTGATGATCATCATGGGCATGGAGGCCGCCCAACGCATGAACGAGCTGCGCAAGGTGGCCCAGTGGTTCGCCATCTATGCCTTCATCGCCCCGATCCTGCACGGGTTCCTGGCCTTCGGTCTGGGTCTGATCATCCACAAACTCACCGGCTTCAGCATCGGTGGCGCCGTGGTGCTGGCGGTGATCGCCGCCTCCAGCTCGGACATCTCGGGTCCTCCTACGCTACGAGCTGGCATTCCATCCGCCAATCCATCCGCCTACATCGGGGCATCCACGGCCATCGGCACGCCTGTGGCGATCGCCATCTGCATCCCCCTGTTCATCGGCATTGCCGAGATGATGCTCGGTAAGTAACCCTCACAACCACCCACCCATCGCAGTTCAACGCCATGAGTCAACAGGTCTGGAAGCTGGTGATCGTCGCCGAGGAGATTCTCTCCAAGAAACTCGCCAAGCTAATTAAGGAAGCCGGAGCCACCGGTTACACAGTGAACGCGGCCGGTGGTGAAGGCAGCCGCAACGTGCGCTCCACCGGTGAACCGAGCGTGTCTCACACGCTTTCCAACGTGAAGATCGAAGTTCTCACGGGAACCCGCGATCTAGCTGATAAGATCACTCGTGAGATCGAATCCAAGTTTTACGAGAATTACTCGATCATCACTTACATCTATCAGGTGGAAGCCCTGCGCGATCACAAGTTCTGAGTTTCCCCTGTCGGGTCTCAAGTTGATGTTGTCGCGTGGCCAGGATTCGCTGAAATCTTGGCCACAGGCCCATTCCGTAGTAACGGTGATTAGCATCACTTAGTCGCCTTGGAAAGTCTAGAGATGGGCTATCTATGGACACAGCGGCGCTGGGAAAGCATTTCCAGCACAGGCGCTTGTTTCCATCACGGTCTCCACCGGAGGCGACAACCATTCGCTCTCCCCTTCTATGGATCTGTTCAGCGATAAGCGCTTTCTGAGCGCTATTCACAGCTATGAGCGTCAGCTGGCCAAGATTCTGGCCCTGCTGCTGGCCGTGGTGATCGGTTTTGCCACCTTTGAGCTGCTGCTGCAGTCGGGGCTCAAGGTGGTGCAAGGGCAGACCGACTGGTTTGACGGCAGCCTGATCAAGTTGCTCGACCGGCTGCTGCTGGTCTTCATTGCCCTGGAAGTGCTGCAGAACGTGACCGCCTACCTGCGCGACCATGTGGTGCAAATCGAGCTGGTACTACTCACTGCCCTCACGGCTGTGGCCCGCAAGGTGATCGTGCTGCCTCCTGGTAGTGAGGACAAGGCATTCCTGATGGCTGGCTTCGGGCTGATCGTGGTGGGCCTGGCTGCGGCCTACTGGTTGATCCGCAGGGCGGGGCAGGCCGGCAATCCATCCTTGGATACGCCCTGACATCTTTAGTGGTAATCCGTAGCCCCGATCCGCCCCAGCTGACTGATCAGGCGTGCTGATCAGAGTGATTTGAGTTTCTGCAAATGAATGGGCGTACAGCCGCACCCAAGGCCGATTCCCAGTCATTAACGTAACCCTATCCACTCCAGACATCCATCCGATGCCTGCGCCACAGAAGCGCCCCTCGGGCCCCTGCGACGCACTGAGCCTGCACATGCGGGCCATTTCACGAATCCCTCTTCTTACACCAGCCGAGGAGATTTCACTGGCCCGCCAGGTTCAGAAGGGCCGGCAATTGCTGGAGGTGAAAGAAGAAATGAGGATCCGGGCCGGAGGTGGCGTGCCCACCCCCGAGGCCTGGGCGTTGGAAGCTGGCCTCAGCACCCGTCATCTCCAGCGTTGCCTACATCAGGCTGACCGAGCCCGCAGCCGCATGGTGGTGGCCAATCTGCGCCTGGTGATCAGCACCGCGAAGCGCTATCAGCATCGGCCCGCTGACCTGGAGGATCTGATCCAGGAAGGCACGATTGGCCTCATCAAGGCGGTGGAACGGTTTGATCCCAGCCGGGGGTATCGCTTCTCCACCTACGCCACCTGGTGGATCCGGGATGGCATCGGCAGTGCGATGGTCAACCGTGGCCGCACCATCCGCCTGCCCTCGACGATGGTGGAGCAGCTGCAGCGGCTGCGCCAGTGCCAGCAGAGCCTTGGCCAGAGCCTGGGCCGCGATCCCAGCCTGTCTGAGCTTGCCGAGGCCACAGGACTGAGGGTCCTGGATATCCGAGAGGTGCTGTTCCGCGCTCATGAACCGCTGAGTCTCGACGCCCAGCGGGGAACATCCGGCGAGCTGCGCCTGGTCGAGACCCTGGCCTGCCGCGGCACCAATCCGCAGGAGCAGGTGGCCACGAACCTGATGCGGCAGGACATCGAGCGGCTGCTGAAGAAGCTTCCCACTCAGGAAGCCACGCTGTTGCGCCTTCGCTACGGCCTCATGGCTGAGCAACCACTGAGCCAGAGTGCCACCGCCCGTCGTATGGGCATCACCCGGGACAGCGCCCGGGGCCTGGAGCGACGGGCCAATGCCGCGATCCGGGAACTCTCGCGCGACATCGTCGACTACCTGGAGGACTAAACGTCACAGCCACCAGCCTGCCGGCTGGCTTCTACACGCTGGAAACCCTGGCCACCTACCTGGGCGTGTCGCTCTCCACCATCTACAGCTGAAATTCCAGCGGCCACGGTTCGCCCCTCGTGAAGCTGGGCAACCTCGTCCGCTCCACCTACGGAGGACGTGAACCTTTGGCTGGCGCGGCAGCCTGAGCTCTCGCGGGGCTGAGGGCCGCCAGCATCTCGGGGTGCGGCACCTGGTGGTTCAGGCGGGAACCCGCCATGGCTCCATCGCTTCACATGCCGTTACAATTATTTCAACGAACTGAAACATTCATGGCTGATCCCGCCCCCCGCTTTGGTTTTGTCGAATTCGCTGAGACCTGGAACGGCCGACTGGCCATGCTCGGCTTCGTGATCGGCCTCGCCACCGAGCTGCTCACCGGCCAGGGCATCCTTCAGCAGATCGGTCTCAGTTGATCGCCATGGGCACCGACGACACCCCCCCCACCAGCAGCCGATGACCGGCGTTCTCGCCCTCCCGCTGATCGGTTCGCCCACGACCACCGCCCCATTCCCACCGCACCGGAGCTTCCATGACCAACACCCCCGCTAATGACAAGTGGTTCCAGCACCGCGCCGAGCAGTTGATCCACATGGAGCAGCTCAAGCGCGCTGAACTGTTCAACGGCCGTGCCGCCATGCTCGGGATCGTGATCGGCGTCGTGGTGGAAGGCCTCACCGGCTCCGGCATCGCTCACCAAATCGGCCTCGGCGCCCTGGTGGATGGCTATGCCGCTTGCCGCAGCCAGTTCCTTCCCTTCTGTTTTTGAGCCCCCGCTCAGCTCAAACACCACCCACCCCGGGCAATCCCGGGGGTTTTTGATGGCCACCACCGCATCTCCGCTCCCATGACGGGCAACCTCCAGGCCATCGGCTTTCTGTTCAGCTGGGTGCTGGGCTGGGGGATCGGCGGCTCGCTCATCGATGCCGGCCTGATCAACGCTGGGGTCTATTCGTTGGCGGGCGGCCAGCTCGGCACCGCCGCCACCTTCATCCTCTGGAGCCTGCTGTGGGGCGGTGGCGGGGTCTGGCTCTACCGGCGCTGGACCCGGCCCGTCACTCCGGAGCGTTGATGTGGACCGGCCGCCGGGCCGTGTCGATCAAAAGGTTGTGAAGCAGCTCCTTGCCACAGATCAGAAGGTGGGCCATCCAGGTGCCCGTCAGCTTCGGCTCGGCGACGAGATCGCCCCGGCAGCGGCCGATGGCCTGCTCGATCTCCGCAAGCTCCCGGCCGATGTCGCGGACCATCGCCTCGGTGCTCTCGCGCGGGGTGGGCCGGGGCGGTGTCCGCATGGGCTTCACTCTGGCGGCCGCCATCAGCCAAAGCGGTAGTGCTTACGCACCGGGGCATGCACCTCCCAGGTGCAGCTCAGCCCAGCGTCAAACACCACCAGATCACCGGCGCCAAAGCGCACCGGCTCGCCGCCATCAGGGGTGACGGTGACATCTCCCTCCAGTAGCAGGCAGGTCTCCCGCTCGTCGTAGGTCCAGGGGAAGGTGCTGGCCTCACAGCCCCACGTCGGCCAGCTCAATACGCCCAGGCTCTCCAACTGGGCCTGATCCGGGTTGGACGTGACCGTGATGCCGGAGGCCATTGTGGTGTGCATGCGAACCGGACGCATTGTCGGACGACACCAATAACACCCCTATGGATTGTCAAGCCCCCCTCACCTCCATGATCGTCCTATCTGAGTGCAGTCACTGAGCGGGATCTGGTGTTTTGTGACGAGGAGGCCACCCTGTTGGGCCGCAAGATCTGGGAGTTTTTCGATGGTCGCTGCCCCTGGTTTGCCTGGTTGGATCACGTGGCTCAACCCATCGAGACAGAGTTTGCTGGTTCTTATCAACAGCATCTGGTGAATCTGCTCTGCTGCCGCGCCAAAATTGAATTTGCCGCCCAGCCCAGCCGGCGCGGCTTCGCGGAAGGTTTCCACTTTTATCAAGCGATCGAAGCACGGGCAAGCCAGATCGCCCCGCTCGACTCTGAATGCAAGTCCTCCCAAGATCAACGCATCGCCAGCCTGGAGGAGCAGCTCCGCACGCTGCCCCAACTCGGGCTGAACCTGGCCCGCTGTGAGCGGGACATCGCAACCCACCGGCTCACCCTCCGCACCAACGCCAGGAAGCGCTGGCGGTCCATCTCCGCGAACAGCCGCAGCTCTGGACGCCGACGTAGAGGTCGCAGGCCACCCGCAGGGCCGAAACCGTGGCCCCGCCTTGGTACTCCCGCGGCTGGTGCATCCGCTTCGGGTTGTTGATCGCCAGGCCCTTCTGGCCGACAACGGCGGCCTCGCCCTAGAGTGTACAAACTTGTTGTACAAGACGTGACGCGCGTTTCGGTGTCCCACCTGCGCCAGCACCTGCTCTCGTATCTCAAGCGGGTGCAGCAGGGTGAGGCCATCCAGATCACCTCCCGCGGTCGCGTGATCGCCCGGCTGCAGGCCGAACAAGATCCGGCTGAAGAGGCTCGCCACTGGCTCGAGGGGCTGCAGGGGCGCGTGACGCTGGTCGATCCGCTGGCGCCCCTGGGTCCGGAGTCGGCGGACGCTGCCTGGAGCGCCGATGCCGACCATCTGTGACACCCATGTGTTGCTGTTTTGGGCCCATGAGCCCGAACGGCTCTCATCGGCGGCACGCCAGGCTCTTGAGCAGGGCCGCGGCCAGGCCGAGCTGGCCATCGCCGACATCACGCTCTGGGAGCTGGCTCTGCTGCGGGAGCGCGGCCGGCTCCAGCTCCCCGCGGAAGTTGCCCCCGCCTTCTACCTCAAGCAACTACTGGCGGCGCTGCGGCTGGAAGTGCTGCCGATCACCCCGGAGATCGCCCTGCTGTCACGCAGTTCACGGTTTCAACACGGCGATCCAGCCGATCGTCTGATCGGGGCCACCGCCCTGCAGCTGGGAGCGCCCCTGATCACTGCAGATACCAAGCTGCGGGCGCTGGAGGATCTGGAGACGGTGTGGTGAGCCGGTGTGGTTGTCGTCGAAGTCGTGCTCCCAGAGGCCCTCGTCGATATGACTCAGACCAGCGACTGCTCTGGCCGTCTGGGCCATGATGGACCGTTGCTGTACAATCGGATTACGCACGGCATCGGCCATCACCAGATCCACGGGTGAGTCAAGTTTTTCCGTGAGCTGGTGCTCCAGTCCGAAGTAAGCATCAGCCAGGTCGATCGGCTGAAGCGGCAGAAACTCCACCAGCAGGTCAATGTCGCTTTCGCCAGGGCGGAAATCGGACCGCAGCACCGAACCGAAGGCCTGCAGCCGTGCCACGTGATGCCGCCGGCAGGCGGCTGCAATAGCATCAAGCTGGGGCTTGGCCAGGGCGAGGCTCATGGAACCGGAGCAGGCGGCGCGTGCATCAGGCTCTCAGTCTCGCCCACCTTCAAACCCAGGGCGCTGATGGAGCCGCCCCGCCTCCAGGGCGCCGTGAAAGAGGCCTGCCGGGCTGATCAGGGGGGCCTCCGCGATCGGCAATCTGTACTACGATGAAGGCATCTGTAATACAGGCTGCGGCCTTGGCAAGCCATGCCCCTCACGGTGAGGCTGGATCCAGAGACGGAGCAATGCCTCCAGGAGCTTCAGGCTGAAACCGGCCAGGACCGCAGCTCCCTGATCCGCGAACTGATCCGGGAGCGTTGGCAACAACGACAACCCGCGGCTTCGATCAGCCAACGCCTGGGCGGCCATCCAGCCCACTTCCTGGACACCCTGCCCGCCGGCAGCGCCGAACGCGCACAGCGACGCCAGCTGCTGAAGCAGCGGCTGCAGGCAGGCCGGCTGGAGCCCCGCTGATGCGCAGGATCCTGGTGGATTCGGGCATCCTGCTGAGTTACTACCAGCGCAACGAGCCCCTGCACCATGCGGTGGTGGCCTTCTTTGATCAAACCTCGGCGCAACTGATCAGCTCACCGATCTGCATCGCTGAAGTTCTGTGGTTGCTGGGTCACCCGGGAGATCCGCCGGTGCTTATGGCGCAGAACCATCTACTCGGGGCCGTAAGTCGTGGCGGGCTTGAAGCGATCAACCTGCTGCCAGAAGATTACGCCCGTGTTGCGGAACTGAACGAACGCTACGCCGATCTGCCCGGGGATTTTGCTGATCTCACGCTGGTTGCCCTCTCGGAACGCCTGGATGTGGAGGAGATCCTCAGCCTTGATGGGGATTTTGATGTGTATCGACGCTTCAGGCGGGAGCCGTTTCAGCGGCTGCGGCTGGGCTGAGCAGCGCCTGAAGGCTGCGTTGATCGGGCGGGCGGGATGAGGCTGATTGACTCCATGTCCTGAGAGAACGTTCAGCTCTCGATGTTGTTCCCCCGCCACGCCTCCCGCACCGCCTCCGGCGTCACGCCCAGATGCTCCAACAGCAGCAGCAACAGGCGCTCGATGCGGCTTGCTTCCGTGGCATCCGGAACCCCTGTAGGGGCTGGCAAAGGCTCCAGATGCCGCTTCACGAAAGCGAGCAGTTCGTCGTGCCGCGGTCGCGACCAACCGCGCAGCTGGTGGTCGCGGCAGAGGGCCTGCAGTTCCCCTTTGGAGAGGCGATCGAGCTGGAGATCCGAGGCTGACAACAGGGCGGCGCTTTCCGCCTGCAAGGAGTGGCGACGGTCATTGAGGCGCTCGGTCTGACGGTTGAGATAGGCGTCGAGACCACGGCTATGGCTGGCGAGGATGCCGCCGAGGGCGTGCAGGTCGGCGCCGAGTCCGTCGCTGATTGGCGTGCCACGCCGACGGGAGCGGGGAGCTTCAGCGCTCATCGGAGGCCTCACCAGATTCGGGGCTGTTGTGGGAGCTGGAATCGCGATCGGATTCGGATTCGGGCTTGGATTCAATGTCTTCGACGGTCTCCTCGAAGAACTCCACCGCGTCGGCCCGCTCCAGCAGGCGTTCGATGGCGCGGCGCAGATCCTCGCTGGATTGGCGAGTGGGGCCGCCGTTGGCCCGCTCCTGCTGGTCCACGGCCTCCTTGATGTCGGCCAGGTTTTCGAGGGCTTGTTCGATTTGCCGCACCTGCAGCAGACGCGCCTTGAGCCGTGGCAGCATGGCCGAAATCTCGTTGGCTTCCCGCTCCACCCGCTGGCGGTAGGAGATCAGGTCATCGCGTTCCCGCTCCAGGCGGCTGAGCTCGACTTCCAGCTTGGCGATCTTCTTCCTGGCCTTGGTGACCAGGCCCTGCTGGGCTCCGGCGCGGCGGTTGGCGGTGATCAGGGCTTCCCGCATGTCGCGGTAGAAGTTGCGCAGGTCGAGCCGCTGTAGGGGGAGGGGGGAAAGCTGGCCAAGTGCGAGGCCGCAGCCAGCCTGCAGGTAGCTCACACCACCGATACGGTGCCCAGGCGGCGGCCCTGGAGAGAAGAAAGGCGCCAGGGGGGCGATCAGAATCCGCCTCACGAAGAAGATCTGGATCAGCGCTAGCCTCAGTTCATGACCAATCCCCAGCTCACCAAGAACCTCCTGGAGGTGATCCGGAGCCTGCCGGATGAGGATCGCCGCTGGCTGCTGGAGCAGCTCGGTCAAGACAGCGCTGATCTCAGCAACCAGGACTTGGCCGACCTCGCCCAGGCGGGCCAAGCGTTCGACGACCTTGCTCAGGAACCTGAGCTTTACAGCTTCTCGGATGGCGAACCGGTCGTGGCCGCTTGATACTGGCTCGCTATGACATCGTTCTGGTGGCCTTTCCGTTCACGGATGGGGCCAACGTCATCAATCACGAGGCCCGAATGCCCTGTGCTCCGTCTGCACACCATGGGGAAGCGGATCGGCCACCGGCTTCCCCCGCACGGTGATCGAGAACCGCTCGCCCGCTTAACGGCCTGTAGCAGCTGCGACAACTGGGCCTTGGCCTTGAAGGCGCCGATGCTCGTGCCCACGGCCCTCAGGGGATCATCAGCTCCTGGTAGCCCCCTGCCTCGATCTGCGTGATGGCGGCCACGATGCGTTCTGTGGCCTGAAGAATCCGAGGCCAGCTGGTGGTTGTGAGCACCAGGATGGCCACACTGCGCCCCTGAAGGTTCTGCTGATACCGCAGGTTCCTGTCAGTGGTGATCAGCAGATCAAACCCTTCCTGTTCCGCTAGGCTGATCAGATCGCCATTGGTCAGGCATGACCAGCCGCGTTCATAGGCCGTCGCCACACCATGGTCTGTCAGGAAACGCCGCAGAGGAACGGGCGTCCCCTGGTCAAACAGGATCCGCATTCAGGCCACAGCAGCCGCCGTGCTCCGGGCGACATGCTCCAACACCTGCCGTGCCTGTTGGTCGGTGACGCCAGGGAACAGCTCGACGAACTCCGTCAGGGAGACGCCGTCTTCGAGGTTCTCGAACAAAGCAGCTACCGGGATACGGGTTCCGCGGAACACCCAGGCACCGCTGACCCGCAGGGGGTGGCGCTCCACGGCGGGGCAGCCTGTCCAACCGAGATCGGCTTGTGTGGGCATGGCCAGGTCCGCAACCAAGGCCCTCACATCGTAGGCATTCCTCCACTGGTCCAGGACGCCGCCCCTGAGCCTCTCAGCCCTGCCGCCGCGGCCCTTGTGGCCGAGGCCGCGGCCGGCGGCCGGTGGCTCCACACCACCGACACGGTGCCCAGGCGGCGGGCCTGGAGCTTGGGGGCCCAGTGGTGGGCGCGCTCGGTCGGGATGAAATGGGGTTTTTTCACCGGCCGACCGCGGCGGCCATAGAACACCGTGACGCGCTCAGCACCCGGGCTTTTGTGGCCGGCGGGATAGGTGTGCACCAGCAACTGGCGAATCTCGCAGCGGGGAAAGGAGGACGCCGTCTCAAGGGAAGCGAGGGACACCCCCGACTCTCCCCGGCCGGCTCTGGGGGCCAGGTCGCTCCGAGAGGGCACCAGCCTGATCCTTGCCTCCCTGAGCAGGCTGATGCAACCGTGCAGGTGCCCTTGCGGAAGGGGATGGCGTTCCCAACCCACTGGATCGACCGAGCGACCCTGCACGCTCCGTCCGGGAACCTGGCAACGGTGCTGCTGCGAGGCTTGGTGGGCCTGCGGAGTCAAGCGACTGTGATGAGGGGGCCTCTCGTCCAATCTCGTATCAGGTCACGAACCTTCCCTTCTGGTCGCCCCCATCGGGCCAGAACGACAGATCACGCTGCGGACAACAGCTAGGAAGCTGGGTCAGTCGCTTGAGGAGTCAGGCCTGGTCTGCTGGGGTTCCCTGGATCATCTCAGTCGCTTGACAGCTACTAAAGAGGGTGGGGACAAACAACTCTCGCACGGTGTAAAGATTGGTGATGAATCCATCGGAGGGCGACATTCAGAACGCGCGGCAGGCGGTTCAACAGGTGGACGAGCTACCCGATCAGATCGGTGCTGACCTAGACAACAGGGCAGCTCGCCGCAGCTGGGATTGAGAGTATGTTGATGAGTATGCGTCGGGGGGGCTTGCTTCACGATGCTGGGCGAAGCCCTGGGGTATCCGGTTTCAGAAAATTTTTGTGCGCCTGCGGAGCCGAGGTTAATTGCAACAAGCAACAACCAATTGCGCAAGGCCGTGAACCATCGCCTAAAGCCGCTGTGGAAAAAGGCAACGCCGGTAAAGTGCCAAGTGCTCAAGGGCTCAAGGACCGAGAAGGAAATCCTGGCGAGAGAGAGCAGACCCGGAACCCAACGTCGAGGAAGATGGCCGGGTGGATGATGCCGCGGTAGGCCGAGCGGGAGTAGTGGGGATTGAAGAACCAGGAGCCGCCGCGCAGCAGCCGCCTCTGCTGCTCCAAGGGCAGACTCTTGGGATCCTCCGCCAAGGGTTGACCATTTTCTGTCCCACCCTGCGGAGAGGGGGGCCAAAGATCCTTGCACCATTCCCAAACATTGCCATGCATGTCAGCCAGCCCCCAATCGTTCACCAGCCCGTAGGCCCCCACCGGCGTGGGGCGCTGTAGGTAGGGGCCTCGCCGGCCACCTGGGTAAACGTAATCAGCCCTGCCGTTGTAGTTGGCCCAGCTCACATCAATGGTGTCGCCGAAGTGAAAGGGAGTGCTGGCCCCGGCCCGGCAGGCTGCCTCCCACTGGCTCTCGCTGGGCAGGCCCAACACAGGCGCATCCCCCTCGCCGCCCAGCTCTGGCCACTGCTCCTTCAGCCAGAGATTCAGGCGCTGCAGCCACTCCTGGCAGGCGTTCCAGCTCACGCTCTCCACCGGCAGGTCGACTCCCTTGTGCTGAGACGGGTCAGGCTGGAGCTGATGTCTCTCCTCCCACTCTAGCTCCGCCAGGCTGCGCCACTGGGCCTGGCTGATCGGAAACCGAGCCATGGCGAAGGGGGGCACGCTCACCTGGCGCTGGGCCTCCACCCACTGCACCTCCTCCGGTTCCTCCTGGTTTATGGCCCCATAGTTGCCACGCCCTACTTCCTCTGGCGGTGAACCGATGGTGTATGTGCCTCCTGGGATCTTCACCACCTCCAGAGGCACCCCACCCGGCAGCGGCACCTGCCACACCTCCACGTCCTCCACCACCCGCGTGGTCACAGCCCCGGTGGTGGTCTTGAGCGTGAGCATCGGCACCTTCAAGCCCGGCCAGGATCCCCAGATGGGTAAAGGGAACGGGCGGCAACGCGTCGCCAGCCGCTGCAGGCCCCTAGCGGCGCCCTGCAGGAGCGGGAGCTTGGCGTCCATCGCCTCGAAGCTGTCACCATGGAGATGGTTGGTCTTGTTCGCCAGGATTGCCTGCAACAGGGTCCAGTGGGCTTCGGGGTCGTCGCCGGGAGCCTCCACCAGACCCAGGGCTTCGGCCGCCGCGCGCCGCACCGCCACTTCTCGCCCTTCCGAGGGTTCGATCATTTGAATCAGTGCCTTGGCCGCCGCCGGGCCGCCGATGTGGCCCAGGGCTTCGGCGGCGGCGGCTCTGTCGGCGGCGGGGTAGTCGGTTTCGTGCATCGTCAGCACGAGGGGGGCCACGGCCACCGCCAACTCAGGCACGCCCTCACACGCTGTGTTGGTGTCGGCGGGCGGGGGCTTGAACTCTTGCGCGAAGGCTGTGAGCCCGGCGATCGCCTCGCCGCGCAGCTTCGGGTTGGCCCACTCCAGATCCTTGGCATGGCGTCGAATCAAGTGCTTGGCCGCCAGGATCCGCTCCCCCGCCTGGTCGATCTTCGCTTCACGGGCAAAGAGATCCAGCAGGCGATCCCATGCCCCTCGATCCCCTGAATCCAGGGAGCTCCCGAATCGGTTCAACCAGGGCCGGTAGCTATCGCGGCAGGCCGCCAAAAAACCCCGCATCCCCGCCAAGTGATCCAGGGGACCTTCGTCCGCTGTCTCCCTTCGCCCGATCTGCTCGCACAACCAGCGCTCGACCTCCGCCCTGTGGTCCGGTCTCTTCTCCCAGAGATCCCGCTGCGCCAGCGCCGCCAGGTAATCGGCCAACGGATCGAGCGCAATTCGATACATCGCTTCCCCATGTTCGGGCGCCTTGCCGCTGATCAGCGTCAATTTGTCTTTCATGTAAGCCAGCAACCGCTGTTGTTCGGCCGCCTTCAGCGGCTGGTCATCCAACAACACATCCGCCCAAGCGCGGGCCGCCAGGGACGCCGGGAAGTTTTGCGGCTGATAACGTCCCTCCTGGCGGTGGGCTTCATGGGCCAGGGCTTTCATCAAGACGAGAATCCATTGCGTTCCTGTTCGGGATGGCCATGGAAGAAGCGGTTGGGCGTCTCAATGGCGCGAACAATTTTTTTCACATACTCTTCCATCAGCGCCGGCACAGAGTTTGGCAACAGGTCTTTGACACCAGGATTGCTGTCGTCTTTGCGAGCGCGGATGTGTTGGATGGCTTGTTCGATCACCATCCAGGCCCGGCTGGCGATGGGTGGTGACAATGAGCGGCTCAGGAATGGAATGGAGCGGCTTTACAGGCTGTTCCAAAAAGCTTCGGTGCTGGGCAGTCTGATCAACCCACGTGCTGCGGAGCGTGATTTGCTGGTGGCCGATTTCCATGAACTCCAGCCACTGCTGGAACAGGCGCTGGCACAGAAGAGCCAGGACGACACAGCGCATGAAATGGCAGTGACTGCGCGTGGTCTAGCGAAAGCTGCGGAGATCCTCGCCGGCCGGTTCACGCTCGTCGCTACCAACGTGCCTTTTCTCGGTCGCGGTAACCAAGACGAATTGATTAAAGACTACTGCCGCCGATTTGTATGTGTTCAGGGGCCGAGACGGCTCAAGGCGAACTTCAGCCCTGCTGAACCCTTGACGGCAGATTGATTCCCGCTTGCATCCCAACCAGAGACTGCGTGTCATGGTCGCCCCTCCGGCCGGGATT
>Ga0315903_10006145_pt1 | contig 15432 bp, 13 predicted proteins | sample LakEriMetagenome_7_FD_203524 | JGI IMG/M metagenome (GOLD analysis project Ga0315903, IMG submission 203524) | Freshwater fungal communities from buoy surface, Lake Erie, Ohio, United States - Buoy 2 MA119 | ecosystem: Environmental > Aquatic > Freshwater > Lake | place: USA: Lake Erie, Ohio...
CGTGAACTTGTCAGCACTCGCCCGTGAGCACGGCGTTTCCCGTGAAAGCCTGCGCTTGTGGCAACTCGAAGGCGTTAATCTTTCCAGCCCTGCGGCAATTGCCGAGCGCCGGGCGCGGATGAAAACCGCCGCGCCGGGTGGCATTGTTGCCGCCCGTATTGCCAAGCTCGAACTCGAAGCCGAGCGCCTGCGCCTGCGGGTGGAAGCTGAACGCGGCTTGCTTGTTTCCGCTGCCGAAGTTCATGCCGACGCCTGTCGGATTGGCGTCATTGTGCGCCAGTCTCTAACCAAAGCCGCCACCAGCGACTTGCCGCCATTACTCGCCGGGCGCACCGCTGCCGAAGTTTCCGTTTTGCTCACCGACTATTTCCGCAACCTGTGCGCCGCGCTTGCCGCCTATCAATCACCCATTGCCCGAAACCTCCAAGAATGAAAAACAGCCCACTTGCCGAAGGATTTGTCGAAGCCGTGAAGCCCGGTAAACCGCCACGCAAAACACCCGCCAAGCGCCCGAACATTTCCGAGCTTGCCCGCAGGTTCCAAGTCTCCCGCGAGAGTTTGCGGGTTTGGCGCAATACCGGCTTAGACTTGTCCGATGAAAGGGCAGTTGCCGCCCGCGTTCTCGAAATGCGCACGGGCCCAGCCGATGGCGAACCGTTGAAAGCCGCCCGCCTGCGAAAAACACAACTTGAGTGCCGCAGGATAGAACTCGCCATCCAAAGGGAAAACGAAAATTACGTTCCATGGGAGACCGTCAACCAAAGCGCCACCGTGTTTTTCAGTATCCTGCGTTCGCTTTTCCGCGAGCTGGAAGGATTCTTGCCCGAAATACTAAACGGGCTTGATGCGCCGGCTATGGGCCGCGAAATCAAAAAGGCATTTTTTGAGATGCAGGAGAAACTTTCCACCCATCGCTTCATGGACGAACACCCAGAAACAAAGCGCTTGCGGAAAGAATTTGAGCGCTGCGACAAACTCAATTTGTGCCGCGAATGCAGACAGGCAAAAGACCACAACCATGAAGATTGACCGAAAATTACAAGCCAAGATTGATAAAATCCGCCGGCTTGCCGCACTGCCGGGACCACCTACCAAATCGGAATTGATCGAGGAAATGCTTTCCGCATTCTGCCAAGGCATCAAGCCACCCTCTTCCGATTCAAAGCAGGATCGGCAGGCACCATCCTCAGAACATCGTCCGACCGTTCACCGAAGCGATACAGACCGCGAGGATTGCGGATCACCAGTCCCTCGCCACCCTCATCACAAATCCGATTAGCTTCCTCCCAGACGGCTTGTGGACCGTCGATCCTCCAATGGTGGACGAGTTCACAGTGAGACGGCAGCGGAACGCGCTGAAGCATCTTCAGCCGCTGGGAAAAGGTGCCGGGACCGGGAATGTCGAACACGGCGAACGTCAACCCGTGGAAACCATCGCGGATCATGCCTTGGATGCGGTTGAAATTGCCGATGCCGGGATCAAGCTCACCATCCAAGGCGATGGCAGGCATTCCCGCCTTCCACTCCGCAGGAACATCGAGGACGGACCCGCCGCGAAGGATGAAATCGGAACCGTTCCAGAGCAATCTCCAGCCATCCCTTTTGATGCTGGCGAACCACCCTTCGCAGCTTTGTCCGAAGTAGTCCTTCAGCAGCATCGGTTCCATGCGGAGAAGCTACGATTTACACCGCCGGAAGCAAGGAAATTTGACATCCGAAACGAAGTGTCACCATGCCACGCAAACGCAAAGGAACGGACTTCGACGCCATCGGCAAAGCCTACGGTGTTTGCGGTCGCACGACCCGCCGATGGCATGATGCCGGTGTTCAAATTGCCGATCCGCTATGCGTGTCTGAAGCACTTTTGAGGATGCGCCGTCCATCGCCTGCCGCAGTGAAAGCCGCTGCTGAGATGCTCAAGTCCGAACTTCAAACGATCCCATGAAATTACACAATCTCACCAAACTTGAAAAGAACGCCGCTGTTGCGGAAGTCGAAAAGGCACTCGCCGCCAACCCACAAGCCGCTATTGAATTTGATTCCGCTGCCGGTGGTCGCGCCAACCGTAGATCAAAAATCGAAGCGTGTCTCGCGCTGGTCGCTGCGCGTGGTGACCACGCTAGCCAGGTTGCGGAACTGAAAGCCAAGGTCGCCGCCGCCAAGGCTAAAATCGCCGCGCTCCAGAAGGCAAAGGAAACCAATGCAAAACTCCGCAGTGGTCTTGCTTCGGCAAAGTCTCGACTAGCCAAGGCACCGACAGCACCGGTATCCGCAACACCGCTGATCGACACGTTCAACAGCCTGACCGGCACCGAGCGCACGGCTTTCTATCGGAAGAACGAACGCGCCATTCGTCTTGAATCTCTCCGCGCCGATTGTCCTCAAGCTATCACTCCCAAAGCATAACCAATAACCAACGAAACCATGGAAATCCTCGACTACCCACATCCCGCCACCGCCGCCTCATCGCTTCCGACCGGCGAGTTCATCAAAGCCGTCAAGCCGTCCGCATCCGCCAAGAAACAAATCGCTGATGCCAAGAGCCAGGGCCAGAACCTGATGGACATCATCGCCGCCACCGAGTCGGATCGCGTAGGCTACTTCGGCGACCTTCACCGCAAGGCTGATGCAGCCGAACAGGTTTTCATCGCGGCACCGACCATCGAGAACGCGGAAAAGTTCCACACCGCTCTGGTTCGTTGTGAACAAGCCAAGGTTTCCTTCCCGCGCATCAACGGCGCGATCCACAGCCTGTTTCCGGGCTGCAACGAAGCCACCATCCCTGCCGCAATGGAGATCCTCGACGCTGCTATTGCTGCGCTCGACGCTGAAGCCGTGAAGGCTCGCGCCGGTATCAAGGACGCCACCGTGTTTCTCGATGTCTCCACACTTGACCGCCAGCACGCTGCCGCCAAGGCTGACCTTGAAGGTCATCGACCTGAGATCCGCCGCGATGCAATGGGATGGCTCAAGACCTTCGGCCACGCCTAATTTCAGCGGGTGGCGCAAAGCTCATCGTTTCATCACGCGCCTGCCGCTCTTGCTGGGGTTCCTTGGTCTTCCCTCAGCGACCCGTCCACTGGCAACGGTGGGCGGGTTTTTTGTGCGCTGGCGTCTCGCGCACGCGTGGGAGGTGGGACATATTGCAAAGGATCAAAATGAACCTTTGCAATCGTGGCGTCTCGCGCACGCGTGGGAGGTGGGCAAAGGTTGTGTCATTTTGTGACAGAACCTTTCTCGCGCCCGCGCACGCGTGGGAGGAGGAGTGTGTTGTCACAAAATGACAACACACTACCGCGGCACCCCGCGCACGCGTGGGAGGAGGGACTGCAGGTGAGATTCTGGCAGGGATGGAGAAAGCGAAGGGTGGACGCGGGAAAACCACTAGCAACGCGCTAGGGGTTTTGGGAATCACCCACACACAATCCTCCCGCTGGCAGCGCATCGCGGATTGCCGGAAAACGGGTGTCCAAAAGGTATCCAATTTTCGCCGCTTATTCGTGCGCAATGCCGCACCTTTGCGCACGTTTGAACACTTCCGCATGGCAGGCTTTAAAACCCTTTAAATAACTGGTTTTTCGCGGCTTACATGCAGAAAGCGGCGGATTTTCATCCTTCGGAGGCATCTCCTGTTTCCGGTTTATTGGACCGGAATCTGATGAACCGCAGCCTTGGTGACCGGGTTCTTCGGGAGGTGCACCGTGAGCACCCCGTCTTTGTATTCCGAGGTGATCTTTTCGGCATCCGCCTCATCAGGCAGGCTGAAGCTGCGTTCGAAGCGGCCATAGGCGCGCTCGACGCGGTGGAACTTCATGGATTTCTCCTCCTTCTCCACCTTGCGTTCGCCGCAGATGCTGAGGGTGCCGTTTTCGACGCTCACCTTGATGTCCTCCTTGCGGACTTCAGGCAACTCGGCCTTGACGACGAATTCCTTCTCGGACTCGCCGATGTCCACTGTGGGGGACCACTGGGTGAGTGTCATCGCTTCCTCGGTCCGCACCGGGGCGGTCACGAACATGCGTTGCATGCCGCGCATGAGTTCCTCCATTTCCCGGAGCGGATCCCAACGCGTGATGGGTCGTCCGACTTCCAGTTCTTCGGTTTTCCCCGGAGGACTCCATTTGGATAGCAGGCTCATGGTGTTCCTTTCTCTGGCCGGCGGGTTTTTCTCCTCCGTTCGTTCCGCATGCCGGCCTCGCGGAGCGAACGGAGCTTGGTTTCCTCGCGGGTCCGGACAGGCGCAACCTCCTTCCGCCTGGCCGGGGGCCCCGGCGGTGAGGGGGGAAGGTCCACGCCTCCCGACCACGGACTCAGGATAAACGACAGCCGGTTTTCCACAATCCGCGAGCCTGCGTGTCGCGCATCGGAAGGTTCGTCGGGAGGCATGCGCGAAATCCGTACGGCGGGAAAGCTGAGATTGCGTTCGCCCGGTCTGTCCGCGTGCGTTAGAACCCGCCGGTCCTTATGTCGAAACCGGGTGCGAGTGTGGAAGCCAGCCAGCGGGCCGCGGAGGTGGCCTTGGGCGGCAGGCTCGCCGGGCTGTCGCTGCGGCGGCAGGTGCTGGTGCTCGCGATGTGGCCGTTGTTAGAACAAATCCTCGCGTTTGTGGTCGGGTTGACCGACCTGCTGATCTCGGGTCGCATGGCGGAGGGAGCGGAGCGGGTGGCGATTCTCGATGCGATGGGACTCGGCGGATACGTCGGCTGGTTTTTCAACATCCTGCAAGGCGCGGTGGCCACCGGGGTGATGGCGCTCGTTTCAAGGGCGACGGGCGGGCGCGATGCGGCACTCGCGAATCGCGGTCTGGGGCAAGGCCTGTGGCTGGGAGTCGCGGCGGGCGTGATGTCGCTCGCATTGCTGCAAGGCGGCATCACGCTGTTGGTGTCTTGGATCGGCCTGAGCCCGGCGGCCGCGGTGAAAGCCGAGGAATACCTGCGGGTGCTGGCGCTGTCCGGGCCGTTCAGCGGCGCCTTGTTTGCGGTAAACGCGGCCCTGCGCGGTTCCGGTGACACCCGCACGCCGTTTCTCGCGATGATCGTGGTGAATGTGGTGAACATGGCGCTGAGCTGGGCGTTTGTGTTCGCTCCCGCGCCCATTGGCGGGCACGGCGTGGCAGGCATCGCGGCGGGCACGGTTTGCGGCTGGGCGGCGGGACTTCTAACAGCCGTGGTGATGCTCGGACGTGGAAAGAAGGACGAACTCCACTGGTCGCGCGCCAGTCTCGCCCCGCATGGGGAAACCCTCCGGCGCATCGTTCGCGTGGGCGCGCCGCAATCGCTGGAAATCGCCGGCATGTGGCTGATCCATGCCTTCGGCATCCGCGTGATCGCCGGCCTGAGGGATGAGGGGGCGCTGGGCGCGCACATTCTCGCCATCCGCGTGGAGTCGATGAGTTTTCTGCCCGGATTCGCGATCGCCACGGCCGCCGCCGCGCTGGCGGGTCAGTATCTCGGCGCGGGTTCGAAGGAATTGGCGGTGCGGGCGGTGCGCATGTGCTGGCGCTCGGCGGTGGTGTTGATGTCCGCGATGGGATTGTATTTCGTGCTGGCCCGCGAGTGGCTCATCGGGTTGATGGCTCCTCACAGCGAGCTGCACCTCAACCTCGCCTCGCCGCTGCTGATTGTCTGCGCGCTGGCCCAACCGTTTTTCGCCACCTGCATCATCCTGAAAACCTCGATGCGCGGAGCCGGTGCCACCCACATCGTGATGCGGTGGTCGTTCGGCAGCATGATCTTCTATCGGGTGCTGGTGTTGTGGCTGATGGAAACCTTCGGAGTGGCCACCCTGACGCGGGTGTGGATCGTGCTCTCGCTCGATCTGTTCACCCAGTCGCTGATTTTCTCATGGCTGCACTTCCGGGGAAAATGGCTGGATGCGCGGGTGTGATCCGCCATCATGCGCCGGTGCTCCGTTTCCTCGCCATCTGGGTTTGGCTGATCGCTTCGCCTGCGCGCGCCGAGCCCTTGGCGATTCGTGTGGTGGCGGCCAACCTCACCTCGGACAAGATGCAGGCGTATTCGCCCGACAACGGCAACCACTCCAATCCGGAGGGAGCCGGCGCGAGAATCCTCACCGCGTTGAAACCCGACATCGTGCTGATCCAGGAGTTCAACACCACCATGCCGGCGCGCCAATGGGTGAACCGAACCTTCGGCGAAGGCTTCGCATTCACCCGCGAGGAAGGCAAACAAATCCCTAACGGAATCATCAGCCGCTTTCCGATCCTCGCCTCCGGATCATGGGATGACCCGGTGCTCGACAACCGCGAGTTCGCGTGGGCGCGGCTCGGGCTTCCCGGCAACCGGGAGCTGTGGGCGGTGAGCGTCCACCTGCATTCCAAAGGTTCCGCCTCGCGAGCGAAGCAGGCCGCCGCGTTGGTGCGGCTGACACGCGAACACCTTCCGCCAAACGCGATGTTGCTCCTCGGCGGCGACCTTAACACGCGACATGCTGACGAGACATGCCTCACAGAACTCGCCGCCGTCTGCGTGGTGAACGCCAAACCGCCTGTTGATGATTTCGGCAATCCCGCCACCAACACACCGCGCAACCGGCCTTACGACTGGGTGCTCGCCAGCCCCCCGCTCGACCGCCATCAGGAGCCGGTCCGCTTGGGCGGCCTGGTGTTTCCCAACGGACTCGTCTTCGACACCCGCGTGTTCCGTGCCTTGGACAAAACCCCGCCCGCAAGGAAGGAAGACAGCGCCGTGCCCTTCATGCAGCACATGGCGGTGGTGAGGGATTTTGTGCTGCCGTGAATGCGCGGCTTGTAGCGGCGCTCTGTGAGCGTCGACGCCGACGATAAAGCCTGGAGGCAAACGCTTCCCGGCATTTCATTCGCATCGACGGACATCCTCCTTCGCCTATCGGCTACGGCGGGACAAGCAGTCCGCCGCTCCATGCGGATTCACACCAACTCGGGATCGGTGCCGAGCATGCCGTTGAGCGAATCGCGGTAGGGCTTGGAGCGGACGTGGTCGGCCATGGCCCGGGCGGTGTTGAGGCGTTCCTGGATGCGCAGGCGGCGGAGTTCTCCCTGATAGTTGGGTTTTTGCAGGAAGTTCTCCAGATAGGCGATGTGGCGTTCCCACAGCGCGCGATCCACGGCGACCTTGGCATCGAGGCGGGCCTGGTACCAGTCCGAGGCAATCATGCTCTCGCGGGTGAACATGGCGCGGATGTCCGGGTGCTTGAGGTCCTTGCCCTCGTATTGGCCGTGGGCCATGATGTGGAGCAGCGCCTTGAGCGGCGGGCAGGCGGCTTCGACTCCACCGTCCTCGAAGTAGAGCAGCGCGACGCGGCGCTGCGTTTCGATGATGTTGTCGATCCCGTCGATGAAGGCATCCATCGACTGGAGTTCCGGGCGCAGCATTTCCTCGGTGAACACGGTGTCCGGCGCGGAAAAGACGCGGCCGAAGAAGGTGGTGACAAACTGTTCGGTGATGCGGTAGCCGAGGCGGCTGGCCTCGTAGGTGCGGCCCTCTTGGACGAAATCCTCGACCTTTTCAAGGTAGCCGTGCTCGATCAGATAGGCGGGATCGCGCTCGCGGATGAACATGCGCGACCAGATTTCCGGCACCAGCAAACTGATATCATGATCGACGCGGAATTTCGGTCCGACATAACCCGCCGCGGTGGTGAAGCCGCTATAACCGGTGACGAGATAGGAAACGAGCGCGGCATTCAGGTCGTGGACGGGCAGGATGGCGTTGAACGGACCCTTGGTGAGCGCGCCCTCGGAACCCGCGCCGGTGGTGGACGGGCTCTTGCCTGTTAGAGAGGCGATGAAGTCCATGAACAGCTCGGGAAGTTCCTGATAGTGGACCGGGTTGTAAACGGCCAGCGCGCGGATGCCGGCCTTGGCGTCCGGCGGATTGTTGCGGCGGCCGGCGAGCACCGAGTTCACCGGCATGGGCACCGGTGCGTCCAGCGGGATGCGGCGGAAGAAGCGCTTGCCGAGCGTGGCGAGATAGACCGAGCGCGGATCCTCAAGGTCCGGCCGGTTCTGGAGATAGCGCGGATTTTTCGTCGGCTTGCCATCGACGATCCGCGGCAGGTGGGTGCTGATGACGTAGCCGGTTTTTTCGTTCTGCACGAACTCGCGCAGCATCTGGCGCATCGGCGCGGTGAATTGCTCGAAGCGGATGGCATCCTCAGCCATCGCCTTGGCGCCCTTGCGGGTGATCGGCTCGTAGTTGGAGAAAAACAGTCCGCCCTTGCTGAAGTCGGACTCGGTGTGCTTGTCGTAGCCGCGGTGGATGGCGTCGTCCGGACGCTGGAACAGGCGGTATTCGCAGTTGCGGATGAATTTCACCGAGGGATTCGGCAGTTCCGGATGCAGTCCCTCGACGCGGTCCTTCGGCACGACGATGGAGGCGCTGATGTCATCCTCGGTCTGGACCTTGCGAGCGGGCGCGAAGTCCTTGCGCAGCGAGAAGGTGCGCCAGGTGCCGTCGGCCATGAAACCGACACGCAGGTATTGGGCGACGAGCCGCTGGCGGCGGTAGATCAGGTTGCGGCCGGGCTGGCCGTTGATGAGGTCCACAGTGAAGCGCTCGCGCCAGTTGTCACCCCAGTCGGGTTTGTAGAAGCGCTTGATGAGCAGCACGAGATCCCTAACAGACGACGGGATGGAGGAAACCCAGGCATTGTAATCCGGCGTGAACGTCGGACTCGGCGTGAGCAGGCGGATGACCGAGCCGAGCGAGCGCCGCGGACTGAGCAGCGGGCGGCTGGGTTTGTTGGGATCGGGCGGCTCGGGATAGCGGTCCTCGAAGTTACGGTGGATGATGGCCTCGGCGGCATCGAAGTCTCGTTGGAAATCGGTGATGAGCAGCGAGGCGGTGATCATCGCGTCCGAGATGGATTTCGAGATCTCGGACTTTCCGCCGCCGGAGACGGTGCAGGGCTTGTGGCAGAAGGTACCCTCGGCGTTGGTGCCGATGAGCCGCCAGCGCATTCCTTCGGAGGGCTTCACCATCTCCACCTTGTAACCGGAAGGCAGGACGTAGGTGACGCCGGGCTGCAGCGGGATTTCCTGCGGGCCGTCGGTGTTGTTCCAGGATATCCTCTGGTTGTGGAGATCGATGCGGACATCCTCGGGCACGTAATAGATATCACGAAACCGCTTGTCGATGCCGTAGCCCTGCTCCTGAAGGTCGAAGAGCTTCGCGTAGCGGGAAATCACGCCGCCGAAGGTGTGATCCACGGTGGGCGCGTAGTCGGAGAGCGAAAAGTCCTCACCGAGGTCGAAGCTCGGAAAAGCGACCGCGCCGCCGGCGTGTTCCTCCTCGGCATTGCCATAGAGGTTCGTGGCATAGCTGATCTGCGTTTTGACCTCCTTCTTGCAGTAGCCGTAGTAGTTGTCCGCAATGATGGTGACGACGGTGCCGCGCTTGTCGCGGCAGGTGATCTTGAAGGCGCCGCCGTTGTTGTAGAGCTCGTCGTCCTTTTCCCAGCACATGCCGTCGCGCTTCTGGCGGTCGGTGGCTTCGGAAACATGCGGCAGGCCGAGTTCCTTCTTGGTGAACGTGACCAGATGCGGCGCGAGGATCACGCAACCGGTGTGGCCGGACCAGTGGTCGGCGTCGAGGCGCGCGTCGTTGTCCGGCAGATACGGATCGCCGGCGTTGCCGAAAATGCTTTCGACGAAATCCAGGTTGCTCACCAGGTTTCCGGGGGCGAAGAAACGGACCTCCATGGATTTCTCCAGCGAAACGCCGGGGACTTCCGGGCAGATAACCGGACGCAGCAGGTTGGAAACGAAGACCCTCGCCGGAGTTGGCGAGGTGCCGGTGAAGGGCAGCGTCATCAGGTCCTCGGGGGGATTCAGCGCGTGCTTGAGCAGGTGGGCGAAGGTGATTTTCGGCACCGCCTTCTTGTCCGCCGGAACCGGCAGCCCGCCCTCGCAAACGTGGAACACGCCTTCGGTCGTGCGGCGGTCGCTCGCCGGATTGTGGCAAACGCCCTGATGCACGCGGTAGGAACTCAGGATCGACGACCTGAACTCATCCTGGTCCGGAGGCAGCGAAAGCATGCGGGCGATGCCGTGCCGCTCGGTGACCAGCGCGCCCACCGGCACGAGGTGCTTCCGGTCCGGAAACACCGCTTCCACGATCTCCTCGCCGAGATAGTCGTGCAGATACTGGTCGATCGCCGCGTCCACCGGACACAGGTAGTCGGACAGCAACCGGGTTTTCTCCTGGAAATTCGCGATCAGCGAGCGACCGAGGTCGAGAAACGGATAGTCCTCCTCGTTGCCGACGATGGAGTGGCCGCGGGCGGCGAGCTTGAGATTCACGAACTCCCGCAGGCGGTTCTCCTCATCGGGAGAAGCGATGGCCGGGCCGGTGGGAGTGAAACCGATGCGATCCTTGAGTGACTGTGGCATGGGATTGAAACGCCGCGATGGGGCGTGCCGACGATGAGCAGGGGCCGAGCCAAGGGACAACTGAAAATGGTGGTGAAGGTTCAGGCCGGAAAACCAAGGGCCCCCTGCATCGGAAGAACCAGAAACCCGGATGAACACCCTGATCCCGGAGATCCGGCAGACTCTTTCAAGCCGGGAATCAGGGGTTCATCACCCCCACGACCTAACCGAAACGGATCGTTGCCATCCCTCCCCTGCCCGGCGGCATTGCATCCGTTCGGGATGAAGTCCCGTGGCTTTCGCATCCGACAGCGCTTCAAGACGTCGGGCTGGAAGCCTGTCGTCCGGTTGATGACCATCACTCGCGCAATGAGACCGTCGCTTCGGCGACGAATCGCTCCGCAGCGTCCGCATCCACCCAGTAGGCGAGGGTTTTCGACTGGTGCCGGAGTTGGAGGTCGATCCGGTGCATGGGTTTCCCGTTGGAGTGGCCGCTCGGCGATGAAATGAGTCCGCTGACCTCACCGCGGGGAAACGTCTCTTCAGACAGGATCCGCCCGTGTTGCATCTTGCGGATGGCGACCACCGAGGCATCGCCTTCGAGACGAAGTTCCGATCCTCGTTTGCGCGCGAGGTTCACCCACATCCATGCACCGCCCGCCGTCATGGCCAAGCTGACCAACAGCCACACGAACCGGAAACCCGAGGTGAGGACGGTGAAGATCGCTTCGAAGACGCGCACGATCCCGGGAGCTTCACGCTCCACTCCCTCCGGCGGATCGATCACGAAGAAACCGCCCACCATGAAACCGATCCCCATCAGGGTGAGGACAATCGCCAAGGGCCTAAGATGCCTGTCCGCGTTGGGTATGGGCAGTGAGAACGAACGCATGGACGGAATCCCGGACCTTGCCGCCTCGGGTGCGGGCGCGGACTTGGGAACGGGCCCGCCTAACAATTCGCCCCGGATGTCCGCGGCGAGCCAGCCTTTCTCGTCCTCGCGCAGCACGGTGCCGAACTTGAGTTTGCGCTTTCCGGCGTGGATCGCGACGCCAAACACCGGAGTCTCGTTGCTTCGATAGAACTCCTCGGTTTTCACCTCGGTGACCTCGCCTCGTGGCACCCGTTTTTCCATCACGCGACCGAACAGGCGGCGGCCAAGAATCACTTCATCGCCCGTGACGACCACGCGGGTGCGCGCCCACTTGTTGCGAGCCGCCACGTAGAGCATCCCGAGACCGATGGCCCAGAAGATGGAAAAGAACAGGATCATGATCGGAACCACCACCAGTCGCGGAGCCGAATCGCTTCCCTCGGGCGGCTTGCCAAACAACATGGCCATGAGAATTCCGCCGGAAACCACCCCGGTGATCGTGCACCAGAAGATGGCGAAAAACAGAAACCCGCCCGATTTCCCACTCGCGGGGATGTCCCACATGAGCGCACCGTCATCGCGGGATTTGCGCTGGATTTTCGTATCCGCGGGCGGACGCTCCGCCCAGCCGCGCGGCGGACCTCCGGATGAAACCCAGCTTCTGGCGACGGAGCGCCCGCCGCACTCGGGACAATCGAGCATGTCACCTGGGGAAACATGGGGCGAGGCTTGCGATGCACCGCAAGTCGGACAGCGCAACTCGCCCTTGCGCACGGCGTGATGGAAGGCGCTCGATTCCAGTTTTTGCAGGATCTTCGAAAACATCGACTCGGCGGCAAGTGTCCATGGATGCCTGTGACGATCGAGCGCAAATCACGCTTGGCGCTTGGCAAGCATGACGGCCCGCGCCAGTCTGCTGGCATGTTTGACACCGCCCGCTACGACGGCCGCATGCCCTACCGGCGCTGCGGCGATTCCGGCCTGCTCTTTCCCGCGATATCGCTGGGTTTCTGGCACAACTTCGGCGCGATCAACGACTACGAGGAAGCCCGCCGCATGACCCACCGCGCCTTCGACCGCGGCATCACGCACTTCGATCTCGCCAACAACTACGGCCCGCCGCCGGGATCCGCCGAGGAAAACGTCGGCCGCATCCTGATCAGCGATTTCGTCTGCCATCGCGACGAGTTGCTCATCTCCACCAAGGCCGGCCACGACATGTGGGACGGCCCCTACGGCAAAAACGGCTCACGCAAGCACCTGCTGGCCTCGCTCGACCAGTCGCTGCGCCGTCTGCGACTCGACTACGTGGACATTTTCTACTCGCACTGTCCCGACTACGACACGCGGCTGGAGGAAACCATGTCCGCGCTCGCCACCGCGGTGAAAAGCGGCCGCGCGCTCTACGCCGGACTCTCGAAGTATCCGCTCAAGCGCCTCAAGAAGGCGGTTCGAATCCTGAAGGACATGGGCGTGCATTGCGTGATCTATCAGCCACCGTATTCGATCCTTCAGCGCGAATATGAGGCGGACGGCATCATGGACTGGCTTAGGGATGAGGGCATCGGCTGCATCGTTTTCAGTCCGCTCGCCCAAGGCATGCTGACGCCGAAATATCTCAACGGCATTCCGACTGACTCACGCGCCGCCCGGCCGGAGGGTTTTCTTCAGGTCGATCAGGTGCTGGCCCGTCAGGAGAAAATCAGCGCCCTTGGTGACCTCGCGGAGGCTCACGGCATGTCGCTGCACCACCTTGCGATGAAGTGGGCGCTGCGCCACCCGGCGGTGACATCCGCCATCATCGGCGCTCGCAACGTCGCCCAACTCGACGACACGCTCGACTCGTTGCAAGCGCCCGATCTGAGTGACGCCCTGCTCGAAGCCATCGACACCATTTCTCCCGCGTCTCAGCCTAGTCCGTGATGGATCGGGCTGAGGGCCGTGAAATCAGAACTTCCACGGCAACCGCTCGTTCTCCCGGATCCGTCCGGCACCCCCTCTTTCATGCCGCGCCAAGTTCGCCTTCCACCGCGGCAAAGATCCCGGCGACTTCCCGCATGCGCCCCGGAGCGTTCTCGCGCACCCATCCCTCGTAGCCTTCCCGGAATTCCCTCCAGTGCGCCGCCATCCTTGTCCGGTCCACTTCGTATCTCAATAGCCGCAGGATGTTTCCGCGCCGCCGCCGTCGTCCCAGCGGCCAACGTCCCACCTTCAGATCGAGGATATCGATCAAGGCAAAGCCTCCATCATCCGATTGGTAAAGCACGTTTCCCAAATGCAGCGACCGGAAATACACCCCTCGCTCGTGAATCTCGGCCAGATACCGTCCGAAACGGCGCATCATGCCTTCACCACCTTCCACCGGCAGTGATCGGATCGCGTTCCCGGGCAGCATTCCATACACCACCACCTGGCAGCCCAGATGCGGCAGCCTTCCCGCCAATTCCACGGTCAAGGACCTCACTCCCCTCTCCGCCAATCGCTGTGCGTTCCTTGAAAAACGCAACGCATGCGGGAACAACAGGTTGGTCGATATCCGCCGCCTCACGCGCATCAACTTCACGATCCTGCCTCCCGAAGCCAGAATCTTCGGCCCTTGGCGATCCTTCTCCAGCACCTCCGCCCCATCCACCAGGACCTCATAGGCTTCTCGCGTGACAATCTTCATTGATCAAAGCCCTTGCTAACCCCACGCCACCCTAAAAACAAGCCGGCAAATCCCTGTCTCATCCGGGGCGCCCGCCAACAAAAAAGGCCGCCAGAAGATTCTGATAGACGAGCCATCGCGGCACGCGCACGCGGCGGCGCAGGTTTTCCCAGTCGGCGCGCTCCACGCGGTCGAGCGTGGCCACGGCGAGCCGCGCCGGCAGCACCGAGGCCACCCGCAAGCGCCGCGGACCAAGGCATGCGGAATAGCGGAAGCCGCTTCCCAGCCAATCGCGGGTTTTGGCAATCCATGGCTGCCGCGCCGCCATCAGCGCCTCGGGATCGTCTGGATCGGCCACCGGAAGGTAACAACGGCCGCAGGCGAGATCGGCAGGCATGTCGCGCAGGATGTTCACGAGTTGCAGGCCCTTGCCGTAGGCCGCCGCATCATCTAACAGCACCTCGCGGCTGTTCCGCGAGAAGGCATCGCCCATGGTGAGGAATCCGAGTTTGGTCCAGAAGGCACCCACGCATCCGGCGACCCGCCAGGTATAGTCTTCGAGTTCGGCGTCATCGCGAAGCGCCACCGGATTCCATTCATCCGCATGGCCGAAGCGTTCGAGATCGAGACGCTGCCCGCCGGTGATGACCGCCACCACCTCACGGACCAACTCCGCCTCGCCGGCGGGCAGGTTTTCCAGTCGCTCGATCAGTTCCCGGGTGCCCTCCAGCAATCGGCGCTCGCGCGGATCACCCACCGCATTGAGCACCGGCAGCGGCCAGCGCGGCGCGGGTTCATCACCGGCCACCGTACGCTCAAACCAATCGAGACACAGCAACCGCGCCTCAACCGGCGCACCGGAAGTGTCGGCCAGGGTGTCGCTGCTGCGCGCGAGCAGATACCCGAGCGAGGCCGCCCGGCGCATCGGCGCGGGCAGCAAGCGCAGGCTCAGGTAAAACGAGCGCGACACTCCCTTGAGCAGGGCGTTTTCCGAATTCCCGGACATGGTGCGAAGCCAATCACGGCCCTTCCGCCGCGACAAGGCCGGGAAACCACAAGTCCGGCTTGCGGGGATGGGACAACCCGGCCATCCTCACGGTGGAATGAACGAGCAGCCGGAGAATTTCCAGGATCGCGAGGCGGTGAAACTCGAACGACTCGAACTCGCCCTCAAGGCTTCCAATGAAGGCATCTGGGACTGGTGGACGGACCGCAAGGAGATTTACTACTCACGCCGGATTCTCGAATTCCTCGAATGCGGCAGGAAACAGGCGCCTCATTTGTTTCTGCCACCGCACGACGCCATTCATCCCGAGGAACGCCGCGCCTTCGAACTCGCCCTCACCCAGGCGCTCCACGACGGCGGACCGGAAACCCTCGCGGTGGACGCGCGGGTCCGCACCGGTAGCGGCGACTGGCGCTGGCTGCGCATTCGTGGAACGGTGGTGCGCGACCGCGAGGGCCGCGCCTACCGCATCGCCGGGTCGATGATCGACATCAGCCGCCGCAAGGAGGCGGAGGCACAGCTGGAGGACGAGCGCT
>Ga0315903_10006147_pt1 | contig 15428 bp, 28 predicted proteins | sample LakEriMetagenome_7_FD_203524 | JGI IMG/M metagenome (GOLD analysis project Ga0315903, IMG submission 203524) | Freshwater fungal communities from buoy surface, Lake Erie, Ohio, United States - Buoy 2 MA119 | ecosystem: Environmental > Aquatic > Freshwater > Lake | place: USA: Lake Erie, Ohio...
CGACATGAAGAAGATGAAGTTCCGCGCCCCGAATCAGGACGAGAGGGGGTCGTGGGAATGATCGCCACTACCCCGAAGCGTGTGCCTCATGCCGCGTGGGTCGCGCACTTTGTCGCGCCGGTTCTTGCGTACCGCGTGCGTCGCTACTGCGAGGTGCGGATGGGCGTTGATGTGCGGGTGATGTTCGCGGTGAACGAGAACATCCGCATGTCGCGTATGCCCGCTCTGGTGGCGAAGCGGTGGCGGTTCCTCGCCATGATGCGGGCGTGGCGGGTGAGCGTCCACGGGCCGGGCCTGTCCACGCCCGAGATTATCTCGGTGTGCATGAACCGGCCCAAGAGCGTGGTGTCGCACTCGGTCGTGCTGGACGCTTGCCGGCGTGTCGGGCCGGTTGAGCCGTGGTGCATGGAGTACCCGCACTGGTGGCCGCGCCGGGGGTATCGGTGGAAGTACTACCACCTGCGGGCTGGCAGGCTGGACTGCGAGGCGGAGAGCGAGCGTCACCGGGCGGTGTGTGCTGGCCGGAAGATGCCGCTGTGGGAGCGGCTGATGGTGTCCGAGGAAGCGGTGAGGGCTGCTATGGAGGGCCAATCGTGAGCGAGCAGGTTCAAAACGTGCATGTGACGCCGGTTTCGTGGCTGCTGATGGACCCCCCGGTCCCGGCGCCGGACGTGATGACGGAGTTGCAGGCTGCGGCGTTCCTTGGCCTGTGGAAGCGGGTGTCGGACCCCGCCGAGCAGGAGAAGATCAACCGTCGATGCTTGGGCACGATGCGGACGCTGGTGGCTTCGGGTGAGTTGGCCCCGTCGATCATCGCAGGCCGTCGGTGCTACTTGCGTGAGCGGCTGCTGGACATGGTGCGTCGTCGTGAGCGGACTCCTGGCTGGCGTGAGCGGTTGAAGGAGTACAAGGCTCAGGCGATCGCGGATAAGAAGAAGCACGGTCGGCGGAAGAATCGCGACCTGTTTGTTCGGAAGGCTGATCCCGTGCAGGGTTGCGACGCGGACTTCCGGGCGATGCCGGAGGATGGGGGAAAGTCGTGAGCCATCGTGAGATCACCAGCGAGATGCTGTACGCGAGGCCCAAGCAGGTTCCTCGTTGGCTGCGGGCGGTTGAGGTGGCGATTGCCCCGTTCGGCTACGACCTGCTGTTTTGTGCGCGGGACGGCCACCGCGAAGCCAGAATCATTCGTCGGCTTCTGAGGCGGCGTTCCTGGCTGCTCTGGCGCGTGCCCGATGCGGATTCGATTCACTACACGCAGCAGATATTTGACCACTACGACTCGCAGCCTTTCGCCAAGGAGCAGGAGGAGATTCGGCGCAAGTACTACGGCATCCGCTGGGCTGGGTCGAAGGTTGCGAGGCGGTGGTCGTGGCGGCGGATGTGGATTCAGTGGATGGAACTGGTGTGCGATGAGCGGTTCTTGAAGCGTCGCAAGCGGTGGTTCTGGCGTGGTCTGTTCACGGGGATTGATGGTCCAAAGTCCCGGTGGAAGGTGCTGGGACCGGCGACGGCTGAGCAGATCGCGGGCGAGAAGCGAGCCCGCATGGAAACACGTAGGTTCTACAGGCGTACCAGCGGGCGCGTTGCCCGCGTGTGGCGAGTGACAGGAGAACGGGCCAGCCGATCTGCTGGCCGGAGGTGACGCATGGGAAAAGCGACGTTCCGTCTGCGCGGGATGATCATCGAGATGGAGGGCACCTCCCGCGAGATCACCGAGGCGTTCGGGCAGTTCACTCTCGAAGCGATGGGCGAGATGCTGGAGGCGGGCGTGCAGTCGGACGACCCCAGCCTCACCGCGCCGCCGCCGAAGTCATCGACTGGTCGGACCTCGGCACGTCGATCTTCGAACAAGCCCACCACCGAAGGAGCGAAGGCATGAGATACCAGGTATCAACGTGGTTCGCTGATTCGGCCGCGCAATGCATTCAGGCCATCGACGAGTCCGAGTACCGCCGCATCCGCGACGGGAACTTCATCTACGTGTACTCGCGTCGCCCGCTTGTGGGCCGTCGTCGGCGGCGTGGTAAGGGCAACCAGCACACGCCCGCAGGATCGGGGCGGAGAGGAGCGAAGGCATGAACGAGCAGCAAGCCGAACACGTCGAGAGCGTGCCCAACAACGACCCGCCGGACATGACGGGGGCGTGGCTGGCGGTGGGGTGGTGGTGGAGCGAGAAGTTGCGCGACTGGGTGCTGCACGCAGATGTGACGCTCAGCGAGGAGATGCACAAGCGAGACCTGCAAGCCACGAAGAACGTCGGCATCCGCGACATCCGCGTTCTCCGCGTGCCGCCGGTGGCTCCGCTGCCCAAGGACAACCCGCCCGACCGTGGCGCGATCAGCGATTGCGCGAAGGCGTGGCAGAGCGTGTTTCATCTGCTCTGCAATCTGACACCCGGCTGGTACGAGAACCAGTGCCGGACGGCGGAGCAATCCGCCCTCGCCACCATCCGCGAACTGCACGAGGAGGCCAACCGCCAGCGGGAGATCGCGGCGAGGGAGCGGTCGATCAACATTCTTGACCAGACGGCCCGCGTTGCCGAGATCGAGCGGTTGACCGCCGAGGTGGCGCTGCTGAAAGCCGGGCTCGTGCCGCCGGTGAAGGGGGGTGGGGAGTGAGCAGGCTTGCACACGGCTGGGTTGTGGTGGTTGGCGAGGGCGAGAAGCAGTTTGCCATGCTTGGGTCGGCTGCGCTTGACGGGCTGCCGAAGCACGCGACGAACGGCTCGCTGTACGTGAATCCAGAGGACGCGAAGCAGGCGAAGGACTGGCTGGGCGACTTCTTCCCCAACATCCCCACCCGCATCGCCTACGCGGAGATCCGCGAGTTGCCCGAGAGCCGGTGGCCGAAGGCGGGAGGTGGCGCGTGACGACAGCAAACACAAGGAGCATCAAGATGGCGAAGCGTGGCAAGAAGGAGTTTGTGGTGGGGTACGAGGGCGAGCGCCAGTGCGTGTACGGGCCGGACGTTCGGATAAGTAACACCTGCCCAACCACAGTGGCGACGTACGTTGACCGCATGACGCTGGCGCAGGCTGAGCGCAAACTGGAAACCTTCAATCGCCAACACACGCGGGTCATCTACCGGCTGGTGCCCTTCAAGGTCGTGAAGCCGAGCAAGCGCGGGGGTGGGGAGTGAACTCCCGCCAGAAGGGCAAGCGTGTTGAGCGTGAGGCTGCCGCCGCGTTGAGCGAGGTGCTGGGCGTGCCGTGCCGGCGCGGCGTGCAGTACCAGGGCGGACCCGGCTCGCCCGACGTGATCGGTTGGGCCGGTGTTCACGTCGAGGTCAAGGGCGTGGAGCGTCTGAACGTCTACGAGGCGATGGCGCAGTCGGTGCGTGAGTCCGGGCACGGCGAGGTGCCGATCGTCCTGCACAAGCGGAACCGCTCGGCGTGGATGGTGACGGTGCCGCTGGAATGGCTGCGGACGCTGGCGGATCGTCTGCCAGCCCGCAGAGTGGATGGTGGGGGAGGTGGGGCGTGAGGTACGCATCGGTGTGTGATGGGATTGGGGCGGTGGACGCGATCAAGGAGCAAGCGTGATTCACCTTGGCGACAACCTCGAAGTCCTGCGTTCCATGCCCGACAAGAGCGTGGACCTTGTGTTCACCTCGCCGCCCTACGAGGACGCACGCGACTACGACATCGGCTTCGACCACCGTGGGCAGGCGTGGGTGGACTGGTGCATCCCCCGCTACATGGAGTGCCTGCGGGTGTGCCGTGGTCTGGTGGCGTGGGTGATCGAGGGCCGCACCAAGCAGTTTCGGTGGACGGCCACGCCCGCCCTGCTGATGGCCGACCTGCACCGCGCGGGTGTGCGGCTGCGCAAGCCCCCGATCTACAAGCGGGTGGGGATTCCCGGCTCTGGCGGACCCGAATGGCTCCGCAACGACTACGAGTTCATCGTGTGCGCCAGCCACGGGCGGCTGCCGTGGTCGGACAACACGGCGATGGGGCACCCGCCGAAGTACGCGCCGGGTGGTGAGCCGAGCCATCGGCTTCCGAACGGTCGGCGGTGCAACCTGATCCACACCAAGACGATGAGGGACGGAACGAAGGTCAGGCAGGGCTACGTAGCACCCGAGAAGGCGAACCCCGGCAACGTCATCAGCTGCCACGGCGGGGGCGGGCACATGGGCAGCGACCTCGCCCACGAGAACGAGGCACCGTTCCCCGAGTCGCTGGCGGAGTTCTTCATCCGCTCGTTCTGCCCGCCGGGCGGGACGGTGCTGGACCCGCACGCCGGATCGGGCACCACGCTCGCCGTCGCCAAACGCCTGGGCCGCGTCGGCATCGGCATCGACATTCGGCCCGACCAAGTGAACCTCACCACCCGCCGCCTCGCAACCGTGAAGGAGCCCGCATGACCGCCGAATCGCTCTACGAGATGGTGAGCAAATGGCCCACGAGGTACGTGTATTGGTTGGTCAATATGCGTCAGGAAAACAAGGTGTGGTACGCTCCGGGGCACGGAGACCAAGACGAACTTGCCGCGATCTCTCCGAACGTTGCCGCCAAGTTGTTGTGCCACTTCGCAGAGAGCGTACTTGCGTCCAGCGGCATTCTGGTGGTCTCGTACAAGATTGGTGGCTGTCATCCGTGGACCGTTGAGTGGCTGTGCCTGGACAGGGGATGCTCAATCGTCAGGACCGGCGAGAATCGAATCGACGCGATCAACAGGATCATCTTGTACATTTCAGGGAAGGAGACCGCATGAGCGACAAGCCACCACTCGGAAAGCTGCCCGGCAAGCTCTCTCCGTTCTGGGAACTCTACCACCGGCTTAGGGAGTGGAACGACGCCGATGGCTTGCCCGACCCCGACAAGCACGACGCGGCTAAATGGATGAGCGACATGTACCACGCGATCACGCTGGCTGCGGCTAATGGCGACCGTCATGCAAGAAGCGCGTTCAAGATCATCGAAGACCCGAACAGCCGGTTCATCTATCCGATCAAGCCCATCAAGAAGGAGAACGCATGATGCGACTCAGCAGGAACAGTCGGCTGTTGATTGCCGGAGCGGCCTTTGTCGTGCTGCTGGCCGGCCTCGTCGCGCTGTATGTCAGCAAGGACAACGCCGAGGCGTTCGCTACCTCGCTGCTGGTGGTGATTCTGATCCTGGTGTTTGGACCCATCATCTTGGAGGAACCATGACCCCCGACCAACTCCGCGTGGCGGAGAGCAAGGAGCAACCCATGACGAGTGACGAGTATCCCAAGCCTGCGATGCAAGCGCCCGGTTGGATGACGATCGAGATCACCGAGCTCGATCGCCTCCGCAAGATCGAATCCGACGCGAGGGCGGCGGGGTTGATCGACGAGAAGGGCGAGGTTGTGAAGGTGCCACGGCCTTTGCCGATCACGGCGGATCGGTGCATAGTCATCAACGATGCCGTCTATCACCCAATACTCGGTGAGCTGTATCCGTGGAAAGACTGCAAAATGATCTGGCGCGCGAAGACGTGGGACTGGGATTACAAGAAGACCCCTCTGCTGAGCGACTGCTACTCCACCCGCGAAGCCGCCGAAGCGGCGAGGAACAAGGAGGCCGCACAGTAACCGCGTGCGTGTTAGTGTGCGGGATCGTGTTCGAGGAACAAGGAGGCCAGCAATGAGACTCGGTGACGTGAAGTTGGCGTGCGGGGCGAGCCTCGCGGATCTGACGACGGACAGCGTGCTGTACCGCGTGGTTGGCTGCGAGACATCGAGATACGAATGCAGGGCTTTGTTTATCTCTGCTGTGGACGACACCAGCGGCGACTACTGGGTGGCCCGCGAGAAGAACAACGACGACACTTGGATCGACATTGATGAACTCTACCTCTCCCGCGCCGCCGCCTACGCCGCAGCGGAGCGGAACGCGGCGGAGATGGACTCGAAGGGGAAGGCATGAAGAATCTGCCGTGGTGGTGGAGGCTAGTACCTCTCTGGGCCGACCGGGTTCTGGGGCTGACGCGAAGCATCGTCGGCTCACGGGCCGTTTGCTCACGCGGGATCGTTGGGACAATCACCGGGCGAAAGAAACTTCCGTGGGGCAAGGCATGGGTCGGTGTCACAGACTCCGGAGCAGCGTGGTCTAGCCGCAACCCCGCGCTGATGGACGCGAAAAACTAGCGGCGTGGACCGATCATCAACACTTCCGCTCGTTGACCGCAAGGGTTGAGGCGGAGCGTGAGGGCCGATTACTAGAGCGCCTTCAACGCCCGGTACGTCAAACCGGGCACAATCAACGCGGCTCAGCCGCAGAAAGTGAATCGACATGAGCAAGGAAGTTGTCCAACTCGTTGACAGCGTGCCCCCGCAGGCGCAGCGCAGGATGGGGCAGTCCAACATGGTCCGCTCCCGCAACTACACCGACGCCGACGGCAACCCGGCGGGCGGCTACGCCCACGGTCCGGGCATGTGCATCGCGTGGCAGGACGGGCCGCGAGGCACGCACCCGGACGGGGCGATGAAACCCGCCAACGGCGCGTTCGTCGAGGACGCGCTGGTTGCGGCCTACCAGCGGCTTGAGTCCTTCCAGCAATCGAAGTACGTCCACCTTGCCAACACGCAGGCGATGAGCCTCATCGCGGAGGCCATCGCCATCCTGCATGCCCGCGCTCAGGAGCGTCAGGCGCGCGGCGTCCTCGGGCAGAACGCGGTCTAGCGGCGTGGCGAACGCGACCTGGGGCCTGGGCGGCACGCCACCGCACCGTGACACGAAGGCCCCTCACGGCCCGTGGGTGAAGCGGGCAAAGCCCTAGCCGGTGGCTGCAACCGGCAGGACTGGGCGGGCTAAACCCCGCCTGGTCCTTTGGATCGAAAGCACAGGAGAACACGATGAACAACAAAGCCCTGTACCAAGCCGTCATCCACCTGCCCAAAGACCTCTGGCCTCCGGGCTTGGGGTACGAGCACCCCGAAGACGACGACGACCCAACCGGCGGATTCTGGACGATCGACCTTGATGGCCTGTCCGTCGAGGACGACGAGGACGGTGCCGACGCATGGAAGCCATCGGAGTCGGAGGAGGGCTTGTGCGCCGTCATCCCAGCGCACCACGCCATGCTGATGTTCGCTGGCATCCTGTCCCGCAACACGGCTATTGCCGAAACCGACGAGGCGTGGTTCAGGCTCCTCATCAATGCGAGCCGCTGAACCGACCGACCGTTTTCACAAACCCCGCCCGTGGCGTGAAAAGCCACAGGCAGATTGAACAGGAGTGGAACATGGCGATCTATGCGTCCGAAGACAAATTCACGTTCGTTGATTGGTGGCCCAGTTGGCGCACGATTTGCATTCGCCAGCGAGCCGCCGACTGGGAGCGCGTCATCATCGACCGCGCCGACTGGCCCGCCATCCGCGACGCCATCGACAAGGCGATTAAGGACAAGGAGGGGAAGAAGTGACCCCCAGCGTCGTCCTCTCCAGCCCGGACTACCCGCTGCTCGCCAAGCACGGGGTCCGCATCTACGAGCAGGTGTACGGCAAGCACCTCCACATGGGCGTGGACCGCGAGGACTTCACCAAAGCCCTCAAGTCGCTGGGCATCTACGACTGGTGGATGAGCGAGGAGCGGGCGTACACCATGACCCCGCTGGGTATGTACCCGTGGGACGCGGAGCGCGTGCTGCGCGAAGGGCCGAAGTGGGCGAAGGAGGGGAAGTGAGCATCTACAAGCACCAGTCGGGGATGCTGAGGACCAACGTACTCGACACGGGCAACGGCTCGTTCATGGTCCGACAACGCTCGTTGTTCACCAAGGACGATTGCATCGTCATCCGCTGGCAGGACTGGCCCGCGCTGCGGGACGCGGTGGAGAGGGAGTACGCTCGACGCACCCAGACACAGGAGAACAAGGATGAAGGCACTAGCCACGGAACGGCTGTTCGCTGACACGCTCATCGACGACCAAATCTCGCTCGAACAACAGGCCATCCGCGACGGCATCGCGGACTACCGACGCGCGGTGCAGGACGCCATCGAACGCGGCGAAGGGGCCAGCACCAAGGCCGCCGAACGCATGCTGCTCTACTGGTGCGACCCGCTCGTCCGCGCCATCCGCGAAACCCAGCACAAACTCAAGGACGACAACATCACCGGCGACGGGGTGATGGTCTGGGGTCCGCCCCTGCTGATGATCGACGCGGAACAGGCCGCCGTCGTCACCATGCAGGTCGCCATGTCCAAACTGCTGGCGACCTACCGCACCACCGCCCGCCAGCTCTACTACGCCATCGGCTCGACGTGCCTCTCGCACCTGCTGGCCGTGTCGCTCAAGAAGGCCGACAAAGAGGCGTGGCGGGCGATGTTCCGCGACCGCGAGAAGATCAGCCCCAACCTTGTCCGGTGGTGGTCCCGCAAGAACCTCGACGAACTCTACTGGGATCAGGTGGCAAGCATCCAGCTCGGCTCGATCCTCTACGCCCTGCTGGTCAACAACGCGCACTGTGACAAGCCGGACAGGCCCTTCAAGCCCGCGTTCGCCATCGAGCGCGTGGCCGAGCGTGACTGGGCGGGCAGGCCCAAGACGAAACTGCTGTGCCGGATGACGCCCGCCGGCGTGGCGATGGTCAACGACGGGCACCGCGCCCGTCAGGCCCTTCGCCCGCGCTACCTGCCGATGCTCATGCCGCCGTACAAGTGGAGCAACGAGGAACAGGGTGGGTACATCAGTATCCGCACGCCGCTGGTGTCGAACATTACCCGCACGCACAAGGACGCGATCAAGTCGGCGGACCTGTCGGAATTCTTCGACTGTTTCCACGCGGCCCAGGCTTCGCCGTGGCGGGCCAACCGCCGCATCGTGGAACTGGTGCAGGCCGCGCGTGAGAGCAAGAACACGATCTTCAACATCCCGCCCGAGAACGACCCCGAGCCTCCGACGCGCCCGGCTGGGTTCCTCGCCAACGCCACCACGCGGGAGGGGAAGTGGGACGCGGTTGACCCCGAGCAGAGGCGGACGTACCGCCGCGCGGTGCGTGACTATCTGGCTCAGTGCCGCCGCAACCGTGCCGACCGCGAGGTGCTGCTGACCCGGCTCGGCGTGCTGGACATGCTGGGCAAGTACGATAAGTTCTGGCTGCCGCACCAGCTCGACTTCCGTTCGCGGATCAGCCCGCTCCCGGCCCACCTGCACCACCAGACTTCGGACATGACGCGGGCGATGCTGGAGTGCGGGCGCGGGGTGGATTCGTCCGATGCCGAGTCGAAGCGGTGGATCGCCATTCACGCGGCGAACTGCTGGAAGCGTGGGGGGGTGGACAAACTGCCCTTTGATGAGCGTGTCCAGTGGGTGATGGACCATGTGAAGCAGGTGGCGATGTCGGCTGCTGACCCGCTGGACTTTACGTGGTGGACGGGTGCGAAGAAGCCGTGGCAGTTCTTGGCGGCGTGCATCGCCATGATGGACGACGAGGCGGCGGCTCACCTGCCGGTCCACTTGGACGGCACCTGCAACGGGCTCCAGTGGTACGCGGCCCTGTCGCGTGACGAGGCCAGTGCCAAGAGCGTGAACATCGTGCCCAGCGAGCGGCCCGAGTCGGTGTACGCGGTGGTGACGGACGAGTTCAAGCGGCTGGTGGAGGCCGACCTGACCAGCGACGAGATGTTCCGCCAGCGTGGCGAGTCGCTCAAGGTGGCGTCGCTGGCGCGTGAGGTGCTGCCCTACTGCACGCTGGACACCTGCAAGACCCCGACGATGACGACGGTGTACGGGGTGACTCTGGTGGGCATGATCGAGCAGGTCCGCGTGTCGATGATCGAGCAGGGCATGGACCGCGACACGGCGACCCGGACGAAGCAGTACGCGACGACGCGGGTGCGGGGCGCGATTGCGAAGGCGGCCTCGGGCGCGAACGACACGATGGCGTGGCTGCGGGAGTGTGCCCGGATCATCGTGCAGGGCAGCCGTCAGCCGGTGGCGTGGACAACCCCGCTGGGCTGGCCGGTGATCCAGCCGTACCGGAAACTGGTGCGGAAGAACATCAAGACGATCACGGGCACGCTGGAGTGGTACTACCCGGACCCGGAAGCCCCGCCCGCGCTCAAGAAGCAGGTGGACGGGGTGGCGGCGAACTTCATCCACTCGCTCGACGCGACGCACATGATGATGACGGCCCGGCGGTGCCGGGATGAGAACATCTGGTTCGGCCCGGTGCATGATTCGTACTGGACGCACGCCTCGATGTGCGGTCGGCTGGGCTCGGTTCTGCGCGAGGAGTTCGTGTACATCAACGGGCTCGACCCGCTGAACAGGCTGGCCGCCGAGTGGGCGGAGCGGTATCCGGGTCTGGACCTTCCGCCCCCTCCGCCGCAGGGCAGCCTGAACCTTGAGGTGGTCATGGACTCGCCTTACTTTTTCTCCTGAGTTTGAGTGGTCAAACTTTCGAGTTTGAGAGCCGGAACACACACCAGAGATGCCACCCATCGAAGCGTCGGCGACATCCCATCGCGTGTGGGTGGTTTTTTGCGAGCATCACCCCGGCAGGTTGCCGGTGAGTCTGCGGGCCGTGGTCCGCCGCCCGAGGTGGGTGGTGGGTCGGCTGGCGCGGCGGGTGGCGGCGCGGTGCCTGGGCCGGTGGACGCATGTGGCGGTTTCCGACGGCGAGGCGGTGCTGAACGTCGGCCTGCGCGGGGTCCGCTACTACCCGCTGCTGGCCTACCTGTCGTTCTTCCCCGGCGCGCGGCTGGCCGTGATGGTCGCCACGCCACGGGCACCGGACTTGGAATCCAACCCGCCGGGCCGGGTGTCGCTGCTGCGGTCCCTGCTGTGGTACGCCACAGGCGGGCTCATCCACGCTGACAACTGCGTGTCAGTGTCGAGCCGGGTCGTCCGGTCGTCCGGCCTGTCCATCGGACCCGTCACCACGCCCGAACAACTGCTGAACGAGTTGAAGGAGTTTGACCATCGAACCGTCGAAACGTCGCTCATGGAGTGACTTCCCGCCCGAGGTGCTGATCGCCCTGCGCGAGTACCTGAACAAGCGGCTGGAGGGGATGCGTCGCTACGACACGATCACACCGGCGAACCTGCACGAAGTCAACTTCCAGAACGGCAAGTTCTCGGTGCTGTCGGAGCTGGAGAACGCCGTCAACGACTCGATCAAGAAACATGGGACTGTTCCGAAGCCCCCGGATTGACGTTGGGCCGCCCCCTGAGCCCACGGTATCGCCCGCCCAGATCGCCGCAGACGACGACGAGGCGCGGCTGGCGGCCATCCGTCGCGCCCTCAACCGGAACCGGCAGCGTCCCAGCCTCATCATCGACCCGGCCACGTCCACGGGCAGTTCGATGAACACGGGCATCCGCATCGAATGAACGCACCCATCGCCACCAAGTTCACGGCCCTTCACGGGAAGCGGCAGGAGATTCTGGACCGTGCCCGTCTGTGCGCGGCCCTTAGCCACCCGTGGGTGCTGCCGCCCGAGGGGCACGACCCCGGCGCACGGCTGCCCGAGAACTACCAGTCGCTCGTTTCGCGCGGCATCGGCAACGTGGCCGGTCGCGTGCTGGGTGCGATGTACGACCCCACCCGCCCGTGGTTCAGGATGCTGCCATCCACGGACATCCAGCGGGAACTGGCCAACGACCCCGAGCGGCTTTCGCAGATTCAGCGCGACCTGTTCGTGTACGAACTGGCCATTCAGGCGGTGATGGAGTCGCCCCCGCGCGACAAGTCCAGCCGCAGGCCGTACACCTACGGCGGCTCGTTCCTGACCCAGAAGCGGCAGTCGATCATCCAGGCCCTCGTCACGGGCGACACGCTGGAGCAGTTGACCGACGACTACCGGCTCAAGGTGATCCGGCGTGACAAGTACGTCACCGCCCGCGATTCATCGTGCGACCCGGTGCTGCACATCGTTCAGGAGCAGATCGACCCGCTCACGCTGACCGACGAGCAGTTCGCGGCCTCGCAGCTCAAGCGTGGCGACATTCAGGACAAGGACGCTTCGGAGCGGATGGAGAGCATCCACACGCTCGTCGAGTGGCAGCCGTACACCCGCAAGTGGGTGATTACGCAGGAGGTCAACGGCCACGCGATCAACGTCTCCGAGGACGCGGTTTCGCCGTTCTTCTGCGCGTCGCTGGAACTGGTGTCCGGCGAGGACTACGGGCGCGGTCTGGTCGAGATCAACCTTGGCAACGTCCGTTCGCTGAACGAACTCATGCTGCGGATGCTGGAGGGTGCGGCCTACTCCGCCAAGGTGCTGTGGGCGATTGACCACGGTTCCGACACCTCCGAGGACGACCTGCTGCGTGACAGCGGCTCGGTGATCCGGGCGCGGGTCGGCAGCGGGCAGGTGCAGGACATCGGCGTGGTGATGGCCAACAAGGGCTTCGACTTCCGCGTCGTGTTCGAGATGATCCGGTTCCTGGAGGAGCAGTTGGGCAAGGCGTTCCTGCTGGAGTCGGAAACGGCTCCCACGGGCGAGGCTGGCCGCTCGCCGGTGTCGTGGCAGCGGATCGCCACCGAGTTGCAGGGCTCGCTGGGCGGGCTGTACGCCCCGCTGGCGGATCGTTCGCAGGGTCCGCTGCTGGACCGGCTGGTCTACCAGATGACCCGCGACAAGCTGCTGCCCAAGCTCGACAAGGACAAGGTGCATTACCGCGTGGTGACGGGCCTGTACGCCCTCTCGCGCGAGGCGAAGATGCAGGCGTACATGGGCGTGGTGAACACCATCGCCACGCTGGCTCAGTACTACCCCGACATCGCGGGCAGGCTGAACCCGGACGCGGTGATCGACGCGGCGGTTCGGTACGCCAACGTGGACGACCAGACGATCATCAAGACCCCCGATCAGGTCCGGGCCGACGTGAACGAGGCGATGGCGCGTCAGGCTCAGGCTCAGGCTTCGCAGAAGGCCATCGACGTAATGGGCAACGCCGCCGAGGCGGCCATGACACAAACGAGGTGAAGGAATGTCAGCAGAAGGAACCACGACGGCACCCAATCCGTCCACGACCGTCGTATCCGCGACCCCTGCCCAGCCGCCCGCGCCACCCTCGCCGGCACCGGCTCCCGAGGCTCCCAAGATCGAGCCGTCCGCCACGCTGCTCGCGGGCAAGTTCAAGTCGCCCGAGGACTTGGAGAAGGCGTACAAGGAACTGGAGAAGAAGCTGGGCAAGCCCCCCGAGCAGCGGGCCGAGCCCGAGCCCGCCAGCATCGACGAGCTCATCGGCAAGGCCGGGCTCAAACTCGATGACCTCAAGGTCGCCTACGCCAAGGACGGCAAACTCAGCGACGACCACTACAAGGCGTTCCAAGCCATCGGTCGCTCCCGCGCCGAGATCGACGCGCTGGCCGAGGGCATGGTCGCCAAGGAAGCGGTCAGGACCATGCAGGTCCAGCAGGCCGTGACCGAGGCCGCCAGCGCGATCGGCGGCAAGGAACAGCTCGACCAGCTCCTCAAGGACGCCAAGCAGTTCGTGCCCGAGCAGGACATCGGGACGTACAACCAGATGCTGTCGGACCCCGCGACGGTGCGGGCGGCGGTGGTCAAGCTCGCGGCCCTGCGCGCGGCGTGGGCCGGTACGGCGGGCTCCAACGGTCTGGTCAACGGCCAGCACGGCGGGGCGATTGCCTACCCCAAGACCACCGGCGAGTGGCGGGCGACGTTCGACAAGGCGATGGCGGGCGACCGTGGAGCGATGGAGACTCTGCGGGCGATGCCCAAGGACGTGATCGACGGCTGGATGCGGTTCGGAACAAGCAAGATTTGAGAAGGAACGAATCATGGACAAGGACAAGATGAAGCAGTTGGCGAGCGCGGGTGCCGCGTTCCGGTTCAGTTACACCAGCAGCGACAAGAAGCCCTGCACCTGCGAGATCATGGATCTCCAGTCCGGCAGGGTGCTGGCGCGCGGCACCGGCCCGGACCACGAGCCCGCGTTCGAGGCGGCGTTCGGCCAGTGGAACCCCAACGACCGCCCGGTGTCGCCCGCCGAGGCGGTGATCGAGAACGAAGCCCTCAAGAAGAAGATCGCGGACCTGGAGGCTGCGATCAAGAGCAAGAGCCAGCAGGTGACGATGAAGGAATCCACGACCAAACCCAACCCCTGATTCCTTCTCTCCTGGGCCTGGGTGCGGAGAAATCCGTACTCAGGCTTTCGGCGTGCAGGCTGCCGTGCGGCGGCCCGCGCCACGCTTAGTAGAACGAGCCAGCAGAAGGCGGACACCCGCGAGAGCGGCCCGCCGGCGTTGACACCTCGGACCAACAGCGGCGACACCCCATCACGGAGTGTTTCCAATGTCCGATGTCAATGCGATCCAGTTCTTGTCGCGCAGCAATCCGGGCGACCAGAACCTTCTGTCCGACAAGATTTACAACGGCAGCGTGGCGACCGCGCTGCGCGAGTCCGTCCGTCTGTTCGGCACCCCGGCTGTGTCGATGCGTCAGCTCTCCAGCGGGCGCGTGGACCAGTTCATCACCTTCGCCGACCTCCCCGATCCCGAGCAGGAGTACCAGCCCGGTAACGAGCTGCTGGGTCAGGGCTACGCCTTCGACGAGGTGCTGATCTCGGTGGACCGCCCGATCGTGGCCCACCAGTACATCCCCTACGACGAGTACAAGCAGAGCCCGTTCAACGTGGTCGGCCAGTTCGGTCGCGCCCACGGCAGCAAGCTCGGGCGCGAGCTCGACAAGCGCTGCGTCATCATGGCGGCCAACGCGGCCCGGCAGGCGGCGGTCAACAAGGCGGGCCTCAGCGTCCACCTCGGCGGCACGCGCGTCACCCGTGCGGGCTCCAGCACGACCCCGGCCACGGCGCTCAACAACGCCTACCCGCTCTCCCCGCTCGGTGCCCAGCGGTTCCGCGAGGACTTGCGCACGCTCCGGCGTCGCATGGCCGAGAAGAACCACGCGGCTGACGGGCTCATCCCCGCTCTGGCGACGCACTACGTCAGCGAACTGCTGGCCTACGACAACGGACTGGTCTGGGGCACGCCGTCCAACACGGCGACTCCGGGCGGTTCCACGCTGTTCTCCAGCGACTACGGCTCCAACAGCCTCCACCAGCGGCGCGTGGTCGAGATCGAGGGCTTCGCCATTCAGGCGTACGTCAACGACACGGCCAACGGCGGTCCGATGCCGGTCGGCCAGATCACGGGCCTGCCGTCCAAGTACAACCTCAACTTCGCCCCCGGCACCGGCCAGGGCTTCCCCATCTTCATCGCGCTGTGCCCTCCGGGTTCGGCGGGTGGTCGCGCGGCGGTCGGCGGCGTGATGTTCGACAACATCACGTCCATCGGCCCCATCGATCAGCCCACGAAGATGTCGATGTTCGTGCGTTCGCACGCCTTCTGCGGCTTCGACGTTCTCGATCCGTGGATGGCCGGCTCGATCGAAGTCACCAACAGCTGAACCTGAACCACAAGGAGTTTCACCCATGTCAGCACTTTCCGGGTTGACCCCGACTGTCTTGGAGGCTCGTCCTCCGTTCCC
>Ga0315903_10006149_pt1 | contig 15425 bp, 23 predicted proteins | sample LakEriMetagenome_7_FD_203524 | JGI IMG/M metagenome (GOLD analysis project Ga0315903, IMG submission 203524) | Freshwater fungal communities from buoy surface, Lake Erie, Ohio, United States - Buoy 2 MA119 | ecosystem: Environmental > Aquatic > Freshwater > Lake | place: USA: Lake Erie, Ohio...
AGGAACAATAACGCCTGTTAATTCACGTTTTGATGAATTAGCTGCGATAATGTCGGTTGAGAATTTAATAAAGTTATTCATTTATCAAATCTTCCCTTTCTCTTGCTTCCTCTACTGTCATTACACCAAGAGGAATAAGTTTTGTGTATATGTCTGCGCGTTCTTGTGCGCTTGGTGAATAAAATTCTTCAAGATTGTATTTCACTATAGAACCTCTAGGCGTAATGTCATTATCGCTCATTCGCTGGGTTATACAAGTCATTAAAGGACGTAAAGATAAATCTATAAGGCTTCGTCTTTCAGCTGTAACGTTTGAATAAGTCATTGAACCACCTGCGTTACCACCTACATAGTATTCAGGAAGATTACAAGCCCTAGCAATTTCGGAAGCCATATATTGACGTGCTTGGTTTAGCGTTAATTGTTCTGGGCTAAATCCTATGCTTTGAAAGTCGATTGTGTCGTTTACAAAAGCTGTGCCACGCGTTTGTCTTGCTTCTTTCCAAGAATTTAATAGGGCTGTAACTCTTTCGGCTGGCATTGGCAAGTTTGATTTCAACACAACGTTAGGTGTTGGTTCGTCTGCAAATCTTTTAACTGCCTTTTCTAAAGCTAGTGCCGTAAGTATTGTTGTTCCTGCTCTTACAAGTAAACCTTCGTCATACCCAGTAAACGGGATTAGGCTGCCGAGCCCGTTTTCCGGAACAATTGTGCCGTCGACACTGTAGTATCGGACGTTGTGACCTAATGCGTCTAAAGTTCTTGTAACACGGCTTACTGAAATCCATTCAGCAGACAAAGGTCGTCCGTCTGTGCCAAGTTCAAGTGTTCTTAAATATCCTTGACCTGTAAATAGTAAATCTTCTGCAAGAAATGTATATACAGATTGTCCTGTCATACGTGGGTCTGGTTGTCTAATAAAAGGTGGGGTCGCAACTTTGCTATTGTTTGATTCGCGTCTAACTTCTAAAGGTAATGAACCAATAGTTGCACAAATAATGTTTCTGGCTCTAGCTACAGCTGGTACTTGCATAGCTTGTGCGCGTGATACAGCTGACAAACCAAAATAGTCAAAAGGTTGGGCGTACTGTTGGTAATTGTAAGGCGCTACAGCAGCATCTACTTTGTTTACGCTGTTATCTGGTGTGACACCAAGAAGATTTTGAAAGAAGCCCATAACTTCTAATTCTTTACCAAATCGTTATAATAGTCAAGCACCTATGCAACTACAATGTCTTGGTTTGCACCACGTATGCCGTACTGTTCGGCTTTGAATACAGCTAGAACCATTGAAATAGCAGCTGTTGATTGTTGACGTCGCATAATATACCAAGCCCCAGACTCGTTTGCTTTTTTAATACAAGAATTAACGCTTGCTGTTAAATCAGGTTGATTACTATGAGCTAGTCTACCACCACTCATAGCCGACAATGTTGCATCACAAGCCTGGTAGTAGTCACTTCCTTTAATTACTTCTGCGTTTATGCCAGCTTGTCTTAGCTTGGCTACAACTGAGTCACCACTAAACCTGTTAGCAACTATTGCTTCGGCGTTGTAATGTTTAGCCCACTCTGAAACACGTCCAGCAATAATTAAATCATCTATTGCGTATTCTGATTCAACACATTCCATAAGACCTACAGCTATTGAACCATCATCTAAGACTTGTGTTCCTGTTAAAGCCCAGCTTGTTCTTTCTGGTGATATTTCTAAACCTAACCAAGTTGGTCTATCTGGTTTGAGTTCAAGTATTGGTTGCATACAAGAGTTCCAAGACCCAAGTGCCCAAGGAGAATTCATTGTCGTGACCCACATAGAAAGGCACTCTGTCATAAAGACTTCTGTTGGGTCTGACATTCTGGCTTTGATTGCTGATATGTCAATAGTGCGACCTAGTGCAGGGTTTGCTTCTTTCCAGCCCTCTATGTCGTTTAGTTTTCTGTGTGGTGCTGCTGACCATTCCATAAAGTTAATATCATCTTGAGTATCTTTTTCGATTTTTTCTAAAGCACGCTGTCTGAGATTGTTTAGTACAACGCTTTGGTGGTCACCTGCGTTACTGATAAAGAACCCTTGAGAATTAGGGCGTGCTTGCATTGTGTAAGCAAGAGCTGAGTATGCGTCAAAGTTTTTATGTTGTCTTACTTCGTCCAGGTAAACAACGTCTGAGGATAAACCTCTAGCTGCGCCTGCTGTTGGTGCAATAATTTTGTATCTACAACCTGTGCCTTTGATTTCGATTTCTTCTCGACCATTAGCTCTTGTGATGTGTTTAACTTTACGTCTAAGCCAATCAAAGTTATCTACAACTTCTACAACTTGTCTAAATGTTTCTAAGGATAAGTCTCGGTTTTGTGCTGTGGCTACTTGTAGTTTTTCGTCCCATAGGTAAAGCCCAGCCAGGATACGCATACGGAGTAAATGTGTTTTACCATTTTGTCTAGCTGCAATAATAAGGTTAGTTTTATGTTGAAATGAGCCGTCTTCTTTAATCTTGCTTGATTCAAGGATTACATTTTCTTGCCAAGGCAGTAAAGGCATCCCAATCTGTTTAGCAAACTCAACAACTTCGTGACCTTTAGTTTGGCTCGCTATTGGTGTGGTCTGTAGTCTCGGTTCTGAGTTGCCGTAATGCTTCAAGTGGGTCTTCACCAACTTCTAGTTCAGGTTTCTCTTTACGACCAAACAAGCTAAGCCCATACTTATCTAAAATCTGTTGCAACTGTCCCATATACTTAACTTCTTCAATAGGTTTCAATGTTCCACCATCAAGAACACCAGCTAAAGTAAACGCCATAGCCATACCAGCAGCGTCTAAGTCTGAGATAATGCCTTGACGTAACGCTTCGTCGTGTGCCCTATCTAATGCAGGCAGAATTCTGTGCTTTTCTTCTTTAATCATTACAACTAACTCCTTTAGGTAATTCAAACGGGCTTTTAAGCGCTTTCGGAGAGAAAGAAGTGGCAGGGGTCGGTGGTGTCTTATCGTGCTCAAAAAATCGTATCATTTCTCGTTCTTTTTTCTTTCTTGCTCGTTTACGATTGAATTGTTGCTCGGTCTTTGAGCCTTTAGAGTAGTTGCAATGTGAACAAGCAGCAACGAGATTACTAAGTTCATCTGTGCCCCCTTTGTCGATGGGTGTGAGATGGTCGACTGTATTAGCTGTAGGAATTCCACAGTAGTAGCAGGTGTTGTTGTCTCGTTTAAGTACGAATGCTCTAAGCTTTCGCCATCTTGTTGATGAACCATTACGTCTTATTATATCCATACGTTTATAGTATATATCTTTAATGAACCCTGAGTGTTGAAGCACAGAGAACGGCTTAATGATAAGAACCATTCTCTAAGTTTGAACCCTTTCGGTTTCGCACTATCGAACGGAAGCCTTATTGGTTATTCGGCTTAGTCTCGCCATATCATTACAACCTTTTGTTTACTACCAGGAGACTCGGTGATAGTAGCTTGTAATGTCGTAACTTCTCGTTTTGTTACACGTCTGCTAAATAGGCAGAACAATATAAGCCCTCTGACGGCTGTTTGAGTAGGCTATTAACCAACCCTCAAGTTAAAGTTTATAGTTGGTTTGAGCGACCAACTTAGTACTTATATCAGTAATCGTTGTAGTTGTCTATCCTTGGGTCTTGAATCATATCGTTTATGCGTATTAGGTTTTCTTTACGCGCTAAATCTAAATCTATTTTATCCTGGTATTCTTCTAGCTTCTTCTTATCTTCTAATCTTTTTTGGTAACACTTAGCATCACGGCACGCAACTTCTTTACTATTGTCGTAGTCGTAATGATAATGCAGGTATATGACATTACTCATTGTCACACTCGTGTATGAGTTCTTTAGCAATCATTTTATGACAGCCTTTACACCAAATATATGTAGCCACTATTTAACCTCAATTGTTGTAAGCAATTCTAAACCAAGTTCATAAGGAATCATTGAACGCAATTTAGCGTTTTTTAATTTACCTGTACCCCCAGCATTTGTACCTGCTGGACTTGACTCGTGACAATTTGCACCAGGACTACACATAGCCCTTGGTGTCCAATTTTTTATTGTTCCCCACACGTCGGTTGGTTTCATACGTGTGTCGCCATATTGACAATAAGTTATTGTGTATCTTGGCAAATCTTTTACAACGTCTTGTTTTCGTAACATACCTCTAGGGTTTTCCATAACCCAACCATAAACAGGTTTAAGGTCATTCATTAAATTTATTGTATGTTTAACTAATGCTATGGCTTCAAATACTTCAGGTCTTTTAGGAATCAACGCACCTCTACCACCTGTCCAATAATGTCCAATACTTGCAACACTAAACTTTTGACAAGGTGGACTAGCCCACACAAAATCAAATTGACCATATTTTGTTGTTAAATAGTCTGCCGTAAGTGTTAATATGTCGCGTTCGTGTGCTTCAAAATATTCATCTAACTCAACTTTAATTATTTCGTGTCCTGCGTCTTCAAAGGCTTTTGTTGCTGAACCTGTACCTGCAAACAAATCAAGTATTTTTATTTTAACCACACCTTAATCGCTATAGCTAGTGAGGCTATGCTGACAAACGCACCAGCAAACATACCTATTATTAGTTCTTGCATTATTTTATCCTTTGCATACACCATTTGCAGAAACTAGCGTTATAGCACCAGCCACCACAGCTAACACATCTACCTATTAAATTTAACATAGTTTTTCACCACTTCCCACAAGTTAGCCAAACCAAACACAGCTAGTATTACGCCTGCAAATAGTAATGCGTCTATGTATCTTTGTTCCATTTGTTGCCCCTGTCTTGACTTAGTGTTTTTTTTCTACTATCTTTCTTGCTTCTTCCATATCTCGTTTATCGTGGAAATCAGCTTGTCTATTGAGTAAGTCTTGTGAAATGGAAAGTCGTAAGACTTGCTCTAGACGATATACGTCTTGTGGTTTCATTAGCCCCCCTTTCTTGTGTCTTATTGTCGCATATACAACGCTAATAACACCAGAAACACACCTACGAATACAATAATTGTTTCCATTATTTAACCCCCATAATCTTTGAGCATTGTGGAAATGCTCTATCGAATCCTTGCTTTAATACAAGCATCTGTGCGCGTTTATATTGTTCACGCACAGAAGCCCGTGCTGGGTCGCCAGACCCACCTACCCATTCCCAAGAGCGTTTATCGAATTGAAACAAGCCCCTATACTTGCCTGTTCGATTTATTGCTTCTGGGTTTAATGACGACTCACAAACGGCTATTTTCCGGTAATCGCTTGGGAGTAGCTCAACGTCATCAAAATATGGGTTCATTAAAAGTATCTCTAAAATTGGTCTGTCTTCCAATCTGCAGCTGCCGTTTCAGCCTGTTCGTGGCTTGACGGAAGTCTAGAAGCGTTTAACCAAGCACTAAGGTTATCTGCCAATTGTTGTTGATTATCTAATTGGTTTTTAACGATTGTGTATGGTGCGAATTCTAGCTTAGAAAACTCCTGTTCCTTACTTAGGAATTGCAGATATTTCAGTAGTTTCTCTTTGTCCCAGTCAGTATAGATACGTTTACAGAGACTATGCAAGAAGTTTACTTGCTTTTCTGTAGCAACTCTATAAGACCCAAAATAGCCCATTTCTAAGCCTTGTCCTTGTCCTGATATAGGCGCAGGGGTTTCGGGGCTAATTTTGCCCTCTACGGGCTTTTTAGGGCTATCTGGTGGGGTCTGCCAAGGGTCGTTTTCTGGGTTCACGTTACGTTGTACTTCCTCTCTAGAAGCAATACCTTTAGTAACAGCAATACCAAGAGCTGCAATAGCACGACCCCAAGCTGAGGTTTCTAAGGTCATCATCTCAGCGCCTTTAGCAAAGCCTCTAGCTGGTACACGTTCCCAAGCCCAGCCACTTGCATAAGCCATCTTGTCGCGTTCAGGGTAAGCAAACGCTTCACCATAAATGTATGTTTCGCCGTTAAACTCCAGGACACCTTTGTATTGAAAATGCAAAGTGCCCTCTGGGAATTTGTCGTAAAACATTTGTATTCTGTCTTTAACTTCTATGTAGTTTTTTAGATAATCCATTTAATTAACTCCTATAAATATGCCGTGGAATTCTTGCAATTGTTGTAGCTTGTTTTCGCAATCACATTCCCTAAAAGTGCATTGGGTTTTGTGGTAGAAAAACATTTTATGATATGCGTCGGTTAATAGTTCTGATATTGGATACCAAACTTTATCCATAATGCCCCTTTCGTTAAAGAAAGGTTAAGGCTTACCTATGTCAAAACACGGCATTGAATTATAACAATTTGGTAACGGCTTTAACGCCAGAGTTCGCCCTCAGCTATGAAAGAACCATCTTTATTAAATGGCACTAGCTCAGGTTTAACTACCCCATCTTGTTCGTACAAGATTCCAAAACCTGCCTGCCAGTTAGCGTGCCCCTCTTTCATATAACGCATACCAGAACTATTAAGGTCGCATAAATGCCCCACTTCCATACCCCAAAGTGTTGAAAGATTCCCAGCAAAGCCGTGACTTGCAGAACTTATGCCTTGTCTGTGTGTATGACCACAAACAACGTTCTTACCTGTTCTTGTAGCTAGTCCAAGAGCTGTTTGTCCTGCGTGATTGTAAAGCCTGCCCTCGTCGCCGTGACCCATAATTACGCCTTTAGCAACTTCTGTTAAAGACCTGTTGTAAGTAACTTTTATATCTTTATCATTATATCCAAGTAAGTTTTCTATTTTGATTGCATCTATAACACTAAACGCTGGTGCGTGACGACTTATGTATTTTTCAATTCTTATTGTGTGATTGCTTCGTTGAATTTGGAAAGGCTTACTGCGTCCAATAGCACTACGGAATTCTTTGAGCAAGCCTTTCAAACCTATTATATTCTTTTGTAACGAACCCTCAAACTCTAGGGCTGTGCCTCTTGCATAAGTTGATATTGTTTGGCAATCAAGTTCATCACCAACACAAAGTAACTTATCTGGTTTGACGTAGGCTATGTAATCTAAAAGACTTTCAACGTAAGATTTCTTAATGTAAGGGTATTGCAAATCTGATATTACGACGTAACGTTTAATAGTTACCTCTTTCGTGTAGGTTTCTTACCTAACTGTGAGTTAATACTATCTATAGTACTACGAATTTTGACAACATCTAACTGTAGGCGTGTCACTTTATCTGACAAAGAACTTCCACCATTAGGAAACAATTGTGATTTCATTTTAATAATTTCTGCAGTTGCCTTAATAACCAAAACAAGAATAGTAATAAGCAAACCAATGATGCCAATAAGTTCATTTATCATTGTCCGTCAAACCACTCAGGGTCGTAAAAGTCATCATCTTCATCTTCATCAGGTGCAAGAGTAAACTGGTATTTTTCAGCTGCATAGTTAATCATTCCAAAAACTGAATGTTGTGGCATATCTGCGTTTGATGCAATTTTGATAGTTTTCTTTTTACCATCAAAAACTTCCATAACGCAAACAAAACCCGTTATCAGTTTTCCGTCTTCGTGAGCTGTGTTAACAATTCTTACAAGTTCACTAGCCATAACATCAGGTAGTTCTATTGTTTGCTTTTTTGCTTTAGGTTTGCTCATATTCCAAATGCCTTTCCGTTAAGGTCGCCTGCCTTAGTAAAGGATATATGCAAATGTGATACGTGAGGGTTAGAGCCTTTGTAGACACGCCAAGCCCAATTCTGTTTTGGTGAGGCTATTCGGTGCTGGTGGATAATGTAACTAATTCTTTTGTCCCCCTTGAGTGCTATCATCTTAATCTTCTCGGCTAATAACCAGGATTCTTTAGATGAGCCTTTAACAAGGTCTGAGTCAATATCTATAGCACGTACCCACCCATATTTATCTGGGTTGTGGTCTGACTTACGTGCGTTGTGTGAAGTGTCGCCTATCCAGCCGTCTGAGCGTTTATCTCGCTTAGGATACTTGGCGTTTATTTCGGAGCGTAATTGCTCAGCTGCTTTACTTAACTTTGGTTTTGACATTTGGATTCATCGCGCCCATTGAAGCAGCTACGACAGCACCAAGTACAGCTCTGTAATCAAGGGCAAAGTCTGTTGCTTGCCAAGCTGCTAAGAAAGCAATTGCAGCTAAAGAAAATTGTTTGTGGTTAAAGGATTGCATCTAGTTCTTCTTTTGTAAGTCCTGCTATTTCACCAAGTTTTGTAATTGCAGATTCTCTTGCATCACGCTTGGCTTTATACTCGGCTTCAAGTAGTGTTTTAGCATCTGCTGTGGCTTTTCTGTCTGCTAAAAATGCTTCTTTATCTGCACCTGTTAGTTCAATTACTTGGTCGTCAATACCGACCATAATTTTATTTGTTGAAGCCATAAACTGACAATTCTCCTGTCGCACTAGAACCAAATACAATAGTAAAACCTGTATATGAAGTTGTTACAGTCATAGTTCCTGAAGTTGTTACAGAATAATCATTATTTAATCCTTGTCTAAATGTTGTTAATTTAGTTAGAAAAGGTGAAAAAATTAAAATTTCAATACCTGTTTGTGTGCTTAAATCTCCTAAAAGAAAACCTGTTGATGATTGATTTGATTCACCTGTTAATCCTGTTGCGTTTGTATTGCCAATATAAATGCGACTGTATTTGTAATTAGACGAACTGTTATCTGAACCACCAACTCTCAGTCTAAAATTTGCGCCTGCTCCTGAAGTGTCATCTATGTCACCTCTAATTAAATAATTATTGTAAGTTGCACTAAAAACATCATTAAAACTTTGACTGGCTACTCCACTAAAACTAGTTGTATTCAATAAAACCATTCCAGCCTTTTTAGTACCAAGGGCTGTATTCATAGCTGTATCTATGTCTTGACCTAGCGTGGCAATAGCCGTAGCGCCGTCTTTAACTAAATCTGTTGATTGGGGTATATCAAACCCGTAATTGGTCGTAGTAGTTGCCATTGTTCTAGTTTATCCTTTTCTTAAATAACGTCAAGCCACATAGTTGTATTGTCTAGATTCTGCCATTGGGTTAATGGGTTGTAGTCTTCCCATTGTACATCAAGAGTTGAGTAAATTGAGTTAGATACAGACATAGTGAGTTCTATGTTTCGTCTACCAAGTGACCAAGTCCAGCCCTCAACAAAGCCCTCAAAGAACCCTGAAGATATAAGCCCTACTGGGATATTGTCAACGTATAACAAAGTGTCCATAGACACAGCTAGTAAATCATCTCTAACAGTATTGGTCATAGCATCATTAGCCAGGTTTACTGATACTTCTTCTAATGAGGTTCTAGGTGTTCCTCTAAAGTTAACAAAGTTTACAGCTTGTTCTTGGGCATCTAATTGTTGAGCTAATATGGTTCTTCTAATTTCTTGTAACAAACCATAATCATTTATTGACGTATCGTTTTGGGCTGCTTCTTCAAGTACTGGGTCGTCGTATTGAATGACAACGCTGTTAACAATGTCGGCTGTTTGTAATCTTGTTTGTATATCGGCATTAGCCAGGTTAGCGTCTAGTTCAATCAAGTTAGTTGAATAGTTAGTTATTCTTCGCTCAGCGTCGGCATAACCGATTTGAAAATCTGTGGTGTCATATAAGTACCCTAAGCCTGATTGTTGGGTTTCATCTGTAAGATTAAAGGCTTGGTCTATTTCAGCTGTTCTAGCTAGTACTTCGTAACGTCCTGGGTCAATTGTGTCTATGCCTTGTATGCCGTAACCATCCCAAGTCTCGGTAGTAAAATCGTCCCAAGTTTGTGTGTTACTTAAATCTTCCCAAGCAATAAACAAAGTCTCTTGTAAGATACGTTCAATGCGTGCGCCGTCTAATTCTTCTGGGTAACTAACAGCACCAGCCGTACGTTTGACAAGTAAACCAAGTGCGCCTATTGCTTGAATTTGTAAAGTGTTAGGTTTACCACCTGCGCCAGCTGCTTCTAATCTGTTGTAAACACCTGAAACTTCACCTGTAAACAATTTAACAAAAGAACCTGTTGAGTTTGTAACCTCAATAATTACAACGTCTAATAGTTCAACTACTGGGCTTGCGCCGTCTTTATTTAATAGTTCTATGTTGCAATAGCTTGGTTGTGTTGCTTCAAAGAAATCGTTACGACCATAGGTGATTGTGCCACCTGAAAGTATGTCGGCTGTTTGTACAACACCTGCAATAGTGACCCGATAAGTTGGCGTATAAACTGTCATAGGTTTATCTAAAGCCGAAGTTGAAAGGTTTTATACCTGTTGTTTTAGTTGCTGTGTTTGTAACTTTAGTTATTGCTCTAGCTGTGGCTTGTGGGTCTACAGCTGTTTTAATGTTGTTGTTAACAATTATTGTAGGCTTCTGTGTGTTAATTCCTACTAAGCCTTGTACTTTGCCTGATAGTGGGGCATCTGGGGCAAATTGTCCTGTCGCACTTGCAAATTGTCCTATTAGTGAATCATCAAATGCTTGTTTGAAATCTCTAAATCTTTGTACAGCTGCATCAAGTTTGGCAAACAAAGAATCTAAGCCCTCAACCATACGTGTAAGTAAGTTAATGAATCTTACAAAGCCTGAATCACTTGAAGTATTACTATCAAATGCTCCTGCTAATGAACCAAGTCCTGAACCAAGTTCACGCAGAGCAACACCAAGGTTATAACCAGCTTCTTCACCCTCATTGGTTGCTTCTGCAAACATACCAAGAGACGGAACAACAGATTTCTTTTTACCTGTCAAGCCGTCAATAATTCCTTGTAAAGCAGGTGCAAGAGTATCTGTTGCAAACTTTGCAAAGCGTTCAAGTAAAGGTAAGAGTGCTTGACCTAAACTTTCTTTGGCTTCATCTATTGCAACCTTAAACCTTGCAAGACGACCAGCAAAAGTATTAGCTGCTGCATCAGCTTGTCCTTCAAAGGTTTCAGATAAAGCAATAACGGCTGCATCAAAATCTTTAGTCTTTACAATGTTTTCATCAAGAGGCACGCCAATACGTTTTAATGCGCCAAGGTTGCCGTCATAGGCTTTACCAAGGGCTTCGGTAACTGTTGCTAAATCTTTACCTGTACCTGCAGCAATATCTAATGCAAGTTGTTGTAGTTTTTGTGCTTTGGTAACGTCTTGTGTTGACCTAACAAGTCTGTCAAGGCTTGGGCGTAATTGGTCATCTGCTATACCTGTAGCGCGTGCTGTTTTGTCAATATAATCTTCTGTGGCTTTAACTTGAGCGTCTGTAGCCTTAGTTACGTTCTTAAGTGTTTGTGCTAAAGATATTTGGGCTTTCTCATCTTCAATGGCTGCTTTAACAGCATCTACACCAATTTTAATTGCAGCAGCACCAGCAGCAGCACCAAGAGCTGCAAAAGCCAAAGCACCAGTTTTAAGTGCGCTACCTAATTTACTGCTAAAACTTTTTGTTTCTTTATCGGCTTTATCAAGTCCGTCTATAAATTGTTTAGTGTCAGCAAGTAACGCTAGTTTAAGTGTCCTAATGTCAGCCATTATAAACCTGCTTTCCAAGCGTCTCTAATTTTTTCATAACCTTTAAGCCATTCCTGAGCAATTGTAGGTTGAAATCTTGACATAGCACGATACAACCACCAACCCTCTTTACCACCCTTGCCAGAGCGTCTAGGGAACTGTTTGTATTGCTTTGACCCGAATTCATTACCCATTATCACATAACCAGCACTAAAAGCACTAGAGCCAACTTTACGATTACCACCAATACTAAAACTTGGTGCTTTATCAGACTTAGATATTTTAATCGAATCAGCAACGGCTTGTGCTTGTTTAACATTATAAGGCGCACTACTAGCTGCACCTTTAGCATAATTAGCACCTCTTTCAGCCAACGCGCTAGCAATCTTTTTCATATCATTCTTAGCAATATCATCCATCTTACTAAAAGCACGAAGTAAACCTCGGTAATCTTTATCAACTTTAACTAATTGAATTGCTTTAGCCATTAGCTTGCTCGTTCAATATGTCTATAGCCGTTGCCCATATTTCGGGTTCGGCATTGAGCCAATAGTCCGGTGTTATCCCAGTTGCTATTGCTAGTTCTACTGCTACTCGCCCGACGCTTCGGGCTTGGTAAAATTTGCTGTCTCAAAATCAGAAGCTGTAATATCGGTGACTTTGCTTTTCCAAGAATCAAAGCTCTCGACTTTTTTGGTGACACGTTGTTGAATCTTGTGAGCCAAGAATAAAAGAAGCGTGTTACTTGGTGTGCTTTCTTCAATAAGTATTTTAACAATTGACTTGCCTGAATATAGTTCTTTTTCTGCAAGTGATAGTTCAATTGGTCTTGTCCATTCTTCAAACTTCTCACCTGTTTCTAATTCCCATAATAATTTAAGTTTAAGCATTTGTGTGCCCCTGTTCTGTTTGTTGTTGTTATGCTGTTAGGTCTTCGGTTGGTATACCTACAACTTGTAATGATACTGAACAAGTTTGTACGTCTCCACCTGAAGCTGTAACGCTTGGATATTGTGGCAATACGTAACCAGTTAATGTTACACCAGTTTTTAATGTCAAAATAAACGCAATTGTAGTGTCTGGGGCTGTTTCAGTTCCGTCCCATAATACTTTGTACAAGCTGTTTGGTGATGCGCCTGCGTCGTTTAAAAACTCAACGTCAAGTGTGACGTTTGAATCTATGTATTTGTATGCTTTGCCTGCAAGGGTGTCAAAAGTTAATCTTTCTGTATCAAAGTTGATAGCAGAAGAAGTAATTTGCTCTGAGTAGTTATTTCCGTTAACACTTAGAGTTAATTGACGACCACTTAAAATAGTTGTTGCCATTGTTGCCTTTCCTAGCCTGTGTAGGCTGTTTGTAGTTGGATTTCAGCAGATAGCAAATCTGTGCTATTTGTCTGCCTAATTCTCGGACTAGATACTGACAGTATAACCCAATTAGTCGGTATAAGTGCCAAGATTGTTTCTATATCATCTTCCAAGTTTGTTAATGCGCTTGGGTTTGAATACGTAGTGCTGACTATTTCAAGAGTTAGTCTTACGTACCAATTCTTTGAGTTACCAATAGCAATTGGTTCAAGGTATGGGTCACCAGCTAAAATAAGAGCTGCTGGTGGAATTATAATATCTGGTACGTGGTCGTATGCAGAATATTTTGTGTTATCTGTAATTGCTGTTTTAAGACCTGAACGTAGCGTACTTAAAGGCATAGTTAACCTACTTGACTATTAGAGTCAATATATTTACTTATTAAACCTGTTACTTTGTAAAGAAGTGTGCGACCCATTCTGTATGGGGCTGGTGTGTAATCCAAGGCTTGTTGTGTGCCACCTGCAGCTAGTCTTGATTGAAATACGTCTACTGCTATTTGTAGTACAGCTTCTTCTACAGCTGCTACGCCATTGTATTGACTTAAATCGTTTTCAGCTGCAATACCATTAGGTATAACAAATCTGTAATCGGTGTGTACTGGTGCGCTTGTGGTTGTAATTCTAAAAGTATATTCATCTACTATTGCAGATATTGTTTTATTGCCGTTAACGTGTGCTTCAACACCAGATATGGCTACTGTTTGTGTTTCATAAAATTTGTGTGGTCTTGTTGTGTGTATTGTTGTTTCGGTTGCTGTTTCTGAATAATGTTTATCTATTCCGACTTTCCATTGAATAAGAAAATCACCAATAGCGTCTTCTGATGTGTCAATGATTGCGTTTAATGCTGTGTCATCGTAAAGAGTATTTGGAACGCCAAGTACAGCTCTTAACTGAGCTGCTGTTACTAATACTGGCATTTTATTTCCTCTCTTTTAGGGTGAGGCTAGCCACAGGGGCGAGACTAGCCTCACGTTTTAGGGTTTAAGCCTTGTTAAACCAGTTTGCTCCAGCTGCAATTTTTGTAGCTAGTGCGCCGTATCCGTAATAATTTACGTCAATTTGACCTGTGTTAATTACGTTAGTGCGTAGAGACAATCTTGGTGATTCGTACCAGGTGTATGAATCAGGATTCAATACAACCATTGAGTAATCGCCTAGACCAGTTCCACCAGTTCCACTTACGGAACGTGATACGTACATATCAAGTCCTGCAATTTGACCTCTTAAACTTTGTGGAGAAACATTTCCACCGGCATTACTTGGCTGAGTCGCTGTATAGATTGGACGACCTGCTTCGTTGTAACTCATAATTTTACCCCATTGTTGTGGGCTAACTACAATGTTACGAGCAAAACCAAGTGAAGCTGAATAAACAGCTGCTGCTGCAGAAGAAACGTATTCTAATAGTCCTTCTCTGTCTTCGTCTGCTGCTGTTGCGTTTAATGTACCTGCGTTTGCAACTTCGCCCATTACGTATGCGTCTGTTGCTTTAGCGTAGGCAAATTCCATTTGACGTACAAGTTCATCAAAAAATACTGGTGAGCTTCTGTCTAATAATTCAACTGACAATGTTTGTTGTCCACCAAATTTTTTAACTGCAACTGATACGAATGAAGAAGCTGTATCTGTTTCTGATAATGCTGCTGCTTCGTCTGCTTGTGCAACTGTTGGTGCTGTTGTAATTTTTGGAATTTCAAAAGACATACCTGATGCTGGAAGTGTTGCGCGTGAAATTGCGTCAATAAATCCTCTGTCAGCGTTTGCGATTCCGTTAATTACTTCGGTTGATTGTGGTGTTGGAATAAATCCAGCGTTGTTTCCTGTGGTGTCAGCTGCCATAACATATTGACGGCTTTCGTCATTACCTAAAGCTGCTCTTAATGAGTGTTCTAAGTATGAGCCTTTAGAAACGATTGGGCTTCTTGGTGCTGTGAAGATTGCAGGACGCGCGTTGCGTTCTTGGGCTTCAACAGCTGGGGTTGCTACAACTTCTGCTGCAACTTCCTCTACTACTTCTGGGGTAACTTCGTTTGACACGATAGTTTCCTCGCTTTCTGTTGGTTGTGAAGTTTCTGCGCTTGCAGCTACTTCGGTTATTTGGGCATATTCGCCAAATGCTGGGAATGTAACGTGTGAAACTTCTTTTAGAGTTGCTTCGTTAACAATTACTTGCTCACCTTTAGTTACATAATCATCTATCATTGCGCCTACGCTAAAGCCAGTTCGTAAACCCTCTTGTGCTTCGGCTAATGCGTCGTCTCCTGCATTGGTTCGTGCTATTTTGAATGTTCCGACAATTCCCTTGTCGTCTTCTTCATATCTTGATAATTTACCTATTGGTCTAGTCATATCGTGTTCGGTGAAAAGTTTTATACCCTCACCAATTTTTAATGAGCCTTGTTGAAATACAACGTCGCCCATATTGGTATGTCCTACCTGACCAAAAGGAACAATAACGCCTGTTAATTCACGTTTTGATGAATTAGCTGCGATAATGTCGGTTGAGAATTTAATAAAGTTATTCATTTATCAAATCTTCCCTTTCTCTTGCTTCCTCTACTGTCATTACACCTAAAGGAATAAGTTTGCTGTAAATATCTGC
>Ga0315903_10006154_pt1 | contig 15412 bp, 8 predicted proteins | sample LakEriMetagenome_7_FD_203524 | JGI IMG/M metagenome (GOLD analysis project Ga0315903, IMG submission 203524) | Freshwater fungal communities from buoy surface, Lake Erie, Ohio, United States - Buoy 2 MA119 | ecosystem: Environmental > Aquatic > Freshwater > Lake | place: USA: Lake Erie, Ohio...
AGGATTTCCGCGAGGTGCTCGCCCGCCGCGACATCGACGCGGTGATGATTTCGACCCCCGATCACTGGCACGCCTACATGGCAATCGCTGCCGCCAAGGCCGGTAAAGACGTAGCCCTCGAGAAACCTATCTCACTGTCGCTTGCCGAGGGGCGTGCGATCGCCACCGCGATGAAGCAGCATGGCCGCATTTTCCGCACGGACACCGAGGTGCGCACCCAGCCGTATTTTCATCGGCTCTGCCAGGTCGTGCGCAACGGTCGCATCGGCAAAGTCCAACGCGTCATCGTCACCGTGCCGAAGAGCCCCGCTCCGATCGACGGATCTCCCGCGCCCATGCCGGTGCCGGCGGATCTGAACTACGAGCTCTGGCAGGGCCCCGCGCCCGAACATCCCTATACCCAGCAGCGCGTCCACTATCCGCGCGGCGGTCTCGCCTACGTCGCCGACCAGATTCCCGGCTGGTTTCAGATCTCCGACTACAATCTCGGTAACATCAACAACTGGGGCGGTCACGTGCTCGACATCACCCAGTGGGCCCTGGACACCGAACGCTCCGGGCCCGTCGAAGTCTCCGGCCGCGCCGAGTTTCCCACCGGCTCACTCTGGGACGTGCCGCGCAACTTCGTCGTCCGCTACCGCTACGCCAGCGGCATCGAGGTCGACTATACTGACGCCGGCCGAGCCTCCGTCCGGGTGGAAGGCACCGAAGGCTGGATCGAGCACACCTGGTTCAAGTCCGATGGATTCAAGGCTCACGATCCCGCACTTCTGAAATGGAAACCCGGCCCGGGTGACATCTCGCTCCCGCTTGCCGACGAAAAGGAGGACTTTATCTCCAGCGTGAAATCCCGCCGCGAGACGATCATCCCCGCCGAGATTGGCCACCGCGCCGCCTCGATGGCCCAGATCGCCTACATCGCCGCGCGTCTCGATACCAAGCTCAGGTGGGATCCCGTCAGCGAGAAATTTCCCGGCCACGACGAGGCCAACGCCATGCTCTCCCGTCCTATGCGGGCGCCATGGAAAATCTGAAACCGATCCCGGCTGCTTTCATGAATTTCCTCATCCGCCCTCTCCTCGTCTTCCTTGCCGCGCTCGCCCTGGCCGGTGCGTCGTCCCTCGCCGTCGCCGGCAATCCACCACGCGCCAATCCGTTCTTCGCTTTCGACAACGGCGTCGGTCGCGAGGCGAAGTGGTCACCCGAACAGCAGGCCGACTTGCTCGTCCGCTTCGGCTATGCCGGAATTGGCTACAGTGGCGTCACCGATCTCGCCGCCCGCCAGGCAGCGTTTCGCGCCAAGGGGCTGAAGATCTTCAACCTCTACGTCGCCGTCCACGTCGACCGTCCCGTCGCGTACGATCCGGAAATCACCGCCGTTCTGCCGCAGCTCGCGGGCACCGGCACCGCGCTCTGGCTCACCGTCCAGGGCCGCTCGCCCAACGACGAGCGCGCCGTCACCCTCGTGCGGGAACTCGCCGATTCCGCTTCCAAGCACGGGGTGACAATCGCGCTGTATCCGCACAAGGGATTCTTCATCGCCACTGCCGAAGACGCCCTCCGGATCCTCCCGCGCATCAACCGCGCCAACGTCGGACTCACGATCAATCTCTGTCACGAACTTGCCGCCGGTCACGCCGAGCGGATGGACGCGATCGTGCAGGCCTGCGCCAAGCATCTCCTTTTGGTCTCGATCAATGGAGCTGACCGCACCGGCGGCTGGCCCGAACTCATCCGCCCGCTCGGTGAGGGCAATTTCGACGTCGCCCATTTCCTCACTTCACTCGACCGCATCGGCTATACCGGCCCCATCGGTCTCCAATGCTATAACCTCAAGGCACTACCCGAGGAGCACCTCGCGAAATCCATGGCCACCTGGAGAAGGTACCCGCCGGGCCCGCCGTGAGCTAGGCCGCCACGAGGAAGCGCACCCGGCGCCCGCACAGCGCCTTTGGCAACGAGCATCCCCGCACGCCCCGAGAGGTCTATCGCGAGCCCATCCAGCTTGCCTTCAACCAATGACGCCCCAAACCGTCCAACCGACCCCGGGCCGACTCCTGCGGCAAGCTCTTCGGTTCCTGTCCTCGGTGTCAGCCAAGGCATCGAAAGCGCCTCTGTCTCCCCTGACTTAATTTACCCGATCAGCTGCCTAACCGAAGGGGACCAGTTTAGGCTGCGCGCCGCGAGCTCGGCGAAGGCGCGCCTCACCGCCCACGCGCCGCCGTGCGGAACTGCCGCGGGGTGCGACCCGTCTCCCGCTTGAAGACTACGCTCAGGTACTCGACGTGCTCGAAACCAGTCCGCTCCGCGACCTGGTAGAGCGTCAGGTCGGTCTCGGTCAGCAACTGTTTCACCCGCGCCAGCCGCACCTGCAGGATCTCCTCCCGCGGGGTCCGCCCCAGCAGGCGCCGGAAACGCTGCTCCAGCACCCGGCGCGAGAGCGTCACCCCCTGCAGCACATCGCTCACCTTGATGCCCTCGCAGGCGTGCTCGCGGATGAACCTAACCGCCTGCGCGACCGCCCGGTCCTCCAAGGCCAGCACCTCCGTCGACTGGCGCGCGACCACTCCCACCGGCGGGATGAGGTGCGCGACCGGCCGCACGGACTCGCCCCGCATCATCCGGTCAAGCAGGGCAGCCGCCTCGTAGCCGGTGCGGAGCGTGTTGGGCATCACGCTCGACAGCGGCGGCGAGGCCAGCTCGCACAGCAGCTCGTCGTTGTCGACGCCCAGCACCGCCACCTCGTCGGGGATCGCGAGACCCGCGCCGCGGCAGGCGTCCAGCACCCGCTCGCCCCGGCTGTCGTAGGCGGCGAGGATACCGACGGGTTTGGGCAGCTCGAGCAGCCAGCGCCGCAAGGCGGCGATCTCGGCCGCCGGATCCCGCGCGCCCGCGGACGCCTCGTGGCGGTGGAGGTGATGGCCCGCAGCCTCGATCCGCGCCCGGAAATGCCCCTCCCGCCACCGTGACCAGTTGAACCGTGCGTCCCCACAGAACGCGAAATGCCGGAAGCCACGCTCCAGCAGATGGTCGGCCGCGAGGCGGGCGATCGCCGCATCGTCCGTCTCCACCCAGGGGACCTCCGGCAGGAGGCGGGCTGCGCTCACGTCGACCGTGGGCAGGCCCGCCCGCCGGACCGCCCGAGCAATCGGCGGGGTCTCGATGCGGGCGATGATCCCGTCGCCGCGCCACGCCGCCAGCCAGGGGGGTGGGTCTTCCCCGCGGCCCTGCTCCATCAGGTGGAACGACCACGGGCGGTGCTCGCGAATGTAGCGGACGATCCCCTGCAGCAGCCCGCGCGCGTAGGCGTTCGAGGTCTCAATCAGCAGCGCGACCTGGGGCCGGCGCGGCGTGTTCCTGCGGGGTGGCGGGGTCACTTCGCCAGCATCGGGATCCTCCGCAAAAGATCAACTTTGCCGCCGCCATCCGCGTCGTCTCCTCGAGGCATCGGCTGGAAGAAACTCATCGTCGCTGCCCGCACTGCCATCGGCCAACGGCCGGGCGCGGAGAACAACGCCAACCGGGCTGCGTGGTTCCGACCGGCTTCGCGCCCGCGTCGCTCGACTGAGGCCGCGGTGCTCCAGACACGAAAAATGCCCGCCCCGGATCCGGGTGCGGGCACGGTGCGCTTACTTCTTGGCGCGCTTCGCCACCTTCTTCTGTTTCGGGCTTTTCTTCGCCGGTTTCTTGGTCTGCTTGCGTGCGTTTTGGGACTTGGCCATGGGAATTCGGAAGGAGGGTTTCGGGACTAGCGGCGGCCGGGCCTCAGCTCGTCCGGGCTCGCCGTCTGGTAGCTGATCTTGCGCTCCGCGATCTCGCGCAACGCGATGTCCTCGAACGAGAGCTTCTCCAGCGACTCGACCAGCGCGCGGTTGCCCTGCCGGAGCTGCTTCACGCGACGGGAGACGACGTTGATCAGCACGTTCGGGTCGTCGATGACCCGAAGGGCGCTCTGCAGGTAATCATTGCGCATAGGGAAGGCTCAGCGGGGCTCTCGCGGCGAGTGAAGCGGGCAGTCTGACCCCCGGCAGGACCCGGCTGAAACTGAAAGTCTCACCAGAGCGCCGCGGAAAAGCGATCCCCATCGTCCGCGGCGCGGGCGGCGCGCCCAACCGCTTCGCCGGGGAACGCGTTAGGTCAGAAAGAGTCCACCACGCGCCCCTCGCGGGAACTTTTCCATTGCACCCACGACGCCAACACTGGCTCGATTGCGGGTGCCGCGCGCAGGGCCACCCCACCCGCCCTGCCGGAAGTCCGTCAGTCCCCACGTCACCCCGTCGGAACACCCCTCCATCCCTACCCCATGAAGTTGCCTCCCCGTCCCTTCCTGCTGCTGCTCGCCTTGCTGTCGGCTCCCGCGGGCCGCCTGTCCGCGCAAGGCGCCACCCCCGCCGGGGAATCCGCCAACCTGGGCATCCTCACCGGCATGGTCACCAACGCGGCCACCGCCCGCACCCTCGGCGGCGCGCGTGTGTACCTGCGCGATGGGAACCGCGAGGTCTTCACCGACGAACAGGGCAGCTTCCGGCTCGCCAACCTCACCCCCGGCGCCGTCGTGATCGAGGTCTCGTACACCGGCCTCGACCCCGTGACGCTGACCATTCCGGTGACCGCGGGCGCGCCCACGAAGCGTGATGTCGCGCTGACCTCCAGCATCTACACCCTCGGCGAGTTCCGCGTTTCCGGCGAGCGCGAGGGCAACGCTCAAGCGATCACCCTGCAGCGCCAGTCCCGCGGCGTGAAGAGCGTCGTCTCCGCCGACGCCTTCGGCAATCTGGCGGGCAACCCGGCCGACCTGCTCATCCGGCTGCCCGGCGTCGAGGGACAGTCGATGGACGGCGACATCCGCTTCATCCGCATCCGCGGGATGAGCCAGAACCTCAACACCGTCACGATCAACGGCAACCGCGCCGCCAACGCCGCCTCCGCCGGCTCCTCGCGCGAGTACCAGTTCGAGCACACGAACGCCGATGCCATCGAGCGGATGGAGGTCGTGAAGTCGCCTACGCCGGATATGGACGGGGACTCGATCGGCGGCGCGGTGAACCTCGTCACCAAGAGCGCCTTCGACACCTCGCCGGAGCGGCGCATCAGCGGCTCGATCGGCTCCATCTGGCGGCCCTGGGACCCCCGCGACACCAAGTGGCCGGAGCCGCGCAGCTACTCGCTGAACTATTCGGAGGTTTTCCGGGACCGGATCGGCGTGGCGGTCAACCTCGGCTACCGCGTGGTGCCCTCGATCCTCTCGGAGTCGATGCAGTCCTACCAGCAGCTGCCGAACGGCACGCCGGGGCCGGCCTACGTCTACCAGATCGACTGGCGCGACTCCCGCATCCTGCGCGCGCGGGGCGGCGCCAACCTGAAGCTCGACTACAAGCTGAGCAACGAGGTCCGGTTCTTTCTCAACGGCTCGATGGACGCCAGCGACGAGCGCAAGGACCAGTACCGCGAGCAATGGCAGACCAACCAGTCCGTGGCCGGCGTCGACGCGGCGGGCAACTTCACGGGCACCGGCGGCATCATCCCGGGTTACACCGAGCGGCTGACGAACGTGCGCCCGGTCGCCGCGAGCAACATTCAGCTGATCCCCGAGTTCCTGCACAAGCAGGCGAAGTCGAACTACCTCCAGGTCGGCGGCGTCCACAAGACCGAGGCCTATGACCTCGACTACGACCTCTACCGATCCTGGGCGGAGACGAACTACCCCGGCACCCGCTCGATGGCCTTCATCGCCCGCGGCATCGGCTTCCGGGTCGAGAAGCGCGACAACCCGTACTTCCCCTACATCACCCAGACGGGCGGGCCGGACGTGTCCCGGCTCTCCACCTACAACGAGAACCTGTACAGCAGCACGATCCGCAACGGCCAGGACCAGTACCTCGGCGCGGCGCTCAACTTCACCCGCCGCTTCACGAGCCCCGTGCCCTCGTGGGTGAAGCTTGGCGCCCGGCTCCGCCAGCAGCGGCGCGACCTCACCGACGACTCCTACCGCGGCACCTACGTGGGACCGGACGGCGTGATGGGGGTCAACCCGGCGACGGGCATCAACGACGACAACCTCGCGCAGTTCGGCCGCGGCTTCACCGTCCCTGACACCGAGCTCTCCCGGTACGCCAACCTCCCCTACGCGAACTTCCCCGGCAACGGCCGCGAAGGCATCGACCAGATCTTCGCCCGCAGCCCGCAGTTCTTCAAACCCGACGTCACCACCAACACCACGGTGCGGTACACGGGCCGGCAGAACTTCAAGGAGACAATCTCCTCCGCTTACGTGATGGGGAACGTCGATCTCGGTTCCCTCTCCGTCCTAGGCGGCGTCCGCGTCGAGTGGACCGACGTCTACGGCGAGGGCGCGCTCCAGTACGTGTCGCCGGCCGAGCGCGCCCGCCGCGCCGCGTGGTCCGGCCCGGTGACCGACGCCGAGCTCGAGCGCCGGCTGCGCGCCGAGTACGAGGGCCGCCAGTCCACCCGCGGCGAGACGCAGGACGTGTTCCCCGGGGTCCACTTCAAGTACGCGGCGACCCGCAACCTCATCACCCGCCTGAGCTACGCGACCAACATCGGCCGCCCCGCGATCGGCCAGCTCATCCCGCGCACGACGGTCAACGACGACAGCCAGACGATCGTGACCAGCAACCCCAGCCTGAAGGCCCAGAAGGCGAACAACTTCGACCTGAGCGCGGAGTACTACTTCGAGCCCGCCGGCGTGGTCTCGGTCAGCCTCTTCCTCAAGGAGATCAGCCGCTTCATCTACACCGCCAGCGGCGCCGTGGTCGCCGGGGGCCAGGACAACGGCTTCAACGGCAACTACACCGGGTACGTCCTCACCACGCAGTACAACGGCGGCTTCGCCCGGATCCGCGGCCTCGAGTTCAACTACAACCAGCAGTTCACCAACCTGCGCGGGTTCTGGCGCGGCTTCGGCGCCTTCGCCACCTTCACCAAGATGGAGATCAAGGGGAACTACGAGAGCGGCGGCGCCCTGCAGTCCACCAGCGAGGTGCCGGGCTTCAACCCGATGACCGCCAACGCGGGGCTCTCCTACATCCGCGGCCGGGTCACGGTGCGGCTCCAGTACAACTACACGGACCAGTTCCTCAGCTCCTACAACGCCAACCAGTCCCGGCTCTGGTACACGATCAAGCGCGGCGTGGTGGACCTGAAGACGATGTACCGCGTCTCGCCGCGGATGGACGCCTACCTCGACTTCAACAACCTCCTCGACGAGCCCGACTCCGGCTCCGCGTGGTTCGGCAATCGCCCGCGCAACGTGAAGGAGATGAGCCCGCTGGTCTCCCTCGGCCTCAACTTCCGCCTCTGACCGCCCGCGCCCGCCGCGCCCCGCGATGACCCGCCGCCGCGCCGCCCTGCTGCTCCTCGCCGCGTGCGCCCTCCGCGGCGCCGCCCCGCCGGACGACGGCGGGATGCCGCGCACGCCGGAGGACCTCGCGGTCGACCTCGTGCTGCAGGAGCCGCGAGTCGCGCAGCCGGTGTTCCTGCACTTCGACGCCCGGGGCCGGCTCTGGGTCGTGCAGTACCTCCAGTACCCGGATCCCGCCGGGCTCCGGGCCGTCTCCCGCGACAGCGTCTGGCGCGTGATCTACGACGAGCGGAAGCCTCCGCCGCCGTACGACACCCCGGAAAAGGCCCGCTTCCGCGGCCGCGACCGCGTCTCGATATTCAGCGACCGCGACGGTGACGGCTCCTTCGAGACCGAGCGGACGTTCGTCGACGGGCTCAACATTACGACCGCGGCCCTCCCGGGCCGCGGCGGGGTGTGGGTGCTCTCGCCGCCGCAACTCCTCTTCTACCCCGACGCCGACGCCGATGACACCCCCGATGGTCCGCCGGTGGTGAAGCTCGACGGTTTCAACCTCGAGGACACGCACTCGGTGGCCAACTCGCTGCGCTGGGGGCCGGACGGCTGGCTCTACGGCGCCGTCGGCTCGACCGTCTCGACGGAGATCACGCGCCCCGGGCTCGACCGTACTCCGGTGGCGCGCCTCACCGGGCAGGGCATCTGGCGTTACCACCCCGAGTCCGCCCGCTTTGAGATCTTCGCGGAGGGCGGCGGCAACACCTTCGGGGTGGAAATCGACGCGCAGGGCCGGGTCTTCTCCGGCCACAACGGCGGCAACACGCGCGGCTTCCACTACGTCCAGGGCGGCTACCACCGGAAGGGCTTCGACAAGCACGGCGAGCTCTCCAATCCGCACGCCTTCGGCTTCTTCCCCGCGATGCCGCATCCCGACGTCGCGCGCTTCACCCACAACTTCGTCGTCTACGCGGGCGGCAGCCTGCCCCCGCGCTACCACGGCAAGCTCATCGGCACCGATCCGATGAACAACTGGCTCCCCGTCGCCGAGCTTACCCCGCGCGGCTCCACCTTCGCCACGCGCGACGTCGACGCCGCGATCCGGCCGGGCGACCGCCGCTTCCGTCCCGTGGACATCAAGCACGGCCCGGACGGGGCCCTCTACGTCGCCGACTGGCGGGACCTGCAGGTGAACCACTACCGCAATCACGAGGGCCAGATCACCCGCGAGGACGGTCGCATCTACCGGATCCGCGCGGCCGGCTCAGCGGCGGGGTACGCCCCCTTCGACTTCTCCCGCGAGCCTTCCGCGGCCCTACTCGCCCTGTTGGAGCACCCGAACCGGTGGCGGCGCGAGACCGCCCGCCAGGTCCTCGGCGACCGGCGCGACGCCGCTCTGATCGCGCCGCTGCGCGCGCTCCTCGCGGCCGGCACCGTGGGCCAACGCTCGCTGGAGGCGCTCTGGGCGCTGCACGTGTCGGGCGGTTTCGACGCGGAGACCGCGCTGGGCCTCCTCACGCACCCGGACGCGCACGTGCGCGGCTGGACGGTGCGTCTGCTCGGCGACGAGCCTCCGCCGGGGCCGGCCCTCGCCCGGGCACTGGCCGAGTTGGCGATCCGGGAGCCCAACGTCGAGGTCCGCGGCCAGCTCGCGGCCACCGCCCGCCGCCTGCCCGCCACCGCCGCCCTTCCGGTGCTGGAGGCCCTGCTGGGCCGCGACGAGGACGCCGATGACCCCTACGTGCCGCTGCAGTTGTGGTGGGCGCTGGAAAACAAGGTCGCCGGCGACCGCGAGGCGGTAACCAGCCTTTTCGCAACCTCCTCCGAGCATTCGCTGTGGTCCCGACCGCTAGTCCGGCGCCATCTGGCGAGCCGCCTCATGCGGCGCTTCGCGGCCGGAGGCACGACCGCCGATCTCCAGGCGGCCGCACGGCTCTTGAACGCGGCCCCGGATGAAGGGGCCCGCCGCGTGCTCCTGGAGGGTTTCGAGCAGGCCTTCGAGGGAAGGGCGCTGCCCGTGTTGCCGCCCGTGCTGGTCGAGGCGCTCGTGCGCGCAGGTGGCGGCTCCCCCGCCCTGCGGGTCCGGCAGGGCTCACCGGAGGCACTGCGGGAGGGACTCGCGCGCCTCGCGGATCCGGCCACTCCGGCGAGTGAGCGCGCGCGGCTCGCGCAGGCTTTCGGGGAGGTGCCTTATCCGCCGGCTGCGGCCGTCCTCGCGCGGCTGATTGGGGAACCAGGCCCGGCCCTGCGTCCGGCGGTACTCGCCGCGGCCGCCGCCTATCCCGACCCGGCTTTGACCGAGGCGCTGCTCCGCGCGTGGACGGGCTTGCCCCCCGCCGAGCGCACCGTCGCCCTCTCGGTGCTCGCGAGCCGGCGGGCCAGCGGCGCGGCGCTGCTGGACGCGGTGTCGGCCGGTCGCCTGCCCGCGCGCGACGTCCCGCGGGAGCTGCAGGACCAACTTCGGCGCGTGGACGGAGGGGTCCTCGCAACCGCGGTCGATGCGCTTTACGGGCCGCGGCCAGAGGTGTCCGCGGCGGAGCTCGAACGCGAGATCGCGCGCGTCGTCGACGCGGTGCGGGCCGGTCGGGGCAGCCCCTACGCCGGCCGCGAGTTGTACGCGCGCCACTGCCTCGCGTGCCACCGCCTGCACGGCAAAGGCGGCGACCTCGGGCCGGACCTGACGCCGTATCCGCGGGAGGACCTCGCGAACCTCGTCCTGAACATCGTCCACCCCAGCGCCGAGATCCGGGAGGGTTACGAGCCGTTCGTCGTGACCACAAAGGGGGGCGCGACCCACACGGGGTTTCTGGCCCGCCAGGATCCGGAGCGGGTGGTGCTGCGCGACCTCGCGGGGATCAGTCTGGCGGTCGAACGGGGCCAGTTGGCGGCGCTGCGGGGCCTGGGTCGCTCGCTGATGCCCGAGGGGCTCCTCGCCGGGATGAGCGATGGCGAGCTGCGCGACCTCTTCGCTTACCTGCGGACCACCCAGCCGCTGGTGGGCGCCGAGACGGCCGCGACGGCCGCGCCCTAAGCCGGACTCATGCAGTCTGCATAAGTCCGGCTGAGTTCACCCGCCACCGGTCCCGGTCGGGGACCGTTCAGAGCCCGAACCAGCGGGCGCGGCGGCTGGAGCCAAACTCCTCCTTGTCCTGGCGGAGGGCCAGCGAGGGTTCGTGGTACACCCCGACCGGCCCCGCCGGGTTCGAGAAGAAATCAATGTCGACCCGGCCGATCCGGCCCGCGCCGAACTCGATGTAGCAGGACCCCGTGCCCCGGTGCACGGCATCCGAGGTCCCGCCCCGCAGGCGGGCGATCAGACCGGCGGCGACGACCCGGGCGGCACCCTCGGCGAAGACGCCAGCCTTGGGCGTGCCCTGCCGGGCGCAATCCCCCACCGCGTACACGCCGGGGAAGGGCGTCTCCAGGGTCTTCGGGTTGACCGGCACAAACCCCTCGGAAACGAGGCCGGACTCCTCCAGTAGGCGGGGAGCGCGGATCGCCGGCACCCCGAGCAGGAGGTCGTACGGCACCTCCTGGCCGTCATCGAGGCTCGCGACGCGACGACCGGCGTCCACCCGGCGCAGCACCCGCTCGGGCACGAACCGGATGCCCCTTTCCGCGAAGGCGGCGAGCAGCGCGCGCGACATCTCCGGGGAAGGGGGCACGGGGGCCTTGAAGGGCAGCACGAGCGTGATCTCGCTCCCGGCCCGGAGCCCGCGTTGCGTCAGGTGGTCGTGCATCATCAACGCCGCCTCGCTCGGCGCGGGCGGACACTTGAACGGCGCGCTCGCGACCGCGATGAGCACCCGCCCGCCCTTGAACTGCGCCAGCATTCCGCCGAGCCGGACCGCCCCGGGGACCGAGTAGAACTCCGTCGCCTCGGACAACCCGGGCGTCGCGGCCAGGTCGTAATCCGCGCCGAGCGCCACCACCACGTGATCCCCGGTGTGCACGCCCCGGTCCGTCACCACCCGGCGTGCGACGGGATCGAAGGACACGACGGACTCCTGCAGGAAGCGCACCCCGGGCTTGAGCACCCGGCGGTACGGCAGCCGCACGTCCTCGAGCGCCGCCTTGCCGAACAGCACATCGAGCTTCGAGTAGCCGAAGGTGAACGCGTCAGCCCGGTCGATCAGGGTGACGTCGACGTCCGCGCCGAGCGCCTCGGAGAGGGAGGAGCACAATTCGAGGCCGCCGAAGCCGGCGCCGAGGACGAGGATGCGAGGGGGCATCGGGGAATGGGGCATTGGGGAACGGGAAAGAAGCTCAGGCGAACGCTTCGGGGGGTGAGGCCGGTCCGCGCCGCTCGCTGACAACCTGCGAAGCGCTTAAGCTACTGCAGGACCGGCCTGAGCGCGAGGCGGAAGCCAAGGCCGTCGTAAAGGTCATCCGGAGCGATCTTGAACCGGTGCGAGGACCGGCAGTTCCCGGCATCGCCGCTCCAACCGCCCCCGCGGTAAACGCGGAACGAGCCCGAGGAGGGACCGGCGGGTTCCGCCACCTGTCCGCCCGGCAGGTGGTCCTGAAACCAGTCGTGGCACCATTCCAGGACGTTGCCGTGCATATCGTGCAGCCCCCAGGCGTTGGCCTGCTTGGCACCCACCGGATGCGTCTTCAACCCGCTGTTGCTATCGAACCAAGCCATCGCCTCCAACTCCCCGGCGTAGTCGCCGGTGGTACCAGCCCGGCAGGCGTACTCCCACTGCGCCTCGGTTGGCAGCGTAAACGCGAAACCCTCCGGCAGCTTGCCAGCCGCCCGGGCTTGCTCGGTCAGTTTTCGGCAGAAGGCCATCGCGTTGTCCCAGGACACGTTTTCGACGGGCTGGTCGGCACCCCGGAACCGGGAGGGATTGCCCCGCATCACGGCCTGCCACTGCCGCTGGGTCACCTCCGTCTTGCCGAGGGCAAAGTCCTGCAGCGTCACCTGGGTCAGCGGGCGCTCGTCGCTGTGACCGTGCTCGCTGCCCATTTGGAAGGTGCCGCCCCGGATGTGTAGCAGTTCCAATCCGATGGTCTCGGCGACCCAAGCTTTCGCGACCGCAATCCGGGCACGAAAGTCCTCGTGGGCCTTGGCCGCCGCCACCCGTTCCGGCTCGGCCCTGGCCTCAGCTGGCGCCTCGGCTGCGGCGGCCCGGATCCCTCCTGCCCGCGGCGTCTCTGCAGGGGAACGCTGCGCGACCAAGGCGCCGACTGCGAACCCGACGGCCACCAGGATTTTTCGGCTCATTGGGAGACTCATAGCCTACCGCCGGGCCTGCGTAAACGTGTTTCCGCGTCCCCGGTCAGCGGCGGACGCCCGCGGCTCAGTTCTGGCCGCTGGCGGAAAGGCCGTAGTCGAGCGCGTGCGGCGGGGGCGCGCCGCCCGGGCCGATCAGGTAATGCTCGAACCACTGGAACAGGCGCAGGGAGTAATCGAGCCGCGCCGCCGCCTTGCGGTTGCCGTGCTCCTCGCCCGGGTACAGCACGAGCCGCACCGGCGCCTGGCCGCGCATCTTCAGATGCCGGTAGAGCTCGCGCGACTGGCCGACGTTGACCCGCGGGTCGTCCTTGCCGTGCAGGATCAGCAGCGGGGTGCGGGCGTTCTCGGTGTGCCGGATCGGGCTGCGCTCGAGCAGGAAATTCCAGTCGTCCCACGGGCGCTTCCGGGCGTGGACCAGAAACTCCTCCTCCGCGATGTCGGTCGTGCCCACCTTGGAAATCTTGTTGCTGATGCCCACCATCATCACCCCGGCCGCAAACCGCGCGGAAAACCGGGTGCTGCACCACGCGGTCGCGTAGCCGCCATAGGAACCGCCGGTCACGCCGACCTTGCTCGTATCTACCAGCCCCGTCGCCACGAGGTGGTCGACGGCATCGACGAGGTCGTCGAACTCCTTCCCGGCCGCGTCGCCCTGGCCGAGCTTGGAGAACGCCACGCCGCGGCCCGTGCTGCCCCGGTAGTTCGGATAGAATACGGCGAAGCCCCGCGCCGCGGCGACCTGCCCGGGGTTGGAATAACTCGTGACCCAGCCGTTGCCCACGTGGGCCTCCGGGCCGCCGTGCACAGCCAGGATCAGCGGGTAACGCTGCCCCGGCTGCTCGCGCAGCGGGCGCACCAGAATGCCCTCCAGCTCCAGCCCGTCGCGCGCGCGATGCCGCACGACTTCCTGCCGCGCCAGAGGCAGCGCGGCGAGCCAGGGGTTGCTGTCGGTGCGGCGTTGGGGCGCCACTCCGGCCTGCGCGGTGAAGAGCTCCGCCGGATGGGTGGGCGCGTGGGCGATCCAGGCGAGGGTTGTGCCGGAGACCGCGAGGTTGCTCGCGACCCCGCCCGCCCGGGCCACGAGCCGTTCCAGCGTCGCGCCGGTCGCGTCCGCGCGGATCCGGCCGACGTAGGTCTCGACGCCCTCGTCCGCGAGCACGGCGAGGGTATCGGCGTCCAACCAGGCGAGATCCCCGACGTCGCCCTGCCACGCGGGCGCCAGCACCGGGCGAAAGGCGCCCGTGGCGGCATCGGCCACCATCAGGCGGCCGGCGGAGGGATCGTGGATATCCTCTCCGGAGATGAAGGCGATCCGCCGGCCGTCCGGGCTCCACACGAAGGCACCCAGCTTTCCCCGATTCTCGATGCGGGTTTGGACCGCACCCTTGTCCGCGGCGATCACGTGCAGCCGCGACTGCATCATCCCGTGGTCGACGCTCGGCGTCGGCGCCACCGTGACCAGCAGGCGATTGTCCACTGGCGACCAGCGCACGGCGCGGACGTGGCCCTCGACCGGGAGGGCGACGGGCGCGGGTTTCTCCGACAACGCGGCGACCCAGACCCGCTGGGGACGCCAGTCCTCCTCGTAGACCTCGGCCCGGAAGCCCTTGTCGCGCAGCTTCCGGACGGCCTCGTTCTCCGCCTCGCGCGCGACGAACGCCACCCGTTTCCCGTCGGGAGCGAGGCTGTAATCGACGATATCGGCGGCGGGCGCGAGCACGCGGCGCGCTTCTCCCCCTCCCAGAGGAATCACATAAAGGGAGCGCACCTTGTCCTCCCCGCGCTTCGCGAGGAACGCTATTTCCCGCCCGCCTGGCAGCCAGCGCACGAGGCTCACGTTGACCTTGCCGCTGACGTAGGCCCGGGGCGTGCCGCCGGCGGCTGGCAGCACCCACAACTCGGCCCAGGGCTCGCCATCCTCCTCCTCGCCGGGGCGCCGGGGCACCGAGAGGGTGTAGGCCAGATGACCGCCGTCGGGGGACAAGGCGACGGCGGTGACGGTACGGATCTCGGCAACGCGGTGGGGCGTGAGGACCGGTTCCGCCGCGCCGGCGGACGCCCCCGCGAGGGCGAACGCCGCGGCAAGCAGGGCAGGACGGAGGAATCGGCCGGCGGGGGTCGGGAATTGCATCACGGGGAAAGGGATGGGGGGAGACTGGGGCGCCCCGCGCCCGGTTTCCAAGCGGATTTGCCAACCGGCGTCCGGGATGGGGCCGTGCCCCCCAGCGCGCGGATCAGCCGTACGAGATCGCCGATTGACGGAAGCGCCGCCCCGCCCTACCGACCCAGCACGCTGGTCTCCGGAACCAACCCGGCGTGCCCACCCACCACCTACCCCGATGAAGCGATTCCTCCTGGCCGCCCTGCCCTGCGTCCTCCTTGCCGGCGCCCCCGCCGTTCCGGAGAAGCAGGGCTCCCCGACGCGATCCGGCGCTCCCTCATTGTCGCACACGGTCGTGCTGACCAAGCTCGATGGCCCGTGGGATATGGCCTTCCTGCCGGACGGGACGATGTTCTTCACCGAGAAGTGCCTCGGCCTGTCCGTCCGGTTGCCGAACGGCACGGTGGTCAAGTTGCTGGGGATGAAGGACTCCAAGGGCTATGCCGCGACCGCCAACGACCTGTTCTGCGAGGGGCAGGCCGGCATGCAGGGGGTCGCCGTGGATCCGAATTTCGCGCGCAACCGGTTCCTCTACGTTTATGCGACCTCGAGCCTCACCGCTCCCGGCACGAACCGGGTGCTGCGGCTGAAGGTCAACGACACCGTGACCGCGGTGTCCGGGCGCGTGGACATCGTCACGGATATTCCCTACAAGCCCAAGGCGAACGACCTGCCCTTTGGCGGGCCCGGCGCGCAC
>Ga0315903_10006156_pt1 | contig 15409 bp, 14 predicted proteins | sample LakEriMetagenome_7_FD_203524 | JGI IMG/M metagenome (GOLD analysis project Ga0315903, IMG submission 203524) | Freshwater fungal communities from buoy surface, Lake Erie, Ohio, United States - Buoy 2 MA119 | ecosystem: Environmental > Aquatic > Freshwater > Lake | place: USA: Lake Erie, Ohio...
CAATATAAACATATAGTCTAAAAATAATCATTTTTTGTTAATTTTATATTATTACTATTTACACCTTTGAAGATTTAAAATGTGCAAAGGTGTAAAATCGGCTTTTTGGATGTCTAAAGGTGTAATTCTTTTTCATAATGTAATAATTGGGCACAAAATCCTAAATTGGGTTCAATAACACTTCTACATTCTTGAACATATTTAAATGCATCACTAAATGACCATTGTCGATACCACATTAAAAATGCAATAACAATAGTAGCAGAACGTGATTTACCAGCATAACAATGCACTAAAATTTTATTATTGTTATATATTTTTTGTGTATCAACACTGTGTGCTGAATTAGTAGGTTGTAATACCTCATATATAAATTTATTAATTACTGTAAAATGATCAGAAATAGGTATAGACCCGCAATCCGGAATTTTAATATTCATATAATGGAAAAATGGGTTTCCGGTTGATAAATTTACTTCGTGTTGATGATAATTGGGAATTGAATCGGAAATATTAATAATATGAGTAATACCGATATCTAGAAGTTGCGATAAATCAGCAGCACCAATAGATCCTGAAAGATATAATTGATTTTTTATAATACAAGAAATTCTATCATCAAATAATTTTGGTATTTCTATTTGACTTGGTGATGTGCTAGGCGATGTGCTAGGTGATGTGCTAGGTGAATTTTGATTTGTTTCTGTGGATACAAGAGAAAACCATTCATTATATTTTTCTAAAACATGTGTTTCAGTATCATAATATTCATAATTTATATTATTACTAGGTGGATATCCTAGATGTATTATTTCTAGTGAAATCGTATTTAAACCAATACATATAAATTTAATAGGTGTATTTAATCTAGCAAGATCTCTTAAAATAATAAAATCATGTATATAATTTTCTAAACTTATATTTTTATCTTTATCTTTATCCAAAGTTATAGAAGTTAAAATCCGACGAGCAATAATTACATTCAAATTAGCATATATTTTATAACCAATAAAATTAGAATTTATTTTAATTGTATCTAGCACACCATGTAAAATTACTACAACAGACATTTTAAATTATTATTTTTGTTATAATTAAATCTAATATTCAATTTTATATTTTATTTTATCTTCCATTACATAACACAACGTAATAACACAACGTAATAACAGAATGTAATAACACAACGTAATAACACAATGTAATAACACAACGTAATAAGATATGGTGTCAAATACCATGAAATTTACCGTTGGTTTAGATACTGTGTACTATGAAGAATCAATTATAACTTCGTGTATAGCATCATCTAGCCATATAGCTTCTGTATCTAGAAGTATCTTTTTTTCTCGTAGAATATTTAATAATTCAATATATTGTGGTAATGTATATATATAAGGAATATCTATTTCTTGATAAGTTATTTTGCTTAAAGTAATTAAATCCCACTTATACTTATATTCTAGCATTATACTTATAAAATAATTTATATGTTCTAGAATATGTATATCCTGCATTTCAAACTGAATTTGTAATCGTGTTATTGAATCTTGCAAACGTGGAATTACATAGGATAGTTTTTGTAGCAATTTATCAATAAATTCATTTGCTAGCATTCTAGAAGACCAATTAAAGATGTTAAAAAAGAAAATAGGTTTTATAAATCAATTTTATTAAACTTAATCTAGGTGCGGTTATTTATGATAAAAAAGAAAATATTTAAAATATAATACAATCACTAGATACTTAAATACTTTCTATAATGCTAGAAGCTTTAAACGAATTTGTTTCTAACAACACCACAATTGTTCTTATTGCATTAGTTGCAATTGTTGCATTATTTGGTTTTGTTCTTTTTCGCAGGTCAAATACTATAAATAATAATATGAATGATAATAATATTATGGCTTCACCAATTCCTACCCCTTCTCATGATTTAGAAGGTATGGATAATGTTAATATGGTCTGTGATTTAGCTAATGGTGTTTGTATGCCACCACAAGGAACTACCGAAATGGAACACTCACAACAACTGCAATCAGAACCTGAAAGCCATTAAACATTGGTTTTGTGTTGATTATATTATGAAATTTTAAACGTTCCAAATATTGGATTATGATCACTTATAGAAACAAAATCTAAAGAAACTATTGGTCTTACTGCAAATTTAGAATTATCTTTTTCAGGTAGATCAGGTAGATCAGGTAGATCAGGTAGATCAGGTAGATCAGATAGATCAAGTAGATCAGGTAGATCAATTTTAATATCCTTATTTAAAACAGGTGTTAATTTAAGACTGCCTTCTGATGAAAACCCAAGTATGCGGTCGCAATAACTCGGAAAACGTAATAATGATGCTTCTTTACCTGATGATTTTAACACACTTTTGTCACCAAAACATTTAGAATTTTTATTAAAACTATTATTTTCAATATTTCGCATACAAGAAACTTTATTAGCATTTGAATTTTTGGGTTGTAAACGTTTTGTTAATTTTTTACGCTTCACAATAATTTCATAACATTTATGATCTTCTCTAGTATGTTTGCTTAAACTTTTTGTGTATGTTTCTGTACAACCTTTTTTTGCGGTATCTGCAATTGTTTTACAAGTGGGTGCCATGGTATTAATAGGTGTAAAATCTAATAATTTACCTTTAAATAAATCATGTTTTTGTTGGTTTAAATATTTTAAAAGTTGGTCTGAATTTGTATCACCAATTTTTTCTAATCGAAAGTTTAAGTCTCCTGTCCACAATATATGAAAAGAACCATTATTATATTTTTGTTTAAATTCACCATATAAATTAGCTAATTGATTTAAACATTCATTCATTGCTGTTGCTCGTGTATCATATCCAAGTCTAAAATCTTCTTTAGTATTAATTGGTAAATGTGAACCCACAAAAGTTAATAAAACAGGTAGTTGTTTAGTTTTGTTTCGATTGTTGTTATAACCGGAGTTATAGGATTGTGTATTATTGGATATAGATGTTTGAGATTGAGATTGAAATAAAATTTGAATAATTAATGTTGATTTATTTAATAAAGTGCTATGTTCAACTAGGATGGGTTGTAAAGATGTGAAATAGGAATTTAGAGATTCTGGAATAAATACAATTATTTTCACAATTTTATTCTTATAAGATGAACCTGATGATAAAATTTTGTTACCAGTATCAGTTCCAAATGATTGTAATACAACATACTTAATTGTAGTAAAATAATTAATAAGATTATTCATAAATGTTGATTCTTGTTTATCTTCTTGTGTACTAATCATCCATATACGTTTATCAGAAGGCACAAATATTTTTTTAAAATCTTTTTGAATTGTATTATAATCTGTAAAAGAAGAATCATTATATCCACCTAAATTAAAACTAAAAACACAAAATTCTAATGCTTCTATTGATAGTGGTTCTAGTGGTGGTTCTACTAATGGTTCTAGTAATGGTTCTAGTAATGGTTCTTGTAATGAGTTTGTAGATTTTTTCGTAGATTTTTTTCTTAAAGATTTTAAATATTTTAACATAATTATTAATTTTGCAACTTGTAATAAACAGTGCTGTTTAACTAATAATTATATTTATTTTTTTTGATTTTATTACATAGTAATTATTGTAATTTGGAAAATACAAAAAAAAGTAAAAAAAAATTGATTGAATAAAATAATAGGATAATTATACTATTTACATCTACATTACATAACCGTAGATAACGTTGTCTTTGCTAGTTTATTCTGTATTTGATAAGATGGCGGCTATAGCAACACCAGTACAAATAGCATCAAAACCATCAGAATCTAATGATGAACTAAATAACATTTTTATGTATACATTGGCGATTAATTGTATTAACCAGACAGAATGTCCTATTTCACTTTATGGAAACATAAAAGAAAAGATTAATTTAGAAACGGTAATTCAGCATCCAGAATGTCTTCATAATTTGGATGCATGTGAATATTTACAAAAGATAGGATGGTCTCATCGTGGAAACAAAGATAAGCATTGGATACCACGTTCAACTTGGAGTAGTAATTTTATAACACCTCGAACAACTGAGTTTTTTGATGTTCATTTTATTCAATACGAAGTAATGTATAAGTATAATGATATTGATTATGTATTTCTAATTGAAATCCTTTTTATGTCTGCAAAAAAGATTGAATTATTGATTCCTTCAGTAATTGAAAGTGATTCACAAATTAAAATGATTCTTAGAAATGATAATATTATTCAAAGTAATTCTACTAATTCCTATGAACTTTTTCAAATTTATTGTATTGATCAAATGTGTACAGCAATTCAACGCAAGACAAATGAAATTCTAGATTTGCGTCCACTGCCAATTTCTAGTAAAACAAAACCATTTCCTTATCAAATAAATACTATTAATGAAATTATTAATCATGAAAAACAACCAGTGCTAGTTCCATTGCATCAAGGACGACTAACTAGCTTAGGTAAATATGGATATTTTAATCATGATAATAATACTATCATTACAAGTGCAGATATTCCACAAGTGCGTGTTTTAGGCGGTATTATTGCTGATGATCCCGGGCTTGGTAAGACTTTCACAACATTAACCGCAATTCTTAGTAATCCAATGCCTACACTAGTTGTTTATCCTAAACATCTTCGCAATCACTGGGAAAAACAAATGAAAGAACATTTTGAACCAGGAATCTTTGACGGTTTTGTTGTTTTAATGTCTGATGAAGAATGCAAAACTGCATCAGACACAACATTGAAAGAATTTCAACGCCTTGTTATTGATGAAATAGCGGATTTCTATGCAAATAAGAGATCAGAAAATACTTTTCTATTCAAGAAATTGTGTAGTATGGAGAATTTTCAATTTCGATGGGGTATTAGTGGAACACCATTTGTTGATAATACTTCATTTGTAAATATTGTTCGTTTTCTCACGGGATTAAATATTAGAAATTCAGTAATTGGTAATTATAAAAGGATTCAAAAAGTAATTTTACCTTTTATTCGTATGACATGTAAAGATAGTCTTTCTAAAGATAATCTTATGGGATTCTCTTTATCAGATATTCAAATTAATGATTGTGGTTTGGAATTATCTGAATATGAAAAAGCTATTATTGATGCTATGGAAACAGATCCAACGCATAATATGGAAGAAAAACTGAAAAGATTAAGCAATGCATTATTAGAAATTTTTAGAACACAAAAAAGTGTTGTTTCTCTAGATGAATTTGTCCAAGCAACAATTACACGTTTTCAGGAAAATATCAATGTCGCAGAATGTTCGCTTTCTAGTTATCAAGAACAACACAGTAATATTCTTGCTGAAATTGAAAAGTTGAATGTTCCAGCTATATTAGGTAATGCTAAGATGATTACAGAATATAAGGAACGCATTCGAGTTTTAAATACTGATATTAAGATTGCAGAAGAGATTTTGAAACGACGACAGATTGTATATGATACATATATGGAAAAAATTAGAATATTACAATCTATTTTTACAGATAATACTGAATCATCAAATGATTCAATGGAAACTTTAACACAAGTTCATGATGGTAAGGCATGTCCAATTTGTTATAATGATTTTACACCACATTCATTTATCAAATTCTTTTCTAATTGTGGACATTATATCTGCAATACTTGCTTTGAAATCTGTTATAATCAAAATCCTAACAAATGTCCTTATTGTCGTGAAGCTTTGTTATCACCTAGTAATTTGGTATCAATTGCAAAGACTGCTAAAACTATAACTAGCACAAAAAACCTGAAAATCAAAAGTTTGCTAGATGATGCAAAATCTGAACGCTTTATTATCTTTACTAGATTTGATGAATTTATTGATGCTTTGGTGCAATATCTAAAAACTCTTGGAATTTCTTGTATGACACTAGACGATTTTTATCTATCATCTAAAAGTGAACAAGACGCTACACGAGTTATTCTGTTATCTGCAAATACACAAGCATCAGGCGTAGATTTGAGTTTTGCTAATAATGTTATTATTATCGAACCTTTTGATAATTATATTTATGGTAAAGAAACTGAGAAACAACTTATTGGACGTGTTCATCGTATTCACCAATTGCATACTGTAAAAGTATATCGTCTATTTATTCGTGGCACCATTGAAGAAAAGTTCTATAAGCAAACCTAACATTTTCAACTTTAATAACATATCTTTTTATCTTTTTATCTTTTTATCTTTTTATCTTTTTATAACTAGCAATACATTTATTAAGAAATATAAAAAATTAAAAAATAAAAAAATGAATAATTAAAATTTGTGGGGGGTTTTTAGATAAACTAATTCTAGAATGTCATCAAATATAGATTATAATGTTGAAGAATTAGAATGCAATGGAATAAGTCCGATGTTAGATTTTACTAAATATTCAAATTTGAAACAATTAAATATTAATTATAAATATATTTCAGAATTGCCAATATTACCCGATAGTCTTTTAAGTTTATATTGTTGGAAAAATAATTTTAAAGAGTTAAATAATTTACCAAATGGTCTTATTTATTTAAATTGTATGGGAAATTTATTAACAGAATTGAATAATTTACCTATTAGTCTTACGTCTTTAATTTGTTCAGAAAATAAATTGAAACACCTAAATAATTTACCTAGCAGTATTACTTATTTAGATTGTAGTTTTTGTAAATTAACACAATTAAATAATTTACCTAATCAACTTATTCATTTAAAATGTATTGGTAATAAATTAACAGAATTAAATAATTTACCAAGTAGTTTAATGTATCTAAATTGTTCTGAAAATAAAATAACGCATTTAGATAATTTACCTAGTAATCTTACTACTTTAGAATGTGGATGGAATACTATAACCTATTTAGATAATTTACCTAATAATCTTATTACATTAAATTGCGGCTGGAATAATATAACCTATTTAGATAATTTACCTAACAATCTTAAAGATTTAGAATGTAATCGTAATAAAATAAAATATCTAGATTATTTACCTAATAGCCTTATTAATTTATTATGTGTAAATAATTATTTAACACAATTAGATTATTTACCTAATAGTATTAATTATTTAAATTGCTCATGGAATAATATAACACATTTAGATAATTTACCTAGTAAACTTATCATTTTACATTGCATTGAAAATAATATAAAAAAGTTAGATAATTTACCTAAAGGACTACGTCTAGATCTTTCATTATATTCAAAAAAATAAATTAATTTTAATTTATAGAAATTATATTTTTTTTTTCGGTTATTTACTGTTATTTACTATATCATAGGGATATTTTATACAAATAAAGCAAAAATAAAATAAAATTGATTTTTTGTATTATTATAAATACTAATTATAATAAAAAGATGGAAATACAAAGTACACAACCACAAGAACCAATTACATTTACTGATAAAGAATTAGATGAACTAGAGGCATTAATTGATGAATACTCTAAAGTAGATTTAGAAAAAATTATTGTAACAAAAAAATATTTTAGTAATCATATATATTCTTGTATTATGAATTTTATACTAAAATATAATGTTCACTATCCAATGTTTTCTTGGAAAGCTTTCGCCTATGCATATTTACCATTTATGTGTAAATATATTGAAATGACAAAAGAAGATTTAGATAAAATAAAAGATAATTTTATCACTATTTCAAGAGAAAAATCCGGATTTAAATATATTTTACAATTATTTGATGATTTATTTCTTATTCAAACATTAGGTTTTGATATTTTTGAAGATTATTTACTATTGAGAATACAAAATCCTGTATGGATACAAGATTTATGTATTGTTGGTGATAGTTTTAGAAAAAAATGTATCCATATGATATTTCATCAAATTATTGAAAGTGCAATAATTACAGTAAGATTAAATATTGAACATATTGAAAGTGAAAATATTAAAAAACTACAAGTCTTCATAAATAAACATTTTGAACTAGCACCTGTTTTTCCTTGGCATCTATTAGAATATGTTTATTATAACTTTATTTTAGCCTTAGAAAATAAAACTGTTCTAGAATTAGAAGAATATTTTAATAATATTATAATACAAATTTTAAAACTTTCAAACATTCAAACCCATTCATACGTTTCAATATTAATTAATGATTTAATACTTATTAAAAAAAATAGCATAGAACATTTTTTCAAAGTTCTATTAATACGTATTCTTGCACCATATCTAGATACATCTTGGCTTTATAATTTATATCAATTTACAAATGTTTATAAAAAAATGTTTACCTAGTTCTACAGTCCAAGACAATATTGATAATCAAATAATATTTAAAAATAATAAGCAAAATAATCATAAAACCTTTAAAAAACCCATAATAATTATTTTAATTTCAGGTTAATAATTGCATCTAGAACTTTAGTTTTTCTTTATAAACAAAATTATATAATTTGTCATTTATTTTTTTTTAATTTTTTCTAATTTTTTTCTAATTACATTATAAAATTAATATATATAATTATGCAAACTAGGAAAAATCTAGTGCATAAAACCATAAAAAAAAAAAAAATTAAGAAACGGATTAACCAGCTGGGGGGGACGAATGCCTTAACAAAACACTCGAAATGGATATTTAATTCACAATCTGCAATACCTAAAATAGGTTTTATTAAAAGTTTATTTACTTCAACTCCAACTTATACCAAAAATAAAATTATTAATCATTATCATAAAACTTTAGCTGGTATACATAGTAGTAAATCTAGAAATAAGCAAACTGCATATGAACAAATCAAAACTACTTTTTTTAACCCAGCAACAAAAGAGTTTAATTTTAAAAAATATTATAATCAAAGAATAAGAAAAGGTATTTTGAATTTAGATAAAAAATCAACAAAGAATGCATATTACCCAATTTCAAAAAATAATATCTCAAAACCATTACATTTAATGCCAATAGAAAACGTAGCGAAAGAAGGTAATCGTGTAAGATTACCAAATGGTAGAATTGAAACTGTTAAAAATATAATACAAGGTACAAAAAGTAAAGTAGTAATGGTTGGAGATGGCAATTATTCTAAAAGTTTACTTCCCCAAAATAACGCACAGTTATATCAGGTTAAGACCAATACAGGTTTTGTAGCAGTACAACCAAGACCAAGAAAAATCCAAGAACTAAGTGAAAAACTAAGTGAAGAAACTAATACTAATACTAACACTAACACATTATCCACACAAAAAAAACATCAAAAATAGAAGCTATAAAAAATAGTAATTATAAAATTAGTAATAGATTTCTTGGATCTGACCCAAGTTTTACATCATTTACACCATCAGAACCAGCCACATACCAAGGGCGTGAGCTTAAACGTGCACCTTTACCACCAAATTCTACAGGTTCTCGTCTTTTGAATAGGATAATTCAGTTGAGAACCCAGAAACCAACCAATCCAACCAATCCAACCAATCCAACCATTGTATCAACCTATGTATAAGCATAATAAATAATCACATTATTAGAATTGTATGGTAATTGCTGTTTTTTGAATGTACAAAAGATTTTGCTATTTTGCTATTATAAAACCAAAAATCTTTTTTACGTAGGAATTAATAAATTTATAATCCAATTTATAAAAATTGTGTTTTCATTGTGATTGGATTAGATATACCTTAACGGGTTATAGGTGTTTAGACACCTATCTGGTTTGGGATGGAATAAAGTGGGAACCGTAGGTTTTCCACGCTATCTGTATAAGCGAAAAAAATGATTTTAAGAATCTTTGAACTGTTAAAGGATAACACCTAAGAGTTGTGGGATGCAATACAGCCCGAAAATGCAGTTTTTGGTCTTGGTTCTATCTGCATAACTAAGACCTAAGGATTTTTAAATCCTGGTCGGTAAAAGGATACAGTACCCTTGGAAGGATATGCAGATTACTAATAAATCTTGACAATAGAAACAGTACGCACACCACTTTTAATTGGGTTTACCATATGCACCTCACGAGAATCCATAATAAAACCCATTCCTGAACGTGGTTTTAAACAAAATCCATCGCTAAGACATAATTCGCCACCTGTAAAATCAATATCGTATGTAGAATAATAAAATAATAGTGTAAACCGGGGAAGACGATTTGTAGGTGTAGTAAAATAAAGATATTTGATTCCATCTAGATGAATATATTGATTTAGATTATAAGTTGGAGGGGTCTTATGCTTAGTAATAACACAATCATCAATATGCCATTTTAAACCTATTTCAGGTATATTTTTATGAATGATACGAATATTATCCACATTATATTCAGTAATTTCAAACTTGGCTAATAGTATAATAACAAATTCTAAAAATGCTGTATTATCATCAGAATTAGGTTGAGTTGCAAATGGATGTGTAAATTCTCTTCGTGCTTTTTCTAAATGCAAATCAAAACAAAGCATTCGACCTTGTTTAAGAATTCCTGGTTCATTTGAATTTTCAAATGCCATTCTAGAGCAAATTTACATAATAATTCAAAAAAAATATTTGTAAGGAATATCATTTTTTTTATACTTTACAACCATAAAATCCTAAAATTTTAGATATTTTTTTATTTGTAAGTTGATCAGATTTGAATGATGTTGTTTGTGTTCCTGTTTTATAATGTATTTCTACCATATATAATTTTGTATTCATATCTTGTCTAGGTAAACATGGTTCATTATCAATGTATATATAATCAATATTATCCTTGTTTTTTGCTATTAAAATATGATTGCCCACAATCTAATATTTTATAGATACAGTCCCAGAAGTAATTACAGTCCAAGACGCTATTGATAATCGAATAATATTTAGAAATATTAAGAAAAAGTATCATAAAATCTTATAAAAGTATCATAAATAATTATTTTAATTTCCGGTTACTAATTGTATCTGGGATTATAAAATAATTATTTAATTTCCGGTTACTAATTGTATTTGAGACTGTAATTCTATTTTTTATATTAGATTAAAAAAAAATAGTTGTTCATGACTAACAATTTAAGCAATTGTTAGTTCAGCAATGAAAGCGTCGACAGAGTGTTGTTCCGTGTTGTAGCTTTCTGTTTTGTAGAAGTTTTCATTGAACAAATCAGACAAGATCTGATGGCGAAGAGTGATAAGTCTCTGAAAATCATAGAGTGTTGCAATGATCTTTTCAGAGTTCTCACTGTGGTCAAGATTTGTCATCCGTTTGTCAATGTCATCTAGTGTTCCACATCCTTGAAAGAATTGTAGAAAAACTACCAACATATGAGGGTATACTTCGTGTAATTCCTTGCGTGTGAAAAGCTTGTTGTAGAAATCACCACCTTTCGCTTGCTCAGGATTGCACCAAAAGTAAAGAATGCCATTGCCATTGATAATGCGTCCAAGATTGCGTGCACCCATTGTAGCCATCAGTCTACGGTGAGTGTCTTCTGGATGTGTTGTTGCTGGCTGATTTTGTTGTGTAGAGGAAATCCGGGCAGATCTTGGGATGCGGTTGTGGTGGCGGCGATTGGCGGTGTGTTCGCTAAAGATCTCGGACAGCCAAAAAGGCAACGCAAACAGAAGCACAAGAACAAATGCGAAAAGCATCTTGTTGTGATTGTGTGCTTGTGTGTATGTGTGAAAGAAATACTTATATATCATAAAATGTTTATTTCATTTTTTGATGAAAATATAAAATAACTATTTTTTATAATTTTATCAATCCATAAAAGTCATATCAATCTATCCTTTAACCGGGTTTGGAATTTTTTACACCTTCAAACTGGTTAAAGGATACAAATAAAAAATTGAAATTGAACCATATAATTATAAAAATAAAAATTAATTGATAAAAATATAAATTAATTGATAACAATGATGAATTTTACACATCATAATTATATAACAAATCGTGAAATCAATTTATCAACAATGAAATTAAAAAAAATACCAGAATGGATATATGAAAGTGATGAATACAATGAATTGAAAGTTTTAGTATTATCAGGTAATAATATTAAGAATATACCGAATCCGCCAATTTTAAATTTATCAGTTAAATTACAAAATTTAGTTGCATTGAATCTTGGTTATAATTTGTTATCATCATTACCTTATGATATATGTAATTTACAAAAATTAGAAAACTTAATAATTGCAAATAATAATATTATTTCTTTACCAGATTGTATAGGTAAATTAATAAATTTACGACTTCTAGATATACAAGGTAATAACATTAAAAAAATTCCTAATAGTATTGGCAATTTAACATTATTAGAGGAATTATATGCAAGTTATAATAAAATAGTTTATTTGCCTAAAAGTTTATGTCTTTTGTCTAAATTAACATATCTAAATATTAGTTACAATCGTATTAAAACATTTCCGCAAATGATAGGTAATTTAAAATTATTACGCAATCTAGATTGTAATGATAATAAAATTCGTACTTTGCCAGAATCGTTTTGGGATTTAGTAAATTTATCTACATTGCAGATTTCAAATAATCGTATATGTATATTGTCTCCTGAAATTGGTAAATTAGGTAATTTAGTAAATTTGTATATATGTGATAATCGTTTATCTAGTTTGCCACCTTCAATTACAAGATTAGCAACAAATGGTCGCTTATGGAATATAGATATATCAGGAAATCCAATTGAATTTGTTCCACCACAAGTTCGTCGAATTCTAGATAGACAAATTTCTAGATACAATACAATTTATACTGATAATCAAAATATACATAATCATTCAATTCAATTATCTCTAGTTCAAAGTATTGAAAATATAATGGGTATTTTACCTTCTAGATTACTAAATCATGATATCGTTATAGAAGAATTAATAGCAAATCAAGGAAATATTCTTAAAGAAGAAACAATATCGCATTTACTAGAATATATAGCTGATTCAACGATCCATACAAAGTTACAAATAACATTTGCAGAATTATTTATTGCATTCTGGAATATGTATTATATACTTAATCAGGAACATAGAATCGGTGTTGATATATTAGAACGACTAAATCAAGAAATAGCAGATAGTTATTGTAAATGCTTTACTGGTCGTATAACACGTCTTGTAAATGTTTTATCAGGGTTTACACCATTAGTAAATATACAAATAGGAGATAATGAACAAATTGCAATTATTATTAAGAAAACAAAACAACAACTAGAATCACAGCCAAGACAAGATGGACAAGATGGACAAAATGGACAAAATGGACAAGATGGACAAAATGGACAAGATGGACAAAATGGACAAGTATATAATATAGAAAAACATAGAGAATTAGTAAAGCAAGAAATGCTAGAACGTGGATATAAACAAGATATTATAGATGAATGGATACAATATATTGAATAAAAACAAAAAAAACTATATAAAAGATGTTTTTGAATCTAGCTTCTAGATTATAAGAAAATGAAGCAAATATTTTTTTTAACTGAGAATATAAATAAATTTAAGGAATTGAAATGTTATCTAGATGCATCAACTGATTTTAAAGATCATATATCTTTAACGATAATAAAACCAGATTATGAATTACATGAAATTCAAAGTATGGATCGTAATGAAATAGTACGTTATAAATTATCTACAGCAATAAAAAATAATGAAAGTTTATTTGGTTTTTCAAAGCACCAAAATGAAAGTAATACTAGTAATAGTAATGATTCATGGATAATGGTTGAAGACACTAGCTTTTGTATTGATAAATTAGGAGGATTTCCTGGACCTTTTATAAAATACTATCTACAATCTCTTCCACTTCAAAGTATTTCAAATTCAAATTGGGGGTCAAATGCACAATCATATGTGAATCTAGCTATTGGTAAATATTCACAACAACGTGAAATTATATCTAAGGAATTTGAAGGTGTAATACCAGGTGTTATAGTAGAACCTCGAGGTAATAATGGGTTTGGGTTTGATGCTATTTTTCAACCATATGGATATAATATAACTAATGCAGAAATGACAATGACGGAGAAATCAAAATCAAATCCACGAATTATAGCATTTTATAAAGTTTTACAATTTATTGATGCAAATACATAGTGAATAAACTGCACACAATGAATAACCGCTAAAAACTAAATAAATATATTTTTTATGTTTTTATGTTTTATGTTTTTACACCTAAAAAAACTTACAATCACTATCCTTTAACCGGTTATAGGTGTTTAAACACCTAACCGGTTTGGGATGGAATACAGTGGGAAACAGTAGGTTTTCCACGCTATCCGTATAACCGGAAAAGATGATTTTAAGAATCTTTGAACGGTTAAAGGATATATAATTTCTAAGCCCTAAGTCAAAAATAGTAAAAATAATTCTAGCGGTTGCTAAAAATAAAATATAAAAGTAATTTTACATAAAAAATAAATTTAAGAAATTTAGGAAGTTTAGAAAGATAAAAAAATAAATTGATGCTAGAAGAATCTGTAATGGATGATGATTTTAATGATGCTAGAACATCATTATTGGAAGAAGATGGTAATGAAGAGGAAACAGATGTAATAAATAAAAATGATAATATTTTTCAAACTATAATGAAATATTGTAAATTATTAACCTATGTAGATTATCTAATTATAGGTTCTTTTATTGTATCAATTGTAATCATGTTTATTATTATTTTTAAATAGAATAAAAAAAAAACCAATAATTTATAATTAACAAGGATATACAAGGATATGCAGGTTAATAAGACTAATTGTGAATTATCACTAGTTAAGAATTATAAGTTTGAAATGATGAAAAACACTGATAAATTATTATCTTCCGATGTTGCAAGGAACATTAGAAAAAGGCTATGAATAACAGTTGAAACACCCCATTCTCAGGATGTAGATGATTTATTCGAAGTCCAGGTAATAATTCTCATCAACACAATGTTTTCGTATTGTCTTAAAACAGTGTAAAAGACAATTCAAAATCAAACATTCTAAACTAAAAGTCTTATATTAACTAAATCACCTAGCAACATTGACAACTGACAAAGTGCTCTTTAGATGATATTAGAAAATACATAAATTATTTATATGTTATAAACATATGCTAGCAAAAATACTAGCAATTCATAATAACAATTGATATTATTTTTTTTCTTTTTACAAGAAAAAGATAACAATATAAATTTTATAATTAAAAACTTTCAATTTTTTTGTGTTTTATCTCTTTTATCTCTTTTATCTCTGTTTATAGTTTTCTGTTTATGGTTTTCTGTTTATGGTTTTCTGTTTATGGTTTTCTGTTTATGGTTTTCTGTTTATGGTTTTCTGTTTTATTGATTATTGGATATTTCTAAATTAATGAAATTACAACAAATTAAAGAGAAAAGAGATAAAAGAGAGAAAAAAAACAAAAAAAAGCAGACTAATAATGTATTAGTTTGCATTTTCGCCGAAGATAGCCG
>Ga0315903_10006157_pt1 | contig 15407 bp, 9 predicted proteins | sample LakEriMetagenome_7_FD_203524 | JGI IMG/M metagenome (GOLD analysis project Ga0315903, IMG submission 203524) | Freshwater fungal communities from buoy surface, Lake Erie, Ohio, United States - Buoy 2 MA119 | ecosystem: Environmental > Aquatic > Freshwater > Lake | place: USA: Lake Erie, Ohio...
TCAAGAAGGCGTACCGGCGCCGCGCCCGCGACCTGCACCCGGACGCGAACCCGGACGATCCCGAGGCCGAGGAACGCTTCAAGGAGGTGTCGCGCGCCTACGAGGTGCTGTCGAACCCCGAGACCCGCGAGCGCTACGACCGTTTCGGCGAGGCGGGACTCTCGGGGGCGGCCGGCGGAGGCGACCCGTTCTCGGGCGGCGGACTCGGCGACATCTTCGAGGCCTTCTTCGGCGGGGGCGGCGGGTTCGGCGCCCAGCGCGGGCCATCCGGTCCGCCGCGCGGCCACGACCTCGAAGCCACCGTCACCATCCCGTTGTCGGCGGTGGTGTCCGGTGAGCGCATCTCGGTCGAGGTGGCCACGGCGGTGCGCTGTGGCGATTGCGGCGGCACCGGCGCGGGAGCGGGCACGAAGCCGGTGACCTGCACCGAGTGCAACGGCCAGGGGCAGGTGCGCACCATGTCGCGCTCGATGTTCGGCCAGATGGTGCGGGTCGTGCCCTGCACACGGTGTTCGGGCATGGGTGAGGTGATCGTCACCCCGTGCGAGACGTGCCGGGGCGAGGGCCGCACCGCCACCCGCGAGACCTACACCGCCGATGTGCCGCCCGGCATCCACGCCGGTCAGACCCTGCGCCTGTCGGGCCGGGGCATGGCCGGGCCGCGCGGCGGACCGGCGGGCGACCTGTTCGTCCACGTGCTCGTCGATCCCCATCCGGTGTTCCGGCGCGAGGACGACGACCTCGTCGCCGACCTCGAGATCTCCATCGCCCAGGCGGCCCTCGGCATGCACACGACTCTCGAGGCCTTCGACGGCGAGGTGGACCTCGTCGTGCCGCCCGGCACCCAGCCCGGGCATCTCTTCATCGCCCGCGGCCGGGGCGTGCCGCGCCTCGGCGGACGGGGGCGGGGGAATCTCGTCGTGCGCATCGTCGTCGTCGTGCCGCGCGACCTCTCCGACGAGGAAGAGGCCCACCTGCGGCGTTTCGCCGAGGCCCGCGGGGACGAAGTGGCCCCGGCCGACCGGGGGTTCTTCTCGCGCATCAAGTCGGCCTTCACGTGAGCGACGCCCTCGAGCGCACCTCCGACACGCTGCGCCGCGCCAAGGCCCATGTCTTCGTCGCCGATCTCGACGCGCTGGTGCTGGATCGCGACGACGCGCATCATCTGGGCCGGGTGTTGCGCCTGCGCGACGGCGAGACCGTCACCGCCTCTGACGGCGCCGGCCGGTGGCGCACGTGCGAGTGGCAGGGCGGGGAACTGATTGCCACCGGCGACGTCACGCTCGATCCCCGCCCCGCCCCGCGCGTCACGGTGGCGATTGCGCCCCTCAAAGGGGATCGCACCGACTGGACGGTGGAGAAACTCGTGGAGATCGGCGTGGCGCGCATCGTCGTGCTCGCGCCCCTTCTGCGCAGTGTGGTGCGCCGCGACGCGGGCAAGGACTCTGTCGCCCTCGTCCGTTGGCAGCGCCTGGCGCGGGCAGCCGCCATGCAGAGCCGCCGCACCCATCTGGCCGAGGTGTCAGGGCCGACGGCACTCCGCGACGTGGCCGGGCTCGCGGGCGCCGGCATCGCCGAACCCGGCGGAGAAGCCCGCCCGGAGGACGTCGAGGTGCTCCTCATTGGGCCCGAGGGCGGGTTCGACCGTTCAGAGATCGCCCTTGCCCGGGAGGCGGGGGCCCGCACGGTGGACCTCGGGCCGGGCATCCTGCGCGCCGAGACCGCCGCCCTCGTGGGGGCGGCGCGCATGGTCGCACACACGACGCGGTGAACACGCCACACTGGGTGGGCATGGCATCTGCTGACGACGAGATCTTCGAGGATTCCCCGTTCGCCCGTCTCGTCGGGGAACGGCTGCGGCGCATCCGCCAGCAGAAGCGCCTGTCGCTCGCCGAGGTGGAGAGCGACAGCGGGTCCGAGTTCAAGGCCTCGGTGCTCGGCGCCTACGAGCGCGGCGAGCGGGCCATCTCGGTGCCCCGGCTCGAGCGTCTCGCCCGCTTCTACGGGGTGAGCATCGACCAGTTGCTGCCGCGTGAATCCCAGGCCGAGACCGGCAGCACCGGCGCCGGCCCGGCCAAGCTGCGCCTCGACGTGGCGAAGCTCTCCACCCTGTCCGGCCCCCAGTTCGAGATGCTCGAGCGTTTCCTGCGCATGATCCAGGTGCAGCGCCAGGACTTCAACGGCAAGGTCATCACGGTGCGGGCGCACGACACCCGGGCCATCGCGGTGATGCTCGACGTGCCGGTGGACGAGGTGGGGGAGCGCCTCGGCGACCTCGGGCTGTTGTTCGTGCCGCCCGCGGCATGACCGAGCCCATGTCGGCCCGGCCCCTCCCGCCCGTTCCCTCGCCCGGCTTCGCGGTGTATGTCCACGTGCCGTTCTGTCGGCACCGCTGTGACTACTGCGCCTTTGCCACCTGGACGGACAAGGACGGCATCATGGAGCGCTACGTGGACGCGGTGTGCACCCACATCGCCCGCGAACGCGCCGCCGGCATGAAGCCCGCCGACACGGTGTTCGTCGGCGGTGGCACCCCCACGCGTCTGCCGTCCGAGTTGCTCGTGCGCATGCTGGACGCGCTCGACGTCGTGCCCGGGGCGGAGGTGACGGTGGAGTGCAATCCCGACGACGTCGACGAGACGATGATGCGCGTCTATGTCGCGGCCGGGGTGAGCCGGGTGAGCATCGGGGTGCAATCGATGGTGCCGAGCGTTCTCGCCGCGCTCGGCCGCACGCACGACCCGGACAACGTGGAGGCCGCGGTGCACGCCGCCCGGGCGGCCGGCATCGGACAGGTGAACCTCGACCTCATCTACGGCGGCCACGGCGAAACCCTCGAGAACTGGCGCACCACCCTCGAGCGGGCAATCAGGCTGGCCCCCGACCATGTCTCGGCATACGGACTCACGGTGGAGGCCGGTACGCCGCTCGCTGCCGACACGGCCCGGCATCCCGACGATGACGACCTGGCCGACAAATACGCCCTCGCCGACGACCTGCTGACGGCGGCCGGGTACGGGAACTACGAGATCTCCAACTGGGCCCGGCCCGGTGCCGAATGCCGCCACAACCGCATCTATTGGAGCCAGGGCAACTACGGGGCGTTCGGCTGTGCCGCCCACGGGCACCGCGACGGCCGACGCTGGTGGACGGTGCGCACCCCCGAGCGCTACATCGAGATGGTGGAGCGGGGAGAGGACCCCCTCGGGGGCGAGGAGATCCTCGATGCCGAGACCCGGGCCCGGGAGGCACTCGAGCTGGCACTGCGGATGCGCGACGGGGTGCCGGTGGGATCGTTCGCCACGGCCGACCTGACAGGCGTGCTGGAGGGACTGGTGGAGCCCCGCGGGGACCGGCTGGTGCTCACGCGCCGGGGGAGGCTGCTCGCCAACGAGGTGAGCCTGCGCCTCCGGCCGTAACGACGGGCCCGGCTGTTATCCTGAGGTTCCCTTTCAGGGCGCGTAGCTCAGTTGGTTAGAGCGCCACCATGACACGGTGGAGGTCCCGGGTTCGAGTCCCGTCGTGCCCACCAATTGAGGGCCATGGGCGACCCGCTGAAGGCTGGAATCCAGGTCGACCGACCTCCGCGAGTCCTCTGAAGGGACCTTCCTCAGCATCTTTAGGCCAAATAGACGCGACTGACTCCCGCCAAAACTGATTTGTGGCGGGCCAGCCACCCCAGGGTGTCCAGCGGTCGTACTGTCACACCGAGATGCGAGAATGTGCCGGCCGAGAGCGCCGACAGAACGCCTCTGTGCCTGTCGAACGGAGTGCCTCGATGCCACTAGAGAACATGGATCATCAAACAGCTCAGCCCGGCGGGCGGTGGTCCAACGAACTTCTTGACCAAGGAGTCAACTGATGGCCATCAAAAAGTCCGAGCTCTACAGCACCCTCTGGAAGAGCTGCGACAAGCTGCGCGGCGGGATGGATGCATCCCAGTACAAGGACTACGTCCTCGTACTGCTGTTCATGAAGTACGTCTCTGACCGTTCGAAGAACATGAAGAACTCGCTGCTCGAGATTCCCGAAGGCGGTGGGTTCGCCGACCTGGTGAAGCTCAAGGGCAAGGCCCACATCGGCGACGGGATCAACAAGGTCATCGGCAAACTCGCCGACGCCAACGACCTCCGAGGCGTCATTGACGTCGCGGACTTCAACGACGACGCCAAGCTCGGCAAGGGCAAGGAGATGGTCGATCGCCTCACCGACCTGATCGCCATCTTCGAGAACCCGGCACTCGACTTCTCCGGCAACCAAGCCGACGGCGACGACCTCCTCGGAGACGCCTACGAGTACTTGATGCGGAACTTCGCCACCGAGTCAGGCAAGAGCAAAGGTCAGTTCTACACGCCCGCCGAAGTGTCGCGCATCATGGCCGCAGTCATCGGTATCGACAAGGCCAAGTCGCAGAAAGAGACCATCTACGACCCAACTTGTGGGTCGGGTTCATTGCTTCTCAAAGCACATGACGCCGCCAAGAACGCCACCGGGCACGATCTCGCTATCTACGGCCAGGAGATGGATAACGCCACAGCGGCCCTGTCGCGCATGAACATGTGGCTTCACAATGCCGGAACTGCAGAGATCGCCAACAACAACACGCTCTCAGCGCCGCAGTTCACCGATGAGAAGACCGGAGCACTTCGCGCGTTTGACTACGTCGTCGCGAACCCTCCGTTCTCGGTGAAGTCTTGGACGACTGGCGTGAACGTTGGAGCCGACCCGTACAAGCGGTTCGTCTACGGCACGCCTCCCGACAAGAACGGCGACTACGCCTTCCTGCTGCACATCCTCACCAGCCTGAAGGCCACCGGGAAGGGTGCGATCATTCTCCCGCACGGTGTGCTGTTCCGCGGCAACGCCGAAGCAACGATCCGGCGGAACCTCGTCAAGCAAGGATTCATCAAGGCCATCATCGGACTTCCTGCGAACCTCTTCTACGGCACCGGCATCCCAGCGTGCATCATCGTGCTCGACAAGGAAGGTGCAGCGGCGCGCGACCACGTCTTCATGATCGACGCCTCCAAGGGATTCGTGAAGGACGGTCCGAAGAACCGCCTACGCGAACGAGACATCCACCGCATCGTCTCGACATTCCTGACCCAGACCGAGATCGAGAAGTACTCGCGCAAGGTCCCCGTCAGCGAGATCGCAGACCCGAAGAACGACTACAACCTCAACCTTCCCCGCTACATCGACACCTCCGAGCCCAAAGATCTGCAGGACCTCGATGCACACCTCAACGGCGGCATCCCGGACCGCGACATCGACGCACTCGATGCGTACTGGCAGGTGTTCCCAAACCTCCGCCAGGAGCTCTTCGAATCCGCCGACCGACCCGGCTACAGCACGCTCACACTCCCGGCCGCAGAACTCTCCGCACGCTTCACACAATCAGCCGAGTACGCAGCCCTCAGGGCGCAAGCCGTACAGGAACTGCAGAAGTGGATCGCGACCGTCAAACCGAAGCTGCTCGTCATCGACGACAAGAGCCGGCCAAAGGAGCTCGTCACTCAGATCTCCGAGGCACTGCTCGCGACGTTCAAAGCCTCCGTGCTGCTCGACGAGTACGCGATCTACCAAGGGTTGATGGAGCTCTCGGCCGAGACCCTGCTCGATGACGCGTACCTCATCATCGACAATGGGTGGAAGGATGCCGCACAGCTCAAGGCGCTCCCGGCAAAAGCCAAGGGAGAGAAGCGCACCGGGCGGGTGGACTACACCATCAACAAGGTCGAACATCGCTCTGAGCTGCTCCCACCGGAACTGCTGATCAGCAGGTTCTTCGAGAAGGAAGCCCGCGAGTGCGCTGACGCGCTCTCAGCGGCCGAGGCAAAGCTCGAAGAGCTTTCCTCAATCTACGGCGGAGAAGACATGCTGCTCTCGGACGTCTCGAACGACAAGGGAGAGTTCACCAAGAAGGCTGTCACCGACGCCCTCAAGGAAACCAAGAAGACCGACGAGGAGTACGCGCCCCTCAAGGAGGTGCTCGACGCAATCGAAGCTGAGGCTGCCGCAAAGAAGCTCGCAAAGGACCTCGACGCGAAGGTGATTGCCAAGTACGGCAAGCTCACTGAGCCCGAGATCCAACAGCTGGTCGTAGACGACAAGTGGATCGGAACCGTCGGAACCGTCGTAGAGGAGGAACTCGCGCGCGTGGCTGGTGCGCTCGTCTCGCGTCTCCAGCAACTGCACCGTCGCTATGGCCAGACCACCCCGAAGCTGGAGACGTCCGTGGCTGAGCTGTCCGACCGTGTGCATGCACACCTCAAGTCGATGGGGTTGGAGCCGCGATGATCCCCGAAGGATGGAGCGAAGCTCGCCTCGGTGATCTGGGATACATATTTGGTGGGCTCACGGGTAAGTCCGGCAAGGACTTCGGTACGGGTAGTGCCACTTTCGTGACCTTCATGAATGTGATGGCCAACGTGGTCCTCAGTGCTGATGGTGTAGAGGCAGTCAATGTAGAGCCGGGCGAAGCACAGAACCAGTTGCGAGCTGGAGATGTCATCTTCAACGGATCATCCGAAACACCGGAAGAAGTCGGGTTTGGCGCGACCGTGCCGGAAACTCTTGAAGGGGTCTACCTAAACAGTTTCTGTTTCGGTTTTCGGTGCTATCCCGATGCGGCACTTGATGCGACGTTCCTCTCCTACTTGACTCGTTCACCCGTGGGTCGCGAGGTCATCCGTCCTATGGCCCAAGGATCTACGCGGTACAACCTTGCTAAGACGAACCTCTTGAATGGGCTCTTTCCGATCCCGCCGCTGGCTGAGCAGCAGGCAATCGCAGAAGCTCTCTCCGACGCAGACGCGCTCGTCGAGTCGCTTGATGCACTGATCGCCAAGAAGCGCGACATGAAGCAGGCCGCGATGCAGCAACTCCTCACCGGTCGTACCCGCCTCTTGGGTGAGTCAACGGAGTGGGAGTTCGTGAAGGTCGGTGAGATTGCTCGAACGCTAAAGGGACGAGGGCTTTCACGAGATGCAGTTCTGGAGACAGGCGCACATCCGTGTCTTCTGTACGGCGAGCTATTCACGACCTACAAACCGGTTGCCCGTGGCGTCGGAGGCCGGACGAACAGCCTTGATGGTGAGCCCTCCATGTTCGGAGACGTCTTGATACCAGGGTCTACGACAACCTCTGGGGAAGACTTGGCGACGGCAACAGCCTTATTGATGGACGGCGTTCGACTTGGAGGAGACGTGAACATCATCCGGCCCGATCTCCAAAGAATCGATCCTCGATGGATGGCGTACGTTTTCACGCACTGCCACCGGCAAGATGTGGCGCTACGGGCCCAGGGAGTCACCATTCATCACCTGTATGGACGAGACATTGCATCCATCGAGATGCGTCTCCCAGAGCGAGATGAGCAAACGCGACTTGCAGATGTTCTTGAGGACATGGATGCGGAGATCGACGCGCTGGTCGCTCAGCGAGAGAAGGCCGAACTCGTGAAGCAGGGGATGATGCAGGAACTGTTGTCGGGAAGAGTGAGGTTGGTATGAGCGACATCGGGCAGATCGAGCGCAAGACACAGAACCGGGTGGTGGCGCTGTTGCGCGACCAACTGGGGTACACCTACGTCGGCAACCTCGAGGACCACGCGAACAGCAACGTGCGCGACGCGGTGCTTTCAGGGTGGCTCACACCGAAGGGCTACAGCTTGCCGGTGATCACGAAGGCAATCGACGTGCTTGAGAAGGCTGCCAACGATTCGACGAAGAGCCTGTACGACCGCAACCGGGACGTCTACGAACACCTGCGCTACGGCATCAAGGTCAAAGAGGAGCTTGGCGCCCAGACCGAGACTGTGTGGCTGATTGACTGGGAGAACCCCGAATCGAACGTGTTCGAGGTAGCCGAGGAGGTGACGGTCCTCGGGCGCGCCGGCGGTGCAACGAAGCGACCCGACGTGGTTTTGTACGTGAATGGCATCGCACTTGGCGTTATCGAGCTGAAGCGTTCCACGGTGTCGGTCACCGAGGGCATCCGTCAGAACCTCACGAACCAGAAGCCGGAGTTCATCGAGCACTTCTTCTCCACGATGCAATGGGTGATGGCTGGCAACGACACGCAGGGTCTTCGCTACGGCACGATCCAGACTCCGGAGAAGTACTACCTGACATGGAAAGAGGAGAGCCCTGTCGAGAACCTCCTCGACCGAGCGATCCTGCAGGTGTGCGATAAGTCTCGGTTCCTTGAGCTGATCCACGACTTCGTCGTCTTCGATTCGGGCATCAAGAAGCTGTGCCGCCCGAACCAGTACTTCGGTGTCCGGGCCGCGCAGACGAGTGTGAAGAACCGCGAGGGCGGAATCATCTGGCACACCCAAGGCTCAGGCAAGAGCCTGACGATGGTGTGGCTCGCCAAGTGGATCCGTGAACACATCGTCGAGCCGCGAGTCGTCATCATCACCGACCGCACCGAACTCGACGAGCAGATCGAGAAGGTCTTCAAAGGAGTCAGCGAGGACATCCACCGCACAAAGAGCGGAGCCGATCTGGTCGCTGCCCTCAATGCTCCGTCCCCTTGGTTGATCTGTTCGCTGATTCACAAGTTCGGACGCAAGACCGACGACGAGTCAGACGACGTGGTCGACTTCATCGAGCAGATCAAGAAATCCCTCCCCGCCGGCTTTGACGCCAAGGGCAACATCTTCGTGTTCGTGGACGAATGCCACCGCACCCAGACAGGCCAGCTGCACAGGGCGATGAAAGAGATCCTCCCGAAGGCCACCCTGATCGGCTTCACCGGCACACCACTGCTCAAGACAGACAAGGCCCGGAGCATCGAGGTGTTCGGCCCGTACATCCACACCTACAAGTTCGACGAGGCCGTCCGCGACGGCGTGGTCGTGGACCTGCGCTACGAGGCGCGCGACATCGACCAGCGCATCACCTCCCAGGACAAGATCGACCAGTGGTTCGCAGCCAAGACCGCGGGCCTCAACGATGTGGCACGGGCCGAGCTGAAGAAGAAGTGGGGCACCATGCAGCAGGTGCTGTCCGCGCGTTCTCGCCTCGAGCAGATCGTGGCCGACATTGTTCTCGACATGTCCACAAGGCCCCGACTGATGGACGACCGGGGTAACGCGCTGCTGGTGTCATCGAGCATCTACGAAGCGTGCATCTTCTACGAGCTCTTCCAGAAGACCCCACTCAAAGGCAAGTGCGGCATCGTGACCTCGTTCAAGCCGAGCCTGGGGGACGTGAAGGGTGAAGATGCAGGCGAAGGTGACACTCTCCCTGTCCAGCAGTACAACACGTACAAGCAGATGCTGGCTGACTGGTTCAGTATCGAGCCCGAGAAAGCCGTCTCGAAGTCCGAGGAGTACGAACTCGCGGTGAAGAAGAAGTTCATCGAAGAGCCAGGGCAGCTGAAGCTGCTCATCGTGGTGGACAAACTCCTGACCGGTTTCGATGCTCCGTCCGCGACGTATCTCTACATCGACAAGCAGATGCGCGACCACGGTTTGTTCCAGGCGATCTGCCGCGTGAACCGCCTTGATGGGGACGACAAGGAGTACGGGTACATCATCGACTACAAGGACCTGTTCAAGAGCCTCGAAGGCGCCGTGCAGGACTACACCTCTGGTGCGCTCGACAAGTACGACAAGGCCGACGTCGAGGGTCTGCTCAAGGACCGGATCGCGCTTGCCAAGCAGGATCTTGAGGATGCCCTCGAAACCGTGCGGGCGAACGTCGAACCGGTCGAGAAGCCGAAGGACAGCGCCACGTATCTGCGGTACTTCTGCTCGAAGGAAGGCGGCAACGCCGGCGAGCTCAAGGCCAATGAAGAGAAGCGCCTGGCGTTCTACAAGGCTGTCGGCGGGGTTGCTCGTGCGTTCGCGGCGATGGCGGGCGACGAGATTGCTGCTGGATACACGACCGAAGGTTTCGAAGCGATTCGTGCCGAGATTGCACGGTACGAGGCCGCCCGCCAGGAGATCAAGCTCGCGAGTGGCGACTACGTCGATCTCAAGATGTACGAGCCAGCGATGAGGCATCTCATTGACACCTACATCAAGGCCGAGGAGTCAGTGAAGCTCTCGGCGTTCGACGACGTCTCGTTTCTCCAGCTGCTCGTTGAGCGCGGTTCTGATGCGGTCAAGGAGCTCCCGGAGGGACTGAAGAAGAAGGAAGAGACGGTCGCCGAGGTCATCGAGAACAACGTTCGCAAGCTCATCATCGACGAACAGCCGATCAACCCGAAGTACTACGACAAGATGTCCGAACTCCTGGATGCGCTCATCGAACAACGCCGCAACAAGAGTATCGACTACAAGAAGTATCTCGAGGAGATTGCAAAGCTCGCCAAGCAGGTGATCGATCCATCAGCTGCGCAGGGGTATCCGGCTGCGATTGCCTCGTCGGGGAAGCGCGCCCTGTACGACATCCTCAACTACGACGAGGGGCTCGCGATCGAACTCGATCGGGCAATCCACACCGCCGCTCAGGACGGGTGGCGTGGCAACGTTCACAAACGACGCAAGGTGCGGATCGCAGTTGCAGAAGCCCTCGGTGACGAAGCGGACGAGGAACGGGTGGACTTGATTCTGGAGTTGGTGAGCCGCCACGGTGAGTACTGAGACGAAGACGGTCCGCATCAGGAAGCTGACTGTGGAAGTGGTCCGCAAGGACATCAAGAATCTTCATCTCGGCGTGTACCCACCTAACGGCCGAGTGAGGGTTGCTGCACCCCTGGCAGTTTCGGACGACGCGATCAGGCTCGCAGTGATCGGGAAGCTCGCATGGATCAGGCGCCAACGTGAGAAGTTTGAGAACCAACCTCGTCAGACCGTCCGTGAAGCCGTCTCAGGAGAGAGCCATTACGTGCTCGGCCGGCGGTACAGGCTGAGCCTCATTGACACGACCGGAAGACCGCAGGTTGTGCTTCGCACCAAGACGAAGATGGAGCTCCACGTTCCGGCGAGAGCAACCAAGGCTGAGCGTCTTGCGGTGCTCGACCGGTGGTACCGAGAACAGCTCCGGGCGGCGGCAGGACCACTGCTCGACGAGTGGCAGGACTCACTTGGGGTCCGAGTCGAGTTCTGGGGCCTCAAGCGGATGAAGACCAAGTGGGGTTCGTGCAATCACCAGACCAAGCGTGTCTGGCTGAATGCCGAGCTGGCGAAGAAGCCGCTGGCCTGCCTCGAGTACATCGCCGTTCACGAGCTCGTGCATCTTCTCGAGCCCACTCACGGCGACCGGTTCGTCGCCCTGATGGACGAGCATCTCCCGGACTGGCGTCAGCGCCGGGATCTGCTGAACTCCAGCCCACTCGCCAACGAGACCTGGACGTACTAAGACACCATCGCGCTACCACTGCCGAGTGAGAAGATGAGATGTGCTTCTCACCGACGGAGTCATCACCGCAGCTGCAGCGCTCTTTGATGGGGGTGCGGGCATCTCGCACCCTGATCTCGGCGATCTCTTTCGCCGGGCTGGAGTGGCAGAGCTTGATCCCGAGGCAGAGGCCGGCTCGAAGAAGCGCCGGGTCCAGGCTGTGCTGACCTCAGTCGCTCAGACAGACAAGGAACGCCCCGTTCTACAGGCAATCCTCGACAAGATGCGTGCCGCTGGCTATCTCGAGGAAGGAAGCCTCGACGCCCTCCGCAGAGAGATGCGTCTCGCCGGCTGGAGCCTTGATAAAGATGCACAGACCTCGCACCAACTTCACCTCGACTCCGCGCCTGCTCTTCGGCGGGAGATCGCCGAGATACGCCGCCGGGTGAGCTCGAACCCTCACGACGCCCCACTACTCGTCGGCTCTGCGAAGGAACTGGTTGAGAGCGCAACGCGGATAGTGCTCAAAGAAACGGGGCACGAGATCTCCAAGGGGGAGGGGTTTGAGAAGCGCCTCGGGCAAGCTTTGGCCGCACTCGGCCTGGACCATGAAGGGACGGACACAGCCGAGATCAGGCAACTGTTCGATTCAGCCAAGAAGACCGGAATGGCCTTGAACAAGCTCCGCAACGAGCACGGCACCGGTCATGGCCGGGAGAGCCGAACTGAACTCCCTGAACACATCGCCAGATACGCCATCAGGGCTGGTGTGAACCTGGCAGACCTGCTCATCGAGGCGCTCGATGAGCAGCAGCGGACCGATTAGAAACCGGGCGATCTTCGATTAGAAATCCCTGCTCGACGTTCCCGAAACCCGCCCCCACGCTGGAGCAGAGACTTAGGTGCATACCCCACCAATTGAGGGTCATAGCTCCCCCCCCCAAGGCTGGAATCCGAGGTGACCAGCCTCGGCGAGTCCTCTGATGGGATGTTCTTCGGAATCTTTGGGCCAAATAGACGCGGGAGACTCCCGCCAATACAGACTTGAGGCCGGTGAGCCATCCCAGGGTGTTGACAACCCACTCCGCCACACCCGGATGTGAGAATGTGGGCAATAGGCGTGCCGATGGGACGCCTCTGTACCTGTCAAACAGGAGTACCTCGATGCCACTAGAGTTGTTTTCAGAAGTATCCGATGCAAAACCTCGATGCGGTTTGTGTCGAGCATGGCTGGGGGACGACGATCTCAATCTCAGCGATTTCTGGTCTATCTACTCGGAGCAAGACTGGTTTGGGTTGGAAGATGAGTGGTGCAGTAGCTGTATCAAGCATAGATATGCACTCGAGAATCCCGATTACATGAAGAGTGGATTTGAGCCAGACACATATGTGGTCTGGCAGTTCGGCTTGAAAAATGGGGTCGACCTAAGCTCCAAACTCGGCAGCCTTGAAGCTTCCAAAATCATCCGTTGCTTTTGTTTTCAGGGGGATTTGTGCGAAGCCTTGAAGTGGTTCGGCTGTGATTGGCCCGCTGACGAGTGGACTCTTTGGCGCGAGGTTTTCGATGAATTCGATGAGGCACGAATGTGGCGGGAAGTCGGATTTCGTCCGTCGACTGACAATCTCGAATCCATCAAAGACTGGATCGAATGGGAATGTGGGCCAGGGGTAGCCGGTGAGTACTTGGCGCAAGGCATCAACTGTCCTCCTGAACTTGAATTCAAGAGACGTGGACGAACTATTGACGAGGCAGTGAGTTTCTTGACGGCAGGACTTGAGTTCATGGCCGACAATGCCCTTGACTCGGTCGAGGTATGGCTAGATGTTGATCTTCCGTGGAATGAACTTCTCTTGCTAAGGGCTCAACTTGCTGAAAATCAGGAGGAGTTTGAGTCACTCCATTGGCAGCGTGTCGTTGCGCCAGCTGAAATGGAATATGGCTGCTGGGAGTTTCTGGGCATCATGTTTTCCCGTCTGAGAGAGTCGGGTCTTCCGCTGACATTTGAGAACTTGAAAGTCTTTTGGGGGCTGAATACAAAGGACATTCTGCGGTCAATTGACTCTTCGCTGGGCACCAATGAGGCCGTTGAGTTGATTCGACGCGGGATCCCGCTGTCTCGGGCCACCTTCTTTGAGCGTGCTCTTCAGTGTGGCGTCTCTGTGGAGCTTGCACGTTTTTTCACTCGCCGTGGAATGACTCTCAGAGAATTGCGACAAGTTGAGGTCATGAAAGACGTTCCAGGAATTCTTCGGGGCATGGAGAAGCTGCTAAGAGCTGATTCCCAGTTGTCAGTATCGGCAGCCCTTGCTTGGTTTACCCACGGAAACTTCATTTATGTTAAGGCGGATTGGATTGCCCTCGGCCTGCCACCGGAGAAAGCCCTGTTGTGGGACGCCAAGCGCATACCTCCGGAAGAGGCCAGGAAATGGATTGCTGCTGGCGTCAAGAACCCGGACGTTGCCACGAGGCGCCGAGACTCAGGGATTCGTCCCTGACGACGCACAGCACGATATGTTCCGTGGAGACGAGATGCTTTTGAGGCTTGTTTGTTGGCCGCAAAAGTCAGATGCTTGGAAAGGCCAGAGGTGAAGAAGTTCCTGAAGTGGCTCCTCGCTCCATGGAACGGCGTGCTCCAGCGGCAGTTGTCTGCCAAAAGGAGAGCGATCCTTGTCGGATGCGCCGCGACACTCGGTTTTTTCGGTGCTTTCTGGCTATTTCTTGACGGCAAAGAATCGCTGGATGGGAGAAGTGTCCTAAGTGTCCTAGCGGCGCCGAATTTTCGACTCGTCTCTAGTGCAACTAGGGAAGTTGCAACCTTCGACCACAACAGCCCTTATTGCAGGATCATCTTCGAGCGCTACAAGCCTGCGCCAATCCGTCCTGGTTGCGTAAATTGGCGTCGTCCCAATCTCACTACGTCTGTCTCGCCTTTGACCTCCAATGGTTATTGGCAAGGCTCCTACAAGACGACAATCAGTCCCGCCTACCCAGACCTCTACGCAGGCGTTAGCCGAACCAATGCAGTTGAGTCAATTAGGAATGATCTCAGTTTGTTCATTTCTGCATTGATTACTCCAGGCGCCCTGCTCTTGATGGCGCTTATGGGTACTGCGACCGGTTTTCGCTATTTCCGTCGTATCTCTGGCTCATCCGACCTCTAGGTGCGTTGTATTCTTGGCAAGGCCGGTGGCGGGTCAATCCGCGCGTTTTGGGGCGGGGTTGCTTTGTTTTCACCCCTGGGACTCTGAGGCTGCTAAGGGAGGCAAGTATTGATGCGCGTTCGCAAGCGGCCTCGTCTTAGCGTCGGAGAACCCCCAGTTATCCAACGGTCTTGGAGGGAAACTTCGCTCAACGATGAGATCTGGTCCTTCGACCGGCAGGGAAGCGGCACCACCGGGGCGACTATAGATGCAGACGTTTCAACTCAAGAGTGGCCGGAAACAGCGCGTTGGTCACAGTCCGTGTCTCTAAACTTATTCGAATGCTCGTCGTCACGGCCCTCACTGCAGCGGTCGTGTACGGGGTGGCCGATTACCTGGGTGGCCGGGCCTCCCGGCACTCACCGGCCATGGTGGTCACCCTCCTCGGCCAGACGGCCGCCCTTCTCGTTCTCGGGGCGGCGGCCTTCGCCAGCCGGGTGCCTCTCCCGCCCGCCAGCGACTGGATGTGGGGTGGTCTCGCGGGAATCGCAGGCAGCTCGGGCCTGATCGCCTTCTACCGGGCCATGGGCTCGGGGTTCATGACGGTGGCCGGGCCGATTTCGGCCGTCACCACCGGGGCGGTGCCGGTGTTCATCGGTCTCGCCACGGGTGAGCGGCCCGGGGTGCTGGCCCTCCTCGGCATGCCCATCGCCCTCGGCGCGGTGGTGCTCGTGGCCGATGCCTTCGGGCCGGGACATCGCCGGGCCCCGCGGATGGTCATCTTCCTCGCCTTCACGGCGGGTCTCGTGTTCGGGTCGCTCTTCGTGCTGCTCGACCGCACCTCGGCCGACTCGGGCATCTGGCCCGTGGTGGCGATGCGCGTCGCCTCCGTGCCCTACATGGCCCTCCTCGTGCGCGGCTCGAATATGTGGCTGAAGCCCGGCAAGGGGAACCTCGGGGTCATCGTGGCGG
>Ga0315903_10006158_pt1 | contig 15405 bp, 13 predicted proteins | sample LakEriMetagenome_7_FD_203524 | JGI IMG/M metagenome (GOLD analysis project Ga0315903, IMG submission 203524) | Freshwater fungal communities from buoy surface, Lake Erie, Ohio, United States - Buoy 2 MA119 | ecosystem: Environmental > Aquatic > Freshwater > Lake | place: USA: Lake Erie, Ohio...
ACAGGGTTCTGTATTGATACCTGTACTTCATTCCCCGGAAAAGGGTGATTCACGAGAGCCGTATAATAGGGCCAGGAATCCTGTGTACCGTCATATTGCGCGCCTTCAAAATTCAGGAGCATAACAGACTGGTTTTCCGAAACAGAGGATGAAATATCCTGTTTCCAGTTAATATTAATTCGCTGACCAATAGACTTTTGCGCAAACAATGGGGAGCACACAATTGCCATAAGCGAGGCCATTCCCAGGCAGCGGAAGGAACTCAAATAAGAAAAAGACTTAAGAATCATGGTTGAGGTTGATATGCTTACAAAGTTAACAATCTGGTCAGATGCAGCTATATAACTTGTAATGAATGAATTTATTTTGTTTGGAAATCCGAATTTTTATCAGCTATATTTGTGATTGTCTTAACAGGCTGATACACCCATTTGTTGCCCGTTCGGCTGATTTTGAGCCCCAAACATGTAACAAAATTTTATTTTGGCGTATAAGACAGGACTAAAGCGCTAGATATGTTGAAAAAGTTAATTGCGGTTTGCATAGGAATTTCGTCGCTGCTGGTGTTCCACACATCTGATGTGAAAGCCCAGGATCCTGAATTCAGCCAGTTTTACGCTGCACCGCTGTATTTGAACCCGGCCTTTGCCGGATCAGCCCGTTGTCCTCGTATCGGATTGAATTACAGGAATCAATGGCCCGCCCTGTCTAAAACTTTCATCACTTATGCCGCGGCTTACGACCAGCATGTTGATGGAATTTCAGGCGGACTGGGGTTATTGGTCATGAATGACAAGGCCGGTGAAGGCACCATCAACACCACCTCAATCAGCGGGATGTATGCTTACCAGCTGAATGTTTCCCGCGATTTCTCCATTCGGATGGGATTGCAGGCTACCTGGATGCAAAAGCGTCTCGATTGGGACAAACTCTATTTCGGAGACCAGATCGACCCCCGGTATGGATTCGTCTACAATACACAGGAAGGAAGACCTGAAGACCTCAACAAATCCTACCCTGATTTTTCTGCAGGTATACTCGCCTACAGTTCAAAGGTTTATGGCGGTGTGGCCGTCAATCACATCACCGAGCCTGACGAGGCTTTCATTCTGGAAGGAAGCTCCAAGCTGCCCATGAAAATTACCGCTCACCTGGGTGCCATGCTGCCGGTTGGCGACACCAGAGTTTATAAGTATGCCGCTTCCCGCGATGAAGGTACTTATGTGTCTCCCAATGTTTTATATCAACAGCAGGCCAGCTTTAACCAGCTGAATCTGGGTGTTTATGTACTCAAATCCCCCCTGATCGGCGGTTTGTGGTACAGGGCCAATTTCGGAAAGGATCAGTTCATTTCCAGCGAATCTTTTATTGCACTTGTTGGTGTTCAAAAAGGATTGTTTAAATTTGGCTACTCTTATGACGTCACTATTTCCAAACTTACAAGCAATGCCACCGCAGGCTCACATGAAATCAGCTTCGGTGTGCAGTTTGAGTGCCGCCCCAAAAAGAAGAGGTTCAGAACAATAAGCTGCCCCTCATTTTAGTTTATCATTCCCAAAGGAAATTCAATCTAAATCTCAAATAGAATCATGAAAGCAGATTCATTTGCACGACCGGCCCTCGGCCTTCTTTCCGCAGCACTGATCTTCACATCGTGCTCCAAGGAAAAATCGTCTACCACGGGCTGGGACTATAATGAACCGAAAAACGGAGGTTTTGAAAAGGTGTACTATGAAGAGCAGGAAACCGGTCCCGGACTGATCCTGATCGAAGGTGGTACATTCGCCATGGGCCGTACCGAGCAGGATATTACCATTGACTGGGACAATATCCCCCGTCGTGTTACGGTTGCTTCATTCTATATGGATGAATCAGAAATCTCCAATCTCCATTACCGCGAATATCTCTACTGGCTCGACCGGGTTTTCGGAACCGACTATCCTGAAGTTTACAAGAAAGCTTTACCCGACACACTGGTATGGCGTTCGAAACTCGGATACAACGAACCTTACGTTGAATTGTATCTGCGTCACCCTGCCTATAATGATTATCCGGTAGTAGGTGTGAACTGGCTTCAGGCCAACGACTTCGCCGCATGGCGTACCGACCGTGTTAACGAACAGATTCTGATTCGTGAAGGCATCCTCCGTGTGAACCCTGCACAGATCAACGAAGATAACTTCAATACCGATGCCTATCTCGCCGATCAGTACGAAGGTCTGGTGAAAAGTCCGCTGCAGGATTTGAACCCGAACCGTGATACCCGAAAAGTGATCATGGAAGACGGAATCCTGCTGCCCCGTTACCGCCTCCCAACCGAAGCGGAGTGGGAATATGCAGCCTTAGGGTTGATCGGAAACACCATGTTTGAGCGTGTTACCGACAGAAAGCAATATCCCTGGAACGGACACGTAGTTCGTAACGCTGAAGAAAAATACAGAGGTGAAATGCTCGCCAACTTCAAGCGTGGACGAGGTGATAACATGGGTACGGCAGGTAAGCTGAACGATAACGCCGACATCACCGCGCCTGTAATCTCTTATGTTCCGAACGACTATGGTCTGTATAACATGGGAGGTAACGTGGCTGAGTGGGTGCTTGATACGTACCGTCCGCTTTCACATGAAGACAAAGACGATTTCAATCCTTTCCGCGGTAACGTGTTCAAGACACAGCTGACCGATGAAGAAGGTCAGGTTGCTGAAAAGGATTCACTTGGACGTATCATTTACCGTGATGTTTCCATGGCTGAGAACGAAGGCCGCAGAAATTACCAGGCAGCCGATAACATCAATTATCTTGACGGTGATGAGCCTGAGTACATCGTTTATAACTATGGCGTAACATCCATGGTTGACGATCAGGCCAGAGTGGTTAAAGGTGGTTCCTGGAAAGACCGCGCCTACTGGATGTCGCCCGGCACACGCCGTTTCCTCGACCAGCGCCAGTCTACCGACTATATCGGTTTCCGTTGCGCCATGCACCGTGTGGGAAGCCCCGTCGGTTTTGCACAAAAGCCGAGCAAAAGCAAGAGGGGCCGTTAATACCGGTTCTGAAAAAAGCATACAACGCCTCACCAAAGTGTGAGGCGTTTTTTTTTGCTTTGCACTATGGAATACCATCAAGCCATTCAACAGGCGTATCAGCTTTACCTTTCCGGAGCTGCTATCTGTACCGACAGCAGGAATATCGTTCCGGGCTGTATCTTTTTCGCTCTCAAAGGAGCGAGCTTTAACGGAAACCTCTTTGCAGCAGAAGCCCTGATCAAAGGGGCGGCACTGGTGGTGGTGGATGAAGCAACCGAAACCGCAGCCGGTCAAACGATCCTCACCAATGATGTGCTGACCTTTTTGCAGGATCTTGCACGGCATCACAGGAGACAACTGAACATTCCCGTGATTGGCATCACAGGAAGCAATGGCAAAACCACTACGAAAGAACTTTTTCAACGGGTGCTGTCAGCAAAATACAACACCGCCTGTACAAAAGGCAATCTCAACAACCATATCGGCGTACCACTTACACTCCTTTCCATTTCAGGTGAACACGAGATGGCTATTGTGGAAATGGGCGCCAATCATCAAAAGGAAATTGAACTGCTTTGTTCCATCGGTATGCCTACTCACGTTCTGATCACAAACGTAGGGAAAGCACACCTTGAGGGATTTGGCGGTTTCGAAGGAGTCAAGAAAGGCAAAGGTGAAATGTATGCTTACGCGAGAGGCAGTCAGTCACTGGTCTTTTTGAATGACGATAATCCTCATCTGCGCGAAATGCTTGGTGAATACCTTCGTTGTTTCCGTTACGGTACCGATGAACGTTGCGACGTAACCGGCAGACCGCTTCCGAGCGCGCAGTACGTTGAACTGGAATGGAAATCCAATGCCGGTCAGCAGGGATGGCATCAGATTAAAAGTCACATCACAGGCAGCTACAATTTTGAGAACCTATTGTCTGCAATCGCAGCGGGAGTTCACTTTGGTGTGGATGAACATGATATTTGCGCTGCAGTGGAGTCGTATGTTCCCGATAACCAGCGTTCCCAGGAGATCCGCAAAGAGAGCAACCTCATCATCATGGACGCCTACAATGCCAATCCCACCAGCATGGAAGCTGCCATCAAAAATTTCAGCAAACTGGAAGGGAAACAAAAAGCGATTTTTCTTGGCGAGATGCTGGAGCTGGGCGAAGAATCAAATGACGAGCACCTGAAAATCGCCGAGCTGGTTCGTGCCTCAGGGTTCAGTACCGTCATTTTTGTCGGCTCACATTTTCAGAAGGCTGCTGCAATCATGAAAGTGCCATTTTTTAATACATCCACGGAGGCTGCTGAATGGGTAAAAATGCATCCGATCAAGGATCACTCTGTACTCATAAAAGGATCGAGGGGATCCAAAATGGAAAAAGTGCTGGAGGCCCTGTGAGTAAAAAATAACAGAGAGGGTTTCTGGCTCAGGCTTTGCCGGTCAGTTTTGAAAACAATCCTTTACTGCTTTCATCTTCATCATAATAACCCGAACCGTTACCGTAGCCGTAATTGCCGTAACCGTAGCCATACGATTTACCGAAACCGGAATCGTTCATCAGCAGACAAAGGTTTTTGAACTTCCCTTCATGAAACTGATCATTCAGTGAGGTGATGTATTCTTTTCTTGAATAACCTTCACGCACCACATAAACATTGATGTGACTGTACTTCATCAACAGCAATGCATCGGATACAATTCCGACCGGAGGAGTATCCACGATAATGTAGTCATACATTTCGGAAAGCTCCGTGAACATTTTTTCCATTTCAGGTTTGCTGATCAGCTCTGACGGATTGGGGGGAATAGGACCTGAAGGGATCATATCCAGATTCGCAACACCGGTTGATTTAATCAGCTTAGAGAGCGATCCGTTACCGATGAGATAAGAGCTGACACCCGAATCGTTGCTGATGTTATAATCCTGAAAAAGTTTGGGCTTGCGAAGATCCAGTCCAACGATCAGCACTTTGTAATCCTGCATGGCGAGTACGGAAGCCAGATTGAGTGTCACAAATGACTTGCCCTCTCCTCCTACCGAACTGGTGATGAGAATAATTTTATTCCCACCCTGCTTGCCAAAGAATTGCAGATTGGTTCGCACCGAGCGAAACGCCTCGGCAATACGCGACTTGGGCTGATGCTGCACCACCAGATTGTCTGTTTCCTTGGCATGTCCCACCACACCCAGAACCGGAATATCGGTCAGCCTCGACAACTCTTCCCTGCTACCAACGGTGGTTCTGAAAAACTTTTGCAGGAAAATTCCCGACAAGGGCAACACTCCTGACAACAGTAAAGCAAGCAGTAACACGGCGCGCTTGTTGGGCTCAACGGGCTCTTCCACCAGCACCGCCTGATCCAGAATTTTATTGTCGGAGATAGCAGCAGCTTTGGCGATACTGGTTTCCGCTTTTTTCTGAAGCAGATAGATGTAAATATTCTGGTTCACTTCAAACTTCCGCTGAATGGCCAGAAGGTCGCGCTCAATTTCGGGAACCTGTCTGATTCTGCCTTCATAATCGCGAAGCTGTTTGGTGAGTGTCTGGTTGGTTGACTTTACATTGTTGCGGATGTTCCGGATGTTTTCCAGCAGTGCCGCACGGGTGTCGGCAATCTGCTGATCAATCACTCGCACAGCCGGCGTTGAATTCTTCACGCCGTAAGAAAGACTTTTCCTTTTATCCTGCAGCTCCTGAAATTTGGAAATGAGTTCCATCAGCAGCGGGTCGGGAATTCCCAATGCGGAAGGAGCCATCTCAGTCATATCAACATTGGAAGAAACATAATTATAAAGGTTGTCCAGTGATCGCAGCTCGATGTCGGATTTCATTTTCTCGACATCCATGGTGTTCAGCCGGTCGAGAAATGATTTGCTTTCTTCACTCAGATTAACGGTTTTGTTCTTCTCCTTAAACTGCTGCAGTTCCGCCTCGATGGACTTCACCACTTCGCTGGTTTTCTCGAGCTGTTCATCCACAAACTGAAGTGTCAATGAAGCAACTGAAGTCTTATCCTGGATATCGAGATTGATATACACTTCACAGAGTTTGTTCAGCACATCAACGGCTCTTTGTGGTATCTCATCCTGAAAAGTGAGCTTTACAATGGTGGCATCCTTGTCGGGAGATTCGATTTTCAGTCTGGTGAGATAATCGTTCACCTGACGGCTTTCCGAATGAATGATAAATTCAAAATCATCATAATCTTCATTTCTGACCACCGTTGAATCTACTTTGACAAGGAACCCGAAGTGCTCGGTATCGATTCTTTTACCGAACTCATGAACGGCCGAATAAGAAAACTCCTTCTTGCTGTCGTCCTCCGTATTGATGCTGAGCTTAAACGTTTTGTTATCTGCAAACACCAATGAAAAAGGTTTGTCATAGATCCATCCCGGTATCACGGAAGTGGAATCGACAACTACGATAAAAGGCTGCTTTTTATACCGTGGCAGATAGGGAAGCACGGAAGTGTTGTAATAGCTGACTCCGAGGTTCAATTCACGAATGGTCTGACGCATGACACTTCTGGAACCGATGACTCCCTTTTCGGTGGCGATGTTGGCCTGATCACCGAACAGATCGCCCATCAGAAAATCTTCCATCTTCATGGCGGGTTGATTCGATTCCTGAATCAGCACGCTTGCGGAGGCTTCGTAAACCGGAAGCTTGAATTTAATGTACAGAAAAGAAAGGCTCAGGCACATGACAAGTGAAATGATAAACCAAAGTCGTTTATCACTGATCTCACGCATCAGTCCGGAAACATCAATTTCATCATCGGTAGCGCGACCGTATTTTTTTTCTTTAGCCATTTTTAATTTGTTTCCCTGAATACAAGTGAAAGCACCAGCGTCAGGGTAGCCACAACGGAAGTGATGACGGCTACAGAAGGACTCACGGTGGCGGCGCCGCGGCGCTTCACGGCTGAAACATAAATGACATCATCAGGATGCAGGTACGCCACTTCTGAATTCAACGGCGCCTTTGTGGTGAGGTCTACCGGAATTTCACGGTAACCGTCTGCAGTCTGTCTGATTACTTTAACCGTTTTCCTGTTTCCGTAGTAAGTGAGGTCACCTGCCAAACCGATTGCTTCCAGAAAGGTGATCTTTTCATTCGGAATATAATACAACCCCGGTTTGGCTACCTCACCGAGTATGGTAATCTTGAAGCTCAGCTTTTTGATCAGCACCACCGGCTCATCAATAAAATAACTGAAACGCCCCACCAATGTATCCCGTGCGGTGGTCAGCGTGAGTCCTGCTAATTTAACTTTACCTACCATGGGCAACTCGACATTCCCATCCACATCCACCACAAACCCTTTTTCATAAGCTGACCGGTTGTCGATTACCTGTTTGTCGATGGTGGAGGCTATGCCCGGAAATGCTTCCGCATTCACGGTGAACAACTGAATCGAAAGGAGGTCGTTTGACTTTATTGTCATTTCAAACTCAGGCATCTTACCCGTGCTGGATGTTCCTTCACCATCCTGCAGGTAAACATATTTCCTGAGCGGCACACAGGAGCTTAACAAAAGTAAAGTCAAAAGAAGGTAAAACCTTTGAAGGCGCATTCCGGAGTGGTTTATGCTATTGGTGAATATCAGTCGAGGAGTCCTCTGGAAATTACAATTTTCTGTATTTCAGAAGTACCTTCATAGATCTGTGTGATTTTAGCGTCACGCATCAGACGTTCTACATGGAACTCTTTCACAAAACCGTAACCGCCGTGTACCTGAACTGCTTCCACTGTAGTGTCCATCGCCACTTTTGACGCAAACAGCTTGGCCATGGAGCTGGCCATGTTATAATCCTGGTGCTGATCTTTCAGCCAGGCAGCTTTGAGGCACAACAATCGGGCTGCTTCAATTTCGGTAGCCATATCGGCCAGCTTGAACTGAATGGCCTGGTGATTGATGATTTCTTTTCCGAAAGCTTTTCTTTCTTTCGAATATTTGAGTGCGAGTTCAAAAGCACCTGATGCGATACCCAGGGCCTGCGCAGCAATTCCTATACGCCCGCCCGTTAGTGTCTTCATGGCAAATTTAAAACCAAAGCCATCCTCCCCTATCCTGTTTTCTTTGGGCACTTTCACATCGGTAAACATGAGCGAGTGTGTATCGCTTCCGCGGATGCCGAGTTTATTTTCCTTTGGTCCGACCGTGAATCCGGGCATTCCTTTTTCCACGATCAGACAGTTGATGCCTTTGTGTCCTTTGGCTACATCGGTTTGCGCCATCACCAGGTACACCGAAGCCGTGCTGCCGTTGGTGATCCAGTTTTTGGTCCCGTTAAGGAGATAATGATCGCCTTTATCGATGGCGGTAGTGCGCTGAGAAGTGGCATCGGAGCCCGCTTCAGGTTCAGAGAGGCAAAAAGCACCAATGATTTCTCCTTTTGCCAGAGGCACCAGATACTTCTGCTTTTGTTCCTCATTGCCGAAGGTTTCAAGTCCCCAGCAAACCAGTGAGTTGTTCACCGACATCACCACTGAAGCGGAAGAATCCACCTTGGAGATCTCCTCCATGGCCAGCACATAAGAAATGGTATCCAGTCCGGCACCCCCGTACTTGGGATCCACCATCATGCCCATAAAGCCCAGTTCTCCGAGCTTTTTAATCTGTTCTGCAGGAAACTTCTGGTGTTCATCGCGTTCAATAACGCCCGGAAGTAATTCATTCTGAGCAAAATCGCGTGCAGCTTGCTGAATCATGAGCTGCTCTTCGGTCAATTCGAATTTCATAAGGTAAATCGTATCTTAATTGAGGGTTACAAAGGTAACTTTTTTAGGTCATCTGATGCCTGAATCTTAAAGATTTAGCACACAGGCGGGGCTCCAATGGCATTGACTTTCATCAACTTCAACCGAATTACCTAATTTCACGCACAATTTTCGACTATGAATTCTCCCTGGACCATTGCCGGCATCATGTCGGGAACCTCACTCGACGGGCTGGATATTGCCGTTTGCCGGTTTGAAGAAGCTGGCGGTCTGTGGCAGTTTGAGATATTGGAAGCAGCAACTCTGCCTTATACCGACCCGTGGAGAAACCGGCTGACATCCGCCTTTGGCGAGGATGCCTGGTCGCTGGCCAAACTTCACAGTGACTATGGAAAATACATTGGCGAATGCTCCCGTGAATTTTTCAAGGCAAAAGGCATACAGCCACAACTGATTGCTTCTCACGGACATACTATATTCCACCGACCTGAAGAGGGCGTTTCATTTCAGCTGGGCTGCGGTGCGGCCATTGCAGCTGCCACGGGCATCACCACGGTTTGCGACTTCCGCACCCTGGATGTGGCATTGGGCGGACAAGGGGCTCCGTTAGTACCCGTAGGAGACCACTACCTTTTTGGTGGTCACAAATTCTGTCTGAATCTGGGAGGGTTTGCCAATATTTCGTTCGAAAAAGAAGGCAAACGACTTGCCTTTGATATTTGTCCGGCCAATACCGCCTTAAACTACCTGGCTTCCCGTCGCGGCCTGGAGTTCGACAGCGGCGGTGATCTGGCCATGAACGGACAGATCATTCCAGAGCTGCTCGATCAGATGAACAGTCTCGCATTTTATCATCAGCAGGGACCAAAATCGTTGGGCCGCGAGTGGTTTGAAAAAGCTTTCCTGCCGCTGATCAGCAACGGCAACTACAGCATTGAAGACCGGCTCAGGACTACCGTGGAGCATATCGGCATGCAGATCGGCAACTGCCTTTTTCTGGCGCCCGGCACCACGCTGTTCACTACCGGCGGAGGAGCCTTCAACCATTTCCTGATAGAAACCATCGAAGAGCACATCTCACGGCACGGCATACACGTAGTGGTTCCCGACAGCAATGTGGTGCAGTTTAAAGAAGCACTCATCTTTGCATTCCTGGGATTGCTGCGGCATCTGGGAAGAACAAATGTTTTTTCGTCTGTTACCGGAGCTGAAAAAGACTCGAGTAGTGGTGCTGTTTATGGAGGATAAGTGACGATTTGGCAGCTACCCGAAGGTGGCGATTTCGAAGCACTTCACTGTTAACCATGCACAAACTTTGATAGAAGCACAAAGCTTGATTTAACCACCGAACCGCCACTTTTGGGTAGGTGCTGTTAACGGTTCGTGCTTCTCTTTTAGTCCTTGTCCTTGATTTATTTTTTAATGAGTTTGTAATTGTAGAAGCCTTTTTCTGTTTGGGCTCTTATAAAATATGTTCCAGTCGAGCAGTCTGAAAGGTTAAACTCACTTTCGGCTGTTTCATTAATTAATTGACCTTGTAAGTCGTAAACCTTAATACTCTTAATGGTTTGATTTGGTATTTCAATCTGAACGAGTCCATTTGTTGGATTTGGATAAACTGTAATCAGTTTTTCAGGAATTGTATTTTCATTAAACCCAACAGGGTTATTAATCGAGGTGGAAAGTAACTGGATAGAAACTTGAAAAGCTTGCGCAGGGAGTTGATTAATAAGCACACAAATGATTATTCCTGTAGCAGTGTCATACATCATTGAAGAGTTATAACCACCCCAAATAGTTCCACCGTGTGTCCAAACAGTTCTGCCAATAACGGTCGCCTGACTAATCCCCATGCCATAATTACCAGATCCAACGAAAGTAGTCATTTCATTAAATGAGTTGGAATTTAAAACCTGACCATTCATAAGTGCATTATACCATTCAACCATTTCCCCTGATGTGGAGTACATAGCACCTGCAGCCCATGCTGCGCTATTAACAGAAGTTCTTGGGATGGAATTGTTGTTTACACCTGCTTGCCATGGGTGTGCAACTGGATATAAAATTGTTTCATAAACATCAAGAAAGGTACTGTCGAGTTGAAGTGGGGTCAAAATACTATCTCGTAAAAGTTGGCTGTAACTAATTCCAGTAGCACTTTCAGCAATCATGGCTGCAAGAAGATAATTGGTATTGCAATATTCCCAACCTGTACCAGGAGTAAAGGAAGGTGGTCCAACCCAAGTCATTAATTCGCTGGCTGTAAATAGCCGATTTGGATTCGTCAACATTGAATCAGCATATCCTGTAATGCTTGTTACATCATCTAAGCCGGTTGTATGATTCAGTAGTTGTCTTAGAGTGATATTTGAATCAATGTTGTTAAATGACGGGAGATATTGATGCAAAGAATCATCCAACTGGATGATATTATTTTCTGCTAATTTTAACAAAAGCACTCCAGTAAATAGTTTTGTATTACTCGCAATTCCGAACAACATATCAGATGTAATAGGCGTGCCGGTATGTGAAGTTCCTGTCACACCTTTCCATGTGCCGATTCCGGGATAAATAACACTTGCGGAAATACCTTTTAGATTATTCGCGGTTCTAAAGCTATCAATTTTGTTTTGTAGTTCACTGGCCAAAAAAGGGTCAAAGGTCTGTGCTTTTCCAATGAATGTGAGGTTCAGAAGAGTTGTTAGAATGATTATTGTTTTTTTCATGTCATTTTTTCATAAGTAGTTTGACGCTCAATACGATGTATTGTTTAATCAAATATATTTTAGCCGTACCGCTAACGGTTTAGCTATAAGCAGTATCCCGAAGGGTATTGCGTGTAGGTGTTGTTGTAACAGGTTATTTTTTTATTCTTTCATTGATCAGTTTGACATAATCCTTTCTGTTTTCAAGTTCCGGGAAATGTCCACAACTATTGAATTCGATTATCTCACAGTTTTTAATATGTTCCTTTATCGAGTTTTTATCTGTTTTTCTATGCGTGAAGTCAATCGCCCCCCAAACTAAAGTGGTCGGAACGCCTATTAGATTAAGTTCTGATTTTCTGTCCTTGTTTAATCCTTGAACCAAGGATGAAAGACAAAAACAGCCACCATTTGCAATTGAAGATTTAGCTATTTGGGAATATTCATGTTTTGATTCATGATTTTTAGGCAGTGAATACTTATACCATACATAGACAAGTTTCTTAGCAAGAACAGCATTTGTCAATTGCCCAATTAATGGTACTTTAAGCAAATAGGGAATTGATTTCTCCGTCCATTTTAATATAGAATGAATGGATGGTGTTTGTGATAAAAAAATATGATTAAATCTTTCAGGGTTCACAATGGCTGCTTGGATGGCATAATATCCATTGGAACATGAAAAAAGCAAAGACACTTTACTTAGTTTTAGGATGTCCATTACTTGCAATAATAAGTTTGAGCCATTAGAAAAAGAGTAGTCGTATTTATTATTTGGAAATGAAAATCCAAATCCCGGATATTCAAAACATATTACTCGATAATATTTGGCTAAATCATTTACAAGAGAAATTTGATGTTCAATAACGTTGGGGCCATCGGGTACAGTTATGATTACAGGCAAATTACCTTTAGTGTCGAAAACCCTGATATTGCCAAAATCTGTGTCCAAATAGAAAAAGCCATCCCCAAATTGTGGGGGTGACTTCCATGAAAATCTTAAGGTATCTATGAATTGTCCTGTCAACTTTTTATAATTTGCTAAAAAGGTTTGAATGTAGGCGATGTTGCCTTGTTTTGCGCCTGCAGCAAGGCAATATTGCTTACACGCTGCTACCTGCTGGCGTTAAATCTTTTGCCATTATTCCTTTATAAATTTTTGAATCTGGTTTAATTTTCCTCTCGAGATTGTAATAATGTAAATCCCATTAGGCAAACCCGAAATATCAATGCGATTTTGATATTTTGTTTTTATTAAAACTTGTCCAAGCAGGTTGCTTATTGAAGCTTCAACTATGTCGTTAGGGGATACATTTAAGTTTAATTCTGTCTTAGCTGGATTTGGGTGAATGGAAATCTTGTTATCTAAATTTTCATAATTGAGTCCAAGCGGAACTGAACATAAATTATGATTTCCTAATTGATTTCTTAAAGGGCTATTTATCATTGCTGTTTGCATTCTTATAGTTTGGTCAGGAGTAAACATATACTTGTAAGGGTCCCGAGAATAATCCATAAAATTCATAAACATTTCTCCATCTGGAGAGTTTGACGGACCGCTACACGAACCCGCATTTAATGGATAAGATGTGGGTGTCCCAATATTTTGCGCTGCCGCTGGTGGAGTATCATCACAATAGTCAGTGGCACATGCCCCATCGCCCCAAATATGTCTGAGACCTAAATAATGTCCAACCTCGTGAGTGAGGGTTCTGCCCTCAACCAATGGGGAACCATAAATACCATTAGGAAATAAATTATTAGAACCAATTACTTTCGCAAAACACCAAATACCATCGGTTGAATCGGTCGAATTATTAGGTACACCCAATAAGCCACTTAAGGGAGGTACAGATGATACTCCGGTATAGCTTAATGCGTTGTTTTTATCAGTAATCCAAACATTAAGATATTTAGTTACGTCCCAAACGGTCTGAGGCTTAAGTATACTGTCAAGATAAGACTTCATAGTAGCTTGAGTAGAAAAACTACTCGGATTTGGCAAATTCAAAGACAGGAAATTAACTCTATTGATTCCTGGTTCGGTTAGTAAATTACCGCTAGTATCTTTTGTTGCTAAACAAAATTGAATCCCAACGTCCGCTATTTTTACCCTACCGTTACTATCAGAATTAGCAGAGGGTAATGATTGAGTGATTACCCAATTTACAAAAGCATTAGAAGGATAATTAGAAGAATTAAATCCATTGCCACTAAAGTCTTGATTTAAAACAGTTATCTGAGAATTTATTTGTCCTTGTGAAATATTAGGAAAAGTGCCAACAGGCTGTCCGCTATGTATTACATGAAAGATAATTGGAATAGTATAAACTGTTGAAGATTGCTTTTGGCTTTTTTGTTTAGTTTTGTATTCTGAAATTAATTTTTGAAACTCATTTTCCCACATTTCATCAGGTACTGAGGTTCCGCAAGATTGGTTTTCTTGTTGAGCATAAATTGTTATTCCCATAAGTAATAACGGTATCATACTAATTATCTTTTTCATCATGCTTTTTGATTTTAATATATGATGCTCAAAATAGTCATAGGTTTAATTGTTGTCGAGTCGTCCACGCCGCTTGCAGGTGTAACCATCCCCTTTTTCGGACTGCATGCTAAAATACAAATTATTTGATGTTGATGTGCTGTTGAATTGTTGTTGAGTGATTCGCGTGGCCGATGGTAGTTATAGTCATCCATCCATCGGTCCGTTATCGGTTCTTATCTGCTGCGGTTTCCCGTGCTTATGGATGACTCTCTCCAATGCTCTTAAAACTGCAATTGAAGGGAAGCTAAAGTCTACTTCTATAGTTAGGGCTTGTCTGTTATAATCGTCTATAATATTCAAAGTTCTGAAAGGACGACCGCTCAGCATTGTGTCGTGCATAAAATCCATTGACCAGCTCACATTATGGCCTACAGGAAGGGTCAATGCCTTTCGCTCCCTGTTCGGTAGTCTGCGATTGGTTCTCTTGCGCTGCTTGAGTCCCAGGAGGACATACACTCTCCGTACACGCTTATAGTTCCAAATGAGTCTCTCATTACGAATTCTCTCGTAAAGTTTATCCTGGCCTTCCCGATGGTGTTTTTGAGACAACTCAAGTAGCTTATCGATTACCGGCCCGTCATCCCTAACAGATCGGTAATAGAACATGGACTTGGGTAATTGAACTACCCTGCAAGCTCTGGTGGTGCTTATCGAATAGGATCCCATCAGATAAACAGCCATGTCTTTCCTCTCACCAGGCTTCACCACTTTTTTGAGAGCACATCCTTCAGCATTTTGTTGTCTAAAGCCAGCTCTGCATGCATGTTTTTCAGCTTTCGGTTCTCTTCCTCCAGCTCTTTGAGCCGTTTGAGCTGATCGCCATCCATGCCCGCATAGCGCTTCTTCCAGTTATAAAATGTTGATTGGGTAATGCCCAGTTCCCGACAAATAGCCTCCGCCTTTTTACCGCCCTCGTAATCCTTTATGGTCTGCACGATCTGATTTTCAATGAATTTGGTTGTTTTCATATGACTGATTAAAGTTAAGAATATTTTTCTGCTTTTAATCAGTCCGAGTTTTAGGGATGGTTACAATTCCTAATGTTGAACCTCGCACAAATGTTTCGTAGAAGCACTTCAGCCGCCATATTGCCAAACCGATGTTATAGCCCGTTTTTTCTAAAAGTCACTTTGTTCCATAATCCATTTAAACTGTTTATTTGGTAAAACTAATTTATGGTTGTCTTTTTTCAATTTTACGGTTATCACATCATTTTTAATTTTCCCTGACAATTCAACTATATCATTAGTTATAATATATTTTCCTATAAAATAAATCGATTCATCTCCGCTGAACGCAATGTTAATACTATCAAGGGAAGTGATTGTTGTCTTTGCTTTTATATAACTAGAATAACCTTGCCTTATTAAAGTAGAACTCTGGTTCTCTTCCAAGCC
>Ga0315903_10006161_pt1 | contig 15399 bp, 14 predicted proteins | sample LakEriMetagenome_7_FD_203524 | JGI IMG/M metagenome (GOLD analysis project Ga0315903, IMG submission 203524) | Freshwater fungal communities from buoy surface, Lake Erie, Ohio, United States - Buoy 2 MA119 | ecosystem: Environmental > Aquatic > Freshwater > Lake | place: USA: Lake Erie, Ohio...
TGCCGTACAAGCCCAACGCCGTGAGGCGTGGGGCGAACCACCACCAAGTGCCGCGTCCAGCGTGGGGCGCCCGCGGCCTTACGGCCGGTCGGCTTTTGCAGCCGCCGTACAAGCCCAACGCCGTGAGGCGTGGGGCGAACCACCACCAAGTGCCGCGTCCAGCGGCGGGCGCCCGCGGCCTTACGGTCGGTCGGCTCATGCACCTGCCGTACAAGCCCAACGCCGTGAGGCGTGGGGCGAACCACCACCAGGTGCCGCGTCCAGCAGCGGGCGCCCGCGGCCTTACGGCCGGTCGGCTTGCTCAGCTGCCGTACAAGCCCAACGCCGTGAGGCGTGGGGCGAACCACCGCCAGGTGCCGCGTCCAGCGGCAGGCGCGGGCGGCCGCGAGCCGCCGGGTGCGGACAGTCACAGGTTGAAAACCTGTGCTACGAGAGGCCGCGATGGGCGTGGGCAGCCCCGAGCCGCCGGATCATAGACAGTCACAGTTGACAGCCTGTGCTACAGGAGCCAACTAGTTCCGCGGCGCTCGTTCGTCGCGGACGTACTTGTGGCACTGGACGCACTTCATCGTTACTTCCATCCAGGCCAGGGCCGCGCCGTCGAGGTTCTTCGCCTTGGCCGCCTTCCGCAGGCTGTCGCATGAGCGGCGGAAGTCGGCGCTCTGACGCGCGTAGTCCTCAGTCTGCAGCACCTGCCAACTGGCGTCGTCGCTGGCGAGCGAGAGCTGCTGCGCTCCCTTGTCGATGAGGTCGAAGTCTTCGACGGTCAGGCCCTCCAGCACGTTCTGCGAGTGGGCGAGTTTCGCCCGCATGAAGCCGGCCACCTGATCTGGTAGCACCGCTGGATCGGCGGCTGTCAGCCGTGAGACGGCGAAGCCCGCCGCCACGACGGCGGCGGCCGCGAACCAGCGGCCGCGGCGATCAATCGCTGAACCCAAAATCCTCGTTGTATCCCTGCTGGACGACCGCATTCTCGTTCCTTTCATGGGCGAGCAGATGATCGGTGAAGGCGGCGAAGCCGCGGGCGGCCTCGTCCCACGAATCGTCGCGAAGGTCACGTGGTGGCAGCGTGGCAACCAAGGTGTCGAGTTCGGCCAGCAACCGAGGGTGCTCCGCCACCACCTCGCGGGCGGCCACCGAGAGCCGCGGCATCCTCGCGATCGATTCCTCGAGGAAGCCACCCTGTTCCTCCTGGACGAAGTGGTCGCGGAGGTGGTCGCGCAACTCCAGCAGGCGGTCGCGGACGGCCTTCGCCGATGGCGGATTCGCATCGTGCGCGGCCGCGAAGTCGGCCCGCAGGGCCAGCAGCCGGGCGTGCAGGTCGCGATGCTGGCCGAGAAGATGCCCGAGAATGACTGGATCAACGCGTCCTGACGGGAACATGGTGGCAATCTCACGGGAGACAACAGCTGCCCTGCCATCGGATTGTTAGGCTGGAGGGTGTCGAGAATCCCGCCCGCGGCGCGGGCTTCGTGATTGCCGCGAATGCGACGCTGGACACTTGCCGAGAGCCAACCCTCGCGCCGGAGCACCCCTTCCATGGCCGACGAGACCTCCACCGCCGTCGCCGCGGGCCCGCTGGCCGCGGGTCGTCTCGGCTTCCAGTCGCGGGCCGTGCTGGTGGGCACCGGTATCGACGTGGCCGCTCTCGGTTCGACCGACCGCACCGGCAACGCGCCGCTCGTCGTGGAGTTGATCGGATCCTCGCTCGGCGCCGCGATCGCCGGCCACCGGCCATCAGGCGACGGGGTGGCCGTGATCTTCCGCTACGGGGCGATCGTGTTCTTCGACGCATCGCCCGCGGCGATCAACGAATACATTCGCCAACTCACCCCGCACATCCGCCAGCCGTTCCCCTCAGCCGACCAGGAGACGGAGGTGCTCGACATCCGCATCGAGCCCACCGGCAAGGAGACGATTGAGGGCAACACGCTGGTGCTCAACGACGTCAGCCGGGAGAAGCTGCAGCTCGTGGCAGACGTGCTCGCCAAGAGCGTGTCGCTGGCGCACCACGAGCGGGCGATCGAGAGCCAGTTCGAGCGGATCGAGCCGTTCGCCACCAACCTCGACCACTGGGGCCGCGGCGGCCGCGCGGCCCGCGAACTCCTCCAGCACCTCGGCGGGGCCCTGCTCGCCGAGCATCGCGTCGTGGCCGGCGCCCGCATCGAAGACTCGCCCGAACTCCTCTGGGATCACCCCGAGCTCGAGCGGCTCTGGGCCAGGCTCCGCGACGACTTCGAGATCCGCGAGCGGTCGGCGGTGCTGCACGGCAAGCTCGGCCTGATCGCGAAGACGGCCGAGACGGCGCTCGAGCTCATGCAGAACCGCCGCGCGCTGCGGGTCGAGTGGGCGATCGTGGGGCTGATCGTGTTCGAGATCGTTCTCACACTCGTCCAGTGGTGGTTTGGGGCGGCCAGTCATTGAGCCTTTTCCGGGTCGCCTCCGAGCGCCGGGCTGGGGTATAACCGCGGCGACACCCCAGGAATCCCAGCATGCTCCGCTTCGCGTTCGTCGTTGCCCTGTTTCTGTCGCTCGCCGCCTCCGCCCGCGCCCAGAAGGTGGAGGTCGAAGAGTTCACGCTTCCCAACGGCATGCAGTTCCTGCTCGTGCCCCGCAACGACCAGCCCAACGTCGTCAGCGCCGGCTGGATCGCCCGAGTGGGCAGCGTAAACGAGCGGCCGGGGATCACCGGCATCAGCCACTTCTTCGAACACATGATGTTCAAGGGCACCGACACGATCGGCACCCGCGATCCCGGCCGCGACGAGAAGTATCGCGGCGAGCAGAAGGCGGTCCGCGACGAGATCAACCGACTCGTCTGGACGCGGCAGTACGACCGCTTCTTCAAGGGTGAGATCGACGACCCGTGGAACCCGGCCAACGACACGCAGGAGCTGCGCGTGCTCCGGGCACGGCTCGACGCGCTCATCAAGGCCCAGCAAGGCCGCGGCGAGGCAGGGCCGCAGGCCGGCACGATCGTCAAGGATGAGTTCGACCAGGTCTACACGAAGGCCGGCGGCAGCGGCATGAACGCCTTCACCACCTACGACCTCACCTGCTACTTCATCACCGTGCCGTCCAACAAGCTCGAGCTTTGGGCCTGGATGGAGAGCGACCGGCTCAGCGACAGCGTGTTTCGGGAGTTCTACTCGGAGCGCGACGTCGTCCACGAGGAGCGGCGGCTGCGAACCGACAGCACGCCCACGGGCAAGTTTGAGGAGCAGTTCGACTCGATGTTCTGGGCGTCGAGCGGCTACTCGTGGCCCGTGATCGGCTGGCCGAGCGACCTCAACAGCTACACCTTCGATCAGGCGCAGGACTACTGGAACATCTACTACCGCCCCGGCAACCTCGTCGGCATCCTCGTGGGCGACTTCGATCCCGTCCGTGCGAAGCGGCTGATCACCAACTACTTCTCGCGGCTTGAGCCGGGCAAGACTGCTCCGCCGCCGGTCGTCACGCTCGAAGTCGAGCAGCTCGCGGAGCAGCGGATGAACGCGGTGGGCGACGTCCCGCCGTCGGTCGAGGTCCGCTACCACACGGTACCCGCCGGCCACGTCGATTCCTATCCGCTCGACATGCTCGCCGAGATTCTCAACGACCGCACCGGGCGGCTCTACAAGGGGCTCGTCGAGGGGCGGGGCATCGCGGCCGGCGCCCAGGCGATGAGCGACACGCGGAAATACGCAGGGTTGTTCGCCATGTCCGCCCAGGCCCGCGGCGAAGCCACGCCCGAGCAGCTCGAGGCGGCGTGGTACGAGGAGCTCGCGAAGCTCCAGGCCGAGGACCTCCCCGAACGCGAACTCCGCAAGGTGAAGAACCGCGTGGCCGCTCAGAACTACCGGAAGCTCGAGAACAACATGTCGTTGTTCGTGCAACTCGCCTTCTCCGAGGCGGTGCTCGACTGGCGCGAGATCAACGAGGGCCCCGCGAAATACGAGGCCGTCACCGCCGCCGACATCCGCCGCGTGGCGAACAAGTATTTCAAAGACACCAACCGCAGCGTCGCGACCTACCGCCGCAAGGCGGAGTAACCCACGACCGCCGCCGGCTTCACCAGCAACCACCCCTCACGGACCATCCATGATCATTCGCCTATCCGTAGCCGTCGCCCTGCTCGTCGCCACCCTCGCGTTGGCGCCGGCCACCGCGGCCCCATCGGCCACACAGCCCACGGCCACATCCTCTGCGAGGCCGGCGCTCCCGAAGCGTCCGGAGGAAATCACCTTCGAGCCGCTCGCCTTCGAGCCGCCCGATGCGAAGACCTTCCGCCGCACACTGCCAGACGGCACCATCGCCTACCTGGCGCCGTCGCACGAACTTCCGCTGGTCACGGTGTCGGTCACGTTCCGCGGCGGCTCGTCGCTCGATCCGGCCGACGTCCCGGGCCTCGCCTCGATGACCGCGCGGATGATCCGAGAGGGAGGCACGGCGAAGCAGAAACCCAGCGAGTTCGACGAGGCTCTGGATTTTCTCGCCACCGAGGTAGGTGTCTCGGCCAACGAAACCTTCACCGTGGCCACGATGAACTGCCTGAAGAGCAACCTCGACGAGAGCCTCGCCCTGTTCGTGGAGATGCTACGGACGCCGGGCTTCGATGAGGACCGTCTGGCCACGGGCAAGGCCCGCGTCCTCGAGGGTCTCAAGCAGCGAAACGACGATGCCGCGTCGATCATCGGCCGCGAGTGGAAGCGGCTGATCTACGGCCCCGAGCATTTCGAGGGGGCCGAGCCAACGGCGACCACCGTTGCCGCCATCGACCGCGGCCGACTCGCCGCGATGCACAAGCGGATCATCCACCCGGGCAACGCGATCGTGGCGGTGTCGGGCGACTTCGAGGAGCCGGAGATGCTCGCCAAGCTCTCGAAGGCCTTCAGCGGCTGGGAGCGGGGCGAACTGGCCCCGCCGCCCACACCGCCGACGGCGAAGCTCGCTCCCGGCCTCTACCACGTGCCCAAGGACATCCCGCAGGGCAAGGTGCTGATCGGCTCCCGGGGCATCACCCGCGACGATCCCGACGCGATTCCGCTGGTGCTACTCAACGAGATCCTCGGCGCAGGCGGATTCACCAGCCGCCTGATGCAGAAGGTGCGGAGCAATGAGGGGCTCGCCTACTCGGTCCGCTCGATGCTGCAGCCCAAGGTCGATTATCCCGGCGACTTCAAGGCCGGCTTCGAGAGCAAGAATGCCACGGTGGCCCTGGCCACGAAGATCGTGCTCGACGAGATCAAGGGCGTCCGCGACGAACTCGTTACCGAAGACGAACTCGACACCGCCAAGAAGAGCGTGATCGAGACCTTCCCGCGGCAGTTTGAGAGCAAGCCGCAGATGCTCCGCGTGTTCGTCAACGACGAGTGGACGAAGCGGCCGGCCGACTACTGGAAGACTTTTCGGCAGAAGGTGGCTGCCGTGACCCGCGAGGATCTCCAGCGGGTGGCGAAGAAGCACCTCGATCCCGCGACCATGGCGATCCTCGTGGTCGGCGACTGGGACGAGATCGCGAAGGGCGATCTCCAGGGCCGGGCGACGATGAAGGAGTTTTTCGGCGGCGAGGTGAAGCACCTGCCGCTGCGGGATCCGCTCACGCTCGAACCACTCCCCGACGAGAAGGCCGCGAAGTGATTCTCTCTCGCACCGCGATCGTGCTCGTTCTCGCCGCGGCCCTCCACGCCGGCGGCGTGTTCGCAGCACCACCAACGATCGTCACGGCGCCTCCGGGCAGCGGTCCAGTGGCTCAGGCGCACACCCGCACCTGGCGGCACAACCGCAAGACGGTCCGGATGACCCGCCGCACGCCCGACGTGATGCGGGAAGACGCCGCGCGGATCAAGCGTGGCGACCTCTTCAGCACGTGGTCGAACGCGGCCGCGAACTGAGTGGAGCAGGAGACGCTCTCCTGGCCGCTGCCCCCATCGCTTACGCGATTGGGCTTTCTGAAGGAATAAACTCAGAGCCGCCCCGATGGATAGGCACAGGTTGAAAACCTGTGCTACTGGGGAGAGCCCGGCGCCCACGCGACATTTGGACGCATGGACCGTTCAATGTGTCCAGGAGGCTTCTCGATGCCACACCTTGCCATCATCCTCGCCATCGCGGCCCTCCTCGTGCCAGCCGTCCACGCCGCCGAGCCCGTCGGCGGCCGCTGGTCGCTTGAGCCCGGGCACGAAAAACCCCGGTATCTCTTCCGCGACGGCGATGGCTCGTCCGACCTCTTCTCCTACCACCAGAGCGACTCGAATAAGGACGGCACCGACGAGGTCCGGCTCCGCCACGAGCCGGAGTTCCTCGTGATCGAGAGCCAGGGCTGGCCCAACCATCCCACAGCCACGTTCCCCAACAGCGGCAACCCCAACACGATCAGCGTGCAGGAGTTCACGTTCCGGCTGCCGCTTGAGCCCCGAAAGGCTGCTGAGATCACGCGGCTGCCGATGGGTCCGATCGGCGTGGCGCTCAACGGCGTCGTGTTCTTCAACCCGTTCGAGCAGGGCGGAATGAACGCGGTCGAGGGCTACTCGGAGGTCTGGCTCGACAGCTGCTGCGGCCATCCACAGCAGACGGGCGTCTACCACTACCACAAGTATCCGACCTGCGTGAAAAGCCCGTTCCCCGACGATGGCACCCGGCATTCGCCCGTGATCGGCTTCGCCTTCGACGGCTTCCCGATTCACGGCCCCTATGAGTCTGACGGCGTGATGGCGAAGGACCTCGAGGGCGATCGCGCGCTCGATGTCTGCAACGGCCACGAGGATGCCGAGCGGGGCTACCACTACCACGTCACGCCGGGGCGGTTTCCGTATGTGATCGGCGGCTACCGTGGCGTGCCCGAACCGTCCAACAACCGCGGGCTCCGCCGGATGGGCACAGGCGCGATCGAAGACAACGCCGAGGGGGAGAGCCGCATGGAGGCTGTGATCGCAGAGGTGCGGCCGGGCACGCTGCCCCGAGGCGGTCGCCGCGACGTGACGCTCGTGCTCGATCCGACAGCTGCGAGCCGCGGCCCGATCCCGGACGGAAAGCCGTCATGGGTGCAGTTCGGCCCCTACGAGGCGGTGGCGATCGCCCGCGAAGGGAATACGATCACGGCCACGCTCGAGGTGCCCGCCGACGCCTCGCTCGGCATGCTGCTCGACTGCCACCTCGAGTTTGAGGCGGGCCATCGCATGCGGGCGGTGAAGCGGAACGACGTCCTGAGGATCGTGGAATGAACCGTCTTGCATCCGATGTCCTTGCACCCGTTGTCGCGACCGTCCTCCTGACAATGTCCGCCGCGTCGGCCACCGACTGGCCGCGGTTCCGCGGGCCGGGCGGACTCGGCATCGGCGAGTCGGCAGTGCCGCTCGAATGGAGCGACGAAAAAAACCTCCTCTGGAAGACGCCGCTGCCAGGACCAGGTTCGTCGAGCCCGGTGATCCACGGCGACGATGTCTTCGTAACCTGCTACTCGGGCTACGGCGTGCCGGGCGATCGGGGCGGCGAGCCGGCGAAGCTTGTTCGGCACCTGCTCTGCATCGACCGCCTGACGGGAGCAGAGAAATGGCGGCGTGACGTGGCCGGCGACCTGCCGGAAGACGCCTACGAGGGCTTCCTCACCGAGCACGGCTACGCCAGCAGCACGCCCGTCGTGGATGCCGACGCGGTCTACGCCTTCTTCGGCAAGAGCGGCGTGATCGCCTTCGACCGCGCCGGCAAGGAACTCTGGCGGGTCGGCGTGGGCAAGGAGTCGAGCAATCGCCGCTGGGGCTCGGCGGCGAGCCTGATCCGCCACGGCGACCTCGTGATCGTCAATGCCGCTGAGGAGAGCCAGTCGATCCGCGGGCTCGACCGCCGCACCGGCCGCGAAGTCTGGAAGGCCGATGCGGCGTCGCTCGAGCTCGCCTACGGCACGCCCTCAATCGTGCGACTCGCCGACGGCCGCGAGGAACTCGTCGTCGCCGTGCCCTCGGAGGTCTGGGGCCTCGATCCGGCGACGGGCAAGATCCGCTGGTACGCCAGCCACTCCCTCACCGGCAACATCTCGCCGAGCGTGGTCGTAGATGGCGACGCGGTCTACGTGTTCGGCGGGTTCCGCTCGGCCGGGTCGTTCGCCGTGCGGGCGGGTGGCACTGGCGACGTGACAAAGTCGCACATGCTCTGGACGAGCAAGGCGAGTTCCTACGTGGCCACGCCGCTCCTCCATGACGGGCATCTCTACTGGATCGACGACCGCGGCCAAGCGTTCTGCTCGAACGCCGCGACGGGCGAGCAGGTCTACCGCAGTCGCGTCGCCGAGATCACCGGCGGCGGCCGGCCGGTCTATGCGTCGCCGGTGCTGTCCGATGGCCGGCTGATCGTGGCCACTCGCTGGGGCGGCGCGCTGGTCCTGCCTGCCAAAACCGACTACCGCGTGCTGGCCTGCAACCGGTTCGCCAGCGACGAGAGCGACTTCAGCGGCACGCCCGCGATCGCCGACGGCAGGCTCTATCTCCGGTCGGGCCAGTTTCTCTACTGCGTGGGTGAGTCTCGGCCGTAACCTTTTTTCCTCCCCACCGTTGAAGCATGCGGCAAGGCACGTAGTCCCGCAAGGAATCAGGATTACCTCCCTGGGAGTTCACCGATGAGAACCTTATTCGCACTCGGCATCGTGGTCGTCAGCGCGATCTGCGGCCAGTTCGTCACCGCCCAACCGCCGGAACGCCGCGACGGTCCGCCGCCGGAACGCCGCGATGGCCTGCGCGACGCGCTCGACACCAATGGCGACCACGAACTCGACGCCGACGAGATCAAGAACGCCGCGACCAACCTCGCCAAGGCCGATCGCAACGGCGATGGGAAGATCGACCACGAGGAGTTTCGCCTGCCGCTGCCGCCCATTCCGCGCGGCGAGGGAGGCTTCCGCGGCCCGCCGCCGCCCCGGGAGAGCGGCTCCGAAAGCAGGCCGGTGCGTGAAGGCGCGGCCCGCGGAGAAGGCGGGCCACGTCCTGAGGGCGGCCCGAGCCCCGAGCGGTTCGTCGAGCGGGCGATGACCTTCGACGCCGATGGCGACGGCAAGCTCGACCGCACCGAGGTGGAAAAGTTTGCCGGCGAAATGATGCAGCGGCTTCGTGGCGGCATGGCCGAGCGTGGCACTGGTCCTGCAGGCGACCGCGGCGGGTTTCGACCTGGCGACGGCCCGCCTCGTCGTCCCGAAGGTGGCGGCGACGGCGGGCGGCCGGAGCGTCCACGTCGTCCCGAGTAAGGGAGGGTATGCTCGGCGGGGCATGAACCACCCCGCCGAACTGCTGCCCGCTCGTCCTGCCGAAGCCCACGCGCTTGCCGTCGCCCGCACGCTGCCGGGGGAGCGGATCGTCTGCACCACGGCGGGCCGCGGTCAGGCGGCGCACTCGCTCGCCGTCGAGCGACCCGGCGCGAGGGTGGTCGCGTGTTTCCACGATCTCCATCCATGCACGGCGGCGCAGGCGTCGTGGGTGCCGACGCCGCCGAATCTTGCCGCCGAGTGCGTCGCCGACATGCCGGCCGGGCCCTACGACCTCGCCGTCGTGCCGCTGGCGAAGGACGGCGAGGCCGAGTTCTCCCGCGACGTGCTTCAGGCCGCTCTCCAAAACCTCGTGATCGGGGGCCACCTCGTCGCGGCCATCGACAACCCCCGCGACAAGTGGCTCCGCGAGCAGCTCTCCGAGACCGGCGAGACGGTTCGCGTGCGGCCGGCAGAAGGGGCTGACCGCAAGGCGAAGTCGGGCACGATCGCCTACGTGGTTGAGAAGACGCGAGAGCTTTCCAAGGTTCGTGACTTCAGCTGCGAGGTGGTGTTTCGCGACCGCGATCGACTGCTCACGGCCTTCACGCGACCCGGCGTATTCGCCCACCGGCGGATCGATCCGGGCGCCCGCCACCTGCTCGGCGCCGTCGATGTCGCACCGGAGTCCCGGGTGCTCGACATCGGCTGTGGGTCGGGCTGCGTGGCCCTTGGAATCGCGGCCCGCGACGAGAGCGTCCATGTGCACGCCCTCGACTCGTCGGCCCGGGCGGTCGATTGCACACTCCGGGGCGTGGCAGCCAACGGCCTGATGAACGTCACGGTTGCACTTGAGGCGGAGGGCCGCGTGCCCGAGCCCGGCTCGTGGGACCTGGCCCTGGCAAACCCGCCCTACTACTCCGACTTCCGGCTTGCGGAACTGTTCGTCGAAGCGGCCCGGCTGGCGCTCGCGCCGGGAGCCACGCTGCTGGTGGTCACGAAGCAGCCGATCTGGTATCTCGAGCACCTGCCGCGGATGTGGTCGAACGTCGCCCGCGAGGAGGTGAAGGGCTACCACCTCATCGAGGCCGTACGGCCCTAGCCCGCTGCGCCGCCGCCGCAGGAAGCCCAATCGCGTGAGCGATGGGGGCCGTGTTCGGGAGCGCATCGCGAGGCGAAGGGCGATCGTACCGCTCACGCGGTTACGCTTCCTGATGCTGAAGCAGCCTGTGCAGAATCTCTTCACCGCAGGTTAAAAACCTGCGGCTACATTCCCTGACCCCTCGTAGCACAGGTTTTCAACCTGTGCCGCCTACTGGTTGACGTGGACCACGGTCGCGGGCGGAAAGCCGTTGAAGTGCGTGCTGCTCGCGGCCGAATAGGCGCCAATGTTCTCGCTGTAGAGATACTCGCCGATTTCGAGATCGGGCAGCTGCTCCGACAGGCTGATCGTGTCGAGGGCGTCGCACGTCGGCCCAAACACGGCGCAGACCTGCGGCGCGCCCCGCTTGAAGCTCTTCAGGTGGTAGGTGCAGTGGTCGAAGATCACGCCCGAGTAGGTGTGATACACGCCGTCGTCCACGTAGTAGCCGAGCTTGTCGTTGCGAAACGCCTTCCCGATGATCTTGCTCACGGCCGTGCCCGCCGACGCCACCAAAAACCGCCCTGGCTCCGCGAGGATCTCGATCTCCTTGGGAAACAGCCGGTCAAGCTCGTGGTTGATCGTCTTGGCGAGGGCGGAGAACTTCGGCACCGTGGCGTCGTAGGCCGCAGGAAAGCCGCCGCCGATATCGAGGAGCTTGAGGTTGAAGCCCCGCGACTTCGCCTCGGCAAAGATGTTGGCGCAGAGGTGGATCGCCTGGATGTAGTTCTGCGGATTGGTGCACTGGCTGCCAACGTGGAACGAGAGCCCTTCGACGACGAGGTCATGGTCGTGGGCATACTTGATCAGGTCCACCGCCTCACCGGGCAGCGCGCCAAACTTGCTGGAAAGCTCCACCATCGATCCGGTGTTGGGCACGCGGAGCCGCAGCGCGAGGCCCGCATGCGGAGCGTGCTTGGCGATCTTCTTGACCTCCTCGTGGTTGTCGTAGGTCACCAGCGGCTTGTAGCGATCGAGTTCCTCGAGCGTCTCAACCGGCTTGATCGGGTTGGCGTAGATGATCTTGTCCCAGATGAAGTCCTGACGCTGCTTCGCCGGGAGCTTGGCGATGTACTGGTAGACCGTGCGAAACTCCTGAATGCTCGCCACGTCGAAGCTGCCACCGAGTTCGTAGAAGGTCTTCACGATCGCCGGGTCGCTGTTGACCTTCACCGCGTAGTAGATCTGCACGCGGGGAAAGTGCTTGCGAAAGAGCGCGTAGTTCTTCCGCAGTTCGGCGTGGTCGACGACGAACAGGGGACTGCCGTGCTTCTTGACGAGTTCGAGGAGAGACTTCTGGTTCACGCGAGGTGCCTACCTTCTGGAAATGGCTGGGCCGAAACCGCCGGCCGATTCACTGATACGCAGTGCCGCCGGAAAAGTTCGCCGGACGGCGCGGCAGTATATCGAGTGGCGGTGCTCTCGTGGCTGCGGCGGGATGCCGGTGCGGACGAGGATCGCAGCGCAGCCGTTCAGGCGGCCTTGCGGGGCGGCACACGCCGTCGTAGGGTGACGTTATGAAGCCGAGAACACGGATTTCCGGTGCGGGGATCGGGGCGCTGCTCGCCGCAGCGATTTGCGGCGTGCCGGCGGTGGCCCAGGTGCCGGCTGTCATGTACCACGCCCACGCCAACCTGGGCTACGTGCGCGAGAACTTCACGGCTCACCTCGACTATCTGGCTGCCAACTCATTCTCGACGATCACGCTCGACCAGTTTTACGAGTGGCGGGTCAACGACGGGATTCTGCCCTATCGGCCGATCATGCTCACGGTGGACGACAACTACATCCTCGGCTACACCGAGATGTATCCGCTGCTCGCCGCCCGCGGCATGGTCGCCACGAACTACACCCACACCCGGGGCATCGGCATCGGGTCGCCAAAGGCGTCGTGGCAGCAGGTGACGGAAATGGACACGGCGGGCGTGTTTCTCGTCGAAGCGCATACGCAGACCCACCCTCGGCTCACCACCATCACGACCACCCAGGTACGGCAGGAGGTGGTCGGGGCGCGGCAGGACATCGCGGCCAATGCGGGCGGCAAGGTGAGCAACCACTTCGCGTATCCGTACGGGAGCTACAACGCCACGGTGATCGCGGAACTTCAGGCGGCTGGTTTCAAGACGGGAATGACGACGAAGACGGGGCTGAACACAAGAACCACCCCGCTCTTCGAACTTCAACGGTGGGGCGGTGATGGCAAGAATCTGACGACGTTTCTGGCGGACTCGGGCCTGGGCACGCTCCCTCCGTCGCCCCCTGGGCCGGGTTGGATTCTCGACGACGCCGATCCAGCCGCTCTTCCGCGTGGGGCGGGTTGGACGGCGCTGAGCAACTCCTCCTCCTATCAGGGGCGAAGTCTCGTCGGCACGGGTGGATCGGCCTCCAGCGTCCGTTGGGCGGCCCACCTTCCTGAAGCCGGGACGATGAACGTTCAGGCCCGCTGGTCGGCGTCGAGCGATCGTGCCGCCAGCGCCACCTACACCATTCAGGCCGCCGACGGTCCACATGTGGTCACGGTCGATCAGCGTTCTCGCGGTGGCGAGTGGGTGTCCCTGGGCAGTTACTCATTCGCCTCCGGCCAAGCGGCGATTGTCACCCTCAGCGGACTGGCAGGGACACTCTCCGCCGACGCCGTTTGGTTCGAACCAATTGCGACACCGGCAGCCCCGCTCGACCTCGTCATCGACGTCGCCTCTGGGGTCAAAACGCAGGCTCAGGCGGGCCGCGGTTGGATGGGGCCGGAATGGTCCTCGCTGACGAAGTCTGGAACCGGCTTGCTCGTCCTCGATCGCACCAACAGCGCGGCCGGACCGCTCGCAATCGCCGCCGGTGGCCTGCAGGTCACCACCGCGGACTCCGTGGCGGCGATGTCGGGCATCGCGGTCGCGGCCGGAGCCACGTTTGACGTCACTACGATTGCCGGCGGCTATCACGTGCCAGCCGGCCAGGTCATCGCCGGCAATGGTGTGATCGCCGGATCAGTCGTCTTTGGCCGTGGCTCGACGCTTTCGCCAGGCCTGGCGGCGGTGGTTCCGGTGGCCGCTGGCGTGGCGCCTGTGGCGGTGCCGGAACCCTCCGGCGTCATGGTCGTGGCGTTGGCGATCGCAGCCGCCATCACGGCCACGCTCAATCCGCTTCGTGCCGGTTTGCGGGGCGACAGGTGAGATACATGCCGAGCGCCATCAGCATGCCGGTGAGCGCGTACGACATCACGTACTTCATGCCGCCGAACCCAACCGACGGCGCCGCCGGCCGCGGTGCTGCCGCCGGTTGCGGGGCGGCTCCCGCAGCAGCCGAGCCAGCCGCGTTGGCCCCGTTCGCCATCATCTGATTCCGGGCAGCGTTCGCCGCCCCAAGCTCCGTGATCGACACCTGGCCCAGCGCCATCGTGGGCCACGCGGCAAGGGCCACCAACACCACACCGCTGTTACGGAGTCGTCGAATCATCGCTGGATACTCGCGAGGAGATGGGCGGCCACGGCACAAACCCTTGTGGTGGCCCGAGGTCGAGTCGGAGCGGAGAGATTCGAACTCTCGACCTCTTGGTCCCAAACCAAGCGCGCTACCAACTGCGCTACGCTCCGTTGCCCCGGGAGTGTAGCACGTCGCCGCCACCGCTGCTCGGCAGCCCCACGGTCACTCTGTGATGTGGTCGAGGAGCCGCTGAAACTCGTCGAGGTCGGTGAACGGGATCACAATCCGGCCCGCCCCCTTGCCGTTGGCGTGCACCACCACCTTCACCCCGAGCGCCTGCCGCAGCTGGCTCTCGACGGCCGCCACCTGGCTCGACCGCCGCGTGGCCGGCCGGCCCGGCTTCCGCTTCGGGGCCGACGGCACGCCGGCAGTTCCCGGCTCCATGATCGGCGTCGCGTCGTCGGCATCATCGTCTGCCGACTCCTCCCGCCGGATGATCTCCTGGATCTCGGATTCGACCGCCCGCACCGAGAGCCCCTCGGCGGCCACGCGATCGGCCAGCCGCACCTGTTCGTCCTCGTCGCCGAGCGGCAACAGCGCCCGGGCGTGGCCCATCGAGATCGCACCCGAGCGGAGCTTCTGCTGCACGCTCGCGGGAAGGTCGAGGAGCCGGATCAGGTTGGCCACCGTGGAACGATCCACCGACAGCCGCTTCGCCAGTTCGTCCTGCGTGCAGCTCCAGGTGGCGAGATACTGCTTGAAACTCGCCGCCTTCTCCAGCGCGTCGAGATCACGACGCTGGAGGTTCTCGACGATCGCGATCTCCGACATCTGCCGGTCGTCCACGTCGAGCACCCGAACGGGCACCTTCTCCCAACCGAGCCGCCGCGCGGCTGCGAGCCGACGCTGACCGGCGATCAGCTGGTAGCGGTCGCCCTTCGCCCGCACCACGATCGGCTGCACGAGCCCGTGCTCGCGGAGGCTGTTGGCGAGTTCGGCCAGGTCGGCGTCGTTAACCACCGTCCGCGGCTGCCACGGATTCGGATCGATGACCGCAGCTGCGACGTCGCTGCTGGGCAGCTTCGCGGCTGCCTGCTCGACCTCTTCGGGGGCATGGAGGATGAGCCGAGCTGCGCCTGAGCCGAGGCCGGCCGGCGGGGTGGGGCGGGCCGGCTGAGCGGCGAGTGCTGAGGTGCCCTGCGTGGTGGGAGCGGGGTCGAGCCCCGCCCGACCCAGGAGTGCTTCGAGCCCACGGCCCAGGCGGCGTTCTCTACTCACAGTCGCGTACCTCCATGCAGAGTTCGGTATAAGCCCGCGCTCCCGACGAGCGCGGTGCGTAGTCGAGCACGCTCATCGCGTGGCTCGGGGCCTCGGAGACGGCGACGTCTCTGGGGATCACCGTCTCGAAGACGATCTCCCCGAAGAAGTCGCGGACCTCCGCTTCCACCTCGGCCGTGAGTTCCAGCGACGCGTCGTGCATGGTGAGCACGATGCCACTGAAGGAGAGCCGGCCAGGCTTCTCCTGCATCACGTCGCGGATCACCTCGATCATCTGGGTGAGTCCTTCGAGCGCGAAGTATTCGCATTGGATCGGCATCAGCACCTCGGTGCTGCCGGCGAGCGCGGTCCG
>Ga0315903_10006162_pt1 | contig 15397 bp, 16 predicted proteins | sample LakEriMetagenome_7_FD_203524 | JGI IMG/M metagenome (GOLD analysis project Ga0315903, IMG submission 203524) | Freshwater fungal communities from buoy surface, Lake Erie, Ohio, United States - Buoy 2 MA119 | ecosystem: Environmental > Aquatic > Freshwater > Lake | place: USA: Lake Erie, Ohio...
AGAAATGTAAGGATAGTGGGCGGACTAAGTAGCTCCGTTGATTCTTTACATACTTACAATGGTCAAATAACAATCGATATGGATTATACTGAATTTAATTTTGGTGCAATATCAAATTCAGCAACCGATACGACATCGACTAGTTTAATAAATTTTGTAGGATGTTCTTTTTGGGGTGGTAGTGCAAGAAATCTCATAACTGATAGTTCAATTCCGTCTGGGATGACTGTAAGTTTTGATGATTGTGTATTTCATAATTTAAATGGTATATTTGGAGCTGGTAATTTGTTCTCAACAACACAATCAACAGTTAAATTTACCAACTCTTGGGGTATAAGAGCTGCTAGTAACTGGTCTTTTCCAAGTGGTGGAAATAGCTTCACAATTGACAATTGTAGATTTATCGCTTCCGCCGCATCGGGTATTGTATTCGGAAATAACAATTCTTATGATACTGGTCCTATAATAATTAGAAATTCCGTATTCAAATGTAATACTAGTGCTGGAATCAGTTTTGCATCGGGTGCTGGTGCTTATACTCTTATCGGAGAACAACATGACATATCTAATAATCGAATGTATTTAAACGCCCAGTTTGGATTTGCATCGCAAGGAGGTGTTGGGTATTCTTGGGGTTGGATAATTGGACAATTTGAGGCATTTTCAAATGCGACCGCTAATGTTAATTTGGACCGAGCTGGGGAATTTAGGTTTCTTGGGGCAACCCTCTACGGTGGACCAACACAGTCTTCTGCTATTGGGGTTAGATCTCTTAATCCACAGGTACCAATTACTCTTGAAAACTTCATCATGAGCACACACTCTACGGCTGATGTGTCAACTGTCAATACTTCACAGATATCTCAACTAATATTCAAAAATAGTTCATTTCTATCCACGACAAAAGTTCAGTCACCCACTACACTAATTTCGAAACCAAGTTATGTTTACTCTGCGAGGGATGGTCAAATTGACGGAACCCACATCATTTATAGATTTAATGGTACCATAAGGAGTGATTTGACGATATTTAGGACTTTTCCAAGTTCACTTAGATTGTCCCCATTGAGTTCAGTTTATAAAATTGAAACAACACCAGTATACGTACCAGTTGAAGATGGAAAAACTATAACGGTTGGCGTTTGGGTAAGAAGATCCGTTGCTGGTGATGGAGCGGATTATAATGGAAACTTACCACGACTTATATGTAAAGTCAATTCAGCAACTTGGACAGGAATAACTGATGTTATATTAGCGACTGCGAGTGATGCATCCAGTGGTGCTTTTGAATATATTAGTGGAACAACACCAGTCGCAATAGATAATTCAGCTTTTGAGATAGTTGTTGATTGTGATGGCACTGCTGGTTGGGTAAATATAGATGATATGTATATTTCCAAACAAAATGCTACTAAAGGCTTTAAATATTGGGTTAATGCTTCCCCTGTTCCGACATCCATGAGTAATAATGGTTCATCCGTGATATTTTTATGAAGATAAAATAGATCTAATTTTATCATCCCTCTTTTGGTCTTTGAAAAGGGTATTATAATCAGTCAATGGTAATAATTCATCGACACAGAAGATTCCTTGATTGAATGACTCTGTAATCCATGCACACTCTGCTTTGTTATCCTCAATAGAGACAACTTTCATTTTATTACCACCTGTGTTCTTAATTACCAGATCCCCTACTTTAATCATCGTTCAAAATATCATTTATTAATTCATCTCGAAGTCGATCGATTGGTACAAAATAATTCCTGTTGACTTTTTTGATTCTAACGTCACCCAAGTGTAAATCTTGTAAATTAATATCTTGAACAAATAAATCATCATTTTCAACTTTGACAACTCTATAATTTTGCCCGATTATCAGATTTCTTGGATGACCATTTTTCTTTTTTCTTACTAGCTTGACGATATCTGATGGCTTGTATTCGAAGTATTTATCTTTAACCCAAGTTTTGGATTTGATCATTTGTACTGCAACTTCTTTTTTTCTAAAATATCCTTGTGATAATTATAAGACATCGTAAGTTTATTGATTTCCGAATTACACATATCAAACCACTCCTGTTTTTCGATTTTTCTATATGATAAATGGTATTCCTTCATATAATAGAACTTATCCCACCTGTTAATAGTATTTAAACCTTTGGACTTTTCAAATCGACTTATTAACCTTTTACAGGATACTTCTTGTTTATACATAACGGATTCTTGCATAAGGGGTGTCGATGCATATTTACCATATGTACTTTTTTTCAAAAAGAATTCTTGTGTATCTTCTTTTTCGACATCCAAAATCTCTGATATCAAATCGTCTCGATGTTTGTCGAGACCTTTCTTTGCTATTATAACCCACATAGTCAATAATTCATTATTAGAAGTTCAGTAGCTTTTGTTTGTTGTTTCCCTGACTTTGCCATCGCAGCTTTGGAGAATTGTCTATTTGCCCATGCATAACTCTGTGAAGGGAACCACTCTGTCAATTTATCGAAATAATAGTAACTCAAAGAGAATTTACCTTTGATTGATTTTAGACAATCGGCTAATCTCTGGTGGGAATGCAATCCGAATTCATGATTTGCATAATAGGTTTCAGTTTTAAAATATGGTGGGTCGCAATAAAAATAAGTATTTGGACTATCATATTTTACAATCAAATCTTCAAAATCCAAATTTTCCGTGACATTTATTTTATCAAAGAATTTCTGCCATTTTGGACTCTGTAATTTCTTTTTGAAAGAATCAAATTTTGAATTGTATTTACCTTTTAAATCAATAAATTTCCCCTTCTCTGGGTTTGTTCCGGACCAAACTTGAGTAAGTAGATAAAGATATTTACAAGCTGTGTGGTAATCAGGTTTTGTTAGATCTACTACAAAATCTCCACCGAATAGTTCTTTCTGATATTGATTGAATTTATCCTTATCCTGCGATTCATAATTTCTGATAACATTATAGAATTCTTTATAATTCTTGAGACAGTTGAATACATTCACATTTAATGGATTGAAGTCATTATAAACTACTGTTTTGAGGTTTCTATACTTATCAATGTCTAAACAAAAGAAAGTCCAATACATACCACCGAAACATTCCACATAGATCTCTATGTCGTATGGTATGTAGTTTTTTATCCATTTACCGATTCTTGATTTTCCTCCTATGTAACTTACTGGCATTACTTTGTTTTTTCTTTTAATTCTGTAATTCTGTCTCTGATTTGGGAAGCAACTTCATATTCTTCGTTTTCTATTGCTTTGTCCAATAATTTTTCAAGATCATCAACGGTCAATACTGATTTATAATCTCGTTTTTTATTCAAATTCCTTTGATGTTGTGACTCATCGATGTTTCCTTCATCATCCATAAGGATACCAGATAGTTTTAATACATCAGAACTAGCGTAAATCGGACAACCATACTCTAATGATAGACATATACAATCACCAACAGAACAACTTATTTCAAATTCATCTATCATGTTGGACATCTGTAGTTTCGAATAAAATATTCCCTCTAAAATATGAGTAATAGAAGCTTGGAACACATCAGCACCTAAACTATCAGTCATATTTTTCACCACTTGGTAAATTACAGGTTTTTGTGTTTTAATTCCTTCGAGTTTGAGGGCAATATATTGTGCTTCTTGTTCTTTGATGATTATTGGAATTTTCAAATTCCCTTTTTTCTCACCTAGTACTAAAATGTATTGTCCCAATTGAGATTTACTATAAGACAATCCGACTATTTTTAGTTCTTTAAATTTCATATAATTCTATTTTTATTAGAGTTCAAAGTTTCATTATTGTAAAAGTAAATCCGCAGCGCTTGTACTAGCGTGAGCAAGAGGTTTGACCCAAACTCTGTAACCAATACTCCGTAACCAAGGTACGAAAGATTTATAAGTAATGTTCGATTTATTTTGTGAATAACCTCGACCATCAGTTTTTCCTTCATTAGGATTGAAGTCTAAATGTAAGTCAATCAAATTGAAATTAATTTGTTTTTCACTGTCAGTTAATTGTATGTTTTTAATGACATTATCCTCATCAATCATACTAACATAATCGAATTTACCAAGACATCTTTCAAGATGATATTTATATTTTTTTCTCGATATATCTGTCAGATCCTTACGGGTGTAGAAAGATGATAATTCTTGATTCAAGAATTCGGCAATTTCATGAATTATCAATGCTTCTTTTTGCAGCCTTTCTTGATTATCTCTGATCCTAACTTGATTGTCTCTGAAAAACACCACATGAGCTCCATTTTTTATATCTGTGTTATAAATCATTATAGTCACCGCGTACAATGTTTTTCTGTGCCTTTGAACCGAATCACATCCTAAACTTATCGTGATGTTGGGATCTCGATTAATTTGATCCTTTAGATATTCAATAATGTCGGGTATAAATTCCCCACCGAATTTCTTGAATCTTGATTTCAAGGGTATTTTACTGTTGAGCATTTTATTATAAATTTAAAAACAAGGTCCACTTGGGACCTTGTTGGTTATATTATGACTTTGAAGGTTTGTTAATTCGTTTGATGTTGATTAACACTTCACGGAAACTTTGCATAAATTTCTTAACTTTTGCGTCAGATACATCTGGTACATTATCAAGGACGTGTAGAAGGTAAGCAGTTAATTCATCCTCACCAACACGTTTTAAGAACTTCGTGACATTCTCAAGTTGTTTATCGGAAAACTTCTTGATTTCATACTCTTTTAGAGAGTTAATAAGTTCAGAGTTCTTATCACGATTATACTTATCGAGTTCTTTTTCGATCTTGTCGTAACGGTCAATCACATCTTGGATTGTGATGTTAATCATTTCTTGACAATATTGAAGGAACCTTTGTGCTCCATTACCAATGTAACCGTGAGCCACTTCCATAAGATCTGTGATGAACTCACGTGGTGTCGAGTCTTTACCAAAGTTCTGTACGATAAAATCACTCAAAAAGGTCCAAGAACGAGGTGTTGCATATGCTTTAGTGTTCTCCGTTGGGTTCTGATACAGTTTCTCTGGATAGGCTTTGATGTATGATAGAATCACATTATGTATGTTATCTTTAGCGTATCCATCAATCCATTCAGTGGTGCTCAAAGTATGACTATAGTGAATTAGTCGGTTATTGAGAGCGTTGTCGAATTCTTCTACATCTGTACCATCTTCATCACCTAGGTTACCAGACGCCATCATAAGTACACCATCGTTGAACTTAAATTCACCAATCTGACGCTCAAGGAGAATCTGAAGTGCTGCGTTACGAACAAACTGTGGTGCCCGATTCAATTCTTCGAAGTGAATAATTGTCGGTTGTTGGTTAGCCTCGTAAGCCCACTCTGGTACTGCGGTTCCACTAACTTTGATGTCTTTTCCACCATAGTTCTCTTCACGAAGATAAGGGAATTTAAAGTCACTCTCGTCGTTCATTGAAAGACGCATATCCATGTAACGGAATCCCATCTTGTCAGCGATACTTCGAGCGATTGCTGACTTAGCAATACCTGGTTTAGATGTGATGTAAAGTACACCAGACTTTGGCCACATTGTACGGAAGTATTTCCGTTCACGTGGAGACAAAGTTTGAACACGGTCACGCAGTTCTTGTGACATTGAAGAAGAATCGGTCAGAGAGGAAGAATTTATAAAGTTTGTCATATTTCTTATTTGATTTTGTTTTACAAAGGTAATACTTTTTATAAGGTTTGTCAAGGATTTTTTGAATATTTTTTCGAGGTCAATTACCCCCCACAAACATTACACAAATATAGGATATAAAAAATAAAAAACAAAATATAATGAAAAAAAATCTTTTATTTTTACTTTCATTTCTGATTGTTTCAATTGGGTCTTGTCAAATTCCATTTGTCACAATTCAAGAAATACAAGGATGGTCTGGTCAATTCTCACCGGACTCATGTAATGACGGACCTAATCCTTTATATCTGGGCACTTCGGTCAAAGTTAGAGGAGTTGTGATCAATAACGGTGGTCTAAATGAAACTGCTGGTCAAACAAGATGGATATGGATACGTGATGTCACAGCAAATCCATCTACCCCTTTTGCAAATATCTCTGTGAGAAACTCCGCCGCGACTACCCCAACTGATATCAACACACTGGTTTCTGGAGACACCATCGAAGTAATTGGGATTGTAACAGAATTTAATCCCACAATTAATGGTGAAACACAACTAACACCTGTTGATGGTGGGGTGACGTTGGTTAGTTTTTCACCAGGTCTTGCACCCGAATCACATCCAGTACAAGTAGGTTGGTTGAATGGGGGATTAAACAGTAATGGACAACCAACAAATCATCTAACCACAGGAGAACAATATGAAGGTAATTTTGTTCAAATAAATAATGTGACAGTTGTTCAAGTTGTTCCATCTGGTGACAGAGTTAGAATTCTAGTCAAAGATAGCGCCGATAATCACATATGGATTTATGACAGATTTCGTACTCAAAGGTTATCTAATGGTTTTGTACCACCTAATGTAGGGGACCAATATACATCCGTCAAAGGAATCATAGAAAGTTGGAAAAATGGATGTGATCCTGCTTCTACCAACAGTAGAGGATACAATATAAATCCATTTAGTTTGACACATTATAAAAAGGGAGCTTCTTCACCCACGATTGGAAATATTAAGAAATCAACTCCTTGCCCCAATTCCTTGAATCCATTAATCGTTTCAGCTGAAATTACAGATGATAGTTTGGTTTCTTCTGCTGAAGTCCTTTATTCTGTGGATGGTCTTGTATACAATACATTACCAGCAACTCCACAAGGTACGAGGTATTCGGCTTCAATCCCATCCCAACCAGTGGGCACAATGGTGAGATATTACTTCCGTGCCAAAGACAATGTAAATAATACTACTGTACTTCCAAATGTACCAGGACAATCTACTCCACTTTTCTACACCGTTAGTAACGTAGGATGTACAATTAGAGATATACAATATACACCATATCCAATCGGAAGATCTGGATATGTAGGTGATACTCTAACACTCCGAGGAATCGTCACGGCTTCCGCTGAATCCAATAACCTTGGTTATGTTTACATCCAACAAGATGGTGAAATCGCATGGTCAGGAATTTGGGTGAATGGTGGTAGTTTGATTACCAACCTCGCAATCGGTGATAGAGTTGCTGTGACTGGTGTGGTTGAAGAATATTTTGGATTGACAAGGTTGGCAAATATATCAAATGTACAAGTGATTCAAACTGGTCAAACGCTACCAACAACTGTCTTAAATCCAAACCTATTCTCCACTTATGATTTTGCTACCTGTGAGAAGTATGAGAGTATGTTGGTAGAGTTACAGAATCCAAACGGAAATCTATTTGTTGTTGATACTAACGCAGATGCTGCGCAATCGAGAAACAACGGAGAATGGAGAGTTGGTAATGATATATTAGATCCAACCAGTGGTTGTAGAGTCCTAACAGGTAGACAAGGTTCAACTACTTTTTCCTCTCTTAACGTTAGTTACGTGAACTCACCAGTTTGGGCAACTACAGATGGTACTATGAATGTTCCTGTAATCGTTGTGACACCTGGTCAAGAGCTTGTAAGGATTAAAGGTATCCTCACCTATAGTTTCTCAAATATGAAACTCATACCGAGGAATAACGAGGATGTATTAGATGCTTCTACAAATGTTAGTAAGACGTTTATCAATAGAGTTAAAATTTACCCAAACCCAATAAAAGATCAAGTAATGATTAGTAATAATGGTGGTCAGTCATTGGGATATGAGATTTTGAATTCTCTTGGACAGAAATTACAATCTGGTAATATAAATTCGTCAAATACACAATTGAAACTAAATCTCAAAACAGGTATTTATTATGTAGTATTGAAAGATACAAATAATAACTTTACCGAAAGATATCGAATATCGATTGACTAATCAACAAAAAACCCCACAAATTGTGGGTTTTTTTATTTTAACCATTAACAACTTCAACATTTTTGAGAGCGATTACGGGTTTAACTTCATCCATAATCTCACCGACAGGACCGTAGAATTTCATTTTATCGATAGTCCCTTTAGCCACACTATAAGAAGTAGACGCTTTGATGATTTTTTCCTTATCATCATCAGAGATATCGTCACAATTCATAATCAGTGTAGAGAGGACTTCACCATACTTCTCAATCATATCATTGTCGAATGAGAAAGTGGTTTTTTCTTCTACGATATCTTGACCATACTTCTCAACCAAAACTTCAGCACGGTCTGGATTCAAAGTGATGTACTTATCACTTGGGACAAACATAACTTGGGCGGTCCTACCATCTTGGATTGACTCAACAAAGATGGAACCAGGATTCTTACCGGATTTCTCATACAGACGTACCCACTCTTCTTTTGAGAGGTCTTTGATTTCATCAGCCAGCATGTCTGCCTGTGCTTTATCGGATTTCATACGGTCTTGAATGGTCTCAAGCATTGAGATCTTATCGAAGAAATCACTATCATTCAAATTGATACGTACTTTTTCATCTTTCTTGGCAGATGATTTAGGAGCGGTAGCTTTAGCTTTTTTGAAGAGATTTTTTGTTGCCATAATTTGTGTGTTGTTGTTGATTACAATACAAAGATACGGCAAAAAATTGGATTGTCAAGAATAATTTCAGAATTTAATTCAAAAATTAGAAGAAATAATCATCATTCGGGTTGTAGTCCTCATCATCGTAATCATCGTCCTCATCATCATCGAATTCTGGATAATCTATGACATCGTTATCATCAAGGAAACCAGACAATTCCTTTATCTGTTTTTCACTCAATCCAATATCTTTTATTTTGATAATATCCTTATCGATGAAATCAAAAACTATTAGTTCTTCATTTTGAAGTTCTTCCAAGTAGTCCATCACTTGGTCTTTTGTGTAACATTCATCTAAACTATAATACTTACTTAACATTTTAATTTATTTGTTTGAATTTTTTTTGAATCAGTGTTGTCGATAGAATTGGTAACCTATTTGTATCTTGCCATTTACCTGTGATTGTTAATTGATCATCAACAAGTGTGAGTTGTAAATAATCGTTTTCTCCACATCTAAAGATAGCGTTCGTTTCTTTGATCGAAATAGGTTCAACTTGTTTGTATATATCATAATCAAAATTTGGTAACCCTTTTATGAATTCGAAGGTTTCATTTTCCTTGGTATAAGAACTTTTCAATTTGTTTAGAAATTTGTTATCTGATGTTAAAATTTTATTTTTTCTTACTCCATGAACATCTTTCCATTTAAACCCAATTGTTATATGTAAGTCTTTTGGCTCAAGACCGAATACATTTCTAGACTCTTGTAATAAGTTCGAGTCGACAACGATGAAGTAGGATCTATTACCGGACTTTTCAGCTGAACCAACACCCATTAGTTTAATATCATCAATCGCAGTTTTCAATAAATGTTGGATGTGTTGTGTGAATTTATCAAATCCCATTTCAGAAGATTTTTGATTGAATTCCATAACATTCATAAGAGTGATGTGATATGTTCCCGAATCACGTTGCTGTTGTAATTTGGTAAACTCGTTGTAAGATTCGCCTAGTATCTCTTTTAATCGATCTAGGAATGGTAGAAGTAGTTGCTTGTCCATTTTGATACCAAGGTAGTTGTTACCAAGTGTATCTTTCAAAATTTGTATATAATGTGTCATTGTTGAATTACTTTGCAAATATATATATTTACAAACAAAAATTATAAATGAGTTTCAGATTTGTAAAACTTTTCGAGGATTTTGATTCTGGTAAGTTCTCGATTGAGGATATCGATTCAGCCAGGAAAATGAATAAAGGAATCTTTACTAGTATTGTTAAAAATTTCCCAGAACACAAAAAAGATGAACCACTCAAAATAATTGATATTGATGATCAATCTGGAGAAATTTCGGTAAGTATAGATAACAATATCTTTTATGTGGATTTGAAAAATGTTGAAAAGATAGAATCATGATTTCCTATAATTCAGATTTCATAAAACAGTTACTTCCAGAATCGATGTACATTACCACCAGCAATGGTAATTTCGAATTGAAAAAATCCGACTGCACTGTAAGTCCACCACAAATTCATGTGAATTATCATCATTCTACACCGATTTATACAGACGATGTATTAACAGATGGTGAACCAGATTATCTAGGGTTTGATTTTCAAATAATTGATGAACCAAAAAAAATCATCTGTGATATCACTTATGGTGACGCTATGATGTTTTCTTTTGAGGTCGGTAATGGTGGAAAAGTTAAAGTTGGTAATTATAATGGTTATGGTTCAAGGTTCGATTCTGACTATGAATTTTACTTCCAAGAGGAGTCTATATCTTCTTTCATTGATTTTTTAGAAGATATTACAAAATTCAAATTAAATAGAACTGAATTTAATTTTTTGGATGGTGATAAAACATCTTATAAAAATGAAAAAGTCAACCATCGTAGGATAGTTGACTTTAGGAATTTTAATCCTCAAGGTCTACTTTGATTTGTTTGACCTTTCCGTTGGATTTAGCGATTGGTATATCAACTCCTATCGTAATCATCAGAACGTTACCCTGTAGTCTCGAAAGGTCTAGTGAATCACAATAACCATCAGTGATGATAAGTGTGTTGTATTGATTGAATTTATCTTCAACGTACTTAACTGCCGGCATCAACATAGTACCTCCGAGACCTGCAATTTTGATTGATTCGAGTTTCTTCTTGGACTTGATATTTTCAACCCACTTAACTTCCGTATCCGCTTCAATAAGATTGACTTCGATATCGTTACGATAGATGTAAGACAAAACACGTTCGAACGTACCACCCATACTACCGCTTGTGTCCAAGATACAATTAATCTTGTTTTTAATCTTCTTATTACCCTTTATTCCTAAAATTCCACGACGATTTGGTCTAGTTATAGTCTTGGTCTTGGTGGTGCCAAACATCACATTCGATACAGTACGTTTGATGTGTTTGAGGTAATCTTTTCGTTGTTTACGGAGTTTAGACAAAGTTTGTTCGATGTTACCACCAGACAGACCACGAGCGGCCAACCTTTCCATCGCGTCTTTCACCATCGCGTCGCGCATTTCTTCTGGGATTTCATCCCCAAGGTGTTGGTCAAGATACTGTCCTTGATTCTTATCGAGATTGTCAAGAATCTGGTCAAGTGACCAGGTGTCAAGAGTCCCACTTTGGTTTCTTGGATCTTTGCCATATGGTCCATAAGAGTTACCAGTCCCTCCGTTACCGGGTTGTTGACCACTTCCATCACAATCATCACAAGGGTTCTCACCTTGTCCTTCTTGACCATCTGGTTGTTGTCCACCATCTTGTTTTTGACCACTACCATTACATGATTGACATTGATTCTGTTTCTTTTGTTTGTCACGCTTTTCTTTTTCGTCACGGAGCCACTCGTAAATCTCTTCGAAGATGAGTTTACCAGTATACTCTTTTGGTACAAAGAGAGCCATATTTTTACCATCAGCATCTTTTGGAATTTCAACGTAACGATGTGGAATATCTTCCCAAATGATGTGATTGATAATCATATCTTGAGCAATGTTAGCCAGTTTGTGGTCATATTGACCTGTGATAGTACGTTTTGGGTGATTCCAAAGTAAGTGGAAATCTTCATGAAGTGTGATGAAATTCACTTCCTTTTGTGATAACCGATTTAGGAAGTCAGAATTATAAAAGAAATTCATTCCCTTGGGAGTCATGTTGACCGCACAAGTATCAATGTCTTTCCTTTCGTTGAAGTTAACGAACAGATTGAAATTTCCGTAATAGGGGAGATTCACTTTTGTGTCAATCAACATCTGTTGGATTGACTCCATTAGTTTTTCGTGTATATTTTTGATATTCATATTTTCTGTTTCTTTCTACAAAGATAAGACAAAAAAACGAAATACAAAAAAAAATTATTGAACTGGTGTAAAATTTATTTCAATGAGCCCTTCTTTGAAAATCACATAGTTAACACCATCGATCTTGTTCAACTCTTGTTCGAGGATGAACTTATCACCCATCTTCAAATCAGAATGGTGATAGAAGGAATATTTCTTTTCGGGTCTAGTTGTCATGAATGAATTGGTTTCAAGTTGAATCTTTTCATCTTGGTCTACTTCATCGATATCGATACCCATACTTTGTATTTTCTTTCTTAAAAACTCACCATCACCATCTACATATTCCTCAGGTGAATCCTCATTCAAGTTTTCGAGTACAAATGGTAAATTCTGAAAGTATGACTCGTCCATACGACAGTTGAGTATTACGTCCTGAATATCTTCCGCCATCTTATCAAAGTTGGAAACTTTTTGAACAAAGTGAGCATTTTCATTGGTCGGATCTGAAGAATAAGACCAAGACACTGAATTTTGTAACAAATCGGACTTATGTACAATCAACCTTACTTCCACCCTTTGAACCGCATTGGATTCATTCAAGTTGAAAAACTCACCATTACAGTTGATCTTGAAGAAAAATTGGTTACCAATCGATTTTTCTTGAATGGAAACGTTTTCGAAAATTTCCTTTAGTTCAAAGTCTAATTTGTTAATTCTTTGTTTTAATTCAAAAGTTGTAATCATTGGTTGATTTAATTTTTATTTAAGTATATATTATATATCCAAATTCAAAACTAAATTGGTAAATGTGAAATTGTTTCCTTTGTTTTTATGTCACATAATTCGTTGAACTCGGAACTTTCTTCAAAACCAAGTTTTATCATTTTATTGACAACTTGGCTCCAAGATAGTTCACCTCTATAAATAAATTTATCAGTATCAACTTCGAGATTTAGTTTGACCAATCTTGAAAATACTTCATCTGAAAGTTCTTTGATAGATTCCAAAATGACCAACTTCCCATCAACCATTTGTCCAAGTTTGATGTGGAATTCTCCATCCGTGAATAGTTTCATAAAAGCTTCAGAATTGATACCTTTGACTTTAGAGACTTTATCCTTAATTATTTTTTCGATTTCTGGTTCCAAAACAACAATTTCATTTTGTCTCTCTGATACATTAAAGTAATATCCAGTCGGTGTCTCTTTTGGTTGGAGGTCGTCAATACGATCTTCTATGAGTTTTATATCATCTTTAGCTTGATTGATTGAATTCTCAATAGTTGTAAGTTGATATTCAAGTTTATGTAATTCTTGTTCCTTCTTATCCTTCGAAGATTTTAGTTCCATTAGTTTAGTATCTTTCAGAGTTTGAAAAGATTCTTGAATTTTTGATGTCACATCAATGCCGGTTGTATAATGATGTTGAATATATGAATCATCAGAACCCTGATTTACATCTTCATAAGAGATATTTGTAGGATCATCTTCATCATCAATCCAAGACTCTAATAAGTTGTTCAAATTATCTAAAGCCCCGATTGACATCTGTATTGATTCATCAAACATAGAAGCTAATTTATCTATTGGTTTCGGAGTTTCGACGGCAAGATACAAAGAAACATATTTATCCTTGACTTTTGTAGTGGATGTAAAATCTAATTCTTGAACCACAGTCCTATTTCTGTATGATGTAATTGTCTTTTCTTCGATAATTTCAATTAACCTTGCCCTTTGTTCTTTGGTTGTTTGATTTGTATCGACTTCCTCGAAGTCAACTGTCATATTATCATAAATGGTAAGTTTGAATTTTAAACCATCCATTTCAAGACCAGAAAGTTGGTTACCCATAATAAAGGCTTCATTAGATAGAAAATTTACAAAACCTTTACCACCAACAAATTCGACGAATTTTGATTTGGTTTTAAATTGACCTTCTTTTTGTTGAGTTTCATTCTTCTTCATACCCACAAAAATAAACAAAATTTTTGAATTAGAAAAAAATTCTTTAAAAAATTCAATTAAATAGAAATCACTGTGGTGGTATATAGAAATAATATTTCGTAATATTTGTATTGGGACTACAATTACCATTACACTTTACGTTCAAACTAAACCAATTTCCTATTGCTGACGAAGGTTGGGGCTTCATCAAAAGTCGTATGTATCCGTTTGTTATATCAGTTGGAAGGGGATATAAGGGATTTGCATTATTAATCACATATGTGTTTATAGGCAATAAATTCGGATTATTGGTTGGATTAGAAGAGTACTTTGATACTTCTACTCTATAATTCGGACAGTTTGGATTTAGACTGAACTGACCAAACCACCTTGGACCCTTCAAAGTGACTCCTTGGAAAACTTCTAATCCGTCCACCGAACAATTAAGATTTCCAAATTGTGGGGTTGTTATCGTAACTAAATTTCCGTAACCAACTCCTGAATTATTTCTTGCATATGCTCTTATGTAATAGGTTGTATTTGGCGATAATCCAGATATATTACTGGTGTATTGTCCCAATCCATTACCATCTGTGGTTTTAGTAGGTAAATCAATGGTGATGTTATTAGAAGAAGTTGACCAAATTACTCCACGTTGAGTTATTTGAGTAGATCCCGCAATCGTCACATTACCACCTGATGATGCTGATGAACTACTTATTGAAAAACTATTCGAAGTCGTAACTTTCGGTGTTAAACTGGGAGTTACAAATTGATATTGTTCACTGTAAGATAATCCAGCTGAATTCTTGGCAAATCCTCTTATGTAATAAGTAGCATCTGGTGTCAAATTACCAAAATTAAGCTGATATGTACCAACACCATCACTTGTGCTTGGAACGAATTCTAATTGATAACCTTCATATGATCCAGGTACTAATGCTGGATTCGGCTGCATTGACCAAACTACTCCGTAATTCTGTACTGCGGATGATCCTTGTGACAAGACATTTACTGAAATTTCACCACAAGGCAATTGTGGATTAAATGACGTACAAGATTCGGAAAATGGCAAACTTTCAAAAACCACTTGTCCTATTTGAACTATAGGTAATGGACTGTTGCCTGTAAAAAATGTCCTTTCCCCCCCATAAGAAGTATTTAAACCATTCGTTGCATATGCTCTTACATAATATGTCGTATTCGGTGATAAATTCGTTATTTGACTAGAAAAAACTCCAACGGTTCCAGTAACTGATATTTGATTGGAGTTACCAATTGTTGGATTTGGATTCGATGACCAAACAAATCCCCTCGATATTATTGCACTGCCTCCATCCGAAACTACTTGTCCTGACAAATTTGCGGAGATTGATGTTATTGATGAAACTGGATTCGTTACTACAGTAGGTATTCCATCGAAGGGTATTTGAATACTGTAAAATAGTGTAGCTTTTATAGCCCACCTCGGAAGTGTTTTGAATCCATTTATTAATTGTTGGTTTACCGTATGAAATGGTCTATATCCACAATAACCCATTATAGATGGTACAGAC
>Ga0315903_10006165_pt1 | contig 15390 bp, 19 predicted proteins | sample LakEriMetagenome_7_FD_203524 | JGI IMG/M metagenome (GOLD analysis project Ga0315903, IMG submission 203524) | Freshwater fungal communities from buoy surface, Lake Erie, Ohio, United States - Buoy 2 MA119 | ecosystem: Environmental > Aquatic > Freshwater > Lake | place: USA: Lake Erie, Ohio...
TATAGACATTGTTGTGCAGTGTGACGATCTGCAAGACATCACGGTTCCCGATTGGGTGGTGTGGCATCGGCACGGTGCGCAGGTCGCGCAGGGGACGATGCTGTTGGCTGATGGTTCCACGTTGACGGTTGATCTGTGGTCTGCCACTGCTGATCAGTGGGGCGCATTCATGTGGTACATCACTGGAAGCAAGGAACTGAATATTGCGATGCGTCAGCGTGCGGCATCGCAGGGTTTGAAGTTGTCACAATTTGGTGTGTTCCGCGATGGCGTGAAGATTGATGACGGCACGGAACATGGTGTTGCGTCTGTGTTGGGGATGGATTGGATTGATCCGCAGGATCGCGAACATTGGGCGGTTGATCCTGTAATGCGTCGGTTCACTGTGCGTTCATCGGGCGGTGAGCGTGACTACCTGGTGCGTGAGGCTGAAGGGCAATGGGCGTGTTCCTGCCCGCACTTCGCTTTCAGGCGGGTTGAGTGCAAGCACATCAAATCTGTGAAAGATAAGGCGCAACTTGCTATGCGCTAATGCGTGTGTCTTGTGGTTCAATAGAAGTGCAAAGGATGGTGAACGTGGGTGGCAAGGGATCTGGTCGCAAAGCGAAACCAGTTGAACAGCACATTCGTTTGGGCAATCCGTCAAAGAAGAAGTTGCCTAACAAAGAACAGTTGTCGCAGGTGGTCGGTCTGCCGATCACGCACGTTCCCGACCCGCACCGTCCCCTGGGGCAGACAGGGCGCGAACTGTGGGATCGCATCTGGACTTCGGGCGCAGGCTGGTTGTCGCGTGGCATGGATGCGGAAATTGTGTTGCTGGTCTGTGAAGCCACTGATGAGCGCACGCGCTTGCGCGTCAAGTTGCAACAGCAACCCGATGCATGGCGTGATCGTCGGGCGTTGCGGGAACTTGACCGACAGATCATTTCGCTACTTGCACAAATTGGTTTTAGTCCTGCGGATAGGGGAACGCTGATGGCGGGTCAGCCGCAACAACATACGTTGGCTGATCTGCATAAGCGCATCGCGGCGAAACGTGTTACCCGATAAGAAGTGGCAACCCGCTTACTTCACAAAGCGGGTTGATCCTGAAACAGACGGCGACGAACTGATCGCCTTCGCGCGCGATCACTTCAAAGTGCTGAAGGGATTTCGTGCGGGCGAAACCCTGGAATTCACTGATTGGCAGAAGTGGTTGTTGCGTTCGCTATTTGAACGGCGTGCGAGCGATGGGAAACTTCGCTATCGCCGCGCGCTGATCGGATTGCCGCGCAAGAACGGCAAGTCACTGATGGGTTCTGCGATCGCGGTTTATTCCATGATTGCTGGTGAACCTGGCGGGGAAATCTATGCGGTGGCATCAGATAAAGATCAGGCGCGGATCATCTTCGGTGAGGCGAAACAACAAATCCTGAATTCGCCGATCCTGTCTGCTGAAGCGCGTGTGCTACGCGACGCGATTGAAATGCCGCGCTTCGGTTCAGTGTTCCGTGTGTTGTCGTCGGACTTTCGCGGGCAAGCAGGCTTGAACCCGTCAATCGTTTTATTTGACGAATTGTGGGCGCAGAAAAGCAGTGATCTGTTTGAACAGATGGTTCAGGGTTCGGGCAACCGTCTGGAACCGCTGGTCATTTCCATCACCACTGCGGGCTATGACCTGGCGACCCTGGCAGGACAGATGTACCAGTACGGGAAAAGTGTGTCGGCTGGCGAAGTGGATGATCCTTCGTTCGGGTTCTGGTGGTGGGAAGCGGATGCCGACTGCAAGATTGATGACCCTAAGCAGTGGCGCAAAGCCAATCCGAACATCGCCGAAGATCTGATGAGTGAAGAAGATTTGCAAACAGCGGTGCGTTCTTCGTTTGAAGGATCGGAAATGTCGGTGCGTCGTTGGCGGTTGAACCAGTGGGTGCGATCGCAGGAAAGTTGGTTGCCTGTCGGGGCGTGGGAACAGTGTCGTTCCGATCTTGGACTTGATCCAGATCTACCTGTATGGGTTGGGATTGATATGGCGTTGAAACATGACAGTATTGCCGTCGTCATTGCACAGCCGCAGGATGATCGGGTTGTTGTTCGTTCAAAGATCTGGCAACCGAAAGACGAAGGCGTTGATGTGCTGGAAGTGGAAACTTATTTGCGAGAACTGCACGCAACATACAGGGTGAAAGAATTTGCGTTTGACCCCGCCTACTTCATGCGGTCTGCTGAGGCGTTGATGGATGACGGGTTGCCGATGGTGGAATATCCGCAGGTCGGTCAGCGCATGATCCCCGCCTGTGGTCACGCATACGAACTAATTGTGAAAGGCAAGGTTGCACATGATGGTTCGCCGACGTTCACTGACCAGGTTCTATCTGCGGCACAGCGCATGACAGACAACGGTTGGCGACTGAGCAAAGGCAGAAGCAAGCGAAAAATAGACGCTTGCATTGCTATGGTTATGGGGTTAGATAGGGCGACAAGAAAACAAACCGCGACCATTGACACTGCCCCGATGGTTCTAAACATCTGGAAATGAAAACAATGTTCAAACACTTCACCAGGGATCGGGTCACAACTGGCATGGAACTGGTCGGTTTCGCGTCACTTCTGGTCGGAATTGGGACGTTTTCGCTACCAATCGCGGCGATTATCGGTGGGATTATTCTGATCGCGGCAGGGATGTATAGCGCATGAGCATCATTAGACGGCGCGAGAAGCGCGCACTTCCAAGCAACATTGACCCGTACGGCATCACCGCACGCCCGTTCTTTGAGAACTATTCAGGTGAACTGGTCAACGAAACGACGGCGTTCGCGCATTCTGCTGTGCTTGCCGCTGTGACTTTGCTTGCCGACAGTGTGGCGACGATGCCTGTTGAACTGTACCGCACACGCGGCGGCAGGTTAGAAAAGTTGCCGACACCTTCAGTGTTTATCAAACCGAACAATCATCAGACGATGTTTGAATTCGTGCATCAGACGATGACAACGCTTGCGCTTCACGGCAACGCATACATCTATGCACCGAAGGGTTCCAATGGTTTGCCTATTGAGATGCGCAACCTGCACCCGTCAGAAATCAAGAACGTGGTCTATGACGATCAGGGCAACGTGATCTACACAATCGGCAAGTCTGAATTTACGCAGAAGGACATTCGTGCAATTCACTGGCTGATCCTTCCCAACCAGCGTCGCGGCATCAGCCCGCTGGAAGCCATGCGCAACACGATCGGCATGGGCATCGCGATGGATCGCTTCTTGTCGCAGTTCTACGGTGAGGGTGCAACACCGCAATCAGTCCTGGAAACCGATCAGCAGTTGACCACTGAGCAGGCACAGGTGTTGCGTGACAACTGGACGGAAGCGCACTGGAAGCATCGCAAGCCTGCCGTGTTGACAAGCGGGTTGAAGTGGCGACCAGTCACTACCAGTGCGGCTGACATGGAAATGATTGCGCACCGTGAAAGCATCGTGCGCGACATCGCGCGCGCTTACCGCATTCCGCTGTTCCTGTTGTCAGGTACTGGCGGTGACACGCAAACGTATACCAACGTAGAAAGCACGGGTTTGAACTTCCATCGCTACACGCTTCTTGCGTGGTGTCGCCGACTTGAAGATGCCTTTTCTGAACTGTTGCCGATCACTCAACGGGTTGTGTTCAATGCAGACGAATTCACGCGCGCGGATCTGATGACCCGTGTGCGCGCACAGCAGTTGCAGATCATGTCTGGCACGTTGACACCGAATGAAGCACGCGAGATTGAGAACCGCGAACCGTATGACGGCGGCGACCAATTCATTATGGGTGTCGCTGGCGCACCGATCGCAGGTGTTGAAGGTGGCGATCTTCCGCTTATGGGTACAGACCAGGTTCCACCTGAGCGCAGTTACCGCAACGAAGTGATCGTTCACCAAGCACCGCAACCGCAACCGATTGTTGTGCATGAAACGCCGCAGGACATCAACATTCAGTTCCCCGAACAATCAATCAATGTTGAACCGCCGATCATCAACATGGAACCGCAAACGATCAACATCCCTGAAACAGTTGTGAATGTGTCGGTTCCCGAACCGCGCATGATCCGTCGCAGGGTTGAACGTGATGCCGATGGTCGCATCGTGCAGATCATTGATGAAAGGGTTGACTGATGGCTACTGGACTTTCCGAATACTTGGCGAACGAACTTCTTGACGCTGTTGGCAACAACGGTTCCTTCGCAGTCGCGACTGTGTATGTGCAACTGCACGTTGGCGATCCGTCAAGCACTGGAACTGCGAACACGGCGACTGAGACGACGCGCAAGGCGGCATCGTTCGGTGCGGCAAGCGGCGGCGTTCTGACTAGTGATGCGGCTGTGTCGTGGACGAACATCGCGGGATCGCAGGATGCAACGTTCTTCAGCGCGTGGGATGCCAGCACATCTGGCAACTTCCTGTTTTCTGGAACGATTACCGCTAATGCATATTCGGCTGGCGATACGTTCACTATCCCTTCGGGAAGTCTGACGGTTTCACTCACCCTGGCTTCGTAGTCAGTCATGGCATTCAGCCGCTTCACGCTGGATGTCAGCGCACTAAATGATCCCCTGGTCGGGTTAGGGGGCGAGAACTTCCCGATGGAAGGCACTGCATCTGCGGTGCTTGGTTCGGCATCTAGTTCAGCGGTTGCAGTTGTTTCAGTTGGCGGCGTTGCCGCATCTGCACTGGGTTCTGTTTCCGCATCTGCCACTGGCGAGATCGTGCAGACGGGTATTGCGTCTGCGCCATTGGGTGCGCTTGGTTCGTCTGCGTTTGCCGTTGTTGATCACATCGGTTCTGGATCTGCGGAACTTGGTGAAATCAGCGCGCAACTAAATGCACAGATTGCACACAACGCAGGTGGTTCGGCGGGTCTGGGTTCAATTACAGCATCAGCATCAGCATTGGTTGTCATCACTGCCACAGGCGCAACAGTCATACCAGGTGCGACTATCACAGCCGAAGGAATAGTTGTGCCTTCGGGCGAAGGTGTGATGATTGCACCACTGGGCGCAATCATTGCTTCAGCGACAGCGACTGTGACACCAGTACGCCGACCGTCAGGCGGCGGCGGGCGCAGACTTCCGCAAGGCTTTGTTCAATCCGCACTGCGCCCTGAACCAATACAGAAAACGGAAGAACAACCGCAACAGGTACAGGAACCACAGCGGCAACCCACGACAATCCTGGCGCAAGCATCTGCAACGATCCATATGATTACCGCACAGGCTGTGGCTAACATTGAATGGGTAGCAGAAAACGATGACGCTGAAGTATTGGCATTGATTGGATAAAATATGAAAACAACGCAGGTCACGGTTGGAACTACGCCAACACTTATTGTCAACGAAGATGACCAGAACCGATACATCTATCTTCAGATTGTCAATAGCGCGACCGTGTATGTCGGCGATAGCACTGTTACAACGTCAAACGGTATGCCCCTTGAAAAGCACAGCGCACCACATGAATTCTTCCTGCCGATCAAACAGAAAATGTATGGCATTGTGACTTCACAGGTCGGGACTGCTGACCTGCGCATTATGACACCTGATGTGGATTGATTTGTATGCCTTACGGAATTTCGCAGAACCAACCTGATTGTTCCAATTGGGCGGCTGTTGTCCTGCGTGAAGATGGCGGGTATGAAACACTTTCTTGCTATACCACAAAGCAGGATGCGATTGATCGGATGGTTGCGATGTCGCTTGCTGAAGGATTGGAACCGTTGGGTGAAGTCGGTCAGCGTCAGTTGATGCCGATGGGCGAGATGGAAGAACCTGAGGGCGAAAAGCCTGAGATGGAAGAACCATCTGACGACACCGAAGAAATGCTTGAAGGTTTGGCAGAACAGGAAGAAATGGGTATCACGCCGCGTCAGGGTGCGATGTATGACCTATTTGAAAAGATTGCTGACGAATTCGGCAAATGGGATCAAAGCACTGGCGCGAACGGCGCGCACTATGTAGCACAATCACCGTTTGCGGATAGTGGAATGGTCTGCGCGAATTGTGTGTTCTACGAAGGTGGGCGCGGGTGCGAAATCGTTTCAGGCGACATTGCCCCTGAAGGTATCTGCAAGTTGTGGATCATCCGCGAAGATCTGCTTGCATCCGATGGCGAACCTGCTGAGGAAGCCGCCAATGTTGAATTGCGTCAAGTGGATTTGAGCGCACCAGAATTCATGCGCGCATCCGCGCGTCGTGGTCTGCGTCTGCATGAACAGGGTCTGTCGGGCGATGGTCTGGTTCCAGCAACTGTTGCCGATGCTCGCAGGATGGCGGCAGGGGAAATCAGCGAAACCAAGTGGCGCAAGATCCCTGCCTGGATCGCCCGCCATACGGTTGATCTGGATGCTGTGGAAGGTGATGAGATCACGCCAGGTCTAGTGGCAATGCTGTTGTGGGGTGGCGGGTCTACGAAAGTCAGCGCACGCCGCGCACAGGCTTATGCGGAACGGATCATTGCACAGTTGGATGCCGAAGCGGAAGCGCGTAGCGAGAACGTCGCGGAAGATGTAAAGTTGTCACCAACTATGGCTGACCTAAAAGAAGTGCGCTGGTGCGTCAAGGAAGAAAACGAAAAGCGTTCAATCGCTTTCACGACGCTGGAAGCACGCCAGGTCGGTGACGGAAACAAACTGATCGGATATGCGTCAGTCTTTGATAGCCCCTCAGAACCGATGCCGTTCGTTGAATTCGTGCGTCGCGGCGCGTTTGCCAAGACGTTGAACGACGGTGCTGATGTGCGCCTGTTGATTGATCATGAGGGCGTACCGCTTGCGCGCACCAAGTCTGGGACGTTGATGCTGGAAGAAGATGATCGTGGACTTCGTGTGGAAGCCACCCTTGACCCCGCCAATCCCGATGCGGCACGGGTCATTTCGGCGATGAAGCGTGGCGATATTTCGCAGATGTCGTTTGCTTTCCGCACGGTGAAGGATAGTTGGAACGCTGACAGGTCGGTGCGTGAACTGAAAGAAGTGCAACTGTTTGATGTGTCGGTTGTGACGTTCCCCGCCTATGAAGAAACCGTTGCTGAAATCCGCAGTGGACAGAACGCGCAAGAAGTCGCTACCGTTGTAAATAGCGCACCCGTGCGTTTGCGTTCCGCGCAAATCGCATTGGCGCGTCGGCACAGCCGCGATTGAGCCGCGCCCCATTCGGGCGCACTTGGGATCGCACTAGGCGCAACTATCCCAACCATTCCCGAAAGGTGAATTATGAAAGACAAACTGATTGAGAAGCGCGACGCAGTTCTTGCCCGCGCCGAAGGTCTGGTTGCCGCCGCCAAGAATGAGGCGCGTGACTTGACCACTGCTGAGGATGCCGAAATTGCTAAGGCACTGGATGAGGTTCGTGACCTGGACGCGCAGATTGAGCGTCACGACGAACTTGAAAAGCGTGCTAAGGAAGCGGCTGATCTTCGCGCGAAGAACCAGATTGCTGATGTTGCAACGAAGGTTGTGAGCGAGGCTCGCACTTACACGAAGCACAGCCAGCATTCGTTCATTGCCGATGCGTACAACGCACAGTTCAATGGCGACTTCGCGGCGCGTGAGCGTCTCGCCCGCCACATGAATGAGGAAAAGGTTGAACGTCGCGATGTGACCAGCGCAAACTTTGCTGGTCTTGTCGTCCCGCAGTACCTGACGGATCTTGCCGCGCCGTTCGCGCGTGCAGGTCGCCCCGTTGCAGACATCGCGCGCAAGCACGAACTGCCTGCTTCGGGACTCACCCTGAACATCAGCAAGGTGACCACTGGTTCCAGTGTCACTGCGCAGTCTGAGGGTGCGGCTGTGTCTGAGACCAACATGGATGACACGCTTCTTACGATCAACGTGAACACATACGCTGGTCAGCAGAACGTTTCGCGTCAGGCACTTGAGCGTGGCACGGGTGTTGACAGTCTTGTGATGGCAGACCTGGTTTCTGCCTACCACACGGCACTTGACAGCGCACTTGTCGCCAGCACGGTCAGCGCGATCACGCAGGTTGTCACCTACACGGATGCCAGCCCGACCGTTGGCGAACTGTATCCGAAACTGTTGGACAGCGTTCAGCGCATTCAGACCAACTTCTTCGGTGGTCCGAACGTGATGATCATGCACCCCCGCCGTCTTGCGTGGATCCTTGCCGCGCTTGACAGCACCAACCGCCCGCTTGCCGTTCCCGTTGGAAACGGTGCGTTCAACAGCGTCGCTGTTGGTCAGGGTTCGGTTGTGTATGGAAACAGCGGCTACACGATCGCGGGACTTCCTGTGGTCACGGATGCCAATGTCACCATCACCAACGGTGTGGGTGCGAACGAAGATGTCATCATCATCGGAAACACGCAGGAACTTCACCTGTGGGAACAGGGCGATGGTTCGCCGATGATGTTGCGCTTTGAGCAACCGAAGGGTGCGGAACTTGACGTTCAGATGATTGTCTACGGTTACGCCGCCTTCACCGCAAACCGCTACCCCAATGCCTTCTCACTTGTGGGTGGGACTGGATTGATTACCCCGTCGTTCTGACGATAGTGATCAACGCGATCTGGGGCGGGGTGAAAACCCCGCCCCTTTTCGCGTCATGCAGGAAGTAACATTTGAACATGGAAAAGAAACTGATTGATGCGTTGCTTGCTGAACGCGAAGGGTATGTTCGTCGTGGCAAGATGGATCGCGTCGCACAGATTGATGCGCTGTTGAAGAAGGTGGATGTTGTTGCCGATGAAGTTGATACTGCGACTGTTCAGCCTGCGGATGAGCGCGCTATTATGCCGCGCCCGCGCAAACGGAAGAAGGCATAACTAATGGCGATCACCAATGGCTATTGCACACTGAGCGAAGTGAAAAGTGCGTTGCGTATCGGGGTTGCCGATACCGCAGATGATGCGCTTCTGGAAAACGCCATTGAAGGTGCGTCGCGTCGCATTGACGGATACTGCGGAAGGTTCTTCTATCAGAAGTCTGCGACTGTCAGCCTGTATGCCTGGACGCTGTATCAGTTGCCGTTGCAGAACGATCTTGTCAGTATCACCACCCTGAAAACAGATGATGACGGTGATGGTACGTTTGAAGATACCTGGGTTCTTGGAACTGATTATCAGTTGGAACCGTTGGATGTGGCGATCACGGGGTTCCCATATCGGATGATCACCGCGATTGGTGGCAAGACGTTCCCGTTGTATTCGGTTCCGTTGCTTCCGTCAGCGCAGATCAATGGTGTGTGGGGTTGGTCGGCTGTTCCTGATGATGTGCGGGAAGCCTGCGTGCTGTTGTCTATGCGCGGATTTGCGCGATATAACGCCGCGCTGGGTGTTGTCGGTTTCGCTGACATGGCTATCCAGGTGCGTGCGGTTGACCCCGATGTGCGGGATATGTTGAACCAGTATCGGAAACTTGGGATTGCCTGATGGCGGCTACCCCATCGCAGGTGATGCTGGGTTTGAAGAACCGTCTTGCCACGATCAGTGGCTTGCGCACCTTTGACTATCAGCCTTCGCAACTGGTTCCCCCTGTCGGGTTCCCTGTAATCAACCGCATCAATTATCACGGCGCAATGGCTGGCGGTCTGGTTATTTATGACTGCACCTGCTTTGTCATCGTCGGCAGGTACACCGATGATCGGGCATTTGAAACCCTGGATCAGTTCTTGGCTTACTCAGGGGCGAAGTCTGTGCGCGCCGCCCTGGAAGGTGATGAGACGCTAGGTGGCGTAGCGCAATCGCTGACGGTAACATCGGGTATCAATATCAGCAGTGTCAACGCACAGGATCAGGACTTCTTGCAGATGTCTGTTGATGTCACAGTGAACGGATAGGAAAACACATGACGCAGTTCAAAGTTGTTTCACACAAGATGGCGCATCACAAGCAGGGTGACACCGTTGACGAAAACGATCTTGCTGGTGCTAATATTCAAGCGTTACTTGAAGGCGGTCATATCGCTGAAATTGGTAGCAAAGTTTCCAAGAAAGACAACGACAGGCAACCGAAGGTTGAGGAATAATCATGGCAATTATCGCTTTCAAGAACGTTCAACTTCTGATCAACGATGTTGATCTGAGTGATCGCGCCAACAGCGTTGTGTTGACCTATGAGGTTGAACAGCAGGAAGCAACTGTGATGGGCGGCAACCGCGCGTTCGTCGGTGGTATCCAGAACAACACCGTTGAAGTCACGCTGTATCAGGACTTCGCGGCAGGTGAAGTGGAAGCCACGATCTTCCCGCTTGTCGGAACCACCACCAGCATTTCGCTGAAGCCGATCAAGGGTGAGGCGACAAGCGCAACGAACCCTGGGTATTCAATCGTTGGTGCTTACTTGGCTTCGCATTCGCCGATCAACGCGACGGATGTTGGTGCGACTTCGCCCATCACGTTGACGTTCACGGGCGGCACGCTTACCAAGTCGCTTTCATAATTTCAACATAACTACCGAAGGGGTATAACAAATGCAAATCCCATTGCGTGTTGAATTCGTCAACGGTCAGAGTGCTGACGTTGATGCAATCTTCATTGACTTCATCATGTTTGAAAGTGAGTCAGGGAAAAGCGTTGTCAAGTTTGAAAACGATATGAAGTTGACTGACTTGGCATGGCTTGCATGGCACGCTGAAAAGCGTATGGGCAAGACCAGTCTGAAGTTCAAACCCGATTGGGTTTCCACTGTCAAGACAGTGGAAGCGCGAACCGATAGTGAAGGTGCTACCCCTTTGGAAAGTTAGGGCGCAGTTCGGCGCACTGGCAGATTGCCGCCCTAGCAGTTGAAACAGGTATCGCCCCGCAAGATTTGCTTGCGGCTGGTGATCTGATGATCGCAACAATGTGGGACTACATCGCAGATCGTGCGGAACGGATGCGACGCAAACGTTAGTTGTATCATGGGCAGATCATGGCAGGCACAGTCATTCAGGTTGATGTTGTTGGATTGAAGGCAACGTTGGCTGAACTGCGCACCTATGACAAGGAACTTTACAAACAGATTGTTGATCGGCTAAAGACTGCCGCCGAACCCCTGGCGCGTGATGTCGGTCGGGCGTTCCCGATGGTTCAGCCGCTGACCAACTGGCACAGTGAGGGCGGGCGACGGGGGAAGAAGCGTATGCCGCCGTACAACGTCAGCAAAGCGCAGAAGGGTGTGAAGCCTTACATCTATTCGGGCAACAGGTTTGTTGGCAAAGATGTGGGGATCATGCGTATTCAGCAGATGGATGCTGGCGGTCAGGTGTATGACGGTGCGGGTTCGGCTAATGCTGGTGCGCGGTTTGTGCAGAACTTGGATAAGCGTCGCGCAGTCAAGTCAAAGGGTGATGGGTTCCGTTCGCGTGTCATGTATAAGGCAGTTGAACGTGGATTGCCTATGATTGAAGATGAAGTTCGGAAAGCAATCACACAGACGGATGCGATCGTGCGGGCGCGGATCGTTAGCGGGTACTGATCATGGCACTTGGCATCAACATACTTTCAGCGTTTGACAATCGCGGTATTGAAAAGGCGATCAAAGAATTCGCGAAACTGGAAACAGTTGGGCAGAAGGCGCAGTTCGCTATTCAGAAGGCGGCTTTGCCTGCCGCCGCCGCGCTCGCTGGGTTGGCGTTCGCCGCAACGAAGGCGGTGCAGGCGGGCATCCAGGAACAGCAGGAAATGACTGTTCTTGCGTCAACGTTGGAACGGGTCACTGGCGCATCACAGGCAACGATTGCGGCTAACGAACAATATCTTGCATCGCTTCAGCGCACGACGATCTATTCGGATAGCGAGATGCGACCCGCATTGGCGGCACTTGTCACTGCCACTGGTGACCTGAACAAGTCGCAACAGGATCTGACGCTGGCGATGGATATCGCCACTGCAACTGGTGTGCCACTGGTTGATGTGGCTTCCGCATTGGCGAAGGCATACAACGACAACTTCAAATCACTGAAAGCACTATCGCCTGCGCTTGCAGACAACATCAAAGATGGTCAGACACTTGACCAGATCTTCACAGAACTATCTGCCACGTTCGGTGGTGCGACTGCGGCGGCGGCGAACACTGCCGCTGGTCGGATGACGCAACTGCGCAACAGTTTGAGCGATGTTCAGGAAGCCATCGGCATGGCACTGTTGCCGATCCTGGAAAAGATCTTGCCGTATTTGCAACAGTTCGCGGATTGGGCTGGTCAGAATACTGACAAGATCATCGCGTTCGGTGCGGCGATCGGCACGTTCAGCACGTTGATCCTAGCGTTGGCGGCTGGTCTAAAGATCGCATCTATCGCGTCTGCGGTTGCGGCGGCGAACATCACTGTGTTCGGTGTGGCTTTGACTGCCACAGGTATCGGCGCGATCGTGGTTCTTCTTAGTGCGCTTGCGGCGGCGATCGTTTATTCATACCAGAAGTTCGGCAACTGGGGTGACGTATTCAAATTCATCCTGAACGGTGTCATCGCTGGCGTTGAATTCTTCGTCAACACATTCATTCGCGCGATCAATTCAGTCATTGGGATCATCAACGGTCTTACTGGTTTATTCAGCAAGATCGGTCTTGACATCCCGAAGATCGGCAACATTGCGGAAGTGTCATTCGGACGTTTGAAGTACGCCGCAGAAAGTACGACACCCGCGCTTGTCAACGTCGGCAAACTGATCACCGATGCGGAAACCCGTCTGGCTAACTTCGGCAATACCGCAAGCAGATCAGGTTCAAGCATGGTCACCCTTGCTTCAGCCACAGCAGAAGTCAAGAATGCTGAACAGCGACTTGCGCAGATCCGTCAGCGTGGCAGGTTCACACTGTCTGAATTGAAAGATGCAACGGATGCCGTCAGTGAGGCGCAGAAGAACCTTGCTTTGATCACTGGCGACAAGCCAGGTGGTGTGTCAAAGGCTGTGGAAACTGCGCGCGAGAAGATTGCCAAGTTGACTGATGCGTTGCGTTCGCAGACCAGCGCACAACGGTCGGCGCGTGATGCGGCGAAGGCAACTGCTGAGGCACAACGCCAGTTGGCTACGGCGAATGAAGATGTGACGATTGCACAGGCTGAATTCACGCGCGTCATCAGTGGCTTCGGCAAGGACAGTAAGCAAGCGAAAGATCGTCAGCAGGATTTGGAAGAAGCACAACGCGAAGTTGAGCGTTCAGGGTATGACGTTGAAGAAGCGATCTTTGCGGTGACCCGTGCGGAACAGGAACTGGCGAAGGTCAGACTAGATCCAGAAAGCAATGCAACCGCTATCCGTCAGGCTGAAATTGCGTTGGCTGAAGCGAAGTTGTCTGTCAAGGATGCGCAGGATCGTCAGCGTCAATCCACTGTTGCACTGGATGCCGCGCAGACTGCGCTGGATGAAACTGTCAACGGTGCGAAAGAAGGCACTGACGCATACAAGACTGCGTTGGACAATCTGAATAAGGCGAAGAAGGCGCAGGAAGATGCCATTGATCGGGTCGCCGCCGCGCAGGAACGTGAACGTGATGCGATCCTGGAAGTCGCTGATGCACAGCGCAAGTTGAATGATCTGACAAAGGAATACGGCAAACTGCTACTTGAACAGGCGAAGGCACGTTTGAATGTTCCGCAGGTTCCGTCTGTCAATGTGCCGACATCCCCTGTTGCACCGTTGAATTTGTCGTCTGTGTATATGGGTGCGGCGGCTGTTGGGGCGATTGATCCTGGTTCGTTCTTTGGTGCAGACAATCTTGCTAACGAATACAACGTGACTATCAATGCGGGTATGGGTACTGATGCGCAGGCTGTTGCCCGCGAATTCATTGACTACCTGAAGCAATATGAAAGGGCGAACGGCTACGTCCCGATTACCGCTGAATACGCCGCCTTCACCTGATCATGTCTGTCACTACTGCATGGGGTGAAGAACTGACAGTTCTGATGGAACTGGGTTTTCCCGTCAACGTATTCACACTGGATAGCGCAACTGATGGTGTGCTGGATCAGGACTATCTGGATGGCACGTTGTTGGGTGACGATGTTGCACCTTATGTGCAACAGATCAGCACAACGCGCGGCAGGTCAGATCAGTTGTCAAACTTTTCTGCGGGTACTTGCAGTGTCACCCTGTTGAACAATGATCGTCGCTTTGACCCAACAAACGAAAGTTCGCCGTACTGGGATCCGATCACTGGCAGATCGGGTGTGACCCCTCGCCGCAAGGTGACGATCAGAATGGGGACAGAAGATCTATTCGTTGGACGGATCACCGACATTGATCTTTCCTATGCGACTGGTAAAAGCACAGACATTTCAACAGTGGTCATCAATGCGGCAGATGACTTCGTTCTTCTTGCCAACACCGCCACCAGTTCAGACCACACCCCCACTGAGGAACTTTCTGGCGCGCGCCTGAACTACCTGTTGCAGTTGCCCGAAATTGACTATCAGGGAACGACAAACATTGATGCTGGTACGGCGACGCTTGGCGCGTATCAGATTGATGCCAACACGAACGCGCTTAGTTATGCGCAGTCAATCGCCACAGCGGAACAGGGCTTCTTCTTTGTCGCGAAGGATGGCGCGTTGACATTCACCGATCGCACTGCGGCGGCATTCGCCACAGTGTCAGCGGCGTTCAGTGATGATGATGGTTCGGATATCAAATATCAGAACCTGTCAATTCTGTACGGTCAAGAATTCTTATACAACAAAGTTGTGACTACCGTGCAGGGTGGCACACCGCAGATCGCTAACGATGCCGCAAGTCAAACAGAATTCGGCATCAGCACACTGACCCTGGACGGTCTGCTACTTGCCAACGACGCAGACGCACTAGACCTAGCGCAAGAACTGCTGACTTTGTATTCACAGCCGATCTACCGATTTGACGACATGACACTTCTGGTGTCGTCGTTCGCCGCAGGGGATCGCATCACCTGCAATCAACTTGAATTAGGCGACACGATCACAGTGGAACGCAACTATCAGGCAGGATCCCCCGCATCGGTGACCAGGTATCAAACCGTTGAACGGATGAGTCGCCTTATCACCCCCAATTTCCACAGGCTTGAAATTGCGATGGCAGATGCCTACGTTCTCAACCCATTCACCCTGGATGATCTCGTGTTCGGTGTCCTAGACGCGAACAACGCAGTCACCTAATGCTAGGATAAGCGCACTATGGCTATCACTGGGACGAAACTGTTTGTCAGCGGCGATGTCTTGACAGCATCCGATACCAATCAATATCTGATGCGCGGTGTCAAGGTGTTCGCTGATGCCGCCACCCGCACCGCCGCCTACGGTGGCGCAGGTGAACCTACACTTGAAGAAGGTGAATGCAGTTATCTGCTGGACACCAATGAATTTTCTGTGTGGGATGGAAGCGCATGGACTGCCGTTAGCGGTGGGGCGAACGTTATTGAAGTTCAAGTTTTCAGTTAGAAAGGCACGTTGATCAATGGCTACTACATT
>Ga0315903_10006166_pt1 | contig 15390 bp, 9 predicted proteins | sample LakEriMetagenome_7_FD_203524 | JGI IMG/M metagenome (GOLD analysis project Ga0315903, IMG submission 203524) | Freshwater fungal communities from buoy surface, Lake Erie, Ohio, United States - Buoy 2 MA119 | ecosystem: Environmental > Aquatic > Freshwater > Lake | place: USA: Lake Erie, Ohio...
CCCTACCTCGTTGCCATCTGGAATGTAAAATCCATCAACTAAGGTTCCAGGGTTGTCTGCAAAAAGCATTGCCTGTGGTCTAGAGTATTTTTTTCTACCAGACATATAGGTATTGTTTGCCATTAGATTCTAGTCCCCCTAATTCTTTGAGCATCTACGCTCTTTATTTGTACCATAACTGCTCTTGCAATCTCATCTGGATTGGCATCAGACTTTACATTTAAGTTAAGGTTATAATTATACACTGAATCCCCAACTGATGAGCCAGAATTTATTGCCTTCATTGTGTCTGTTCCATATGATTGAACAGCATATTTACTCATAACAAATTCTCCTGGAGTTAGCATCGCTGGAACTGTATCGGTTCCCATTGCATATCCACCAGAAGCAAAGTACTTTGGAACTAAACCACCTTTAGCCATAATTAGATTATGATCAAATTTTCCAGGCTTAGGAAGAGGGGCTGGAGGAGCAATCTTTCCAAAAGGAATTTTGCCTTGGGAATTCTTTAATCCAAAACCTGGAGATCCAACATTCCAATTTGTAACAATATCGTCAGTCTTATATCCAGAGTATCCCTGGGCTTGTAGTAGTTTTGCAAAATCATCTGTTATAGTTGCTTTAGGATCTATACCTAATTTTGCTGCTTCTACTGCTAATTGAGCATCATCAATTGCTCCTTTTCCTAAAGCAGTTTTAATCCAAGCAAGTGGGGATAAACTAAGTTTGTGTGCTTCTGTTCCAAATGTATCTCCCATAAAGGTACCTGTTGTTGATCCATATGTACCAGGTCCATACTGATGCATTGCATCAGTTGGTCTACCTATACTAGGAAGTAACTCGTCTGGTGACTTGTGAGCATAGTGAACCCAATTTCTTGCTTCTGAAATATTTGCAAAAATCTTTGATAAAATTCCTGAAGATTTTTTTATTATTGGAGATCCTGCCTGTATTCCTTCTTTACCAATCTTTCCTATACCAAGGAAGTTTAGTGGGAATAGTGCAGCAGCAAATTTATCTCCTGCTTGGCCTTGCCCAGTTAGTTGCCTTAATACTGATCCTGCCCCCAAAGCATCTGCTTTTCCATTCATTCTCATAAATGATGGAATCATCTTTCCTGCATCTTCTTGAGATTTTGTTAGTCTCTGAATGTAACTTGTAAACCAGTTATCCTTTGTTTCAGGTTTAGTTCCATACTTTGGTCTTGACCCAAACTTAGAAACCTCTCCACCATCTGAATACATTCCAACATTCATTGCGTCAAGATTCTTAACGCCATATCTCTTTACTGCATCTTTTCTTAAGACATATTCTCCTGGTGTAAGCATTGCTGGGACTGTATCAGTTCCCTTTGCATACCCTCCAGATTCAAAAACACTTGGAACAAATCCACCTGAAGCAAATGTTGCAACTGCTTGACCAGGTTTAGCCTTACGCAAGGCTGCTGCAACTCTGGCTGCTTCTGCTGCAAGCATTGCTGCTTCTGCTGCTTCTGCTGCAAGTCTAGCAGCCTCTGCCTTATCTGCTTTGGCTTTGTCTTCAATTTTCTTTTTTTCGTCAATTACTTCTTTTGAAGTTGTGCTGTATGTTGATAACTTGGCAAGAATGTCTTTCCACTTATTGTCTATTGCTGTAGTAGAAGCAAGCAGTGCTCCAAGTTCCTTATCAAAATCTTTTGCTGCAAGAGCGTCGGCATCTATCTTTGACTTTATTGCATCCCACTCTTTCTGTGTTTTACCTAATTCTGTTTGTTCTGCTACAAGTTTGTCTATTGTTGTTTGAATCACAGAATTTCTATAAGTTAGTTTTGAAATTGTCTCTTCTAGTGGATTAAGGTTCTCAACTTGAATTTTATTTATTTTGTCTTCTTGAACTCTAATTGCATCAAGTGCTTTTTCACGCTCTTCTTCTTTGTTATAAATGTCATCTTGCTTGTCTCGAATTTGTTTTAATATTGCAATTCTTGCTGGATCGTTTTCCATTGCATAAATTCTTTGTGAATTCTCAAACTGCTTCTTGTTTATCTGCTCTTGAGTTAAACCACCTGGTCTAGCAGTTAAAGAACTAAGTTCATTTTCTCTTGCCTGCTGTAAAGCCTTACTTTGAGCATCGGCAAACCTTGCAGCGTTTCCTGCTCTTATTTCTTGTACAGCACGGGCTGCTGCAGATATATCTCCAGATGTTATTGCATCTGCTAAATCAAGTTGTTGCTTTTGTTGATCTAAAATATTTTGATTGATCTCAGAAACTTTTTCAAGGGCATCGGCTTGTTCGTCATATCTTTTATTAACTTCATCAGCAGCATTTGAGATAAGCGTTAAATCATTAGACAAAGCACTATTTTCATCTTGAATACTTTGTATAGCACGATCACCAAATAGTGGATTCATCTCTAATTCACGGTTTAGATCATTAACCTGTTCACTTAAATCTTCAATTGGTCTTGTGTATTTTTCTTCAATTGCTCTTTGATCTTTTGTAATTGCACGATTGATCTCCTCAATCTTTTCTCTAAATGGTATTGCAGATGCTTCTGCATCTCGAATTGCTATCTCATTCTTGTTCATTTCGTCAACTATAGAAGTTGTTCTTTCATCTACACCAGTTCTTAAAAGTCTTTCTTTAACAGCAAATATTTCATCTAAAGCGTCAAATCCTGGCTGAGCAGATTCTGAATATTCTCCAGCGTTAAAGTTAGATTGAATATCAATTATCTTGCGCTCTTCAATTGAGTTTAGATAGTCTGCAATATCCTTAGAGAGTAACTTGCCAGCCTTTAAATCATCTATCATAAACTTTGCAAGTTCTGGATCACCAAGAACTGCATCAATTTGATCAGTACTGTAGCCTAGCCCCTTCATTTGAGAAACAAGTTTTGGCATTTCCTTGTATATCTTAAAGTCTTCATTTTCACGAATTGCTTTATTCAAAACTGCTTGACGTTCAAGTGCTGTGTTAGAAGTCTTTATGTTACTAATATATTTATTCCAGTTAGGGTCAGATTTTGAAATTGCCCCCGCAGCAATGGCTGCTGCTTGGCTTTGGTCTGAAACAACCTCTAAGGCTTGGCCTGCTGAAAGACCACTGCTAATTAAGATATTGTAAGCCTTGGTTTGGTCTTGTATGTTTTTTATTGTTTCTTCATTGATAAGATTAAAATTACCAAGGTCTCTTTGCATATACCCTTGGTCAACGGCCTCGCCAGTCTCAGTTAGCCCAGTTATTGTATCTTTTGACCTTGGCTTGCCCTTTGCAAAGGTAAATAGTGCTTTCTTACCTTCTAGTTTTGCAATCTTGTCAAAGTCTTCTGCAGACATTGAAGATACAGCGTCTCTAAGTCCTTTACCTGCACCAAATCTTAAAAGTCTATTTTGTATGCCATCAAATAAATTAAAAGCATCCTTCTGTGTTTTTTTATTTGTAAATGCTGCAAGAAGTGACTCTACAGGTTTAAGTGCATTAAATGCATTATCTTTTACCTGCTTTAGATCCATTGCTAATGGCTTTAGGAAATCAAGTGGATCTGTCTTTGTTCCGTTACCAGTTGAATTTCCGTTACCAAGACCTAATGCTTTTAGTTTTGCTGCATTTTTAGGGTCTGCTGCCCAGATTGCAGCCTTTTCATTTATTTGCGGCAAGCCAAGTGCTGGCAAACCCATGCGAGATGCATTAACTGCAGATCTTTCTGCGTCGGTTCCAGCAGCCTGTAAATAAGCATCAAGAACATTTTTATCAGTTACCAATGTTTCAACGTTAAGTAGCAGTGTTCTTGAGATTGTTGTTCCATCTCCAACTAAGGTTTCCCAGTTATCAATAATATATTTATATCTTGGATCTTCTTTGGCTATAGCCTCTAATTCAATTTTTGTTAAGCCTTTTTTTCCCTTGAGGGCTTTAATCATATCTGAAATTCTTTGAACCTTTGACATACTGTTTGTATTAACATCCAAGTTAATGCCATAAGTTTCTTGTATTTTAGACAATATGTCAACTGCTGATGTTATCTCTTCATTAGTATACTTATCTCCTTGATTATTTAATAAGTCAATAACAATAACTTTTGATTCAGTACTTAAGCCAGCCTTTGATAGTAGTTGCGAAATAACTGCTGCTTCAGCAGTATTACCACCCAAAGTAGTTTCAACTAAAAGAGTCCAGGATGATTGATAATTTGGATTGTTAAGTAATTCAATCAATGTCATTGGGTCAAGGTTTCCACTTGCAAAATCTAATTGCATCTGTGTTTTGAATGTGCTATTGCTAAGCGATTCTAGTTGGTCAAGTGCTACATTTTTTAATTCTGCTAAAGGTCCCTTTTTGTATAGTTCGTTTGCTGCACCTCTAATAGCAGCGTTGAAAGCAGTATCTCCAATTGCATCCTTAGATGCTAGGATAGTCTTTAGTTGGTCCTGATTTTGTTTGTTTAAGGCATCTAGGGCATCCTTGCGTTCTCCTTCAATTCCTTGAATTTCTTTTTCAGTTTTTGCAGTCTTTAGTTTAATATCATATTGTTTATTTATTGAGTCTATTAGTTGCTGATTATTTTGCAACTCTTGAATCATTAATTGTGCGCCTGCAGTTCTAATTTTATTTGTTTGTGCATTAGCATCTCTAATTTGGAAGAATGCTGATGTTAATCCAAAAGAAACAATTGATAGGGTCTTGTCTAAACCACTCTTTTTTGGATCAAAGAAGTCTTGATAAATATATGGGTTTACGTTTGCTAAACCTGCTTGAACTATTCCCTTTTTCCCAGACAAAGCATTGTTTGCATTTTCAAAAGTTCCTCCTTTGCCAGTAAAAGATTTTGTAAAATCTTGCTTTGCTGCAAAATCAATCATCTTTTTAGAAGTTTGGAATGTTTTTTTATCAATATCTAAAGCAACCTTGATTGGATCTTTTTCAATATTTTCTCCATTAGGTCCTGTTATTCGAATAATTTCTCCAACTACACTTGCAGATAGAGGGTAATCTTTTAACTCATTACCTAAAGCCATCGCCAGGCTTCTTGCTTGTTCTGAAGTTATGACACCACTAAGCATTGCACTGGATAGTTGAACTCCAATATTTTGACCAACTTCTTTACTTGACATTCCTGCTTTTGCTTGTGTATCTACATCTGCAAGTAATGATTTCCCAAACTCGGAATCTAATATTGTTTGTCCAACCTTGCGCTGTTTTTCTGTTGCTCCAGAAAGCCTATCCTGCCTCTTTTTATCTGCTGCTTCACTTGCGGAAACTGTTTTAGTAATTTGAGACAATTCAATTAATTTTTTATTAGTCATAGACATTGAGTTAGCCAGAGCAATACCTTCTTCTCTAGCCTTCTTCATAGCAGCATTAAAGGCATAAACTGCTCCTGCAACTGCAAGAAGTCCTGCAACAATTGCTCCTTTTGGATCGGTAAGCATTGGAGCAAGACCTGCTACTGCAGATGCACCCATTAATGTCATACCACCTGTTTGATTGCCAGACATCATCATGGCTGATCCAGCCATTCCAAGACCCATTGCTAAGCCACCTGACACACCACCTATTTTTTGTTGACGAGCCATTCTTTTTTGTTGTTGTTCAGCCTTACGTGCTTGTCTTGCTGTTTGAGGAGGATTTTTCTTAGCCTCATTAAGAGCCATTCTTTCTTGGTGAACTCTTGCTTTTGTAATTTCAGCCTCAGTTCTTTGCATTCTTATTTTTTCAATTGCTCTTTGAATCTGAGTTTCAGTTAATCTATTGTCTTTTCTTAATAAATTTGCTTTCTGAATAAGCCCAGCATTAATCCTTCTTTGTGCTGCCTTACTTAATCCATCTGATGATGGACCTCTTCTTGTTGATTGTAAATCTAATGTTGGATCTCCCTTGTCTCTTGCAGGAAGTACCACAACTCCTCTGCCTCCAGCAATTCTTCCTGCTTGAGACTTTGTAACTACCGACCTTCCCTGACCCTCTTTTACAACTCTATTATCTGATGGCTTGCCATTATCTGGTTTTACTTTTCTCCCAGCCCTTTTGCTATTTTTTTGTGTTATTTCTTCTAAAACTTGCTTAGGTCTATCATATATATACTCTCCGAGTTTTGCTAAAACAAGACCCTTAAGATTTCCTGCTCCAAAGTTATATCTAGTTGCAGACTCGTAGAAACCTCTTCCTGCTTTATCAGCAAGTAATGAGCGCATGGCAATTAATTTTTCTCTACTATATCCTGTCTTTTTGTCACTTGGAACTGTTGGGTTATCCAGTGCTAGTAAGTCTGCTTCTGCTGCTAATGCAACAAGAGATGCTTCATGAGCAGTTGATGGATGTTGACGTTTTCTCATAAAAGAAGCAGCCTCGTAATATTTATCAATTCCGTCTTTTGGAATTACAGAGTATCCATTATCCTTATTCCATTGTAATAGGCTTGAAAGACGTTTTTCAGAGTTCATATACCTATTGACTATTAATGAATCAAAAAATCCAGTTCCTCTTAACCATTTTTCAGGTCCTCTTCCTGGTGCTCCAGTTTTTGCTCTGTGAGATAGTTCTGCTTTTAGTTCTATTCTTGCCTCTTCTGCTGATAATCCAGCATCAGTCATCATCTTTAAATATCTTTCATCAGTGTATTCAGTATTGTAAGCCTTTTCTGCAGCCCTTAAAGGTTTTCTAAATTCTTTTTTAGCATTGCCCTTCCAACTACCAGACTCTTTTCCACCTACTCTTAGATCTGTTAAAAAGTCGGATGGATTAGCAAACTTTCCCGTAAACTTGTTACTAGCAACAAATCTTCCATTCTTTTTAATAGTACCCATTCTATATAAAAGTTTATTAAGAACTTCTTCTTTTGTTCTTGCAAGTCTAGGTGCTTCAACATCTGGATTTGATAAAAATCTTTCCATGTCAACATCAGCAATATATCTGGTTACTCCGTCAATCGTTACTGGAGTCATGCTTTGAATGTGATTTAAGAAAGTTGATTGTCTTGGTGAAGTAAACCCTTGGTTTCTCATTGATGGAGGAATCTCAGCACTGCCACCTTGCCATGCTGCTTTTACGACTGACGCTCTTTGTGGATCACTCAATTCTAAATCTACAAGTCTTGATGCAAACTGATTTTTAGCATCAAGTTTTAATTCATCTATGATTGACTGTTGTTGTGTGCCTGATCCTGTAATATATCTGCCAACTTGTTCTCTTATTTCAGGGCTAAGCGCTGCTGGATCAATTCCTACTATTGCTTTTTTAATACCTTCTCCAGCACGAGCATGAATTGGTTGAAGTTTGTCCCAGTGTGTTCTTTTTCCAGCCTCAAGTCTTTCAAGCATGTTGTTATATACAACTAGTTCTTCTGGGTCTAGATCCCCCTCCCAAGATTTAATAAGACTTTTTAGTCTAGGAATAGACTTAGAGATTTCTGTTTTTATTGCTGTGTCATATTGTGCTGGAGTCATGCTTGCTGCAAGAGATGATGTTTCTTGTGCAAAGAACTTCTTTGCTCCACCCTTTACTCCAAGAAGGTTAACAACTGCTTGCTCTTCCATGCTTGGCATTGTCTTAGCAAAATCCCTAAAGCCAGATGCTCTATCAAATACTCCAGCAGTTCCAACATCTGCCAATACATTTCCAGATAGGTTTGCCTGTTGTAAGTCTCTGTCTCCTCTTAGTGTTGACGCAACTAATTGCTTAATCATGTCAGATCTAGAGAACTTGCCATCCATTGCCGCAATTCTTGGATCATACGGAGACTCAACAACAACAAACTTTCTTTGTCCTGAAGGATCTGTTGGATCAATCATTGTTCTAATGCTTTGTTTTGGCGCAATTAATCCATGAACTTCTCTAGCAATCTCAGTAGCACGAACTTCTGCTAAAGCAGTTCTTTCATCCATTGTTGGTTTTACTACTACGATTTCTCCATTGGGCTTTCTATATATTCCGCCGACTCCTCGCACAGGGAAACTTCTTCCAGAAAATGGTTGTAATAATGTTCCAAAGTCTGAAGGAGGCAAAGTTCCAAACCTTCCAAGACTTGCTTGCTGCGCTATTTTTTCTACTATCTGTCTTGACTGAGATGCTTGTTCAGCAGACTTTGGCATTCCAACAAACTGAGGACCAGACTGTTTTTCTGGATGTGTGCCAGGGTAAGTAGAACGCTTTATCCTTTGCATTATCAAGTCATTGGTGGAATACTTAGCAGGACCAGCAGGAATTCTGCCAGCCATAAATCCTGGAACCTTATCATTAAATATTGCACTAATCAAACCTTTATATTTTTCAGTAGTCTTTGCTGGAATAACTGCTTCACCTGGAGCAAGCATTGCAGGTTGAATATCTCCTGCACCCTTTGGACCTGGTACAGTTAAAATTCCATCTTTATACCTTCTAACTGGAGGTAGCCCTCGTACTGCTGATGTTGCTCCTGGTGCTCCCCCAGCAAATAGTGCAGGGTTTTGAGATGCCATTGCTCGCATTTGTGTACTAAGAAAATTATAAGATGAAGCAAGTGCATTAACAGATGCTTTTTCAACGTTAAATACTTCTATTAATCTTGTGTGAGTTTGATGCAAAGATTGTGATGAAGCAGCATTTTCTATCTGCTCTTGTGTCATATAGTTAAACCCTGCACCCAAAACATTTGTCTGTCCGTTTAGTCTTGCTATTCCTCCACGAAGAAGTGCAAAGAATTTAATAGCATTTGCAACACCATTTGCAAGTAAACCAAAGGTCATCAAAAGAACTGGACCAAGGCCTGCAACTACTCCAACAATAACTGCAATAACCTTTTTAGTCTGATCACTTAGTCCATTAAACTTTTCAAATAGTGATCCAAAAAATTTAACAACTGGAGTTAGCGCTTCTAAGAATATTTTTCCTAGTGGCATAATCTCTTGCTTAAATTGTTCTACCGCTGCCTGGAATTTTACACCTACGGAATCTTCAATTTTTTTCATTTCTCGCTCAGAGAGAATTGCTAATTCTTCTATTGATGCTCCTGCTAAACCAAGTGCTCTAGATGCCTGAGTACCATCTTTTGTAACATTTTGGAATAATGTTGATAGACGTGCAAACTGGAATTTACCAAACATCTGCTCAATTGCACGTGCACGGTTAAGTGGATCCAATTTATCAAGTGCTTGTGCAAAACCAACAACAGTTGCTTTGATATCTCCACTGTTTTGATCAACAATTGACTTAATGTTAATGCCCAAGTTTCCAAGAAACTTTGCTGCCTTATCAGATGGATTAATTAAAGATGCGAGACCAGACTTTAGTGCGTTAGCGCCTTCTGATGCATTGATTCCGCCTTCTTTCATTGCAGTCATAAAGAATGCAAGATCTTCTACAGATCCACCAAGTTGTTTAATTACTGGCGCTGCTTTTGGAATAGCAACTGTTAAATCTTCAATCGATAAAAGTGTCTGGTTTTCTACTGCGTTAAGAAAATCAATTTTCTTTGCAAGTTCTTCACTTGAAAGACCAAAAGCACTCTGTAAAGAAATAGTTGTTTCAAGTGCTTGCTGTTGTTCAACTTGACCAAGAACTGATAACTTTGTTGCTGTTTCAACTTGAGCATTTAATGCTGCTCCTGTAAAACCTGCTGCAGCAGCAGTTGCTGCCATTTCAACAGTCTTTGTTACAGAAACGCCATACTTTGTATATTCGCTTGCTAATCTTCTAATATTATTAACTGCTGCATCTGTTTCTGAATCATTAGTAAATGCGTCTCCATAAACACGCTTAAACTTTACGATCTCTGCTTCAAGTTCTCTGAATGTCTTTGCAGCCATACCACCAAATAATGCAAGTGGCATTGTAAGACCAACCATTAACTGACGACCAGCCCACTGAGTATTCTTACCGAAGTTCAGGAGTTGTGTAGATCCCTGCTTAAGTAACTGATTTAAGAACTGCTGTCTTTGTGCAGCATACTGAATTCTTGTTCCAAGTTCAGTAAATTTACCATTTGCCATCGCAAGACTTTTTGGCATAATCTTAATTGCATCCATAAATCCAGCATTGGACTTATTCATTTGGATGTATTGTGCCTGTAAAGCCTTTACTCTGTCTCGGCGAGCACGGTTTATAATTTCTCTTTCTGCTGCAAAGGCTTTTCCAAGAACACGGGTATTGGCAGTTGCTGCTGCCATTGTGTATCGATAGTACTCACGAAGAGATAATTTATTTTTTTCTAAGGCAGAAGTAAATGCAAGTGTACTTCCTGCTACCTTAACTTGACTTGCAGAAAACTTTCCTGTAGCACCAATAGATTGTAGTAGTTGAGCGTTTAAACCTTTTTGTGCATTTGCAGCAGCCAGGTTGCCCTCAGCAAGTGATTGATGAAACCTGCTGAGGCCTGCCTGAAGTAAACGAAGTTGTGCAAGGGCGGCATCTGTATTAAAATTAATATTAATATTAGAGTTTACATCTGCCATATTCTATGTGCCCCTTTTATTTATTTGTTTAGCGAATTAAGCAATGCTCCAGCATCAGAGTTTTGGAGGCCTGATGCCACATCGATAATTTGATATACAGTTGGAAGGTCTAGAAGATCTTCTAGCGCTTCTCTGTCTTCTGCCAATTCTGGCTTGAATTGCTTTAGTGCAATCTGTGCACAATCAATAAGAATATCCATTGACTTATCATTATCGTCTGATGCCTCTTGTAGCAAAGCAAACTTAGCCATAAAAGGTCTAAGTAGTGATAACTTAAGTGGTCTTACTGAAAGTTCTGTACCGTCCATTAGTGTGATGGTCTTGCCGTCTGTAGTTTTTGTTGTTGAAGGCTTGTCAGCCATAGTCTTCCTCCTTATAGGTTAACAGTTAATTATACCACGCTAGGGCTAGTTTTTAATCTATTTTCTCGTAAGATAGGCCCATTCCAATTCCAAAACCTGCCTTTTCTGCATTAATTCCTTGCAATGCCAAAATATCTTTAGAGTTTGCTGCTTGTCCTCCGCTAAACACTCTAGCCTTCATTTCTTCCCAAGCATCTTGCTTACCACTTGATTTATCTAAATCAACACCTTGCATTGCAGCAAGAAACTTCTTGTTAGAATAATCAAGGTCTCTCTTAACCTTAAGAGTAGCCATAATCTCTGGCATTGACATAGATGATTCTAGTTCGTCATAATCTTTCCAGATTCCCAGCAAAAAAACCTCTGACTCTATCTCTGCTAAATCTAGTTCATCCCAGGTAGATCCACTCTCTTTTGCTTGTTCTTTTACTGGCTCTTCAGATTTTTCATTTATCTTAATTCCTGCTGAATAATCTAAAAGTTTATATATTGTAGGCATATCAATATTATCTTCTAACTGCTCTTGAGTTTTTATTTTTGGAAAATACTGTCTCATTGTTATTGTTGCACATTTACACAAAGCATCGATTGCCTCAATATCATTTGTTGCTGTTTTTACATTTTCAAACTCTTCTAAAAATAACTTTAAATATTTTATTTTTAATGGCGTTATATACAGTTCTGTTCCATCAAAGAGTTCTATAATTGAGGTTTTGTATATTTCTGTAGGCATTATATAAGTATACCAAACAGAAAGGCCCAACCCCGAAGGATTGAGCCTCTCCTATATTAAGTTGTATTATGCTGCTGGGATAGTGCGGTCTACGATCTTACCGTATGATGCATCATCATTTGGAAGAAGACGGAATGATACTTCGAACATTGTCGCTTCATCTCTCTTTGCAGATACTGTTACGCTTTCGATTGAAAGTGCACGGTATGCTACATAGACTCTTTCGAGTTCATCTGATGCTGCACACTCGCCAGTTCCTGGACCAACTGCAACCAAACCACGTTCGACTGGGCATTCGCCAATGTCTCCTGCTGAAAGATTAAGTGTTGGGTTTCCTGAAACTGTGCTTAGATCTGCATCCTTGCCTGCGAGAGCAAAGAGAAGATTCTCTAGTGTTGATTCTGCGAATGTAGTATTTAGGTTTACCTGCATGCCTTGCTTGAACAACTTAGCAACGTCAAGTACCTGGTCTACTGCTACTTCGCCGAAATCTGGCTGGAACTGAATTTCCAAACCATTCATTGTGTATCCAACATTGCGGAAGTCTGCATCATCTGACAAAGTTGCCTTGTATGATGTTCCTGCTACATATGCTGGAAGTGCTGAATCTGTGAGTACGCCTGCTTCATGTGTGAAGAGGGCTGCTGCTCCAACAATAATATTGTTGCTGCTACCACGTGTATATGCCATTTATTTCACCTCTTTATTTTCTTATGGATTAAAGGGGCTTGTTTCCTCAAGATTAATTATAACACCCCTTTTAAGAAGATGAAATTGTAGTATCTTGGTGGTATTCAAAGTCTATGATTATCTTGTTCCCGCCATAGGTACGGGCTGTGCCAAAGTCAATAATGTCTCTTACCTCTTCAAGTTGATATACTCTGAATCTATGGAAGAAGAACTTGCAGTCCATACCATCGATCTGTCCCTTGGCTTTTGCCCACTTGTTAATTTCTTCGCCTGTTTCATCTTCTCTATCCATTAAGCGAAGAACCTTTTCTTGGACCTGAACCATATTCTCTATAACATTGTCCTGTGTAGCATAAAAATAATAAAGCAATTGTTCTTGCTTGATATGTGGGAATGGAGATCTACGCATACGAACAAGTCTGTCCCAAGTTGCCATAACTCCAGCATAGGCAAGTCTTTGTGGCTCTAGAGTGCTTGATGGTGTAATAGTAATCCAACTCTCAGTTAATTCATCAATAGTTGCTGGACGTGATGGAAAGAAGGGCACTCCTATGCCTGTATCTAAACCAATACTTTCTTTTAAGTATTCATTAATCCAGAGAACTGGAGTATTAAATGTTGATGTTGATTCTGCCATTATGCAATCCTCCCTGCATTAGCAACCCATTGGTATCCAGTCTTTATTCCTAAAGATCTTCCGCCTCTTTTTGCTGCTGATATGTTTTTCTTATAAACCTTTGGAGAGTTAAAATACTGTAAAAGTCCGCTTGAGTTTAAGAATGATTGTCTAAAGTAAACTCCAAAGAAGTTGCTAATCACTTTATCAAACTGACCCTGTGTTTGTCCACCAGGATTGTCTACACGAACCTCTTGTGAAGTATAAACTTCTTGTCCATCTATTTCAAATCTAAGAACGCTTGCTCTTTTTGGTTTAATAGTAACCCCGACTCCTTGCTCCATAATAGTTGCTTTATTATAAAACGGTACATTAGATCCTTGCTTAATAGAAGAAGACTGTTTCAAAGATGATGTAAAGGTTATTCCTGCGCTGCTTATGGTGTAGTCAATATCAAATAATCTTGCTGATGGACTTCCAACCTTTTCCCATTCATAAACGTGGTGAAGTAGTTCTGGAGACATTTTAGCATTTGCATCAATGAACTGTGAAGCCATCTCAGATATTTTTGGTGCAAGAGACATATACAGTTCTGCCTTGCCTTTTTGTACGCCCTCTAAAAATCCAGTTGAATAATTTACAATATTGTTTATTTCTTTTTGAAACTGTCTGCTATCCATAACAACTTTAAGCATTATAAGTCTCCTGACTGATTCTCAGATCTACGAACTACAAGGTTGTAATATTCTATTCCACCAAATGGGCCTACGTATGGTTCTTGTGTAGCAATTTCAAATATGGTAGATTTGCCTGCACGTGGACCAGAGGTTTCTGTGTATATAGGGTTACAGTTTTTATCTCTAACATTTGTCAAGATAACATTTGTTATTGAGTGAGGAGAATCTAAACTTGAAATTCTAACATCTGTTTTTGCTCTGCCAATAAGGACCGTTTTTTGTGTAATGTTTACATTTGGCTTAACTTCTTCATTGTTAGCATTGCCTGCTGCACTAAAATTAACAGCAATAGTTTTATCTAAAATCCACGTCTTTTTAACATTGCCATAAGTTCCTTGGTCAACGATTGGATAATAAACATCTGCTTGCATTGGGAAAATAAAATCTGGCTCTTCGCATATCATTAAATTATCCCTGGCTTAACGATAGTCTTAACATACTTATCAAGTATCTTATCAACTAAAAAATTTCCTGTTCCGCTAAGCATTGCCTTGTCAAATTGAATTCTAAACTGATCCGTATTGTATGCAGTAACATATCTCTTATAGTAGTCTAGTTTTCCACATTTTAGATCTTCAATTAATAACTTTGTTGCATATTCAACATCATCAGGTACAGTTATGTATCCGTGATCTACTACAACTGTGTAGTCATACCCTGCTGGGAATGCTATTCCATTGTATCCATAGTAACCAAGATCTCCACTCGCAACTGGAAGATTCTGTGCAGTTGACTCGTATCGATTTAAATCTCCATCTTGTACTCTTTGAATAGCAGTTTTATCTGATGTAATGATATACTGAAATTCATACAGATCTGGATTAGATCTATCATAAACTAAAACGTTATTTTCGTAAACCTTAAATATTCTATAAACCTTTTCCCATAAAGGTAGGTAGTCTCCCCCATTGCCAGTTCCAAGTATTGTAATCTTTTTATTATAAAATCCTTCTGGCACAAATGTGTCTATCATTGATCTTGCAACTAATTCTAAAATTTTATATTCAGCAATCTCTGATGCTGTTGTTCCTAATGTGTTTGGGTCTACATATGGTCTTGTTAGTTCATAATACTCTTCGTGAATTAATTCTTCTACCTCGTCAACTGTAAATATTTCAACTCTATAGTGATTATCATATCTTCCAGGAAGTTCAATATTAATATTATCTCCTGTTGACGATTCTAAAAATTCTAAAGTTTGTACTGAAAGGTCCGCCATATCGGTTACTCTTGCATAGATATCTGCATCGCTGTATCCAGAAGGAACAACAAAGTTTACTATGATGTCATCGTATGGCGGAACTCTCAATATCTCCATCGCTTACTTTCCAAATTCCTTTGCAACTTCTTCTGGTGTTGCTATACGGATGTGAGAACGAGTAAGCCATTTTTCAGCAGCATCCTTTTCAACAATGTTATAGCCACGGTAAACCTTGCCTACCTCTGACCAAGTAACATTCTTTGTTGAATAAATTGCAACAGTTTCAGCCTTTGTTGCAGGCTTTGCAGCCTTCTTCTTTTCAGGTGATCTTGGTGCCTTTGTTGCTCCAATTACTCCTTCTGCTACAGATCCAAGTGCCTGAACTTCTTCAGGTGCCTGGTATGATGGTGCTTCAACGACTGCCTGGGCAGCCTCTTCTACAACTGGAGCCTCAACAACATCTTCGACATGTGGTGCCTCTACAACAGGCTCTTCTGCAACTGGTGCTTCAAAAACTGGTGCTTCATTTGTTGTTTCTTCTACAATTGGATTTTCATTAATGTTTTCCATAATTCCTCCTTGTTAGTATTATATCATTATAAGTAATAAGGGGAGCAGGAGAACTAACTCCTACTCCCCCTAAAA
>Ga0315903_10006167_pt1 | contig 15389 bp, 23 predicted proteins | sample LakEriMetagenome_7_FD_203524 | JGI IMG/M metagenome (GOLD analysis project Ga0315903, IMG submission 203524) | Freshwater fungal communities from buoy surface, Lake Erie, Ohio, United States - Buoy 2 MA119 | ecosystem: Environmental > Aquatic > Freshwater > Lake | place: USA: Lake Erie, Ohio...
ACATAACTATAGATTGTCTTTGATTAATACATTTGGTATGTCTTCAATTTTTGGACAGGTGTATGTATTACCACCGCAGTCTTCTATTATAGCAGAATTATCTTCTTTTAATTCTAAATAATACTCTACCTTAATATGTGTTGGCTTTAAACCATTAACTGGTGCAACAGATCCAATGATCCAACCACTAATTAAACCTATGGCAAAGTATCCTACTACCATAAGGCTGTTTCTTTTTTCTGAATTCATAATTAATCTTCTAAATCTTCATTGTAATTAAACTCACCAGTTTCAAGATACTGGATAATCTCTGCTTTATAGGCATACTCAATTCCCGCAGAAGGAACTGAGTATATACACCTACCATCTACATCACCTTGAGGTATAATAACACCCGAGTGTAACTGTAGAACAAACATAATGTTTGCAATAACTAAATGCATAGTAAATAGTTTAAGTAAATAAATAGAACTCTCACAAGGTTGCAACCCTTGCCTGCTAATTTTATAGTTGTCTACAGGCAACAACTTTAAGTCAAGACCATTGACACTATTCCTGCTTGGATGAGAGTATATAATATTAGAATTGTAATGCTAATAAGAGTGATTCTCTAATAGCATGCAGTTCTTCAATAGAACTATTTTGAAGTACTTGTTCTTCATGTGGAGTTACTTCATCTCCTGTTAATCTCACAGAGAGATCAATAATCTGTTGAATTAAATGTGTAGCAATCATAAGTTTAGTTTTTAAGTTTAAAATTTGGATTTGTTTGGAACATTTTAATGGTATGTTCAGACCATTTGATATTAAGGTTAGTATAGCACCAAAGCAAATAACCTGGATTCATTTTGAATACATCTTCTACAGTACGTACTATATATTCAGGTTTCTTACTGAACCAACAGTTATCCCATGGTCTAGTACGTCTTCTTGTATAATAACCTGTATCATGTGGTTTATCATAAAAGACTTTTTGTTCAGGTCTATGAGACCTTTGAAGTTCTAAGATTTTGTAGTCATTGTATAGTTCAGGATACTTTCTAAGAACTATAGATTCCATGCAACTATTGCTTGGAAACGTTTTAAGTAATCTTGCATTCATAAGTATATTTTTAAGGGGTAAATAATCATTTCGGGAGCCTTTTACTGTCCTCTTACATATAGTAATAATACTAATAGTATATATAGTAGTAATATATAGGATAGATATAGATACACTATTCATTTAGCCATATAATAGATGTAGTCTAAGGCTGTTAAAGGATTTTATGATGGTTTTAAGGGTGTTAGTTTATGGGAAGTGTTTATTACTCAACAACTATAACACTCTTAAGTACAAAAAATATACACTGATAATCAGGCAGTTAGCTTAAGTTGGTCTCATTTCTCTATATATAGAGTATAAGACCCGTTGCTATCCTCGTGTTGGCTGTTAAATAATACAACCTGTTATATTTTTATGTAGTAACAAGTAGTATCAAAAGACACCGAAGGTTTTTAAAAAAAAGAAAGTGCCCTATATAGGACACTCTCTTATAACCTACTATATAGTAAGTTCTTTCTCTTCTGCAAATACGTCTGCAAACAAGTCTTCAGTAGGAAGCATTGCGCTACCACCGATAACTTTGCAATATACTGCAGGCTTACCATCACGGTCTGTGCCTTTAGTAACTGCAACAGTGCACTCATCACCAACCTTTACACCTTGTGCAACTACAGATTCCCAAATAGTTGCGCGGACAATATTGCCTTTATAGACAATAGTACACGGACGGAAACCTGTAGTGTCACCTTGAGCATTAGTGAAGGTTTTAACACTTGTTTCAGAACCAATAGAGTTCAATTTAGCTGTGACTGTTGGGTCTTTTTTCAAATCATTTTGCATAATCATAAATTTTAAATTGTTAATAATAATTTTTATGTAGTAATAAGTTGTAAAAAAAGACACCGAAGGTAAAAAAATAGCGGTAATATGTTATACACAGTACCCTTGCTATTGCTACAAAAAATGCCAATGCTCCACACGGTGGAGACAAAAAAATAAAGGGGAATTACTCCCCCTCAATTTTCTTTACAATAGATAGGTTATTTGATACTTTCTTGGCAATCTTGAACCAAGAAGTACCATCATATTCATGCCAATCTATATACTCCGTATCATGAAGATCTACCTCATAAAGTTTGTAACAAGTTGAGTGTTCCTTAAATAACTCTTCTGTATACATTTCAGGTGTATAATCTTCAAATCGAAGTTCATGAAAAACTATGGCTCTCTTTAATTCATCAAGAGAATCACACTCATCAAAGAACTCTAATCCATAAGAACTCTTATCTGCAACAAATACTTTTTTCATAATATTATAGTTTAAATTTTAAATAGTAATGAGTTGTATTATTGTTATAAAAAAATGAATTGCCCTAAAAGGGCAACTCATCTCCTTCTTCTGAAAGTTGTTCACTACAAACTCTATCAAATTCTCTATAGTAACATTCCAGACATTCTGGTTCATAAAGGTTTTCTTCAGGACGGTAAACTAAATCAGTCTTACCGCAATTGCAAGTATTTTCCATAGTATATATTTTTAATGTAGTAATGAGTTGTATTAATTAAAAGAGGAAAGGAGATTGCTCCCCTTTCCCTTTTTGTAATGGACAGGTTGGATACCCTTATACTGTCTATTATTCCCCCAATGGCCAAACTTGGTGGGCATTACAATTGTAGCTAGGCCTACGTATCATCTCCTAGATTATTAATAGTAATGAGTTGTATTAATGGGCTTATACTATATATAGTAGAGACTGACCAGATGATGTGAGCCAGCAGGATGACAGCAGACCACCCCCCTATCCATACCATAGCACAGTATCACATAGTATACATAGTATGCACATAGTACATAGCAATGATAAACTTTTCCTGGTAGGAATTCTTTTGCATTTATTTTTTTGTTTTGTAATGAGTTGTATAATTTGCATGGGGGGTACCACCCTGGCTTTCAGTACCCGGGGGGTGTTTGGTTGGGGGGTCACCTCCTACCCCTATATACTATGAAACCATTTACCACATCCCCCTATATACTATAAAACCCATCCCCTTGTTCATATCCCAAGAAATGCATATCTTTACAATGCTACAGGTAGATTGCCCCGGGGGGTTGTTATTTTCATTCTTGTCCCCCGGGGAATCTCATAATAAGTTACATATGGTATATATAGACTTAGAAAAAGAACATACATTAATACAGGAGTTATTTAGCAAAATTCCTAAAGTTGATTCTATAAGAACAGTAGTATTAAACGTTTCTCCTGATTATTCTTCTATTGTAGCTATGCAACTAGCTCATCATCTTTCTGTAGAAGGAAGGATGTTAGATTTGATTCCCGTGGATGTTCCTTATCCTAAAGAAAACCGGTCAGTTTACAAAGAAAGATTTGAACAGATTAATAAAGACTTTAAAAGCAAATATGATAAGATTATATTAGTAGAGGCTGCAGTACTCAGTGGTAATAACTACACTTGGCTTACACAATGTCTAAGAGATATTGGATATGGTGATGAGAATATTGTTACTGTGTCTTTATTGGAGATGAATACAAGTATTTTCAAGTGTGATTATGTTGGAGATTATGTTGACAGCATGCCTGAGTTTTACTGGGAACGCTATAATATTCACTGGGATTAATCTATATTTTTTGTATCTTATAGTATAAACTAATATACTATGGCAAAGATTAAAGATGTATCTACTAAGTTAGAGAAGAAGAAAGTTTCTCGTCCTGGCATTCATGCTAAAACAAAAACCTCCAAACTCAAAAGTTCTAAGAAGTACAAGAAGTTGTATAGAGGTCAAGGACATTGAGTTGAATGATATGGGTTGATGGTACCTTGATATCTATTTAGTTCAACTACTCCCTGGTAAGTGTGTCTGATCAACAATTACTACCAGGGATTTTTTATTTCAAAAAGTTTTTTATATTTGTGATATGGTATATATCTATAAACCAATCATGTGCAAGTTGCAAGCCATTCAGTTTAATGGACAGAATGCAGATGAGATATTAGATTTTATTGGAAGAGATAATGCTTTTCATAATAGGAGTAATGGGTTATGGGTATTTTTACCACACGGTCATAAGAGAGTTCATGTAGATGATTATGTACTACTTACAGAAGATAATGTAATTAAGATATATGATCCCGTAGATTTTACTAAAGAGTTTGAGCCTGTACCATGACCCAACATCAGTTGGACATATGGCGCAAACTAACGGCTGAGTCAGAATCTAACTTAGAAGCACGTATTAAATATGATAAATATATGGAAGAACAAGAAATGGTTGTAGGGATTAGAGAAGTAAAAGTCCCTAAGTTTGGAGAGCAGTTAGTAGGATTAGATCCGGAAATACCACATGAAGATGCTGATGTACAAAAAGTAAAAGAATTAGCAGCAGAGATGGCTGAGATTCTAAAGCGTAGATATTCTGAAGATCAAAGAACTCCAGTAAAAAGTCTTTTATTTGATCATGCAATAGGAGAAATTCTGAATGCTCAAATGAATGCAGTTAAAGTAATAACAATGTAATAAAACCAATAATGAAATTACACGGAAAAAGAATTTTAGTAAGTAAGCCTGAAGTAAAAGAATCAGCATTTGAATTATCTGAGAAAGATAAAGCGTTACTTGAAGCAGAAATGAGAAGCAAGTGGACAGCACTTGATGTTTTTGCTATTGGAGATGAAGTTGAGAAATTTGCAGTTGGAGATAAAGTGTATCTTCAGATGAATGCACTTAACACAGCAGAAGTAATAGATATTGACGGAGCTCTTAAGCTTATGGTGCGAGAGCATGATATTGCAATCACATGGTAAACTTTAGTCAAGAAGCTGCAGAGTATGAAAAAGTCATCTGCTCTAAAGAGGAGATCTCTGGTACCCCTATTGATATTAGTTCTCGTATTATTATTGTTAATGATGCTACAAGACCTGATCACTACGGAGGAAAAGACAATCCCTATGAAGTCTTCAATGTATTAGAAGCTTGGGGATTAGATAAAGATTTCTATCTTGGTAATGTAATTAAGTATCTAGCTAGAGCTGGAAAGAAAAGTAAGACAACAACAAAAGAAGACTTACAAAAAGCTTTAGTATATTTACAAAGAAGAATTGACTCACTATGACTTGGATTAAATTACTATCTCTTATCTTAGGATTAAATGCATTAGCATTTTTCTGGATTGTTATTAATGCAATGACAAGACCAGTATATAATAAAATGCACAATATGTATCATGATGATGAGAAAGGAAGAGCTATTGCAAACTGGACTATATTTGCCATGATAATTGTAGCTTTTCTTTTAGGATATATAGTTGGCTAATATTTTGACACCCTACCCTGTCACTAAGTCCCTAGTTCGCTAGGGATTTTTTTATGTTCTAAATTTTTAGTATATTATAGTATGGCGGAATTTAGTAAGCAAGGTGTTGTTTCAACAAGTGGTACTGTATTGTATACAGGGTCTACTACTACATCACTTTTAACAAAGGTTTTAACCCTGAGATTTAATAATCCTGCAGCATTTCAACTTAGACTTAGTAAATTTGAAGCGGATACAAGTACTACTACAATTATCTATAATCTAAATTTAAGTGCCGGAGATACCCTAACAGATAGTCTTAGTTATGCTTTAAATCCCGGTGATCAACTTATTGCCACATCTAATATAGCAGGAACTACATATTATATATACGGAGTAGATTATGCAAGTAGTTGATGCTAACGGAAATGTATTTGGTCAAGGACTAGAGATCACAAGTATTGATGGTAAACCAAAGGTTCCCGTAATCAATACTGATATTACTATTGGTACTACAGTTATTAATGGAGGTGTCTCAGGTAGATTACTATTTGATAATGCTGGTGTAGTTGGAGAAACTGCTAGTATTAACTGGAATCCAAGTACTTCTACCTTATCACTTTTTGACTCACCTTTTATTAGTCAAGCAGGTAACTTATCTGCTAATACAGGTTTTAGTATAATAGGTACTGCAAGTTCAAACTATACTATTAGCTCCTCAAGACAGTTTATTTTTAATACTGGGCAGTCAATGTATTTCAATACAGATACTGATGGAGGTAGTGCATTAGATAGAGCTTGGTATTTTGCAGGAGCTAGGACTGGAATGACAGGAGGTCGTACTTATGGCGCACTGACTGTAGATAGTAGTGGATTTCCAAGTTTTATTTTATATAATAATGACAATGGAGCGAGAATCTTATTAAATTCTAATGCTGCTAGTTATTTTAATGGAGGTAATTTATTAGTAGGTACTACAACGGACGCTGGGTTTAGATTTGATGTAGCAGGAACTATAAGATCTCAAGGTTCTTTATTTATTTCAAACCCATCATTTACATTAGGTGGGTCAATTACACATTCTGCAAATGCAACATTAGTTATAGCAGGAGGTCCTGGAGGAGGAGAAAATATTACAATTGGACCATCCAATAGGATTTTTATTAATGCTCAACAGACACGTTTTCCAAGCGGGTCTGTTCAAATAGCATCTACACTTAGCGTAGGTGTAGCAAATACTACAACGGCAACTATGTTGTGGGTGACAGGTGGCATAACTGCATCATCATCAATTGCAAGAGGTATTTCACTAGATACTGCTTTAACACAAAGTGCTGCAAATGACGTATTAACAGCAGTTAATATTGCACCAACATTTACTGTAAATAATACATTATTTCATGATGTATATTGGATGAGGTTTACAGGTAGTTATGTACCTGCATCATTTACAGGAAATAATAACGCTGCTACTATTGATTTATCTAATTCATTTACTAATGCCAATAATGCTATAGGAATAAGAATTAGACACACTTACTCTAATGTTCAAAATGGTTATGGAATTCTTATTGAAAGTCCATCATTTATTGGTATAGCTCAAACAAGTTTAACATCTACAAATTTTTTAGCAGGAACCACTGTTATAGGAAGTAGTGTTGTTGCTCCAGCAACTGGATATACTTTACACGTTACAAATAACACAAATGGAGCTATAAAAGTTGGTAGTGCAAGTCAAGCAAATGAGCATCTTGTTATAAGTCATTCTCAAGCAGGATCAACATTTTCTTCAATAAGAAACACTTTTGCAGCTACAGGAGCGACTATGCTAATTGATGTTGCAGGTCAAAATAATTTAAGATTGTTTGGAACTGGTAATGTAGCAATAAATAATAGCACAGACGCTGGATTCAGACTAGATGTTAATGGTACTGCAAGGGTGCAGGGTCTTTTTTACACTACTCAAATTTTATCCGCAATTGGAAATCTAGTTATAGAAGCGGGTGCCAGTAATACATACGTACAGATTAAACCAAGGACTGGGGCAACAGATGGAGTAAGAATAGAAACCGACCAAACAGATGCAGGTACAACAGGTGAATGGTCATCTTTTAGGGTGGTTGGACCTATCTTTTCTCCAACATCAGGAACACGTGTTAGAAACTTTCTTGCCGTAACGCCCACAATAAACCAAACAGGAGGTGCTAATGGTATAACAAGAGGTATATATGTCAATCCAACTTTAACTGCCGCTGCTGACTTTAGAGCAATTGAAACTACAGCAGGTAATATAATATTTAATGGTGGCAACATAGGTGTTGGTATAAGTGCTCCTGTAGTTCGTTATCATCAATCTCAAACGCAAGGTATTCTTGCCCGTTACGACATTACAAATGCTAATGCTGACCAAAATAGAGCAGTATGGGAAGTTTATAGTAATACAGCAGCTACGCCCGATTTCTTTGGAAGATTTGGATTCAAATTTGAAGGTGGTGCAAATAATGCTGCAAGGCAATTTCAATTACATGTTGGGGACAATACTACTCCACGTTTTGTTGTTAATGGAAGTGGCAACGTCCTAATAGGAGCTACAACTGACGCAGGATTTAAACTGGATGTCAATGGAAGCCTAAGAACTACTGGTATACTTTACTCAAATAATAACCTTGCTGTTGGTAATTATGATTCAATAATCTCTCCTTCTGGGTCTGTGAATCTTTCTGTTTATAGTAATGTACAGGGAACTCCAGGAAGACTAGTTGTAGGAGGTTATGCAACTGCTGGTCCTACCCTAAATGGTATTATTTCTTTTGTGAATACTCAATTAAATACTTTCTATCCAGGTCAATTCGAACAAGCAAAAATAGAATCTTACTGGGCCCCAAATGGCCAAACAGGAGGAGATCTTAGATTTTACACAAGAACTTATTCTATCTTTGGAGAGCGTTTACGAATTACAGATGTTGGAAATATTCTCATAAACACAACTACAGACAGTGGATTCAGGCTAGATGTAAATGGAACTGCAAGAGTGCAGGGCACCTTTACAATAAGCAGTACCTTAAATTTACCAAATACTAGTGAGATTGTTAGTGGTACCGCTTGGGGAACGGGAGTGTTAAATTTTAACAATGGGCCTACAACTTATGCTTCATTCCAAGTAGCAAATAATAGATTCCGAATGAATCTAACAAATATATTGCATTTTGCCGATTCAGTTGCATATATTGGTACGGGTGATAATTATGCTTATGCATTCAGAACAAACAATATAGAAAGAATGCGTATTACTTCAGGAGGTAATATGTTAATTGGTACTACTACAGATTCAGGTTATAAACTTAATGTAAACGGTGGGGGATATTTTGAAGGTAACCTAAAAGTTAATGGCGCTATAACAGCTTCTATACCTACTCCTAATGCATATGTATGTAATATAGGATTAGCAGCAGATCAATCTATAGCATCAGGATCAGATGTACAAATTGATTTCATAGATATAGATGATACCAATAACTGGTATGACCCAACTACTAAAAGATTTACACCAACTATTGCTGGATATTATCATGTGGATTTTACAGTATGGTTTGATGCAGCTACAGTATCTACAGGACAGTATAATATACAGATTAGAAAGAATGCATCCACTGTACTAATTGTACAACAACCTAATATAAACAACGGTACCGGACAATCATTAACAGGTTCTAAACTTATTTATTTTAACGGAACAACAGACTATATTGATTTTACAGCATACCAGTCTACAGGAGTTAATAGAAATCTTCAGGCAGGAGCATCAAGTTCCGGAACTTATGCTTCTATATTTCTATTAGCAGTTTAATATTTAGGATATTAAAATAATTTTTATTATATTATATAGTAAGAATGTACCTATGTTAAACAATATTACTAACTTTTTCAATCTGATAAAAACTGGGATGGTTAAAACTCAGTTGGAATCTACAGATTTAATACCTACCGGAACAAGAGATAGTGGATATAGTGGTAGTTACAAACCTACTATGATAAAATATTCTGATCTAGCTAGTCAAATTCTATCCGGAGTACCTCCCCTTACAATAGGTATAACTCCTATTGTATCAGGTAGTGTAGGTAAATTATTATATGAAGGTGCAGGAAATGTATTGAATGAATCACCTGTTTTTAATATTGACCCGTTAACAGGATTTCTTGGAGCAGGTACATCTACTCCTCAGTATGCTATTGACATGCAATTTAATACATTAGGATTTTATTCAGCTCCTAATTACTATGCATACCTAGGTTTAAATAATGGAAGTTTTTATTTAAATTCTTATTCAGACTTTATATTTGGAACATCATCAGTCGGTAATGGACTTATTATTAAACAAAATGGTAATATACTTATTAATACAGGAACTGATGCAGGCTTCCGTTTAGACGTCAATGGTACTGCGAGGGTGCAGGGGCAGTTAACAACCACAACGGCAAATGCCCAATTTGGTGCAATAGGAGCATCAACAGGAGAGTTTAGAATTGACGGGGTAAATGGTGCAGCTTATGCCTTTTCAGTTTATTCATCAAGTACACTTCGTTTTGGAGTTACGGGATTTGGTGGAATTACTGCACCAGGCGGATTAATTATTTCATCTACTTCGGATTTAAACACAACTAGATTAAGATTAGGAACATCAAGTTCAACCGCTCCAATAAATATTCAAGCACAATCCGGAAATGCAGATACTATAGTTTTAAAAGCAAGTAATGGTGTTGACCAATTTATAATAAAAAATGCAACAGGCAACGTACTCATCAACACCACCACAGACGCAGGCTATAAGCTTGACGTTAACGGGACTGCGAGGGTTAATAGCACCGCAACAACGGGTTTAACCATAACTCAAGGAGCAAGTGGCGATGGTATTGTAATTCAAAATGGAGGCTACATACAAATGGCTTCTACAAGATTTAGAGCTTTTTCAAGTGGTTTTCAATTTCAAGATATGTCCTATAATACTAAAGTTGTTTTAAGTATGTCGGGATTTAGTTATTTTAATTCGGGGGCTAATTATACCTTTGGTAGTATAACGGAAGTTACATCAGCTATTGTTAATGTTGACTCAACAACCAAAGGCTTCCTACCCCCACGAATGACCACAACTGAAAAAAATGCTATTGCCACCCCAGCAGCAGGATTAATGGTATATGACAACACATTAAATAGACCTTGTTTCTATAACGGAACATCTTGGATAACTTTATAAAAACTTAGACAGTGTTAAACAATATAACAAACTTCTTTAACCTAATAAAGACCGGCAAAGTAAAGACACAGCTGGATGCTTCTGATTTGTTAGCAATAGGCACTAGAGATTTAAGATTTATTGGTCAGTATCAACCTACTATGATTAAGTATTCTGATCTAGTTGCTGGATTAGTTGGTGGGTCTAATGGTCAGGTTCTATTTAGAGATAATAACACTTTTGGTGGATCAAATAACTTATTCTGGGATAAGGTTAACAACCGTTTAGGAGTTGGAACAACTATACCTGCAAACACTTTAGATGTAAATGGTACTGCAAGGGTGAGTAATTTAACGATGCCTAACTTTTCAACTATTACAAGCGTAAATAATGTAATTGATTTTCAATCTTTTAGGACAATATATAGCACAACTTTTAATACAATAGGCGGTCAATACGGATTTAATTTTGATGATGGCGGAGGTAGTAATACAAATACAAGCGGTACAACTGGAAGATTTCAATTATCCTCAAGATTTGCTCCTACAAGTGGTACAGCTGTTTTCAATACGTTTTTACTAAATGCAACCATCAACCAAACGGGTGGTGCTAATGGCATTACACGCGGTTTATTTGTAGACCCAACTATTACTGCTGCTGCTGACTTCAGAGCTATTGAGACAACACGAGGTAATGTATTATTTGGGACAACATCAGGCAACGTCCTTATCAACACCACCACAGACGCAGGATTCAAGTTAGATGTTAATGGTACTGCTAGAGTTACGGGTATAGCTACTTTTGGTACAGGAACAGCTGTTACACGTATTCAAGGAAACCTTATATATTTATCAAATGGCGATGCAACTCTTGATTCAAGTGCATTAATTAGTTATGCTTCAGGTTTCAAGGTTGGAACTATACCGGGGTTTGTATTTCATCTTGTTAGTGGAAATAATCCTGTTGCATCTATACTAAATGGAAGAGGGATGCAGATATCTGACGGAACTTCATCTACACCTAATGCTTCATCTGTATTAGATCTTGTTAGTACAACCAAAGGTTTCCTACCGCCAAGAATGACTGCTGCTCAAAGAACAGCAATTGCATCACCGGCAGTAGGACTTATGGTATACCAAACTGATGGCACAGAAGGACTATATATTTTTAGATCTACAGGCTGGGCTTTAAATTCTTAATTAATTTTTAAAATCTATAATAACAAAACAAAAAATGGAAGCAACAACAACACCACAAGGAGTAGCTATTCAACCAGTAGTATTCCCATTAAATGAAGGTACAGCAACTAGAATGACTGTATTAGTACTTAATTTCCCGACAGATGCTACAACAGCAACTACTTACTACCAGTTATTAACTGAAGAAGGAGCACAATTACGTCAGGGTAATTACACTCTAACTGAAGAAGAATTTGCTAGTTGGGGTACTGACAATAATGTAGTTAATCAATATGTAGCAAATGCTATTGGCGTTGTATTGATTTAATTATATATTTGTAAAAAAATATAAGTCATGGAACAAAACCAACAAGCTCAACCTATTACATTAAGTGTAGAACATTTACGTGTAATGGAAGGATTTATCAGTGAAATGCCAACTAAGTATGGTGTTCCATTGTTAAATTTTTTATCTCAAGTTGCTCAAGAACAGTCTGGTGCTACTGGCGCAACTGTAGAAGAATAACAAATAGTTTGGCCGTTATAGATATTTTTTGTATATTATATATGTATACATTTAATATTTATAACCATGGACATTTTAAATTTTATTTCTTGGATCAAGGCTGGTAATTATAGAACCACCCTTCCAACAGATACTCAAAACTTAATTGCTGTAGCAGCAAGAGATGTATCACGTGATGATGATTATCTTTCACTTGCTATTAATGCAGCACCTTTGCAGTCATTATACAATACAGGCAATATTGGTCAAGCAACTAGTATCACTACTCCTGTTACTGTTAATGCATTGAATGGTGTCATTACTACAGTATCATCAACTCTTGCTGGAGCTACTAAAACATTTTTTACTGTTAATAACCCTCAAGTACTTGCAACATCTAAAGTGATTGTATCACTTGAGTATGATGAGGCTGCTGCTGGATTTCCAATTGTTACCGTAGCAGATATTGTAGCTGGTTCTTTTAAAGTAGTTATTACTAATGCTGCCGCAGCAACTGCACTTAACGCAGCAATGAGAATACATTTTCTTATTATAGCATAATGCTTAATAATCTTACCAACTTATTTAATCTTATCAAATCCAGGATGGTGAAAACTGTCCTGGAAACTGATGATTTATTTGTAGTTGGTACAAGAGATAGTAGATATGATGGTGGTTATAAACCTACCATTGCTACTTTAAGTGCTGTAGCTAATGCTGTGGCGCCATTAATTCCACCATCAGGTAATTTTGGACTATATGCTCAAACTGGTAATAGTATTCCAATAACTAATACTATAGTAGAAAGTACTTTAATAAACGGTGGGGTAGGAACATTATCCGTTCCCGCTAATGCTTTTCAAATAGGAGATAGTTTTAGAGCTATTTTTGGAGGAATTTTAAATGCTGCTAATAATCAAACTATTAGAGTTAGAGTAAAAACAGGAAGTGTTATTTTACTAGATAGTGGTGCTCAACCAATTACTAATATTATAAATGATGTGTTTAGTTTAAACATAGACTTTACTATTAGACAACTTGGAACTGCTGGTGTAGCATCTATAGTAGCTCTAGGCTCATTTCATTACACAAAGACTTCAAATGCTACAGTACAAGGTTTTGCATTTAATATAGTAAATAGTACAACCTTCAATACCACAATTAATAATACCTTAGATGTTACTGTACAATGGGGTAGTGCTAATGCTGGTAACTCTATATATTCGGATATATTTATATTAAACAAAACATATTAATCATGTCAATAGGTAATTTAAAAGACTATGGTAATAAAGGAAATAACTTTCCTTGGCAACTAAAAATGCTTCAGGGTATCACTAGTATGATTAACTCATTAACTGGTGTAACTGCTGGTGCTGCAAAAACAACTGCTATCCTTAGACCTACAACAAGCGGTATTATTGCAGCAGGTAGAGCTTCTGTATCAATTGCTAATGTAGGAAGTACTAATGGTACAGTAAAGGGTGTTATAGTAAAACCGGGAGAAACTGTAAACTTCAGTGCCGGAGGTATTAATAATACCTTAGATGCAATAGCATATGATGCAACAGGAGCAGAGTTCTTAATCATTACAGTTGTATAATTATGTCTACCAATATAAACTTTGTAAATTCTGAGGGTTTAGAAAGTGATACAAGGATAGACTTTAATTTACCCAGAACTATATTGCTCAAAAGTGAAGGAAGAGCAGTAGCAGATGGCGCTGTGATAGAAGGTGAGTTATGTGCATATAATGCATTGAATGCTCTATCACAAATTATAGTTCCTACTTTTGCTGCAGATCCGGCTACCCTAGCATATTTAGCAGCAACAGGAATCACAGGAGCAACAGAAGTAGCAGCTATTAATAATCTTGTAGTAGGTCTCAAAGCAGATGGCTTATGGTCTAAGATGAAAGCAATATACCCGTTTGTTACTGACATTAAAAATATGTTTGGATATAGTAATGATTTTGCCAATGCAGCATGGGTTAAATTTCCAAGTACTGTTGTAGCTAATTCAATTCCCAATCCAATTGATGGTTCATTAAATGCCTCCACATTAAATTTTGTAAGCGGACTATTTTATAATAGTGGCGGAAACACAGGTGCTTCAAGCGGTACGTTTAGTGGGTATGTAAAAAATAATGGCGCTCAATTTATTCAAATTTATGATAGCTCAAATGGATATGTAAATTTTGATATTATAAATTATTCAATTACTTTTTCAGATACAATGACGGGAACAATTACACCATTGGCTAATGGTTGGTGTAAAATAACCGTTACAAAACCCACACAATATTTTGTAAATAATATATTTTTAAGCGTAACTTCATCGGGAACAAGCGGAAGAGATTCTAACAAAATATCGGGAAGTTTATATCTATATGCTTTTCAAGTTGAAATTGGATTAGTTGCAACATCTTACCAAAATAATGTTGGTTCTGCTCAATCAGCAATTGCATCACAATTCAAGTACAACCTTGTCAATCCTGTTGACTCAGACGCTGCTTTCAGATTAGTATTTAATGGAGGATGGACGCATTCAAGTAATGGTGCTACTCCTAATGGAACTAATGGATATGCTGATACGAAGTTAAATTGGGACTCAAATACAAGTTTAAATGATGTTAGTTTTGGTTGTTATTGGCGTAATGATATACAAACAACAGTTGGTAATTATTATGGGGTTGTTAGCGGAGGTGCGTATGCACTTATGAGAGACCGAGTCAGTTGCGATTTCTATGTAAATGATAATGGAACAGGAACAATTTCCACTTTATCCAAAGGTCTACATTTGGCAACTCGTAAAAACTCAACTCAACAAACTTTGTATGTAAATGGAAGTGGAACTGCTCAAAGTAGAGCTTCTTTAAGTAAACCAAATTTAAATTTTTATTTTGGCGGAAGTAATGGTTTTACATCATATACAAACAATCAAATGGCATTAGCTCTTATCTCTGATGGCTTTACCGACACCGAAGCAGCTAACCTATACACCCGAGTTCAAGCATTCCAAACCGCATTAAATCGCCAAATTCCTTGATAAAATGTTTGCATTGTTGTATATTTGTCTTATGGGAAGATGGAATAATTTAAAGCCATTGGATGCTGAA
>Ga0315903_10006169_pt1 | contig 15386 bp, 10 predicted proteins | sample LakEriMetagenome_7_FD_203524 | JGI IMG/M metagenome (GOLD analysis project Ga0315903, IMG submission 203524) | Freshwater fungal communities from buoy surface, Lake Erie, Ohio, United States - Buoy 2 MA119 | ecosystem: Environmental > Aquatic > Freshwater > Lake | place: USA: Lake Erie, Ohio...
GCGGCGGCCACGCTGAGCTTCTTCATGGTGCTCTTCATGGTGCTCCTCTCATCTACATCGCTGGCTCTTGGTCCAGCCGAGAGAGAATGGCAGGGGAATGTAAGCGGAATGTTATCGCCAGATTGGTGCCAGGTTAATTCTCGGCTAGGATGCTCCGCATGGCTATCCCACGTCGACCCTGGCTCCACGTGATTGCTGGCTGCATGAGCAGCGGCAAGACGGCTGAGGTTGTCCGCCTCCTCACCCGCCGACAGATCGCGGGGCAGAGCGTGCTCCTGATCACCCCTGCTCGCGACACGCGTGTTGCCCCAGGCGAGGTTGTGAGCCGTACGGGCACCCGCTTCCCGAGCGTGGTGGCACCTGACGCTGAGGCGATTCGAAAAGAGGTCGCGCGTATCAACCCTGATGCGGTAGCGATTGAAGAGGCGCAGTTCTTTGGGCCAGAGCTGCCCGCCATTATTGAAGAGATCGTTGGGGCACCACGAACCGTGATCGTGAGCGGCCTCGATCAAGACTTCGCCGGTCGGCCATTCGCCACGATTCCAGAGCTGATGGCGCGCGCCGATGAGGTGACGAAGCTTTCAGCGATCTGTGTGGCCTGCGGGAACGAGGCGACGCGCACCCAGCGACTACGCGATGGCAAGCCGGCGCGTGCCGACGATGAACTGATTGTGATCGGCGGCATGGCGGGTGATGACACGTACGAGGCACGCTGCCGCGCCTGCCACGAGGTGATCGCCTAGCGCGTTCGCTTTCGCTCCGTGCTTCGGCGCGGGCTCACGGATCGAATCGCCCCCCACTCCGCCACTAGGACCGCGCCGAGAATCAGCGCCCCACCAACCAACTGAATCGCGGTGAGGCTCTCGCTAAAGAGGTACCCGGCGGCCACGATCGTGAAGATCGGTTCAACGGTGCTGATGAGTGCCGCGCGCGCCGCACCGAGTCGCTGCGCCCCAATGTAGAACGCACCGATCGGAATGATGCCCGCGATGGTGGCGACCCCGATAATGGGCAGGAGGGCCGCGTCGGGGATCGGCGTTGGGAGGAGGTCTCGGCCAAGCGCGGCGCGAAGGAGCAGCATGCCGACGGCGGTGCCGAAGAGGCTGACCGGAATGGCGGCGAGTGGCGAGGTGCCTCCGCGACCCGATGCGCCGGTGCCGCTCTTTGTTTCGCCCGCCAGTCGCGCAGCCAAGATGATGTAGCAGCTGTAGATGATCGGCGACGCGATGCCGAGCACCAAGCCGATCAGCGCGGGCTCCTTCGCATCGGGGATCCCGCCCACGCCGAGCACGACGCCGGTAGTGGCGATAGCTAAGGCGATCCAGGGGCGCGGCCCTGATGGTGCGTGTGCAAAGAAGATCGAGAGCACGGCAACGATCGCCGGGAATGCGTAGGTCATGAGACCGGCGAGTGAGGCGTCGATCCAGGTGAGGCTCCCAAAGTAAGTGGCGGCATTGGCGGTGAAGAAGAGCCCGATGGCGAAAGAACGGAGCGCACGCTCGCGGGTAAGGCCACGAAGGGCCGCACGGCCGGCTGGGAGCGCGAAGACGATGGCGGCGAGGATGAGGGCTGCGAGCAGGTGGCGCCAGACCAGCAGGTCAAGCCAATCAAAGCCTGTTGGGTAGATCGCTTTCGCAAAGAGTGAGCCTGATCCATAGCCGATCGCCGAGACGACGACCAACAGAATCCACGGAAGTCGGCTTGAACGCATCCGGGAATGATAAGTGTGAACGGCTGCTCGGTGTGAACCACACATCGTGTAGCGCACTCGGCTAGCATCAGCGCTATGGCAAAAACCGTTTCAAAGGCGGCCCCCCGACTCACCGCCGCCGCCCCACTGGCGATTGCTCTGGCAATGCTCACGATCTACATCGTGTGGGGCACCACCTACCTCGCCATTCGCGTGGTCGTCGACCCCGATCAAGGCATGGCCGTTCCGCCATTCGCCATGGTCTTCATCCGATTTGCGGTTGCTGGCCTTGTCATGCTTGCTCTCGTTGCCGTCTTCGCCCGCGATGCGCTGCGATCACTAACCCGTGCGCAGATTCGCGACCAGGCTATCGTCGGCCTCGCCCTCAATGTGGGTGGGCTCGGTGTGACCTCATTTGGCGAGCAGACCATCCCTTCAGGGATCACCGCACTCCTGATTGCTCTCCTCCCCATCTGGGTCGCAGTGATTGGCCGCGTTGTCTACAAGGATCAAATCGCGCCACTTAGCATCCTTGGGATCGCCGTTGGTATCGTGGGCGTCATCATCCTCATCTCCCCTGATGCGGGTGATGCGGGCCTCGACCCTCTCGGACTCGCCTGCATCCTCTTTAGCCCACTGAGCTGGGGTGGTGGTTCAATCTGGAGCCAACGTCGTGCTGCAACGCCAGCTGACGCTCGAGTCGCCGTGGCCATTCAAATGCTCTCCGGTTCCCTGGGTGGTGCAATCGTAGCCACCCTGCTCGGCGAGTGGAACAACGTGCAATTTGGCGCGCTCGGCAACGACGTCATCGTTGCGCTCGCCTATCTCATCGTTGTCGGCAGCCTGATCGCCTACAACGTCTACACGTGGCTGCTGCGCGTCGCGCCTTTCGGTCTCGTCTCGACGTACGCCTATGTAAACCCGGTGGTCGCGGTGCTTGCTGGCAGCCTCATCTTGAGTGAGCCGATCTCAGCTCAGCTCATTGCAGGTGGCACCATCGTGGTTGTTGGTGTTGCGATCATGGTCACGGCACGTAACCGCGTAATCGCACGCGGGGTTGCATCGCACTGAGATGAGTGCGGGCGACGCGCCACTGCGCGTCTCAAGGGCGGCGGCACGCCGCTTCCTTGCCGAGCGCCATATGCTCCTTCCCCCGCGCCAGCTCCCCGCCAGTAAGGGCTCCGTGCTTGCCCTGGTTGAGCGGCTCGGATCGCTGCAGTTTGATCCGGTTGACCTCGCAGGTCGCAGCCACGAGATCGTCTGCCATGCCCGAATTGACGGGTTTGAGCCACGCTGGGTAGACGAACTCCTCTATGCGCAGGTTCCCGCCCACCGCGCCCTGGTAGAGCAGTACAACGGCGTGCTGGTGATCGTGCCTACCAGTGAGCTCCCCTACTACCGACGCCCCGCCGATAAGCGCCGCGAGCGCTACTGGCGCGATGGCACCTACAAGCGACTCAAGCCATGGGCCGACACGATCATGGCACGCATCACCGCCGAAGGGCCGCTCAGCGCCGCCGACTTTGGCCCCTCAAAGTCGGTTGCCTGGTCGTGGGGGCCAACACCAGCGTATCGCGCCGCACTCGAAATGTTGCAGCTCGCGGGCCTCCTGCACCTTGCCCGCCGCGACGGTTCGCGTCGCTGGTTTGACCTCGCCGAGCGACTCATTCCACGCAACGTACTGGAGCGCCGGGTCACCGAAGAGGAACAGATCGAACACACCTTCTTGGCGCGGCATCGTGATCTTGGTCTCGCCTCTGCCAACGGCGTCTGGGTGCAGACCGACTGGCCACTCAAGCGTAAAGAGTTGGTGCGCCGGCTCACCGAGCGCGGTGCACTGCTCAACATTGAGATCGACGGGCTCCCAGGGCCGTGGCGTATTCCTGGCGGCGAGCGCTTCGCCCTCGAGGCGGCGATGCGCGCAACGGCCGGCACGCGACCAGTAGCCGCCGACCCAAACGCCGTTACGCTCCTCTCACCGCTCGACCCGCTCATCCACGACCGTAAGCGACTTGAGACGCTCTACAACTTCCACTACCGCTGGGAGATCTACACCCCCGAAAAGAAACGCGTCTACGGCCCATATGTGATGCCGATCCATGCGGGTGATGCACTCGTCGGGCGCATCCAACTGCGACGGGTTAAGGAGACAGGAGCCACGACCATCGACGGGCTCTGGTGGGAGCGTGGCGCAAAGCCAACGCGTCACATTGTCGGATTAGCAAACGCCATCGCCGCGCATCAACGACTGCTCGGATCGACCAGCGGCCAGATGCCACGAGAGATTGCAGATCGAAGTGACGGGCGGCGCCTCTTTAAGGCGCTCCGCAAGATCGCCGGCTAGACGCCGAGGTAGGCTTCGCGCACCTTCGGGTTCTTCGCCAACTTGTCACAGCTGTCTTCGAGGGTGACCTCGCCAATCTGCAGGATGTAGCCGCGCTTCGCGATGCCAAGCGCCATCATGGCGTTCTGCTCAACCAGGAGTACCGCGGTTCCACGCGAGTTGATCTCGGTGATGATGTCGAAGATCTGCTCCACCAAAATTGGCGCGAGGCCCATGGAAGGCTCGTCGAGGAGCAGTACCTTCGGCTGCGCCATCAGGGCGCGACCAATTGCCAGCATCTGCTGCTCGCCGCCCGACATGGTGCCGGCGGCCTGGCTCTCACGCTCTTTGAGGCGCGGGAAGAGGTCATACACCTTCTTGAAGTCGCTCTGCACATCGGGGCCAGACTTGCGGAGGAACGCCCCCATCTCGAGGTTCTCGCGCACCGACATTCGCGAGAAGACGCGGCGACCCTCTGGACTATGTCCAATACCGAGACGCACGATCTCGTGTGCCTCGGCGTTCTCAATGGACTTGCCTCGGAGGGTGATGCTTCCCGAACGGGCGCGCTCTAGGCCAGAGATGGTGCGTAGCGTGGTGGTTTTGCCGGCGCCGTTGGAGCCGATCAGCGTGACGATCTCGCCCTCTTCCACCTTCAGTGAGACTCCGCGCAGGGCGTGCACCGCTCCGTAGTACGTGTGGACATCTTTCAGTTCAAGCAGTGGTGCCATCGTCGTACTCCTCTCAGTGGCCCGCTGCGGCGCCGCGGCCAAGGTAGGCCTCGATCACCTGTGGGTTGTTGCGAATCTCTTTCGGCAAGCCCTCGGCAATCTTCTCGCCATGGTCAAGCACAGTGATGCGATCAGAGATGCCCATGACCACGCGCATGTCATGTTCGATGAGCAGGATGGTGATGCCGAGCTCGTCGCGAATGCGGCGGATCAGCGCGGTCATCTCCTCGGTCTCTTTCGGGTTCATGCCGGCGGCTGGCTCATCGAGAAGGAGGAGCTTTGGCTGGCTGGCGAGCGCGCGGGCGATTTCCAGGAGGCGCTGCTTGCCGTACGGAAGGTTGCTGGCGAGTTCGTTCTCCATGCCAGCCAAGTCAACGAAGGCGAGGAGCTCACGGGCGCGCTGCTCAGCGGCCGCCTCCTCTTCGCGCACCTGGCGCGTGCGGAAGACGGCACCGAAGAAGCTCCCACGCAAATGCACGTGCATGCCGACCAGGATGTTCTCGAGGGTCGTCAGGCTCTTATAAAGGCGAATGTTCTGGAAGGTTCGCGCGAGCCCGGCCACAACCATGTCGTTCGGTCGTGCCGGTCGGCTCACGCCGATCTTGCGAACGAGGCGGTTGTACCACTCCGGGCGCACGATGTTGAGCAACAGGGCAGAGACGAAGCCGAGCAGCGCAATAGCAACGGAGATCAGCCCCTCGATCAGTCCGGTGTCGCCGCCCACGGCAAGGAGGAAATAGATGGCGAGGCCGATGAATGGGAGTGTCGGCAGAACAAGAAGGATCGGCTCTCGGCCCACCCCTGTTGGGGGAGCAATAAGCGGGCGACCGTCGAGCTCAATCGTGCCCGAGGTTGGCGCATAGATCCCTGCAATCACGTTGAAGAAGGTGGTCTTGCCGGCACCGTTTGGGCCGATGATCGCGCTGATCGATCCGCGCGGAATCTCGTAGTCCACGTTGTTCACCGCCACCAAGCCGCCGAATCGTCGCGTAACGCCGCGGGCCCGAAGCATTGGGCTGCTGTCTACGGTCGACTTCTTCGCCGCGCTCACTTGATGCCACCCTTCCCAATCTTGAGTGGGGCGAACTCGCGAAGGCGGCGGCGGGCGGGGAAGATCCCCTGTGGTCGCTTGAGCATCATCAGCACCAGCACGATGCCGTACAGCACGTACTGGAATTCCAGGAAGTCAATCTGATTGAGCACAGGGATGTTGAAATTCTCCACGAGCGTGTTGAGCTGCTTGAGCAAGATGCTCTGGAAGAGATAGATCACGAATGCCCCAGTTGCGACACCAATGGTGTTGCCCATGCCGCCAAGGACGACCGCGGCTAGGGCGCTGATTGAGACGGCGAAGCGGAACTGGTCAGGCGCGACGATCGTGAGCTTTGCCGCGTTCACCACACCGATAACGCCGGCGATGCTGGCGCCGACGGCAAAGGCCTGAAGCTTCGCGATCACGGTGTTCACGCCGGACGACTCAGCGGCGAGCTCGTCTTCTCGGATCGCGTCCCAGGTTCGGCCAAGACGTGAATCCTCGAGTCGGAAGATCACGATGGTGATCAACGTAAAGATGATCAATACCAAGGCGTACATCGGCCATGGATTGGTGAGGGTGAACTGCAAGATGCCAGGAATGACTGGCTTGTCGATCCCACCGATGCCGTTCGTGCCATCGGTGAACTTGTCGGCATTCAGCAAGGTGATCGGCACAATCTCACCAAATCCGAGCGTGACGATCGCAAGGTAATCCCCGCGGAGGCGCAGTGTTGGCGCGCCGAGGAGCACACCGAAGATCGCACCGACGACGCCACCCGCGAGGAGCATCGGCCAGAACGGCAGGTGAATGTCGTGCAGGGGTGAGGCGACAAGGGCATAGGTGTAGCCACCGAGGGCGAAGAACGCCGCGTAACCAAGATCGAGCAGACCAGCGAATCCGATGACCACGTTGAGGCCCATCGCCAACACGGCATAGATCGCGGCGGTAGTGAACGCGTTCACCCAGGCGTTGGTCGACTGGATGCCGTCGAAGGGCGGGATGCGCGTAATGAGGGGGAGCGCGATGCTGATCAACAGCACCGAGACCGCAATGCCAAGGCTGCGATGGCGTCGGAAGTAGTTCCGCACGGGGGCGAACCTCTCGTCGAGTGCGACTCCGAACCGACTCATGCGCGGTCACCCGTGTGTGAGCCGAGGAGTCCGGTTGGTCGGAAGACGAGGAAGACGACGAGGAGCGAGAAGACGATCGCCCCGCCCCAGCGGCCGTAGCCGAAGGCAGAGGCACCAACCTCAACGAAGGCGATGAGAAACCCGCCCAGAGCGGCACCAGCCGTATTGCCGATGCCACCGAGAACCGCGGCGGTAAAGGCCTTCAAGCCAGACTGGAATCCGAGGCCGAAGCTGGTGTTGCCGTAGTAGAGGCCGTGCACGACGCCCGCGGCACCGGCAAGGCCCGAGCCGATCAAGAAGGTGATCATGATCGTTCGATTGATATCCACGCCCATGAGTGACGAGGCGTCACGGTCCATTGAAGTGGTGCGCATGGCGCGACCGGTGCGGGTGCGCGAGATAAAGAGCTGGAGCACCACCATCAAGATCAGCGCCGAGGCGATCACGAAGAGGTTGAGGAGCGGGATGCGGGTCTCGCCCACCATGATCACCCACTCAATCGGAAAGACCTGCGGCACCTTCACGATGGTTGGGCCGAAGGTGAACTGAATGATGTTCTGCAGAATGAAGCTCACGCCGATCGCCGTGATTAACGGAGCTAGCTTCGGAGCCCGACGGAGCGGCCGATAGGCGAGCCGCTCAATGATCGCGCCGACGATCGCCATCACAACGATCGTGCCGACGAAGAGGAGCAGGATTGAGACGACGAGTGCGGGGATGTCGGTGACCGCCCCCTCATGCCCCAACAGGCTCGAGCTAATGAAGAGCGCGACGAACGAGGCGACCATGAAGACGTCGCCGTGGGCAAAGTTGATCAGCTCAATGATGCCGTAGACCATGGTGTAGCCGAGGGCGACAAGGGCGTAGATCGCCCCGAGGGTCATGGCGTTCAGGAACTGGTTAGGCCCGAGGACGAGCAGCATTGAGACCAAGAACGCGGCAATGGTCACAGGGAGGCGGAGCTGGCGTAGGACTCCCCCGGTTGCAACCTGTGCAGTAGCCACTGGCCCCCCTAGCAATCAGTTAGATGAGCCGCGTAGGCGACCCTTGCTGCGTTCAGTAGATAGTGCCCGCTCAGGGCTGATTAGGCAAGGGAGAACGGGCACGCGCCGCCTTTCAGGCGAGGGGCAGCCCCCTTGGTAAAGCGGAAGGCCCCTGGCTCCCCTTGCGGGGAGACCAGGGGCCTCCAACAGTCGCTATTCGCGGTGCGTAGGGTTCCCCCTACACCTCCGGATTAGTTCCCGTAGTTGACTTCCTCAACGAACTTCCAAGCGCCACCCTCAACCTTGTAGAGGGAGATGATGCGCTGGGTCGTGTCGCCGACTGCGTCGAAGCTGACCGAACCGAGAACCGTCTCGAAGACGGTGCCCTTGTCGGCAACAGCGGCGCGAACGGTCTCGCGGGTCACTTCGCCACCGGTGACGGCAGCCTTGATCCCCTCGATAACGATCTGCGCGCAGGCGTATGCAGCGTATGCATAGCCCTCGGCATCCTTGCCGAACTCAGCCTTGAACTTCGTGTTGAAGTCGTCCTTGCCTGGGATGTTCTCGATCGCAGCCTGTGACGCGAAGCTGTTGGCAGCATTCGCCCCTGCAATCGCAACATACGAGCCATCGCCGACGCCATCGTAGATGCCGTCGCCGCCGAAGAACGGAAGCTCGCCAAGGCCGGCCTGAGCCAACGCATTGCGGAAGAGTGGTGCGCCGTCTGACGTCACGCCACCGTAGAAGATCGAGTCAGCGCCCTTGGCAGCTGCATCAGATGCAGCAGCCGAGAAGTCGGTCGTGCCGACTGGAAGGCCCTGTCGGCCAACGACGGTTCCACCGCCGCTGACGAACTCAGCCTCGAACGCATCAGCGATCCCCTTGCCGTAGGCATCGGTGGAGTCGACGATGTAGATCTTGCTGTAGCCAAGCTTCTTGGCGTACACAGCAACGGCTGGACCCTGAAGGTCGTCAGTCGTCGCAACGCGCACGTAGTTCACTGCACGGCCGCCACGGAGGGCTGCGCCGTCATCACCCTTCGTAAGGGCTGGGTTCGTGTTCGATGGGGAGCACTGAAGCAGGCCGGCCTCTGACGAGACTGGGATCTGCGCCTTTGCTGAACCCGAGTTGAATGGACCGACAACGGCAATAACCGACTCGTCACCGACGAAGGTCAGCATGTCTGCAGCGGCCTGGTCTGGGTTGTGTGCGCCTTCCTTGGCGTGGTCAAGAACCTTCGACTTCAGGGTGTAGCCCTCAATCGAAGCCTCCTTGATCGCAAGGAGTGCGCCGTCGCGAGCTGGGCCCGCTGACGCAAGGCTTGAGCCGTTGAGTGGGAAGCTAATCCCGATCGTCAACGTCTTGCCCGCGGTGCTCGCCGTCGAGCCACCGCATGCAGCTGCGAGAATCGCAACTGCTGCAAGGGCGCTAAGGCCCTTCTTGTTAAAGACCTTCATGAGGTCCTCCTATCTGCTATTCCCAACCGTTCCGGCTGGGCTCGCCTCTGTTTCGGACTACGTGATCACGTCTCATCTACCGAAGCAGGTGTGACGATGCGGCTGCGTCCGATGCAGTCGAGGAAGGCAATCATGAACGAGCGCGCGCCTGCGCGCAACTATTTTCCTGCCAATTTGTGCTCAGACGGGCGAAGGTTAAGGAATCCGAATCTTTCGGCTAGTTCCCTTCGGCAATGAGGAGGGCTGACCCCGCCGCAAGGTCAATAGATTGCAACCCGGTTGCAAGGTGGGCAGTGCCGAGATCGCTGAGCTGTAGCCCGCCGACCATCGCCGTGCCAATCGCCGTGGTGGTCGCCCCATGTCCTCCCACCAGGATCTCCCCGGCCCAGGGGCCAATCACGGCGCGGGCAGAGAAGTGTGGTGACGTGATCAAGAGCTGCTCGCCAGGCTTCCCCCAATCAATAGCGGTAGTTCGCGTCGCTTGATAGGTGGCATCGGTTGCGCGGAGCGCTTCGGCGTGATGGAGCGGTCTCGACGGATCGTTGCGCCCCCAGTCGGCAACGCGATAGGTGCGATCGGAGCGCTGTTGTACTTCCCAGACAAAGAGGCCGGGCATCATCGCGTGGAGACAGCCAGTCGGAACGTCGAAGACATCGCCGCGCTGTACTGCGTGCCGAGCGAGGAGCGGCGTGACGTCAGCCCCGCTGGTGAGAGCCTGCGTAATCGCTGCTGCCGACACACCTGGGTCGCGTCCAAGCAGGATTTCGGCGCCAGGTGCCGCCTCGAGAACGACCCACGCTTCATGTTTACCAATCGCGTGTGGGCCGTGGATGGTTCGTGCCAGCTCATCGTCAGGGTGCACCTGCACCGAGAGTCGATCTTGCACATCGAGCAACTTCACCAGTACGCCGCCCGGCTGCTCGTCGGCATCGCCGAACCACGCTTCGCCAATCGGGCCACTCGGCACATTCGCCGCAGCCAGCGCACGAAGCCGGTCGCCACCCCAGACACGCGCGACGAGGCGAGGGATCAGAAGGGCTGGGCTCATCTCTGGCGTCTCCACGCCACTCAGTCTAGGGGGCTCTCAGGGGAAGGTGATGGTGTACGTGACGCTCCACGATCCCCAGTTGGTGCTTGTCGCCGCTGTCCCCTTGATCTTGCAGGTCTTCCCCGCATCGGCGGCGACTGGGGCCAGGGTCAGCTTGTTCGCAGCCAAGACACAGGCGTTCTTCGACGCGGTAACCCCCGAGGTGATCTCAGACCAGGTGATCTTCGGCATGACGCTCGTCGACGTTTGATACCCGACCGTGTTCGCATCGTCGGCGTAGAGGCCCAGTGTCTGGATCACCTTGGCTCGCGATACGGGCGAGGTCGGCACAATCGATGGTGCACCTAGTGTCCCCTTGCTCAGGGTGTACACGTAGTAGTTGGTCCCAGCGAGGTACGGGGCGGCCGCAGCAGCGGTGATTCCCACCTTGCAGGTGCCCGGCTTCTTAATGTGCAGATAGGCGCGCCCACCGCTCGTCTTCACTTCGCAATATGCCGACGATGTGGAAGCAACCGCGTACGTCTGCGTCGCGCCTGATTCTGTTGCAGTCGCCGGAAGCAGGTGCCACCCGGTGATCGCAGTCTTGGAGTAGTGGCCATAGTTATACGGAACGGTCAGGCTTGCCCCGAAGGTAAAGGCCGGCATCTTCGCGGTGACGTCGAGTGCGCCGCCACCTGAGCCGAAGATTGGCGTCGCGTCTTCACTAGCGCTCACGCTCGCGATCCCGAACCCTGCGGGCGCAAACTCGCTGCTATCGGTTCCATCAACCGTGAGGTCTGGTGCTTCGTCTTCAGAGGCCGGGTAGTCAATATCGCCCGGCTTCTCACCGCCGAAGACAAAGCCGTCGGCGGAGTTTGGATCATTGACGGTGCTGACATCACCTTCGGCAGATGGATCATCGGACACCGCGGTGAGGACATCGCTGCCTTCGTCGTTCAAATCAGCAAGCGTTTTCGCTGCAGGAATCATCTCTTCAAGATCCATCTCCACTGAGATCACGCTGCCGCCGCTGGCGACAACAACGACATCAACAGCGCCCGTTGTCGGATCGGCCTCTACGGCGATCGTCTCTGCGGAGCTGATTGCGTTCTTCAGCGCAAGGGCAGAGGCAAAGCCCATTGGTGCGAACGTCGTGGCGCCATCGAGGCTGTAGAGGGCCGCAGCGGTAGAAGCCGTGGTACCCGTGCCAGCATCCTTCTTGATGGCAAACACGAGGCCGGTATCGCAGTCCATCTTTAGGTCGCGGTAGTCGCCACCCTTGTAGCCGCTCGTTGTTGAGGTCGGGCTGGAGACGCTCAGGGTGCCGCCGCCAAAAATCCCAGAAATCCCTGAGATCCTGATCAGCTTGCCATCGTCATAGCCGCCGGTGGAGCTCTCGTCGGAGACGGCGATTAGGAGCAGGTCCTCTACGGCGTCGGCGATGTTGACGCCGAGCGAGTTGCCATCGACACCATCCTTCGCGCAATACGCCACTGCCCCGATGCGGCCGAGTGGCGCCGTGTAGTCGCCTGGTGTGCTGCCTGGGTGCTGTACGAAGGACGTGCCCTTCAAGTAGTAGAGGTCATCAACGCACGGCTGGTCACCCGCCTTGGCTGCGTCTCCATCGGCCTTCATCTTCACCATCACAACGGTGTAGGCGTCCGAGGTGTTGGCCTGACTCGAAGGGCCCGACCCGATCACGACGAGCGCCGTATCGGTGCCCTGGATGCCGGTGATGGAGACGGTGTCAGCCGAACCGCTCAATCCAAAGTACGCGCCGTCAAACATGTCGCCGCGAATTCCGGCATTAATCGCGTCCATGCAGCCTTTCGTCTTGTCGCCCGGATCCATCGGGTTGGCCCGCTCCTCACGGATGGCACCATCAACTAGGGCGGAGCCGCTCATCGTCTCCACTGGCGCGTCGAAGTCGACGGTGACGCAGTTCAAATCAACGCCCACCGTGCAGCCAGAGACACCATCGGAGAGGTCGCCATTACTGTCACCGAGCACACCGTTGGCAATGTCGCGTGCCGTCAGCCACTCTTCGTCGGTAAAGTGCGCGACCGAGAAGCCGCCGCCTGTCAGCGAGCCGGTAAGAATCCAATTCCTCCCCTGCTCGCTCGCACCCGACCCCACGTTGGCGCCCTTCCACCAGGAGATCGAATTGGCGCCGCCACCTGCAAAGGTGTAATACGTCTGGCCGCCGTCATAGCTGATCACCGAGCGACCGCCGCCAGTAAACGAGAAGGTCGCCACCACGCCATTCGGATCCGACGGATTGAACGCGGTATCGCGAATCACCGGCGCCGCCATTCCAGTAACAGCGAAGCCTCCAGAACTCGACGTGGTGCCTGGGTCAGCGCGATTGGCGATGTAATTCCAGGCGCTGTGAGATGCCTGCGGGAAGAGCGGAACGTAATTCGCTGTTGCAGCACCGAGGAACTTCACGTTGCCGTCGCCGCCAGCACGCTTCCAGGTGGCCGCCTTCACCAGGCCACGTGCACCATCGCCCGAGAGAACGACCGAACTGCCGTTCGTGCCGGACTGGAAGTTGAAGCCCGCATCAAACGCCGAGCCAGTGTTGTTGTTAGCGCCTGGCGCGTCCATTACGACGACATGCCCGTACTCAGGTTGGCCAGAGGCTACGAATGCGCCACCAATATCGCTGGTCGACTTTACGTTGATGCCGTGCACCACGATGCAGCTTCGGATCATGGCCACGGTGCCGTAGTACTCGCCACTGGTCGCGCCGTAGCCGGTCGCATCTTGGAAGCCGAGCATTGGCGCAACAGAGCCAACGGCCGGAGTGGTGTTCTCGCCACACGTCGCCATGAGGCGCCGATTCGGATTTGGTGCGCACTCAGCGTCGCCACCGCCTGCGGCTTGGCCGATCGCGCCATCTTTCACTGGTGATTCTGTTTCTGCATCTTCGCTACAGCCATCACCCACCAGTGAGTTGCCACCGCGCGAATAGAGGTTGTTCTGGATCACATGGTCATCGCCAGAATCAGCATCTGCGGCGAGTGACGTTGCCGCCGTCTCCCAATGGTCGGTGTTGTCGTACGTTCCGATTGAAGTAACGGCTCGGTCATTCGTCACCCAGGTCGCGATTCGCACCGTCGCGGTGCTGTTCGGCCCACTCGATGATCGATCCCAGATCACAATCGAGCGCGGCCCCGCGTAGTCGGTCGTAAGTTCGCCGTTGTCCTCGGTGCCATCGTTGTTGATGTCTTCAGCGAGCCAGCCCGAAGGTCCGCCGAACACCATCAGGTCTTGTGCGGCCTGTCCTCCACTCACGGTGGTATCGCGGCTCAACGCGCAGCCATCGGCGCAGCCGTCCAAGTCTTCATCCTGGAACGGGCTTGATACCTCAAAGAGTGTTGCGGCGGCGCGCTCCCCGACCGTACCTCCAGAGTTGTACACGGTGAAGTTGGCTGCGTTGGTAAGCGCCGATTTCAAATCGCCCGTCGTGAAGAGCGTCCCTGGTACGCCCGGTGTCGGCTCCGGTGGAACGCCTTGCGGCAGCTCAGCAATGACAACTCCACCGGTGGCGCCCTGCTGTGTCGCGATATAGACGTGATCAACACCTGGCTTGGCATCAAAGAGCCAGCCGGTCCAGGTGCCTCGTGTCGTGCCGCCCGGCGCACCTGCAATGTTTGACTTCATCGCCGGGGTCAGCTCAAAGAACTGCCCTGGTTTAATTTCTGACAGTGCGCACTCCGTTGTCGCGCCATCGCATGGGTTATCAGTACCCGTAATGTTGTCGTCAACGATTGAGTACTCGTCGCCGGTCGGCATGACGGTGGCATAGACGGTGAGCGCCTGAAGTGGCCCAGTTGGTCCGCCGATCAAGCCCCCCACAAGGAAGAGGTAGCTCGAGTGGATTACATCAGCCTCGTCATAGGCGTGCGCCCAATACGGCTTAAACGTGCCAGATAGCGTTGCTGGAGTCGCATTGCCGGCGGTGTAGCTCTTCAGGTCAAAGCTGTTCCAGGTGGTGCCGAAGTCACGGCTGAACCAGAGCTTGCTCTGGATGATGACGGCAACTTCGCCCGGCCAGCCAGAAGTGGTGATGCCGCTGACGATGGAATTCTTGTCCATTCCTTCAACGCCGTCATTGCCCGTGGTCTCTGCGCGCTCATCCGAGGAGAGCACGACTGGTGACCAGGTGCCGCCGCAATCGAAGGAGCGCCATACCGACGGTGAGGTTGAGGTGGTGGCGTAGAAGGTGCACGGCGCACCGTCTGCAACGATGTTCGTGGTTTGCCCACCGAAGGCATTGACCACCTCCATCGGTCGGCCGTTCGATTTAAGTTTCACGATGGTGTAGCGAGTGGCAGTGCCCGCCCACGCAGTGCGCTCAAAGTCGACGGCGGCTACCCCATATCCCGAAGCAGAGACGACGACCTTGGTACCGACACCCTCAGTTGGATCTGGATCGTTTCGATCAACGAAGCTCAGACCATCTTCATCTGGATCGGCGAGGGCGCCGAAGTAGTCCATGCCGTCCCAGGCAAAGGTTCCGGAAGCACCAGTGATCGACGAGATCATGGAGGTGCCGTTCCAGGCATTCGGCGCAGCTGGGTCGCCCTCACCCGCGACTACGCTGATCGCTGCCCCGTCAATGAGCGTTGGGAAGAGAATCTCCTCGCCACCGCACAGCGTGAAGGTGTAGCTCGCGCCGTCTCGCGCCTCGTCGACTGTCGGCCAAACGTAGTCGCCTGCATCGTTCGTATCACCGTCGGCGTCGCAGTCACCCCAACCAGCCCCGGTATTCGTTGCCAGGATGAGCGGAAGGGTGAAGCCGAATTCGGAAGCAACGTCCCCAATTGTGATGGCGTCAGGGTTGCCCGCTGGAACGGTGTAGGAGCCGCTGGTCACCCCATCGGCGACGACCGCGATGGAATAGGTGGGTGGGTCAGAGGCAAAAGCGCGTTGCGTTGGCACGGCGGCGAAGAGTGCAGCGAGCAGGGAGATAGAGAGGGTCAGCGAGAGTAGGCGACGCCGGC
>Ga0315903_10006172_pt1 | contig 15382 bp, 8 predicted proteins | sample LakEriMetagenome_7_FD_203524 | JGI IMG/M metagenome (GOLD analysis project Ga0315903, IMG submission 203524) | Freshwater fungal communities from buoy surface, Lake Erie, Ohio, United States - Buoy 2 MA119 | ecosystem: Environmental > Aquatic > Freshwater > Lake | place: USA: Lake Erie, Ohio...
CCGTCAGGCGTACGGCGGCGCACCGCATGGGGCAGTCCTCACGGCTCACGCCGTCGGGCTTCCTGGAGACGATCTCAGGAAGCGTAACGCCGTCAGGCGTACGGCAGCGCACCGCATGGGGCAGTCCCCACGGCTCACGCCGTTGGGCTTCATGAGCCCGGAGATGCTGCAGCGTGGAATCAGTCGCGGCCGTCGCGCTTCTTGCGGCGGGCGTCCTTATCCCGCTGCTTCTTCAGCTTCCGCCGTTCGTCGGCGGTCAGCCGCCGGCCCGTGTCGCCCTTCGGCTTGCCGATCCGGGCGTTGGGGTTGGCGAGCTGCGACTGGAGCTGCTGCACCTGCTGCATTCGCTCCCGCATTCCCAGGCCCGCCATGCCCTTCATCATCGCCGCCATGCCGTCGAACTGCTTGACAAGATCGCTCACCTCCTGGAGCTCGACTCCCGCCCCCTTCGCGATCCGGCGGCGTCGCGACTGGTCGACGTTTCGCGATGGGTTGCGCCGCTCGTCGGGCGTCATCGAGTCGATGATGCCGAACAGCCGGTTCATGTCCTTGTCGAGGTCCGCTCCGCCGAGCATCTCCTGCATGCCGCCCATGCCAGGGATCATCCCGAGCACCTTGCCGAGGGGGCCGAGCCGCCGCGTCTGGAGGAGCATCTTCTTGAAGTCGTCGAGCGTGAACTCGCCCGCCTTCAGCCGCTCCTCCTGCCGCTTCATCTCATCCTGGTCGAACTTCCGCTGGGCCTCCTCGACGAGCGAGACCACGTCGCCCATGCCGAGGATCCGGCCGGCCATCCGCTCGGGATGGAAGTCCTCCAGGGCCTCGATCTGCTCGCCGGTGCCGATGAACTTGATCGGCACGCCGGTGACGTTCTTGACCGACAAGGCCGCGCCGCCGCGGGCGTCGCCGTCGAGCTTCGTCATGATCACGCCGTCGAGTTCGAGGGCGTCGTTGAAGGCCTTGGCGCTCTTGACGGCATCCTGGCCGGTCATCGCATCGACGACGAGGTAGACCTGGTCGGGGCCGACCGTCCGGTCGATCTTCGCCAGCTCCTGCATCAGCTCCTCGTCGATCGCCAGCCGGCCGGCGGTGTCGAGGATCACGACCGACACGTTTTCCTTCTTGGCACGGGCCACGCCCGCGTTGCAGACGGCGACGGGGTCGGCGCTACCGCCCGGCATGTCGGCCGGGGTGTGCACCGGGATGTCGAGCTGGCGACCGAGTACCGAAAGCTGCTCGATGGCCGCTGGTCGCTGGAGGTCGGCCGCGACGAGCATCACGCCCCTGCCCTGCTCCTTGATCTTCCGGGCGAGCTTGGCGCACGACGTCGTCTTGCCCGAGCCCTGCAGGCCGCAGAGCATCAGGATCGTGGTCGTGCCGTTCTGCAGGTGGAGCGAGTGGTCCACCGGCCCCATCAGGTCAACGAGCTCGCGGTGGACGATGCCGACGAGTTGCTGGGCCGGATCGAGCGACTCGAGCACCTTGCCGCCGACCGCGCCGTCGGCGACCCGCGTCAGAAACCCGTCGGCCACGTCGTAGGCGACGTCGGCCTCGAGCAGCGCGGTCTGCACCGCTGCGAGGCCCTCCCGCATGTTGGCCTCGGTCAGCTTGCCGCGGCCGCGGAGCGAGTTGATGGCGGACGAAAGGGATGCGGTCAGCGACTCGAACATGGCGGCTCCGGAACGGCGAAGCCGGCGAGTATACCGCCCGGAAAACCGCGATCTCCCTCCGGTGACGGGCCGTTCGAATCGGGAGCAGACACACAGCGTGCCGCTTACCCGACGCGTGGCCGGCGAGAACGGCGCGTCACCGGAGGGAGATCAGAATCAGCCCGGACGAGGCCCCTCCGGGCCGTGGTCGCGGGATTCGAGCGTCAGCTGAACGTGCCCTGCTGGCCCACGATCGGCGCGCCGCCCACCGGCGCCCCCATGCCACCCTCGCAGCAGGGCGCGGCTGACTCGCAGGCGGGGCCACAGGCGGGCTCGCATGCCGGCGCACACACCGGAGCGGGTGCCGCGCACGGAGCCGGTGCAGGCGAGCCGCACGAGCGAAACTCCATGAACGACGGCCGGCGGCAGCTGCTGCCGCCGAAGCAGCTGCTGCAGCCCGGAGCGGCAGCGAGGCTTGTCACCACGAGCGCCAGACACATTGCACGAGTCATGACGGGATTCTCCAGCTCGAACCGATGGGGCAGGCGGGCGGGGGGCTCGCATGCGACGTCGTCGCCGACGACGCCACCAGAACCGTACCTCATGATTCCGGCGCGGCATGCCGATGGCACGATTTTTGGAGCAACGCAGGAGCGGTCCTGCCGAGCCGGCGGATAATGCCGGTCGTAGCGTTGCGAATCGAGTCTGACGACTGCGGAAGATGGTGCGGCATTCGATGCTAGAGTTGCACCACGACGCCCGACGGCTACTCACCGTGGGAGCGAATCGCTCACCAGCCGACTCCTCGACAACCCGAAACTCGATGCTCCGCCGTTCACGTTCCTTCCGCGCTGTCGTCTCCAGGTGCCTGTCACTGATCGTGGCGGCGTCGGTCGCCTGTTCCGCCGCCGCAGACTGCGGCGATGGCGATGTCTGGTTGGTGAGCACGCGGCGACTGCCGGGCATCTGTCGCGTGCCGGCCACGGCCAACTTCGACGTCGAGCATCGGGTGGATGGTCGGTGGATGTCGGCCGACCTCGGCGAACTGCTCGCCGATTCGTCGCGGCCGCTGGTGATCTTCATTCATGGCAATCGGTATGAGTCCCACGATGCCAAAGCCCAGGGCGTTGCCGTGGCCCGCCGGCTCGAGGCTCAAGGGGCGTTTGCGACTCCACCGCGGACCGTGGTTTTTTCGTGGCCGAGCCAGCAGCAGGGAGGGCTGATTGCCTCGAGCCGCGACAACTACCGCCGTTCGTATGCCGACGGCCACTACCTTGCCCGGCTCCTCGGCGACGTGAGCCCGGAGCAGCCCGTGGCCATCATCGGCTACAGCTTTGGTGGCACGATCGCGATTGGCGCAATCGAAGACCTCGTCGTGGGGGCTCGCGATCCCAGCCAGGGCATCGCGCCGTGGGTCGGGCGACCGGGCCGCACGCATCTCGTGCTCGTTGCCCCCGCCATCCGCCACGACGCGCTGGCGCCCCGTGGCCCGTTCGCGTCGGCCGCGGCCGGGATCGACCGGCTGACGCTCGTGATCAACTCCAGCGACCTGGCGCTCAAGATGTTTCCGCACCTCGATCCGCACCGGGGCACCGACGCGCTGGGTGCGGTGGGCATGCCACGCCGTTGGCTGCCGGGCTCCGTGGAGTTTGCGGCGACCGACGCGGCGAACATCGTCGGCAGGAAGCACGCCTTCCCGCTCTACCTGGAATCGTCGACGCTGGCCCGGCGGATCGCCGCCGGTGCGGTCGCCGGTCTCGATACCGAGTGATCGTCAGGCCGCACGGCGGGTTGCTGGCTGCTCGGCGAGCCGGGCTTGGACCATCATTCGCACGACGTCGGGCATCGCGTAGTGGGCGGTCCAGTCGAGTCGCTCGCTGGCCCGACGGGTGTCGGCGCGGCCCCGCTCGATTTCGGTCGGCCGCACGAGCTTTGGGTCGCGGACCACGTGCCGCCGCCAGTCGAGGCCCACCGCCGCGAAGGCCGCCGCCACGAAATCCTCGAGCGAATGCGTCTGGCCCGTGGCGATCACGAAGTCTTCGAGCGTGTCGAGCTGGAGCATGCGGTGCATCGCCACCACGTATTCGGGGGCCCAGCCCCAGTCGCGATGGACGGAGAGATCGCCAAGCGAGAGCGACTGCTGCTCACCACGGGCGATTCGGCAGGCGGCGGCCACGATCTTCTGCGTGACGAACCGCTCCGGCCGCAGCGGGCTCTCGTGGTTGAACAGGATGCCGGTGGCGGCGCGAATGCCATAGGCCTCGCGGTACTGCGCGATCTGCCAGAACGACGTCGCCTTGGCGATGCCGTAGGGGCTCCGCGGCTTGAGCACCGTCTGCTCGCTCGCCGGCTCGGTGCCGGCGTTGCCGAACATCTCCGAACTGCCGGCGTTGTAGAGGCGGATCGGGGTGCCGAGCATCCGGATCGCCTCGAGCAGGTTGATCGTGCCGACGACGATGCTCTCGAAGGTCTCCACTGGCTGGTCGAACGACAGCCCCACCGACGATTGGCCGGCGAGGTTGTAGATCTCGTCGGGATTCGACCGCTTGAGCACCTGGAAGGTGGAGCGGAAGTCGACGAGCGACATCGACATCAGCGTGACGCGGTCGCGGATCCCGAGGCGTTCGAGCCCCGTGAACCGCCCCGCCTGCGCATCGCGGCTGGTGCCGACCACGGTGTAGCCGAGGTCGACGAGATGCTTCGCGAGGTAGGCGCCGTCCTGGCCGCCGATCCCGCAGATCAGTGCGGTGCGGTCGGTGGGCGTGGGGGCTGTCATGGGGTGGGGACGGTAGCAGCCCACCCCCCCCGACGAAACGTCGCTTTCCCGCCAGGACAGTCGTCTTCTTCGGAGGAAAACCTGCCTGTCCTCAGGGCTCGGGGCTGCCCGTACCCGTCGCCGGACGCTCGCTGCGGGCTCCGGCCCTTCGCTCGCTCGATGCTGACGGCGCTCCGCCATCCTGGCTGCGCTTGTCAGCAACGCCGGCTCCCCGGATACGGGCAGCCCCTCGCTGCCTGCATCAGGAAGCCCAATCGCGTGAGCGATGGGGGCACGCTGGCGTTGCCGCGCCGCTCGCATGCGATTCCGGAAGGGGTGAGCGGCCGGCCGCGGCGGCCCTCCGACGCGCGAGGATCACGTGCGACGAGGATTAGCGGTCGGCGAACCACTGGGCGGTGAGGGCGATGCCGTCGGCCAGTGGCACGGTGGGCTGCCAGCCGAGAACGGTTTTGGCGAGCGCCGCATCGACGAGGTTGCTTCGCAGATCGCCGGGGCGGGCCGGGCCGTGCAGCGGCGCGGGCGTGGCGATCGTGCGGCCGCGGGCTTTGGCTGCTGCTGCGACGGCGGGGCGAATGAGGGCCTCGAGTTCGACCACGTCGGTGCCGATTCCCGTGCCGATGTTGAGGCTCGTGAGCGTGCCCGGCTTGCAGCGGTCGGTCGCCAGGAGCGCGAGCACGTTGGCCTGCGCCACGTCGGGGCCGTAGACGTAGTCGCGGATGTAGCGACCGTCGCCGTTGATTGTGCCCGGTTCGCCGGCCAAGAGCTTCTTGCAGAAGATCGCCACCACGCCCGCCTCTCCGTGCGGGTTCTGCCGCGGGCCGTAGACGTTCGAGTAGCGGAGGGCCACCGCCGTGAGGCCATGTTCGGCGGCGTAGAAGGAGAGGTAGCGCTCGCCGACCCACTTCGTGATCCCGTAGGGGCTCACCGGGTTGGCGGGAGTCGATTCGGGCGCCGGCGCCGTGACGTCGCCGTAGAGCACCCCGCCGCTCGACGCGAACACGACCCGCCTGCAGCCCCCCGCGACGGCGGCATCGAGCACGTTGATCAGGCCAATGCAGTTGACCCGGGCGTCGAAGAGCGGCTCCCGGACCGAGCGGCTCACCGACATCTGCGCCGCCTGATGACAGACCGCGTCGGGCTTCTCGGTGGCGAACACGCGGCCCACCGCCTCGGGGTCAACGATGTCGGCCACATGCAGCGACACCCCGGGGGGCAGGTTGTCGCGGGAGCCGCTGGAGAGGTCGTCGAGCACCGCGACGGCATGCCCCTCCCGGAGGAGCGCATCGACGATGTGGCTGCCGATGAAGCCGGCGCCGCCCGTGATGAGGATTTTCATGCGAGTCGTCTTCTCCTGCTCGAGTTGCCGGAAACCTGATCCCGGCCGCCGTGTCGGCGAGGTAGCATACCGATCGATCCCGGCAGCCGCAGTTTTGAGCCATACTAACGGGCCTGAGAGGGCCGGCCGGAAGACGCCGACCGCTCGTTCCACCCCGGAGGCCCGCATGGCGACTGCGCCCGCACACCAATCCCCCGACCTTGGCGCCGACGACGTCGCCGCCCTCGACCGGCTCCGCGGCGTCTATGGACGGCTTCGGCAGGAACTGGCCCGGGTGATCATCGGCCAGGAGGAGACGATCGAGCGGCTCACCATCTGCCTTTTCGCCCGCGGCCATGCGCTCCTCATGGGCGTGCCCGGACTCGCCAAGACGCTCCTCGTCAGCAAGCTCGCCGAATGCGTGTCGCTGAAGTTCAGCCGCATCCAGTTCACGCCCGACCTCATGCCAATGGACATCACCGGCACCGACATCCTTCAGGAGACGGCCGACGGCCGCCGCGAGTTCCACTTCGTGCCGGGCCCCGTGTTCGCCAACATCGTGCTCGCCGACGAGATCAACCGCGCCCCGCCGAAGACCCAGGCGGCCATGCTCGAGGCGATGCAGGAGCATAAGGTGACGGTGGTCGGCAAGACCTCCCATCTCGATCCGCCGTTCTTCGTCTTGGCGACGCAGAACCCCGTCGAGCAGGAGGGCACCTATCCCCTGCCCGAGGCGCAGCTTGACCGCTTCATGTTCCTCGTCGAACTTGATTATCCAAACGAGGAGGAGGAGGTCGCGATCGCCCGGACGACGACGGGCGAAGCCCCGCCCACGCTCGGCGAAGTGATGACGGCCGCCGACATCATCGACTATCAGCATCTCGTCCGCCGCGTGCCGGTGCCCGATCATATCTATCGCTTTGCCGCGAAGCTCGTCCGCAAGACGCGGCCGAGAGGTGATTCGGCCCCGGCGTGGCTCAAGCCGCTGGTGAGCTGGGGCGCCGGCCCCAGAGCCGTGCAGAACCTCGTGCTCGGCGCCAAGTCGCGGGCCGCGCTCTCGGGGAGCTACATGGTGCGGCTGGAGGACATCGAGGCGGTGGCGGCGCCGGTGCTCACTCACCGGATCATCACCACGTTTGCGGCGCAGGCCGAGGGAATCGACGCCAAGCAGATCGTGGGCCGGCTGGTGAAGGAAACCGTCGCCGAACAGACGACGTAGGCGGACCGCGCCGCGAAGGGGCAGCCGCATGTTCACCGATCGACAGCCACGCTCGTTTCTCGACCCCGCCGTGCTCGCGCGGCTGGCGGCGGTGCCGCTGCTCGCGCGGCGGCCGATGGTGGGCACCGTGTCGGGCCGCCATGCCAGCCCTCATCGCGGGTCGAGCGTGGAGTTTGCCGAGTATCGCAAGTACGTGCCCGGCGACGACCTCCGCCGGCTCGACTGGCGGGCCTTTGGGCGGTCGGACCGCCACTACGTGAAGGAATATGAGGCCGACACCAATCTCCGACTCTACCTTGTGCTCGACACCTCCGGCTCGATGGAGTTTTCCTCAGGGGGCGTCAGCAAGATCGAGTATGCGCGGCGGATCTCTGGCGCGCTCGGCTACCTCGCCAGCCAGCAGGGCGACGCGGTTGGCATCTCGTGCGTGGCCGACGGCATCGTGCGGACGCTCCCGCCGCGGCGAAGCCCGGCGCACCTGCGGCTGGTGTTCGACGTCCTGGAGGAGGCAAAGCCGGCCGGGCCCACGCGGCTTCCCGAGGTGCTCCACGAGATCGCCGAGACGACGCGGCAGCGGGCGGTGGTGGTGATCGTGTCGGATCTGTTCTGCGAGCCGGAGGCCCTCGCGACCGCGTTCAGTCACCTGCGGTTTCGCCGGCACGACGTGGCCGCCTTCCACCTCCTCGATCCGCAGGAACTCGCCTTTCAGTTCCAGCGACCGACGCGGTTTCTCGACATGGAGGGGGGCGGGGCGATCTTCGCCGATCCCGTGGATATCACCGACCGCTACCACGCGGCGCTCGAGGCCTACCTCGACTCGCTTCGCCGGGTCGTGCTCGAGTCGGCCGTCGATTACCACCGCGTGGTCACCGACCAGCCCGATGAGCAGGTGCTCGCGAGGTTTCTCGTGGGCCGGGCGGCCGGGAGGGGGCTGCGATGACGTTTCTCCAGCCCTGGATGCTCGTGGCGCTGCCGCTGGTGGCCCTGCCGCTGATCATTCACCTCATCAACCAGCGCCGCTTCCAGACCGTCCGCTGGGCGGCGATGCAGTTTCTGCTCGCGGCCAAGGCGCTCTCGCGGGGCTATTCCAGGCTCAGACACTGGCTGATCATGGCGCTGCGGATGCTTGCCGTGGCGGCGGTGATTCTCGCCGTCGGCCGGCCGCTCTCAAGGGGCTGGCTCGCGCTCGCCGGCGGTGGCCGTCCTGACTCGGCGATCGTGATCCTCGATCGCAGTCCGAGCATGCAGGCCGTCGCTGCGGCCGGTGGCGAATCGAAACTCGACACGGGACGCCGTCAGCTCGCCGAGTCGCTGGCCACGCTCCGGGCCGGTCGCGTGCTGGTGGTGAGCGATCCGGCCAAGGGACCCGAGGAGGTGGCGTCGCCCGAGGCGCTCGTGGAACTCGCCACGGCCGGACCCGTTGCGGCGGCGGCCGACCTGCCGGCCCTGCTCCAGAGCGGCTACGACTTCATCCGCGAGAATGCGGCGGGAACGACCGAGATCTGGATCTGCTCCGATCAGCGGAGCAACGACTGGAAGCCCGACGACGGTGCCTGGGCAGGTATTCGCGACGCCTTGGCGAAGCTGCCGCAGCAGGTGCGGATCCAACTCCTCTCCTACGCCGCCCCGGCGAAGGGCAACGTGGCGGTCCGCGCGTCGAACGTGCGGCTCGAGTCGCTCGGCCGCGACCGGCGGCTGGTGGTCACCGTCGCGGTGTCGCGGCAGGCCGACGGCGAACGGGCAACGATCCCCGTAAAGTTCGAGATCGGCGGCGTCTCGACCGCGGTGAACGTGGATCTCACCGGCCGCGAGGCGGTGCTCAAGAACCACGTGATTCCGCTCGAGCGATCGGCGGCTGCGCGGGGCTGGGGCAGGGTGTCGATTCCCGCCGACGCCGACATGGCCGACAACGAGTTTTTCTTCGCCTACGACGCCCCGCCGCCGCGGCGGTCGCTCATCGTCGCCGAAGACCCGGCCGCCGGCCGCGTGCTCGAACTCGTCGCGGCCATCGCTCCGGACAAGGCGGCGTCGCCGGTGGACCTCGTGCCGCCCGGCGGGCTCGCGGCGGCCGCCTGGGATGAGGCCGCGGCACTCTTCTGGCAGGGGCCGCTTCCAGAAGGCCGCGACTCGGAACTCGTGACGGCGTTTCTCGGTCGCGGCGGTCAGGTGGTGTTCTTCGCACCGGACCGGCCCACGATGGTGGAGTTTGCCGGCTGCTCGTGGAGCGAGTGGACGGCGCCGCCCAAGCCGATCGCGGCCGAGACCTGGCGGACCGATCAGGATCTACTCGCCAATACGCTCGCGGGCTCGGCGCTGCCCTTGGGTGACGTCGAGATCCGCCGCTCGTGCGGGCTCTCGGGCGATCTCGTGCCGCTGGCCTCGCTGCCGGGGGGCGCGCCGCTCGTGGCGCGGGCCAGCCGCGCCGAGGGCGTCACGTTCGTGGCCACCACGCCCGCCCCGCGTGACTCGTCGCTCGCCGCCGAGGGCGTCGTGCTCTACGCGCTCGTGCAGCGGTCGATCGACCGCGGGCTCGCGGTGCTTGGCGGCGCGCGGCAGGCCGACGCTGGGCCGGCCGCCGCGGAGATCGCCAAGGCGTGCGGCGACTGGATGCGCTTGTCTGGGCCGGCCGCGGTGCCGTCCACGGAGGCGGGGCTCCACGCCGGCGTGTTCTCCTGTGGCGATCGTCTGGTGGCCGTGAACCGTCCCGCCGCCGAGGACGCAGCCCTGGCGGTCGCCGACGACCGGATCGACGGCCTGTTTCGCGGCCTCTCGTTCCAGCGGATCACCGGCACGGCGGGCGACACCGACAGCCTCGTGCAGGAGATCTGGCGGGCCTTCCTGATCGCGATGCTGCTGGCGCTCGCCGCCGAGGGCCTGCTCAGTCTGCCGCGGACCGCGGCGGCCGATCGCGCCGCGAAGACCCAGCGGCCGCTGGAGGCCGCGGCATGAGCGAGCAGGCCCTGCGATTCTTCACCACACCCTGGACGATCGGCATTTCGATCGCGCTCGTGCTGGCGGTCGTGATCGTGGCCTTCCTCACGTGGAAACGGAGCGGCTTCGCCGTCGGCACCGGCCTGGTGGAACTCCTCCGCATCCTGATCGCATGCCTGGTGGCGCTGCTCCTCAATCAGCCCGAGTGGGTTGAGGAGTATCGGCCCGACGAGAAGCCGACGGTGGTTGTGCTCCACGACGCCTCGCGGAGCATGGACACGAAAGACGTGGTCGCGACCGACGGGACCAAGGCCACCGGTCCGCGGACGCGGCGCGACGCCGTGGCACCCCTCGCCGAGAGCGGTTTCTGGAAGCCGCTCGAGGAGCGATTTCAGGTGGTGGTCGAGCCAGTGGCCCCCGCGCCGCCGGGCACGGCGACCGACCTCGCCGAGCCGCTCGCCACGCTCGCGGAGCGATTCGCCGCCCTCCGGGCGGTGGTGCTCGCCAGCGACGGCGACTGGAACAAGGGTCGGCCGCCACTCGATGCGGCCCAGTCGCTCAGGCTCGCGCAGGTGCCGGTCTATGCCGTGCCGGCCGGCAGCCCTACCAAGCTTCCCGACCTCGATCTCACGAGCCTCGACTGCCCCACGATGGGTGTGGCAGGCAAGCCCGTTCGCGTGCCGTTCACCGTCGTCTCGTCGCTGCCGAACGAGCGGGTGGTGGTGGCGACGCTCGCGATGAGCACCGGCGAGAAGCTCGTGAAAGAGGTTCGCCTCCCGCCGATGGCGACCGTCACCGACTGGATCTACTGGACGCCGCCCGCGGTGGGCGACTACACGGTCACGCTCTCGATTCCGGTCGAGCAGGGCGAGATCCTCTCCGACAACAACGAACGGACGGCGCCGATCGCGATCCGGCAGGAGAATCTCAAGGTGCTCGTCGTCGAGACGGTGCCGCGGTGGGAATACCGCTACCTCCGTAACGCCCTCTCCCGTGACCCGGGCGTCGAGGTCTCGTGCCTCCTCTTTCAGCCGGGGCTCACCAAGCGGGGCGGCGGCACGAAGGACTACATCCAGAAGTTTCCCTCGGGTCTCGATGAGCTCTCAAAGTACGACGTCGTGTTTCTCGGCGACGTGGGGGTGGGCGAGGGCCAGCTCACCGACGAGGACTGCCGGCTGCTCAAGGGCCTTGTGGAGTATCAGGCGAGCGGCCTCGTCTTCATGCCGGGCTGGCGGGGCGAGCAGGCGTCGCTCGCGGGCACGCCGCTCGATGAGCTCTGCCCGGTGGTGATCGATCCGGCGCGGCCCGACGGCACCGCGAGCGACGGCCCGCGGCGGCTCGTGCTCACGGAGGCCGGCCGCAAGAGCCTGCTCACGAAGCTCGCCGATGGTAGTGCCGAAAACATTGCCATCTGGGAGAGCCTCCCGGGAGGCCAGTGGTATGGCCCCGTGCTTCGCGCGAAGGCGGGCAGCGAGGTGCTCGCGGTCCACGAAGATGCCGCCAACGAGTTTGGCCGGATCCCGCTGCTCGTGACGCGGACCTACGGCGCCGGCAAGGTGCTCTACATGGCCACCGACGGCGCCTGGCGGTGGCGCAAGGGCGTCGAGGACAAATACCACTACCGCTTCTGGGGTCAGGTTGTCCGCTGGATGGCCTACCGCCGCAACATGGCCCGCGGCGAGCGGATGAGTCTCTCTTTCGCGCCGGAGCAGCCGCAGCTTGGACAGACGATTGCGATCGATGCCCGCGTGGCCGAGCCAAGCGGCGAACCCCTCTCCCGCGGCGAGGTGACCGCGCGGATCACGGCGCCCTCGGGCGCGGTCGAGACGGTGCGGTTCGCCCCGCCCGGCGGCGACGGCGAGTGGGGCGTGTTTGCGGCCACGTTTGCCCCGACCGAGCCGGGCGCCCACGAACTCGTGCTCGCCTGCAAGGAGACGGGCGATACGCTCGCGGCCTCGATGTTCGTGCAGGGCTCGGCCGAGGAGGGCATCGGCAAGGCGGCTCGGCCGGAGGTGCTTGCCGAGATCGCGCAGGTGACCCGCGGCAAGGTGGTGCGGCCCGACGAGATCGCGGGTCTCGTGGAGTCGCTGGCGGCGCTGCCCGATCCGCCGCCGTCGGTGCGCCGCCTGCAGCTCTGGAGTCATCCACTCGTGGCCCTCGGGCTCGTGACGCTGCTGGGCCTCTTCTGGATCGGCCGCAAGCGTCAGGGCCTCGTCTGAGCACTGTCTCCGTAGCACAGGTTTCCAACCTGTGCCGTCCTTCTGTGCCGTCTTTGCTCGCACGGTTTTTTCTCAAGGGGATTACCCCCACGCGGGCGAGTCTGCTCGTCTCCGGCATGCTCTGGGCCGACGTCCTGCGGCCGTGACCGCGCGTTGCCGGTGGCGTGGTCTGTCGCATGACCGTGCGATTGCGGCGGGCAGGAGCGGCTGGGACACTGCTCGAGAGACAGGGGATGGTGCCATTGATGATGTTGCCGCACCGAAACTCCCGCAGGCTTTGTCGCAGGCGGGAGCGTCGCCGTGGGAGGTTCGTGCTCGAGTCGCTCGAGCCGCGGGGCGCGCGCGCCGCCATCGTTCTCGAGGCGGAAGCGGGCGTGCTCACCGGCACGACCGCGATGACGTCGGCCGTGGGCTATTCGGGCAGCGGCTTCGTTGGCGGTTTCGACGCCGACGGTGACCGGGTGGCGTGGACGTTCGCGGCCGATGCCGGTACCTACCGGATGAGCATCCGCTACCGGTCGCAGTACGGTCCAAAAGGATTCGCCGGCGCGATCGACGGCGGGTCGTTCTCCGGCACCTTCCCGCAGACCGTCGCCTTTGCATCCCACGACGCCGGGATCGTGAATCTCGCGGCAGGTTCCCACACGATGCACGTGGGCGGCGGCTGGAACTACTACGAAATCGATTCCGTCACGCTCGCGACCGAGACACCGGCACCGCCGGCCGCCGTCTCGGCGGTGCCGGTCGATCCCGCGGCGACCCCGCTGGCGCGGGCGCTGCTCGCGCGGATCGCGGGTGGTTATGGCACGGCCACGCTCTCGGGCCAGCACGGCATGTCCGACCTCGCCACGATCCAGTCGTGGGCCGGTGAACTGCCGGCCATCGTCGAGGGCGACCTGATGGACTACTCGCCAAGCCGCGTGGAGCGGCAGGGCCTGCCTGCGAACCTCGCCGAGGGCTACCGCGACCGCTTCGCCGACGGGCATCTCGTGTCGCTCGCCTGGCACTGGAATGCGCCGACCGGCCTCGTTGACTCCGGCAGCCAGCCGTGGTGGCGGGGCTTCTACACCGAGGCGACGACGTTCGATGTCGCCGCCGCGATGGCAAACCCGACCGGCGCCGACCACGCGCTTTTACTCCGCGATATCGATGCGATCGCGGTGCAGTTGGAAAAGTTCGCCGCTGCCGACGTGCCGGTGCTCTGGCGGCCGTTGCACGAGGCGGAGGGCGGCTGGTTCTGGTGGGGCGCGAAGGGTCCCGATGCCTTCAAGCAGCTCTGGCGGCTTACCTACGACCGCCTCGTCAACCATCACGGCCTGCACAACCTGTTGTGGGTGCTCACCAGCGAAGACCCGGCGTGGTATCCCGGGCATGACGTCGTGGACGTGGTGGGCATCGACGCCTACCCGGGCAACACGTCCGACACGCTCTCGGGCCGCTGGGGGAGCCTGCTGTCTCGGTTCGACGGCATCAAGCCGATCGCCCTCACGGAGTTTGGCGGGGTGCCCGACATCGACGCCATGCGGCAGGTGGGCGTGCGGTTCGACGTGGGCGTGGCGGTCGTATCGACGACGGGGCTTGTACTCGATCCCGGCGGCCGGCTCGACGTGGGCCGCGGCCGCCTCGCGGTGCCGGCGGGCGACGATGACGTGGCGAGCATCGAGGGACGGGTTCGCGATGCGGTGCTCGGCGGCTCGACGACCACCGCGGGCATCGGCTCGTCGTCGGTTGCGGACGAGTGGCGGTCCGTCGGCGTGGCGGCGGCCGATGGATTGCTCGTCGTCGGCTGGGCGGCCATCGGCGACACGAACCTCGACGGCTTCGTGGACGCGATCGACATCGCCAATCTGGCGGCGGCCGGGCGGTTCGACTCGAGCGCACCAGCCTCGTGGGTCGAGGGCGACTTCAACCACGACCAGGTCGTCGACGTGCTCGACCTCTCCGCGCTCGTGAGTACGGCCCTGTTCGATCGGGGCGACTACCGTTCGCCGCCCACGGTCTCGATCACCGACATCACCGTCGTGGAGGGCACGGCCGCGCCGGTCGCCGTCGGCTATCTCCGCACGCAGGGCAACCAGATTCTCGACGCCGACGGCCGGCCGGTGCGGGTCGCCGGCGTCAACTGGTTCGGACTCGAGACCAACACCTTCGCCCCGCACGGCCTCTGGAGTCGCGGCTACCGGGAGATGATGGACCAGATGAAGGCGGCCGGGTTCAACACGATCCGGCTGCCCTACTGCGACCAGCTCTTCGACGCGGGCAGCACGCCGGGCGGCATCGACTTCTCCAAGAACGCCGACCTTCAGGGTAAGACGGGACTGCAGATCATCGACGCGATCGTGGCCTACGCCGGCACGATCGGCCTGCGGATCATCCTCGACCACCATCGCTCCGAGGCCGGCAACAGCGCGAATGCATCGGGCCTCTGGTACACGACGGCGCATCCGGAATCGACGTGGATCGCGAACCTCGAACTGCTCGCCGCCCGGTATGCGGGCAACGCGACGGTGATCGGCATCGACCTCCACAACGAGCCTCACGGCCCGGTGACATGGGGCGACGGCTCCGCCAACGACTGGCGGCTGGCGGCGGAGCGGGCGGGCAACGCCGTGCTCGCCAAGAACCCGAACCTGCTGATCGTGGTGGAGGGGGTCGAGTTCGGGCCCTCCGGCAACAACTGGTGGGGCGGCAACCTCTCGGCGGCCGGCGTGCATCCGGTGCGGCTGAACGTGCCCGGCCGCCTCGTCTATTCGCCCCACGAGTATCCGGCGAGCGTCTACGCCCAGACGTGGTTCTCCGCGGCGAACTATCCGGCCAACCTGCCCGCCCACTGGGATGCTCAGTGGGGCTATCTGTTCCGGACGGGCACGGCGCCGCTCCTGTTCGGCGAGTTCGGCACGAAGCTCGAGACCGCGAGCGATCGGGCCTGGTATGAGTCCTTCACCACCTACCTCCGCGGTGATCTCGACGGGGACGGCGACATCGACCTTCAGGCCGGACAGCAGGGACCAAGCTGGACCTACTGGTCGTGGAATCCGAACTCGGGCGACACCGGCGGCATCCTCGCCGACGACTGGACGACGCTGCAGACCGCGAAGCTCGAGCCCCTCGTGCCGGTGCAGTTCACGTTCCCGGCGGTTTCCGGCAGTGGCGGTTCAACCGGGACGACGGCGGCGTTCCGCGTGTCGCTCTCGGCGCCGGCGTTCGAGCCGGTGAGCGTCCGGTTCGCGACGGCCGCCGGCACGGCCGCCGCGGGGACCGACTTCACGGCCGCGG
>Ga0315903_10006175_pt1 | contig 15374 bp, 14 predicted proteins | sample LakEriMetagenome_7_FD_203524 | JGI IMG/M metagenome (GOLD analysis project Ga0315903, IMG submission 203524) | Freshwater fungal communities from buoy surface, Lake Erie, Ohio, United States - Buoy 2 MA119 | ecosystem: Environmental > Aquatic > Freshwater > Lake | place: USA: Lake Erie, Ohio...
CCGTCCGTAGATTGATTATAGAACGAAACGTTACCGCCAGTTACCGGTGTATCTAAAGCTTCACAAGCGATAGTCATTCCTTTGATAGCATTTACAAACTGCCAGTAAACTTCAGGCAAATATGGATTACCAAAGTTTAAACAATTCGTCACAGCAGACGGATCGCCACCGCTACACACGATGTTTCTCGCAGCTTCAGCCACCGCAATTTGCCCACCAATCAATGGATCTGCCCAAACATAACGCGAGTTACAATCAACCGTCAAAGCCAAATGCTTATTGGTGCCATTGATACGAATAACAGCCGCATCGCTTTGGTTGTTGGTTGACGTGTTGGCAATTCCAACCATGCTGTCATATTGCTCGGACACCCAATTTTTGCTAGCAATATTGAGCAATTGAGCTAGTTTTTCGGCCACAGCTCTTAAATCATCCGGTACCGGCACTTTATTGATGTCAAATGCTTTGTTTTTTGCAAAGTAAGCTGGCTCTTTATATTCGCGGTCATAGACCGGAGCCCCACCGCCTAGCACTAAACTTTCAGCAGGTACTTTAGCCACTAATTTATTATTCATGTAGTATTCTAACTCTCCACCACTAGTTACTTCACCAATGATAGCGCAATGTAAATCCCATTTTTCAAACACCGCTTCTACTTCTTTCTCCATACCTTTTTTTACGACAATCAGCATACGCTCTTGACTCTCACTGAGTAGAATTTCCCAAGGCTTCATGCTGGCTTGACGAGTAGGTACTTTATCTAGCCACACTTTCATACCACTTTTGCCTTTTGCACTCATCTCACTCGTAGAGCAAGTTATTCCTGCTGCTCCCATGTCTTGCATACCCACTACGGCTCCGGTTTTAATCACTTCCAAAGAAGCTTCAAGCAATAACTTCTCTTGAAAGGGATCGCCCACTTGCACAGCCGGTAAATCTTTCACCGAGTCTTCTGTAATATCTTTCGATGCAAAAGCCGCTCCATGAATACCATCTTTACCTGTTGAAGAACCAACAATATACACAGGATTGCCTACTCCTTCTGAAATTGCTGAAACTGTCTCGCCAATTTTCACTACACCAACACTCATCGCATTGACTAGTGGATTAGTTTGATAGACCGATTCGAAATAGACTTCACCGCCAACGGTTGGTACACCAAACGCATTACCATAATCACCAATACCCTTTACTACCCCTTTCAACAAATATTTTGTACGATCATTTTCTAAATCACCAAATCGCAAAGAATTTAATGCTGCGATTGGGCGAGCGCCCATCGTGAAAATATCGCGGTGAATTCCTCCTACACCGGTTGCTGCGCCTTGATAAGGCTCAAGAGCAGAAGGATGATTATGCGACTCTATTTTGAACGCACAAGCCATACCATCACCCAAATCTACCAAACCGGCATTTTCTTCTCCCGCTTCAACCAACAAATGCTTGCCTTTGCGGGGCAAAGTTTTTAGCCACTTAATGGAGTTTTTGTACGAGCAATGTTCGCTCCACATCACACTATAGATACTTAACTCATTGAAATTGGGTGTGCGACCTAAAATCTGTTTGATTTTTTCAAATTCTTCATCTCGTAAACCGAGTTGTTTGGCTTGTTCTAATGTAGCTAAGTCTAAATGCGTTGCTGCGCTCATGCTGTTGGATTTTTATGTGGTGCGAAAATAATTTTAATAGCTATTTGAGAAAGGTTGATTTGATGCTTGTTGAAAAGAATTTGTGCCAAGTGATATTATTCTGCCAAACAAAATATATGCTTAACATTAAAGTTGCAGCCACAAAGGATAATGTGGCAGCCAAACCTGCCCCTGAGAGCACGTATTGGGGAATTAACATATAACTCGCTATTAATAAAACTATCACTCCTATACAGTGTGCTATTAGCAGCGGTTTGTACTGGCCGGTACCCAAATAAAAACTACTGATGACTAATAAAGCTGAGTAAACCCATATTCCAGGAAACAAAAACCGTACCCCATGTTTCACATTGGCAAAACCTTCGCCAAACACGTAGCCATACCATTCAGTAGGACAGATATAAATAATGAATAGCCCAACTGCGCAAAGCGAAAGGGTGATTTTAAGTAAAGAGATCACTCGCTCTACTTCTTCACCAATTTTTGTACCGTTACTTGCTTTAATGTAATTTACGGTTGCGATACTTCTGGGTATAATCCAAACAGCTTCCAGTACCGAAATTCCGACAGAAAAAACGCCCAAATATTTCGCACCTTGTTGCAATCCTAATTGATAAAAATAAAGGCGTAAATTCAATAATTGTAAAATCTCAATCAACTGAAAAGCTACTCCATTTTTAAATGTAGCATAAACCTCTAACCAAGAGAATTTTGTTATTACCTCACTGAATGGAATTATCTTTTGAAGCAAACCAATACTTACCACAAACGCAAGCAGATAAGCCGGCAACATGGAGTAAATAAATACCAACGTAGGATGCAGCGCTGTTTCTGGATAAAACCAAATCAACAATGGCACTTGAACAAACAACGGAATTAACGTTAGCCAATTGGCAGATTGCACTTTTTTATGCGCAAATAGTAAGGTTTGATGAATAGTGATTATTGATGATAAAAATCCAATCATTAAAATGTATTCCGGATATAGAATACCCTTCACCATATTAGCTTTAAGTAGACCATAACCCAATAATGTAATAATCACCGACCAACAATAAGCCGGAAACACTAACGCGGCTAAACGATTTCGAGGAACAAGGTAGATTAGAATATGCCCGCCAAGAATATTGCTAAAGAAGACAAAAAACCATATGGTGGTGATAAACAATGTCACTTCACCTTTCACAGCAGGGCCTCCAAAACGAGCCACCAATAGCACCAACAAAAAGTTGAGCACCGTGGCACTTCCCCTCGAAAAGATAGTGAATAAAATTTGCCGTTGCACGTAATTCTTTGTGCGCAAATTAAAAACCTTTCAAAGAATTTGTGACTTTAGCCATCAAGATGGTGATTTCAGGTTTGTTATACGGCTTTTGGTTTGTAGTTTTTATAACGATGATTTATCGCTTGCCATTTTTTCAAAGTATAAGTCCAAACAAAAATCACCTACCTCTCTTTTTCCTACTTAAAGTTTTAGCAGGAATTTTACTCACTTTGGTGTATACCTATTATTACACCGACCCAACTCGCGCTGATATATATCGCTATTTTAACGACAGTATAATAATTTCAGACATTCTCTTTCAAAGCCCTAAGGCATGGTTTAAGATTATGACCGGGTTTGGCACTTACGACCCAGATGCATTTGCCTATTTGATGAAAACACAAAACTTCAGCCATTCCTCTTCCGATTTTGTGACGAATAATACGCTAATCATTCGGGTTACGGTGTTACAAAACTACTTAACCGGCTATTCGATTTATGGCAACACATTAATCTATAATATGCTTTGCTTTTCGGGTTTGGTGGCATTTTACCATTTTCTGAAACCTTACTTTTCGGCTTATCCATTCATTTTATTCTTTCCCCTTTTTTTGCTGCCGGATGTTGTTTTTTGGAACTCGGGAATTTTAAAAGGTCAACTTTTATTTACCTGCTTAGGTTGGTTTTACTATCTCCTCTCCTACAAAGCCTGGTGGAAAATGGTCATAAATATTTTGATTTTGGCATTAATCTATTTTATAAAACCACTTATTGCCATTACGCTGATGTTGAGTTTCCCTTTTCTATACGCCTACCGATTTCAGTGGACTAAAAGAATGTTTGCTGGTATGGCCATACTTTTTTTAATGGGAGTTATATTAGTCATAAATTCAAACATGGGAACTTTGTTTTGTGATAAACTGATGGATAAACACAATGAGTTTATCAGTATTGCCGCAGCAGACAATGCCGGCAGTTTGCTTGTTCTTCCACAGGTCTTGAACTGCCGCGATTTGTTAGTCCGATTTCCAACTTTGTTTTTCGAAACTTTCCTTGGCCCTTTTATCTGGAGCAGTCCAAATTTATTCAGCTCATTTTTTGGCGCACTAAATTTGTTAGTGATAATGTGTTTAATAGGACTGTTAGTTTTCTTCTATCAAAAACCCAATTCGCTGAAACTATCACTGACCATAAGTTTTCTTGTTTTTGCGTTACTTAATCAAACCATCATTGCGCTAACTGTGCCAGTGATGGGTGCCGTGGTGCATTACCGAACTATCGCCATCCCATTTTTAGTTATTGCGTTACTTAATATCATTACATTAGAAAAATTTACATTTGTATTCCGACCGTTACTAAATGTAATTTCTTTCCCGATTTCGGTCATAAAATCTGAAATCAAGGAAAAATAACCGCTATTTTCCACGATTTACACCTATTTTGTGCATAAATTAGCATAATTTGCTTTTCATTTTAAAAAAAATGAAAGCTACTTTTGCGTCCGTTAATCAAACTCAAAACAAACTATGAGCAACGCCCGCAAAAAAGCAGTACAAACGGTTATTAACCGCGAAGCTGTGCATGTCCCAAAATCAGGTAACAAAGTTTCTGATTACTACGCATCGAATGTGTTTACCGATAGCGCCATGCGCGAATATTTGTCAGAAGAGGCTTATAAAGCTGTTCGTTCGGCCATCAAAGCCGGTTCAAAAATCAACCGCGAAATTGCTGATGCAGTAGCCGCTGGCATGAAAAGCTGGGCGATGAACAAAGGAGCCAACTCTTACACGCACTGGTTTCAACCGCTTACTGGTTTAACTGCTGAAAAGCATGACATGTTTTTTATGCCAAAAGGCGATGGTGCTATCGAAGTGTTTGGCGCTGATGCATTAGTACAACAAGAACCGGATGCATCTTCTTTCCCTAGTGGTGGTATTCGTGCCACTTTCGAAGCGCGTGGTTATACAGCTTGGGATCCATGCTCTCCGGCTTTTATCATGGAAATAGGCGAAGGAAAAACTTTATGCATTCCTACCATCTTCATTTCTTATACTGGTGAGTCTTTAGATTACAAAGCACCTTTATTGAAAGCATCACATTTCTTAGAGGAGGCTGCTTTGCCTGTAGTTCATTTGTTTGAAAAAGAAGCTACACGTGTCACTGCCACTCTGGGTTGGGAGCAAGAGTATTTCTTGATTGATGAAGCGCTTTTCTACCAACGTCCTGATTTAATGTTTTCGGGTCGCACCTTGTTTGGTGCTGCGCCTCAAAAAGGCCAACAATTTGAAGATCACTATTTCGGTTCAATTCCGGAGCGCGTTTATGCTTTCATGCTTGATTTAGAAGCGGAGTCGCATAAATTGGGTATCCCGGTAAGAACTCGTCACAACGAGGTTGCTCCAGCTCAATTTGAGTGTGCACCAATGTTTGAAGAAGTAAACGTAGCCGTTGACCACAACCAATTGTTGATGGACTTAATGGAGCGAATTGCGCGCAGACATCGCTTGCGTGTGCTCTTGCACGAAAAACCATTTGCCGGCATCAACGGAAGTGGTAAGCACAACAACTGGAGCTTAGGCACCGACACTGGCAAAAATTTACTTTCTCCTGGTAAGACACCTAAAAACAATCTATTATTCTTGACTTTCTTCGTAAATGTGGTTAAGGCTGTGAATGAATATGCCGACCTACTTCGCGCATCTATCGCCTCAGCTAATAATGACCACCGCTTAGGTGCAAATGAAGCGCCACCGGCAATCATTTCTGTTTTTACAGGTTCATACATGGCCGATGTGTTGAGTGAAATCGAGAAACGTGTTGCCAAAGACAAATATGATGAGTTAACCAACGCTAACTTGAAATTAGACATCCACAATAAAATTCCGGATGTAATGTTAGATAACACTGACCGTAACCGTACTTCTCCATTTGCTTTTACCGGCAATAAATTTGAATTCCGTGCTGTAGGCTCTTCGGCAAACTGCGCATTGCCAATGACTATTATGAATGCCATTGTAGGTAAACAGTTATTGTTGTTCAAAGCCGAAGTTGATAAACTAATCAAAGGTGGCGAAGGCAAAGAAGGTGCTATCATGCGTGTGTTGCGTCAATACATCACTGATAGCAAACGTATTTGTTTTGAAGGCGATGGCTACAGCCAAGCATGGGAAAAAGAAGCAGCAAAACGTGGTTTAAACAATGTGAAGACTACACCTTATGCTTTAGAGTTTTACAAATCTAAAAAAGCAAAAGAAGTTTTGGTGGACACAGGTATCTATTCTGCTCGTGAGCTAGAAGCACGCGTAGAGATTTTCCACCACAGCTATGTCTTGAAAATTGAAGCAGAAGCGAGCATCATAGCCGACTTAGCTACCAACCAGATCATTCCGGCAGGTTTAGACTATATGAACAAATTAATCGAAAACATTAAAGGGTTGAAAGAAGTGGGCATAGCTGCAGCATCTTACAAAGCACAAAAAGAAATTTTAGCGGAAGTAGCAACTCATGTTAACGCTATTCAAGTAAACGTAGCTAAGTTAAATGAAGCCTCTACTAAAGCATACCACGCCAAATCGACACCTGAAATGTCAAAAGCATTCTGCGACAAAGTGAAGCCATTAATGGAAACGATACGCGAACATGTTGATGCCTTAGAAACTGTGGTGGACGACACCGCTTGGCCATTGCCGAAATACAGAGAGATTTTATTTATAAGATAAATCATCCTAATCCACTAGGACACCATTAAACCTCAATCAGTGCAACTACTGATTGAGGTTTTTTTATTCACACTTAATATTTTCTCTTATTAAAATCTGCATATTAGCCTTTAGATTATGGCTAAAGATACTTTTGAAACCATTGAAGCAAGCATCAAGAAACGAGAGTATGCTCCGGTTTATTTTTTTTGTGGAGAGGAACCTTTTTTCATAGATAAACTTACGGATTTACTGGAAGCAACTGTGTTGAATGATATGGAAAAGGCATTCAACCAATCAGTGCTTTATGGCAAGGATGTAAACGCGAGACAGATTGTTGAAACTTGCGGACGCTTACCTATGATGGCCGAGCGACAAGTGGTTATCATTAAGGAAGCTCAAGCACTAAGTTTAAAGGAGGAGGAAGAAAAGCAACTCTTGAGTTACCTCAAAAATCCGGTTAAGAGTACAGTCTTAGTTTTTGCATGGAAACATGGGAAGCCGGACGGACGAAAATCAATTGGCAAAGAGTTACAAAAAAGTGCAATATATCTTGAGACAAAAAAGATGTACGAAAACCAAGTGGGCGCTTGGGCGAAAAGTTGGCTCAACGAACGGAAATTTAAGATTGAAGAACAAGCCACAGATTTGTTGGTGGAGTCTTGTGGCACAGACCTTTCAAAAATTGCGAACGAATTAGAGAAACTCATCATCAACAAAGAAGCCAAAACTACAATTTCGGTAGCTGACATTGAGAAACAAGTTGGGGTGAGTCGAGAGTATTCGGTGTTTGAATTGAGCAATGTGTTGATGCAAAAAAACAAAACTAAAGTCTATAAAATTGTCAACTATTTTGTAGCCAACCCTAAGAATGGTCCAATGCCGCTTGTGGTTGGTAATATTTATAGCAGTTTCAGCAAATTGCTCATTTGTCATACCAACAAAAATGCTCCTTCCAATGAATTGGCGGGCAAGCTTGGCGTTAATCCTTTTTTTGTAAAAGACTATTTGAGCTACATCAACAAGTATTCGATAGCTAAAATCGAACAAGTTTTTTATCTGTTGGAAGAATATGACTTACGCTCAAAAGGGGTAAACAATAACGGACTTTCGGATGGGCAGTTGCTCAAAGAATTGACTTATAAAATTTTAGCTTTATAAACTTATGCCCATGAAAAAATCTTCTTTTGTTATACTTTTCATGTTATTGCAACTTGTGGCTTGCGCGCAAAAAAAATCTTGTGCTGTTGTTTTAATAGAAGCCACTTCTAGAAACTGGGTGGCCGGTGCTGGCGGAAGAACAGGCACAGCCTATCGATTTAAATTAAAGACTAAAACCAACACTCAGATAGAATTCTCAGGTTTGTGGATAGGTAAAAAAAGTGTGCCAATTACTTTAGAATATGATGCTTTAACACCGCCCATTAAATCTAAAAAAGGAGATGTTGTTTATGTAACAACTAATGTCATCAATAATGTCGAAGAAATAGATTATTCACCCAAAAAACTACCGTTTAGTTACAAAGGAGTTGCACTTTTACAACTTACCATTTCGGGTAAGGTACAGTACCTTTTCGTGAAATCATTTAGGTTTTTAGAGCGATTAGCTGGCGAGTAGTTTTTTCATCTTGCTGGATAGCTGATATTAAATCATGTAAAGAATTGAACTTCTTTTCAAGCCGAATAAATGTATCAAAATAAACAGTAATATTTTCGCCATAAATATCTCTGCCAAAATCAAGAATATTTACCTCTAGTGTCTGCACTTTGGCTTCGAAAGTAGGATTATAGCCGATACTCATCATACCATTAAATCGCTGTGTATTCTCTCCTATTTTTACGGTCACAGCATAAATACCTGAAGCTGGAATTAACTTATGCTTGTCGTTAATATAGATGTTTGCAGTTGGATAACCCAATTTGCGTCCATTTTGCAACCCTTTCACCACAGTGCCTGATAGTGAATATGGATGACCAAGCAATTCCGCTGCAAATTTCACTTTCCGCTCGCCTAATGCTTTTCTGATTTTAGTAGAACTTATGTCAATATCATCTAGTGTTTCCTTTGTGATTTCTTGCACTTCGTAACCATACTGCTTCTCTCCTGATTTAAGCAATGCAAAATCGCCTATTCTGTTTCGACCAAACTTATGGTCGTATCCTATAACAATATACTTTGGATGAAAATTTTTGACTAAAAAATCTTCTATATAAAATGCTGCATCTTGCTCAGAGAAATCTCGACTAAACGGCACTACCACTAGGTTATCAACACCTGAAGCTGCCAACAATTCAATTTTTTCCTCCAATGTGTTCAGTAATTGCAGTGTTGTATCTTCGGGATTAATGACCAAGCGGGGATGCGGATAAAAAGTAATGAGAATGCTTTCTCCTTTAATTTGCTTCGATAAAGATTGAATACGCTGTATCAGTTTTTGATGTCCGAGATGAACGCCATCAAATGTGCCAATAGTAATCACTGAATGGGTAAACTCGGGCAATTGGTTCAAGTCGTGATAAACTCTCATAGCGCAAATGTAAAGATTATGCTTTATTCAATTCAAGGAGTAACTTATCCAATTCCCAAGCTTGTGCAAGGTTAAAATCACCAATCTGGGTGCGACACAATGCTTGCAGATAAGCTCCGCTTTCTGCGGCTTTTCCAAAATCATTCGCTAATGAACGAATGTAGGTTCCTTTGCTACATTTCACTAAAAAATTAACCTCCGGCAAAGCTATACTTGTTAAATCAAAATCATGAATAAAAACAGTTCTTGATTTAAGAGGCGCTACATCAATGCCTTCGCGTGCATTCACGTAAGAAGCCACGCCATCTACTTTAATAGCAGAGTAAATAGGTGGAAATTGTTGTAATTCGCCTTTAAATTTGTGCGTTGTTTGTGCGAGTAAATCTGATGTCAAATGTCCTGTTGGGAAATACGCATCAACTTCTTTTTCTAAATCATAAGAAGGTGTTGTAGCGCCCATAAAAAATGTTCCGGTATACACTTTATCCATACCTGTAAATTCATCAATACGCTTGGTCATTTTTCCAGTACAAATCAATAGTAAACCTGTAGCTAATGGATCAAGTGTACCGGCATGGCCCACTTTGATTTTTTTATTTCCGGTCAATCTGCGAAGTGCGTAGCGAACTTTATTCACCACGTCAAATGAGGTCCAAGTCCTCGGCTTGTTAATGAGCAAGACTTCCCCTTCTTCAAAATCCATTACTCGGTAATTTCAAGCTTGTAACCCATTGCCATAGCCACAAGGATAGCCACCCCTAAGGCGATTCTGTAATAACCAAAGAAGCTGAGACCATATTTTGTAATCAAATTGATAAAAAACTTGATTGCAATGACACCAACAATAAAGGAAATCGCATTGCCAATGAGTATGAATTGAATGTCTGTGCCTCGGATAAGATCAATGCCTTTGTATAATTTATAGATTGAAGCTGCAGTAATAGTCGGCACAGCCAAAAAGAAAGAAAACTCAGCTGCACGTTTGATATTCAACTTTTGATAAAGCCCGCCAATTATTGTTGATGCAGAACGCGACACACCTGGTATCATCGCTATGCATTGAAAGCAACCAATGATGAAAGCTTGTGCCCATCCGATGGGTATCTTTTTCAATACTTTCTTTTTTACTTCAATTCCGAACTCATTCACTTCTTTCACTTCTACCATTTCCTCATCATGAGCCGCTTCTTCAATTTGTTGTTGAAAATAACGATCAGTGAAAATCAAAACGATGCCGCCAATGATAAGCGAAACAGCTACAGTGATAACGCTTGAAAGAAGCGAGTCAATGAAATCATTTAGCAAAAAACCTAAAACGGCAGCCGGAAGAAAGGCAACAAACAGTTTAAAATAGAAATCAAGCGATTGAAAAAATCGCTTCCAATAAAGGAACAAAACTGCTAAAATGGCGCCAAACTGCACATTGATGATATACATGTTGGTGAACGCATTTTTTTGCATTCCCAAAAAGGCTTCTGTCAAAATTAAATGTCCGGTAGAGGATACCGGTAAATATTCGGTCAGGCCCTCAACTATAGCCAAGATGACCGCTTCGGTAGTGGTCATTACAGCTTAGGTCGTTTTAAAATCGCATAAATTTCAATAGCAAAACCAATCATCACAACAATAGGAGCAAGTGTAATTCTTAGAAAGCTATACAATTCCTCTTTTGGAAAAACATTAGGGTCGGTAGTAGATCCTCCGCTCATCAGCACAAATCCAAGGAGGATGACTACGATGCCGGCTATCATGATAAAATAATTGGTGCGATCAAAAATAAATGGCGTTTCGTTCGTATTTGCTTTCGACACTGAAGCCGAAGAAACTTTATCTTTAGAAACTGATTGTTGCTTTGCCATAATTAAATATTGTTTAATATAAGTCTTCTACTTTTAAGCGCAAATAGCGCAACATGGCTGTTAGGGTACTCAAAAGTGAAATAAACATTCCAAAAACAATTAATGCACCGAACAGCGCGGCAAATGTAAATAAATCACGTTGCAAAGCAAGTTCAGGCAAAGCGTAGTCGAGATAGACCAACAAACCGACTAAAAGCACTGTAGCAATTAATCCGCTCAACAATCCGTTAACCAAACTTCTCCCTAAGAAAGGCTGAATAATAAACCACTTTGTAGCACCGAAAAGCTGCATAGACTTTATCAATAACCTATTGGAGAAAAGCGCTAAGCGAACTGTATTAAAAATGAGTGATACGGCAAACACCAATAAAACTACTCCAATGACGAGCAAAAGCATGGATACCGTACCCACATTTTTCTCTAAGGTTTCCAGTATATTCTTTTGAAAATTAACTTGCTTGACTTCCGTAATTTTAGCCATGTCGGCTTTCACCATTTCAAATCCTTTGGCATTAGCAAAATCACTTTTCAAATTCACCAAAAACGAAGCATACAAAGGGTTGTAACCCAAAATATCTAAAAAATCATCGCCTAAATCCTTAGCCAAAATTTTAGCAGCTTCTTCTTTAGAAACATATTTCACCAATTTGGTGTACGCTTTTCCTTTTATAGTTTCTTGAATTTCTTTGACTTTATAGGCTTCCAACTTATCGTTCAACACTATTTCAACGGTCAAATTTTCCTTAAAATCTGTAGAAACTCTGTCAGCTTCAATCACTAAAATGGCTGCGATACCCATGACAATTAGTACGAGCGTAATGCCAAAAATAGCGTAGAAATAGGAAGTACTTTTGCCGTTGGCCACAAGTTTGATGTTTAGTGCGCTCAAACATATTTTAAACCACTCAACTGCGCAAAGAATTAAATGACCATTCTTGTTGAAAAGCTAAGTGTTGTCTATTTTTATGTATCGGATAGAGAAGAACTTTTTTTCTAGAAATGTTTGCAACTTTAAATTTGTGAACAACTTGGTCTAATTTTAGCTGACAGTTTGGTGGATTGAATAAAAAAATGATTTTTGCGCGATAAACCAATATAAGACTATGTTTTGGACACTAGAACTTGCCTCGTACCTCGAAGAAGCCCCTTGGCCGGCTAATAAAGATGAATTAATAGATTACGCCATTCGCTCCGGTGCGCCCGTAGAAGTTATCGAAAACATTCAGGAATTGGATGATGATGGAGAGATCTACGAAAGTATCGAAGACATTTGGCCGGATTATCCGACTAAAGACGACTTCTTCTTCAATGAAGACGAACATTAAATAATTTACCTACTTATCAACTCACTAACGTCTGTTTCCTTACCGAGCAGACGTTTTTATTTCTGCGTTGGTAGGTATTAGTTTCTTCCTATCTTCACCACTCTAAAAAACAACACATGAGCAAAAGAATAGTACTTATTGAAGGAGCCAGAACTCCATTTTTACGTTCAGGAACAGATTACATGGACTTGATGAGTTACCAACTCGGCCAATTTGCGATAAAAGGCTTGTTGCAAAAAACGAATATTGACCCTAAAGAAATTGGATACGTGATTATGGGTACTACCATTAGTAACGTAAAAACCGGTAACGTAGCCCGCGAAGCAGCACTAACTGCGGGCATTCCAAACACCACACCCTGCCACACCGTGACAATGGCATGTATTTCAGCCAACCAAGCGATTGCTACTGGCATGAATATTATCAAAAATGGTGATGCAGAGGTGGTGATTGCGGGAGGAACGGACAGCGTGAGCGATGCACCAATTCTATTCAACAAGAAAATGCGTAAAAAACTTTTCTTGGCGCAAAAGCTAAAAGGATTTGGAGACACCATGAAATTTGTTCTTGGTCTTCGCCCTAGCGATTTCGTGCCGGAGGCTCCGGCTGTAGCTGAATTTTTAACCGGAAAAACTATGGGTTTAGATTGCGATATTTTGGCGGCTAGATATGGTGCCACTCGCCAGGAGCAAGATGAGTTTGCTGTACGCTCACATCAACTAGCTGCAAAAGCCGATGCAGAAGGTCTGTTAGGTAATGAAACTGTGCAGGTTGAAGCTGCTCCAAAATTCAAATCAATCAAAAAAGACAATGGTTTCCGTGGCGACACCACGATGGAAAAAGTCAGCAAACTAAAACCCGCTTTCGTAAAACATGGTGGCACCATCACAGCAGCTAACGCTTCATTTTTGACCGATGGAGCAGCGGTAGTTTTAATCATGACCGAAGATAAAGCCAAAGAACTTGGATTGAAACCTAAAGCTTACTTAAACGAATACACCTTCACGGCATCAGACATCAACGATGAATTGCTACTCGGGCCAACTTACGCGGTGTCGAAACTGTTGAAGAAAGCAAACATGAACCTAGGCGACTTTGATGTATTTGAATTTCACGAGGCATTTGCCGGACAGATTGTGGCCAACATGAAGTGTTTGGCTAGCGATAGTTTTGCAAAAGAAAAACTTGGTCGCGAGAAGGCAGTTGGTCAAGTTCCTATGGAAAAACTAAATCTTTGGGGCGGTTCTTTAGCCCTTGGTCATCCATTTGGTGCCACAGGTGCGCGTTTAGTTACCACTGCAGCGAATCGTTTGATTAAAGAAAACGGCAAGTATGCATTATTAGCGGCTTGTGCTGCGGGTGCACACGGTCACGCAATGATTTTGGAACGGTACAGCAACTAATTTAGCAACAATCTGTTTTTTGATACTATGGTTTATTTAACTAGAAGAGAATATTTTAATGGCGCACATCGGTTGTATAACAACAATTGGTCGGAAGAAAAAAACCAAGAAGTTTTTGGCAAATGTGCCAACAAGCATTGGCATGGTCATAACTTTGACGTGTTCGTAACAGTGAAAGGTCAACCTAATCCTGACACCGGTTTTATTATGAATGCGCATGAGCTAAGCAAAATTATAAAACGTGAAGTGGTGAACAGATTAGACCACAAAAACTTTAATGTAGATGTGCCGGAACTCAAAGACATATTGCCTAGCACAGAAAATGTAGTGATGCAAATTTGGAAATGGGTTGAACCGCACATTAAAGATTGTCAACTGCATTGCATTAAACTAGTTGAAACAGAAAATATCTTCGTAGAGTACTATGGAGAGTAACTAAATCGCTATTCTATGAACTACGAGAAGAAAGAAACCTACAAACTAGACTCGATTGAGATGGTTAAGAATAGTTACGCAGATATACTAGCTGCTTTAGGTGAAGACATTAACCGCGAGGGATTACTGAAAACACCCGAGCGAGCAGCAAAAGCGATGCACTTTCTCTCTTCGGGTTATGCCATGAACCCACTCGAGATTATGAAAAGTGCGGTATTTCACGAAGAGCACAATCAAATGGTGATTGTAAAAGATATCGAGTTGTTTTCATTGTGCGAACATCATTTGCTGCCCTTTTACGGTCGCGCACACATTGCTTATATTCCCAATGGCAAAATTGTAGGTCTAAGTAAGTTGGCGAGAGTGGTCGACTCTTTTTCTCGCAGATTTCAAGTGCAAGAAAGATTGACCATACAGGTGCTCGATTGCATTCAAGAAGCCCTTGACCCATTGGGTGTGGCCGTGGTGATTGAAGCAAAACATCTTTGCATGATGATGCGTGGTGTTCAGAAACAAAACTCAGTGACTACAACCTCCGCTTTTACCGGTGAATTTCAACAACAAACTACAAGAAACGAGTTTATTAATTTGATTTCGGCCAAATTAAGCTAGAATGAAAGCATACATTTTTCCCGGACAAGGGTCTCAGCAAAAAGGTATGGGCAAAGACTTGTTTGAGCAAAGTAAAATCGTCCAACAACTTTTTCACCAAGCTGATAGCATTCTTGGTTTTTCTCTATCCAACATCATGTTTGAAGGCAGCGATGAAGACTTAAAGCAAACCAAAGTGACCCAACCCGCTGTGTTTCTTCACTCTGTAATTTCTGCTACGCTACTCTCCGATTTTTCACCCAGCATGGTGGCCGGTCATTCCTTGGGAGAGTTTAGTGCTTTGGTGGCCAATAAATGTTTAACATTTGAAGATGCACTGAAATTGGTTAGCCTTCGTGCATTAGCTATGCAACGCGCTTGCGAACTTATTCCTTCGGGAATGGCAGCTGTTTTGGGTTATATCAGCGAAAAACAAGTGGAAGATATTTGCAAAAGTATTACGGATGAAATAGTAGTGGCGGCTAACTACAATGCTCCTGGGCAATTAGTGATTTCGGGCAGTTTGGCGGGCATTGATATTGCAGCCGAGCTGATGAAAACAGCAGGCATCAAGCGAGTGATTAAATTGCCAGTTGGTGGAGCGTTTCATTCGCCTTTGATG
>Ga0315903_10006177_pt1 | contig 15372 bp, 16 predicted proteins | sample LakEriMetagenome_7_FD_203524 | JGI IMG/M metagenome (GOLD analysis project Ga0315903, IMG submission 203524) | Freshwater fungal communities from buoy surface, Lake Erie, Ohio, United States - Buoy 2 MA119 | ecosystem: Environmental > Aquatic > Freshwater > Lake | place: USA: Lake Erie, Ohio...
TTAAAACAAACATACAAAATAGGTATGTAGTTTTAAATACTCCTTTTAAGCAGTACTACGCTTGGTTTAAATACGATAATCAGAGTATTACATTTTCTAACGTAGTTCCTTCCGGAAGTATTACCACTTTTACTACATCAGTAAATCATAACTTACCTAGCTTATCTGAAGTTTTTATTGAGGGACTGGAATCAGTAGTGGATGTAAATGGTGCGCAGACCATAACGGTTACTACACCAAATACGTTTACAATTGCTGTTAACTGTGGAACTGTGTCGTCTTTCTCATCAGCAACAGCAACTCCTTATATTACAGATGCAACAGGTATTCAAGTAGATTTAACTTCTGCCGACATTCCTTCTGTTTGCGGATCAAAATTAGCGAACAGTCTTTCTTCTATTGCTAATGATCTTACCTCAAGCAATTTGTTAGAAATCTCAGGAATTACCGCCGCTACTCCTAATACAACAATTACTACATCTACGGATCATGGGTTATCGGCAAGTGATGTTGTTATTATTTCCGGAGTTACTCAAGCTGGTGGAACTACCATTAATGGAACCGTAACAGTGGTGGGTACACCTACTCTCACCAGCTTTACTATTGCAACCGCTTCTCTTCCTACCGGAGTTGTATTTACTTCATCGACTGTTGCAACTTATGACGTTTATACCTCAAACGTGGACGAAGGTATTGCTGCAAGTCCTACCACCAATGTATTGGGCACTATAACAAATGCAATAATAACTGCTGGTGATGGAGAGGATGCAACCTCTTCTCCTCCTAAAGTATTGCTCTCTCAAGTTGTATCAAGAGGTCAAGCAATTGATGAAACTGCAAGATCGCTTGTTAGAGTTATTAACAAACAATCAGCAAGTAACATATATGCTTATTACATTTCCGGTGAAGATACTTCTCCTGGAATTATAAACCTTGAGGCTAAATCGCTTTCCGATCCTCAATTTTATGTTATTGCTAACGGTAACGGAGTAGGAGAATCATTTAACCCTGATGTCAGCCCTTCAAAGGAAATTTCTGGAGCAAACGTAATTACTGGAGTAGGAACTACGTTTACGTTAAATTCGCCTTCTCACGGATTAAACAATGCAGATGAAATTATTATTTCTGGGTCTAATTCTAATCCGGTAATTGATGGGGTCTATTCAGTAAGTAATTGCACCTTAAACACGTTTGACATTACTTTTGCATCAGCATATATTTCTGCTGGTACATATTTTGCATATAGCAAAACTTCAGAGACTTCTGTTTCTACAAACGAAGAAAAACAAAATCGAATCTATTACAGTAAAACAAGCGAACCTGATGCTGTGCCTATTTTAAATTATCTTGACGTAGGATCGGGAGATAAATCAATTCTCCGTATATTCCCTCTTCGAGACAGCTTGTTTGTGTTTAAAGAAGACGGTCTTTACCGTATTTCCGGAGAAGAAGCCCCGTTCGTTCTTGGATTATTCGACAGTAGCTGCGTTGTTGCCGCTCCAGACAGCGTAGATGTGTCTAATAACATTATTTACGCGTGGACTACTAAAGGTGTTTCTAACATAAGTGAATCAGGAGTTACAGAAATCTCTCGTCCAATTGACACAGAAATTTTAAAACTGGCTTCTGCTCAATTTCCTAACTTTAGAACTATTACATGGGGAGTAGGGTACGATAGCGATAACTCTTACACCGTATTTACAAACACCGATCCTACCGATATTATGGCGACAATAGGGTTTAGGTATTCTGATCTCACTAATACTTGGACCAACATAATGCGAACCGAAAACTGCGGTATAGTTTTAAGCGGAAATAACCTTTTGTATGTCGGTGGCGGAGAAGATAACATTATTCACGAAGAAAGAAAAACTTTCACTCGATTTGATTACTCTGACGCTGACTTTTTCTTAGACATTTCAAACGGAGGAATTGAAAGCAATGGAGCCAGGCTGTACTTTACCTCTACTTCTGATATTGAGATTGGAGATACCATAACTCAAAATCAGATTGTTACAAATTATATATTTAATTCGTTGTTAGCTAAACTTGATATTGATCCTTCTGTGGGTATTAATACAATTACCTCCACTACCGGAGCTTCTACAACAATTACTGTAAATACTTCAGCACCTCATAATATGTCGAATGGGGATTATACCGTAATTAGCGGAACAGATAGTAACCCTTCGATTGACGGAACTTATCAAATTGGAAACGTCAACTTTGCGTCTACTTCTTTTGATATTACGATAAGTGCTCCCCTAAACTTTCAAGCAACAACAGGTGTTTCTAAACGTAGTTACGAGTTAACATTACCTGCTGTAAATGGAGATAATTTAAGGGATAAGATTGTAGATTTGGCCTTGTACCTTGATAGTGATCCAGGATTAACGTTTACAAACTATTTTAATAAAATTAACACTCATTCAGGGCCAATTTTATCAAATAGTGCAGCTAATCCTACCGTCATCACAGCTTCAGCTCCCCACAATTTAATTAACGGTCGAGTTGTAACAATTACCGGAGTTCCAGCTTCTCCTGTATCTATCCCGTCATTGGCAGGAAAAACTTATACAGTAAGCAATACGGGAACTTTTGGGTCAAGTACAACGTTTACTGTGCCTGTTTCGGTGACTACTGGAGGATCTACAGGATTAACTTTTGATACTTCTGCTAATCTTCTTAGTATGCAGGATATTAAAGCGTGTTTTAATGGCATTGTTGCTAATTTAAATAGCGACCCAGGAGCTACCTTTAGTAACTACAAAACAGCTACAGAAGAAACTCTCATTGAAGCGGTTGTTACATTTGTAGACACCTATAATAACTTTATAGACGTTAACTTAGCTCTTCCTTGGACTGTAGGCAGAGTCACCGTATTTAAGGCTATCCCATGCTCTCTTATTTACGCTCCGCTTACAATGGGTGATCCTTTATCAATTAAACAAATTTACGAAGCTACCATGATGTTTGATAATAAGGCATTTACAAAAGCGACTGCGTCGTTTAGTACGGATCTTAAACCTGAATTTTTAAGCATAGATTTTTACGGTCAAGGTAATGGTATTTTTGGTCATTATACAAGCCCTGGATTTGGATATGGGTTCTTTGGCGGTCTAAGTAACTCTGCTCCATTCCGTACAATTATCCCTCGTCAATGTCAAAGAGGACGATATTTAAATGTTGGGTTTGAACATAAAATAGCTCGTGAAAAGTGGGCATTGAATGGTATTACTTTAACTGGAAATATGGCTTTGAGTACACGAGGATACAGATAATGGCCAAGTTATCCGGCTATCGTCGTCTTATTAAAACCGATTTCGCTCAAGAATATCAACCCCTAATCGAACAATTAGGTGTATCTATTAATAACGGGTTTGATACAGTATTCAATGCGCTAAACGGAAAGTTAAATTTTGCTGACAATATTTTAAGTACTATTGCCGAGTTTAGGGTTACGGTAAGAGAAGATGGAACCCCTCAACAAACAACTCAATTTAGACTAGATAAAAATCAATCTAATTTAATTGGGTTGCTTGTATTGAGTATTACAGGAGCTGATGATCCGTCGTTAAGAGCAACGTCAGGTCTAGCCATTTCCTATACTCCCAATAGCGGTACTGTAACTATCAGCAACATTAAAGGCTTAGAAGCCGGAAAACCTTATTTGATTAGGGTTTTGGCATTAAGTTAACAACTATAATAAGGTAATATACAATGATAAACCAAGACGATCCAAACAATCAGAATCAAAATCCTAATATTATTAATCCTGCTGCACAGCCAAATGTTCAAGCAAATCAACCATTTCAGCCTCGTCAAAGAGGTACAGGGTTTACTAATATCAAAAGAGTATTAGGAGCTAACGTAGGAGCTGGTCAACAGCTTGCTGGTCGTATTGGAGCAGGAATTACAGGCCAAGCTAATCGTGTTCGTGAAAATTTAGCAAAACAAAAAGAACAATTCCAAACCGGATTTCAACAATCAAGACAAGAGTCCCTTGCTAATATCGGTTCTGCCACTCAATTAACAAAGCAGCCTGGAGAAAGTGATGAACAATATGAAGCGAGGATGGCATCTCAAACTCCTGATTATTCTCAAATTGGTCAAAATTTAAGATCAGCTGAATATACCGGACCTACTGGATTTCAAAATCCTAATTTACTTTTAAATCAAGCGCAAACTGCTGGTAGGTTAGGAACTTTCTCTCGTAGTGGTTTAGGTCAAGGTATTCTTGCTCGTCAATATGGAGCCGGAAGAGGTAATTATACTTCGGGACAAAATATTCTAGACCAGATGTTTTTAAGTCAAGATCCAAATGCTCAACGAACTATTCAACAGGCTCGTCAAAATGTTGTAGGTTTAACTGAGGGAGTTCAAGGTGCAGCAGCTGCGGCAGCAGAAACCGCAGAAGCTACAAAGTTAGGAGTAGAACAAGCTAGAACTCAAGCAATTCAGGATATTCAAAATTCTTTAGGAAGCATTGTCGGTAGAGGATCGGAATCTGCTCGTCAATTTTATTCAGATAGAGACAGGTTTAATCAGTTAATGACTGCTACCAAATCTACTGATAGCGATGGTAACACTGTATACAAAGATTCTAGCGGAAATGAAATAGCTCTTACCGATAGAGATTATCAATTAATAGACGATCCTTCTAAATTTGGATTAGATGCTGGTAATATTATTGTTGGCGCACAAAATCTGCAAACTGAACAACAATCTCAATCTCGTAAAGATGCGTGGGCCGGACAATTAGTGCAACAAAACCGTTTAGGAGGAATACAACGAGGTGAACCTTATTCCTATGCTGATTTAGTGGCTTTGTCTAATAATCCATATGCGTATGGTTCTAGTGAATCAAACGCATATGAAGATCGAATTTTAAAAGGTAGAAATTTGGTATACGTTGGCAGTGGTGGTCGCGGGGCTGGTCGCATGTCAAGAAGACCTGTGCCTAGAGCGGATATATTTAAAAGTATTCTTAACGAATATACAGACCCTACCGAAACTCAAATTACACAAGGCATATTACAAGATATTGCTAAGTCTAGTGCGGTAACAAATACAAATGCTATAAAATATAATCCAGAACAAGAAGCTGCTGCCAGAAATCTTCAGCTTCTTATGGGTAATGTTTCCAAAGCATACACTCCATTTGAAACTGATCTTTACGGAATTGATTCTTCAAATATTAAGGATAAATCGTCTTATTATGATACATTAAAACGTAATTTAGGGTATGATCCTCGTCGTAATGAAAGTGAAAGACAAGTAAGTTTAGCTAATCAAGCTGCTCAAAAAATTAACGCTCTTAGCACCAAACCAATTATAGATACAAATAGAGATATTCTTTCACAAATTAATGAATTAAAATCTCAAACTCAAAATTATATAAATGAAATGTTACAAACAACGGGGTCTAGCAATGATGACCAATGGACACAAGCTTATAATGATAGAGTTGAGTTTTTAAATAGGTTAAATAATATTCAACAAGAATATCAAAATGAGATGGGCATGAGCAGAACAACATCTTTACAAAATTATTTAGCTAACTTATATAATAGACCACAACAAACCTAAAAAGAGGTAATAATAATGGCAATTCAATTAGCACCCTTAATTATGGGCGGAGCAAATATATTAGGAGGATTAATAGGAGGTAGTGCTGCCGCTGAAGAAGCAGCAAAAGCCGAAAGAATTATTAATGATTCTATTGCTCGCATTAATGCTCTTCAGATCCCTGACATTACTAAAAAGATTATTTACGATCAGTATATGTCCGTTGGTGACTTTACACCGGACATGCTTGATAAGGTTATTGAAGAAAACGCTCCTTTAGCTCTAGTAAAAGAAGACCCTCGTTATCGAGCTAAAATGGAATCTAGTCTTGCCCAATTAGAGCAACGCACTAAAGGTCTTAGTGCTGAAGGTGAATTAGCCCTAGAAAAATCTCGTCGTCGTACATCTCAAGATGTTTTAGCTCAGCTTGCTAGTATTGAGTCTGAGGCTAAGAGGCGAGGTACTCTTAGTGCCGGAGCTACGCTTATGTCTAAAGTTAAAGCGGCTCAAGCAGGTGCTGATAGACAATCAATGGGAGGACTTGAAGCTGCTGCTCTAGCAGAAAAAAGTTCATCACAAAATTTAGAAAATTATATCCGCAGTCTTTCTGCAGACGAACAAACTAGATTAGAAGTTCAAGGTAAAAATGTTCAAGCTCGTAATTTAAGAGATGAACAATTAATGCGTAATGCAATAGCTAGGGAACAATATAACAAAGAAGCTGCAAATCGCGCTAATCTTCGTAATTTAGATGAAAGACAAAGAGCTTTTGACGCTAATACCGGAATAAATATTGGGGAACAACGTCGAGTTAATTACGAAGCCCCTATAAAAATGTTTGATATGAATTTAGGTAAAACAAATGCTCTAAATTCTATGTATGGAAAACTTGCTGACATTTACACAGGAAGAGGACAAAGTAAAGCTCAGATGTGGTCTAGTTTAGCAAGTGGAGCAGGTCAAATGGCTGCTGGTGCTTTTGATGGCGATTTTTTTAAAACAAATAGAGGAACAGGTTTTAATATGCCTAATATAACTTTTTCGCCTACGTTTGCTGCGCCTACACCTGGAGGAAGTCCTGCTCCGGCAGTTCCTCAACAAGCTCCGGCAATACCTCCGTACCAGCAACCGATGATGGGTTATGGAGGATTTTCAAATAATTATTTTACATTCCCTTATGGATCTAACGATTAACAACTTATAATATATGATTTTCGACGATAAATCTTCCCCAAATTTTAATTTTGATGATCCCAGTTCGTTTTATAACTTAATTGGTAAAAATCAAGTTGATGATATGGATAATATGGATGACATGATTGATATGTCTAATCCTGATAATCATCCTAGTTGGGCTAAAGAAGTAAATGAGAAGTACGCAGGTAATCGTTCTCCTGCATCTTTAGGGCTTTTAAGTGAAGATAAAATGTACGAGATGTCCAAATTACCAGAACCTCTCGAAGATGAAATAGAAGATCAAGAAAATCTCATTAAATCGTATAAAGATCAAGGAATTAATGATGGTGTTCAATTAGTTCCTTTGTATGAAAAATTAGGTAAATTAAGAGAAGAACAAAAACGAATAAAACAACAACAAAAAGAACCTCTTCCATCTTCTCCTGTTGCAAATCCTTCGGTTCTGCCTAATATGCGTGAAGCTTTTGATATTTATAAGGCTTCTAAAGGTATGGCAGATCAACAGAACAGATTGCCGCAAAACATATTAAATTCTGTAAATTCTAATAAAACCGAATTACCTGATTATTTAGCTCCTTCTAGCTCTCAATCTGCGTTATATCAAGCTGCCGCTAAAAATTCCAATGAAATTAAATTAGATCCTGTTTCAGTTTCAGCAAAAGCTTCCCCCGTCAAAAAATCTCCTTCTATTTCCAATATGGTTAAATCCAATAAAATAGTAAACGAGAGTGCAACTAGCGAGGTTGATGCCCTAATAGAAAAGGAAAACGCTGAAAGACAAAACACTCTTGACGCTCTTAGAGCTATGCAAGGAGATGTTGACAATTTAAAACGTTTACAGTTTATAACTGAAGGAGCGGAAAAGTTAAGTGCTGGTATTGCAGGAGTTATGTCAGGCTACAAAGTAACTCCCGAAAAATCTAAAGTATTTGATGAGCTTGCGGAACAAACTCAAAAAAATTACGAGCAACGTGCTTCCGTAGAAAAGGATGATCCTAATAGTGCTTATTCTAAAGGATTTAGAGAGTTTGCTATTCCGTTTGCAAAAAGAATCGGCTTTGATGAAAACAAATTAGCTAAGTTATCTGGCACACAGATTGCTGCTGTATTACCTCAACTTAAAGATGTATATGAAGCTCAAGTTAGGGCTGATGCTTTTCGTCTGCAACGAGAAGAGTCTAGGGCAGATAGAGCACAAAGACAAGCAGAAAGAGCTGACGAAAGAGCTGAACGTCAAATAAAAGGTTTGTATTACTCATGGAAAAATAGACTTCCGACATTAGGCGGTCCTGCTGCCACTGTAAACAGAAATCGTATTAATCAAGCTGATGCTATTTTTGCTACTTTTAATTTAGATAGAGATGCAACAGAAGATGATATTAATAAATTAGATAACGATCAATTAAAAAATTACGGTCGAATGATGATAACTGAATCGGCAATTGAATTAAATAAACTTCTTAGCGGTGCTAGTGCTCCAGCTCGTAAAACCCTTGAAGATATTGTTCCTGAAAATATCTACATGGATTATGTGAAATTAAAGGATTATTTTACAAATAAGTTAAATCCTGCAAAACAAAGTGCCTTTATTAAACAGGTTCTTAAAGTTGCGGCACGAGTAAGAGATAAATCACAAGCACAGTTAACCGACGTATACAAAAGAGATGCATCAGGAAGAAGTTTGTTTTGGAATAATCCTGAAATTGGGCCAGATTTTGATGCCACTTTAAGAGCTAGTGGATTAAAAGATGAACAGATTCAAGAGATTAAAGGTTCTAAAAATAAGTCCGGCGAATCTATTTCTGAACAAGGATTAATGGGTAAATCCTCTTATTTTCCTGGTGATATAGTATCTATTCAAGGTAAAAAATACAGAGTTCTTGAAGATGGCGATTCATTAGAGGAAATTAAATAATGCCAAAGTTAAGCGATCTTAACCCTAAAAGTATTCAATTGGTGTCCCGCGCTGAACCCGCAGAGCTTCCAGAAGATACATTAAGTTTAGGCGATGTAGCTGCTATAGCTGGTCAAGGAGCTACTCTTAATTTTGGAGATGAGATTCTTGCTGCCATAAAAGCAGGTAGAGATGTTGTTACTGGTAAAGGAAGTTTAGATAATATTCTTGATTTGTATCGTGAGCATCAGAAAGAAGAAGAAGCTAAGTACGAGGCTCTTAAAGAAGCTAATCCTAACTTAGCTCTTGTTGGTGAATTAGCTGGAGGATTTTTACTTCCTGGAGGAATGATAGCTAAAGGTGCTGCTAAGGGAGCAACGGCTTTACAATCCATTCTTGCTGCTGCTAAAGGTGGAGCTAAAATTGGAGCATTGGCTGGAGCAGGTTCCTCTAAAGCTGACCTCGGTAATATTGAAGAATTAGGAAAAGATGTTCTAGCAGGAACTGCAGGTGGCGCAATATTAGGCGGTGCTATTAGTACAGCAGGACAGGGATTGTCTAAAGGTATTCCGGCAATTATAGCTAAAGGAGAACAGGCCGATACTCCTATTGTGCGAAATTTAGCTGCTGCCGCTCGTAAAGGATTTGAAGGTAAAAAATTACTTAGCGATACAGCCCAAAAAGAAATTAGAAAAGAATCCGAAGAAGCTGCTTCTTCTTTAGAAACTCAAATGGCTGGTGCTGTAGAAGGAGCGTCTAAAGATATTGATGTCGGATTTAAACGAGCAGCAGAACTTGAGGCAAGAGTAATTCCTGATGAAGAAATAAAAGAAGGTCTTGCTCTTTTTGGTAGAAACATTAAAAATGAAAACCTTGTCACTCCTACCGTTGATGCTGAAACTGCGGCTAAAATTGCAGCAATTGAAACTAAAGTTGCTTCCGGTAAATTAAAGCGAGCTAAAGCCGATGAAGACATTAAAAAATTAAAATTAAAATCGGCTGGTGTTGCGGCTGATTTTGAAAAAGCATTATCTGCAGGAGGGACGGATGTATCCAAAACTCCTCATCCAATGCAGGGTACATTAGATAAACTTACTTCGTTGGTAAAAGGCGAGCTTAATCCACAGGAAGCATATAATCTTGCATTAGAATTAGAACAACTTGATACCGAGCTTCTTCCTCAAGGATTAGTTAAATCGCTTAAAGCTGCAGCTAAAGAAAGTGCTGATGTTGTGTTAGCACCCGAGTCAACTGTTGGCCCATCTCCTATAACAAGAGCATTTCAAAAACAAGAAGATATTAAAAGTAAACTTCCTGAAATGCTTCTTGGAGGAGCAAGACCTCCAGAATATCAAACTAAACAATTAAGAGATTTAGGATTTTCTGCTCCTCAAAAAATATATGACACTATTACCGATAAAATTATAGACAAACTTTCAGATCCGGCTACCACGGGAGATGATGCTCGTACTTTAATTACCACGTTAGAAAAAAATATTGACGAGCTTAATAAAACATATCCCGAATTAAATTTAGATTTTAAACAAGTAATTAATCGTATTAAAAACGTATCTCAAGATGTTACTCTTCGTAAAAAGATACTTAGTGAACAGGGTAAAACAGACGAAGTTGCAAGCGGTGTTTTAGATAAATTAACTAATCTTCTTGGATATGGCGGAGCATACGGAACAGGCTCTGCTGTTGGTGCAGTTGGCAGAGGACTCGGTAAGTTTAACAACTTAATATCGACTGCTAGTGATTCCGCTCTTATGCCTGTAGCCAAGACTTTACAAGGCGTTAAGGGTGTTTCTCATCTTGGAGCAGCGTTAGAAGGGGCATTAAACAATAAATCCTTAGCCGCAAAGAATGCTGCTATTTTTTCAATTATGCAAAATCCCGAAGCGAGGAACGCGATTAAAGGCGATTTGTTTGGTACTGAGAATGAGTAACATTAGATCAGACAGAGAATTATTAGTGGATATAGAAAGAAAGCTTGATGCTGTTAAAGAAGACGTTCATGAACTAGAAAAACATCAATTAGAGATCAAAAAAGATCTTTCTTATCATATCAAGCGTACAGATTTACTTCAATCTGAAGTGACTCATCTGTCTGAGCGCATTAAACCTATTGAATCTATTCGTTTTACTTGGCAAAATTTATTTAAACTTGTTGCCCTTTTTGCCGGACTTGCCACTATCGTAACCGCTTTCTTTGCAATACTCAAGAATGTAGGCTTCTTCGATAAGTAAGTTGCCATTCTCGTCTGTAATCCCTAGTAGCTCCATATCTATCTTATCGTCAATAGACTGGTAATCTGATTTGCCTACATCAGTTATATCTTCTAGGTAGGTGTGTTTACCCATTGCTTTCTGTTGGGTAAGTACATCTCTGTTCCTTGCGTTATTCCTGTTAAAACAATCCCTTATTGCTTCTTTTGTCTTGTGTAGGTTTCGCCATTTTTTCTTTACATCAACAGAAGCATTTACATACTCTTCCGTAAATTTATTTAAAAAGCTTTTTTCTTTATCTGTTAACTTATCTAAATAATCGTAATCTAATAATTCCGTTCGGCTACGAAGATTTAGCTCGGGGTGAAGGGCTGGGTATTGGGTTTTATTCCTTCGGTTCTTTTTCGGGGAGGGTTTCAAAGTAAAGGATTTTTTGCTTTTGAGTTTCTTCTTTAAGCCCTTTTTGGAGGTAGAGTTTGTTTTTGAATTCTTCTTCTTTGCTTTTGGTGATGTAGCCATATTTGACTCGTCCTTGTCGCCATGTTTTAACCCATTCTGGGGTAATCATTGATTTAATGGATTCGTTTACGCCAAACCATGTAGAGCCGAATCCAAGTTGTTTATCTGGGAAATAAAGATGGCACATAGATACAAATCTTTCGTATCCAATCATCCGTCTTTTTTTCTTTTGGTTATAGTAATCAAACAGATAGTAAAGAATATCTGCTTCAATAAAAATTGGCCCAGCTGCCAATTTGTGTTCTTCCATGAACTCTTCCATAAACTTTTTATAAAACATCGTTTTACGGAAGATAATTTTTTTAGGTCTAGCTTCTTCTAAAAATTTTGTAATGTTTATTATGCTTTTATTTATTTTAAAATAATAAAATTTTACGGAATCAACGATAACGGTTTTACGTTCTAGCTGAAGGAACATATCACGAACAAAGTCTTTGTGTTTGAATGTTTTGTTTTTAGACCAAGTTTTGAACAAACGGAATATTAATTTAGAGTTAACCTTAGAATTTCCAGGTTTAATGTCGTAATAAGCCAGAAATCTTATTACTTCGTTATCGACGTATTCTTCTTCAGACTTTTGAGTAACATCCTGTTTAGATGAATCCATTAACTTGAGTAGCTCTTCAACAGAGTACTCATGAATCATTTTATTAGGATGTTTATCATTGCCCATTAGAAATTAAGCCCAAGGCTTATACCAGCCGTTTTATTGGTAAATCCAAATACCCCTAAAGATACTGGCCCTAACAGTTGTTTACTAATGTGCGCACCTACGGTAAATCCGTTAGCGGGATTAGTAATATCAATCCCCGCTAAAGCATATATGTTTAAAGGTGACTTCTTTTCGACGAGCTTGTTTTGTTCAGAAGTTTTAGTAGTGTCTTTATTCGTATCCGTAACAATACGGGTAGTAGTCTCTTTAGAGCCATCTTTATTTACCTTTTCTACGATCACTGTATTTTGATGCTGTTTGATTTTTTCTACTTCTACGGTTATAGTCTTGGTTTCCACTTTAGTGGGGGCTGTGTGCCTTCCCCAATAAAAACAGCCAACAAGCATGAGTATGCCTATGACTGCTTCCCAATTCTTACTCAGAAACGCTTTCATCTTTTTTCTTTACCTTTTTTTTCGGTTGGTTCTTAGCCCTGTTCTCTTTACGGGTCTTCTGTTCCCCAACGGTTTTCTTATTGTGACAACGTTCACAAATGCCTTGCATATGCTCAGCGTCAATAAAAAGGCGAGTAATAAAACCGTCCCAATTATCCCATCCAGTAAGAGGAACAGCAGGGTCAATATGGTCAATTTGAACTTTATCAGCAAGCCCGCGACATTTTTCACAACGGAAGTATCCATCTGGAGTTTTACAACGGTTCTGTACTTCTCGCCTTACAGGAGAATACAACCAAAGGCGACGACAGGCCGCGATAACTTTAGATTTATAATTAAAATTCTTCTTCTTTGACATTTGTTTTCACGACTTCTTTGTACCCGCATTTATTAGAGCAGGTGGTTATTTTTCTAATACCTAAATCTGAATATACTTTACTTCCAGTTCCGCAGTCAGGACACATATTACTCTTTTTTTCAAGTTCTTTTGCCCTTTTCTTTTCAGCTTTTTCTTTCTTTTGTTCGTTCTTTTCTTTTTTGTGTAGTGCTAGTTGTTTTTCAAGAGTTGCAATAGTTTCATTACATTCTCTAAGTTCTTTTTTAAGGCTAAATACTTCGTCTGGTTTTTTTGTTTTGCCCATAAGATGAATATGCGTGTAAGATGCGCATCCCCTCAGAAGTTACTTCCCTGTACTTCCAAAACCTCCAGCATTGCGGTCAGTCTCAGTAAGTTCATCTACTTCCACAAGATTTTGGATCATGGACAGTTGGATGATACCTTGAGCGATTCTATCTCCTTTGTGAATGAGATACCCGTGCTTATCAGTTTTAGTGTCGTACATGGTTGTATTGTTTAGGTTATGAATAACAACCTTTACTGGACCTCGATAGGAGTAGTCCACAATTCCTGCCCCTGTCCTAAGCCCTTTAGAAGCAAGACCTGAACGATCTTTAATTTCAAAATAAGGCATCAGATGCATCACTTCTGTATTAAGATTGGGGGCGTAGCTCTCTCCAGAAAGGTCAATAGCAATCCCTGTATCTACAATGGCAGTTTTACCTTGGGGGATAAAGGTTTCTTCTATTGCATACAAATCATACCCATTTGAACCTACTTCGGCTCTTGTGGGGATTTGAGCATCTGGATGAAGTTTTTTAACCTTCATTGCTTTGTTCCTTCTGTTCTTTAGAAGCTTCGCTTGATTCAGGAATAGCTTTAGCATCGTTTTGAAGATCGGTAATTAGTTGCATCACTTCTACATAGGGTTTATTTCCTAAGTAGTTAATAATATCTTGAAGTACTCTGGTATCTACGCTGTGTCTCATTTGTTCTCCTTTATACTGACATCAACAGTTTTTTGTTTTGTTCTTTATCTCGGAGGTTCTCACGACCCCTCGCATTAGTTCCGCAATCCAAGCAACGGAATCTTTGGAATTTTCCAGTCTTGGTTACTAAGAAACCTTTTTTCTCTAGGTTCTTGCTTTGACAAGTTCCGCAACAAAGAGCGTGGTCATCAAGGTAAACATTGAAGTTTATTCCTCCGTTGTCCCACCCCCTTAGTTTAACATACAATTCTTCCAATGTCAACACATCTTGTTTATTATAATGTTCCATTTCTTTCCAAGCTTCAAGATTATTAGCAAGGCATTGTCTCCAAAGTTCAAACCCTGCGAATTTCTTGTGCTTAGACTTTTGTTGTTTGAGTCCAAGCTTTTCTGCCATGTACTCTAACTTATTGGAAGTAAATGCGAAGTTTTTAGAGGCAATCTGCTTCGTATCAATGTGCTTAAATGGAGACGGAGGTTTCATCCCATTAATGATGAACCTGGCATTAAGTTTTTTAATATCAAACTTCTTGCCGTTTTGAGTGACGATTACATCGGCTTCATCAAGAAGCTTCCAGATACCTTTTAGGATCTTGCTATCGTCATTTAAATCTTTCTGCCCACGAACATCTTGATAGTAAATAGTTTTTTCTTCAAACCATTTAGCAGCATAAGAAAGGATAGACCAGTCTTTTTCAATCATGTTAAGGGGAACGTCTTGATTCCAAATACTCCATATCGAAGCAATAATTGGACTCGTTTCAATATCGAGTAGAAGGACTTTAGGTTTATTCATTAATTTTCCTCGTCATGTATTTTACCATTCCCTTTATGTAGAGTCAAGAAAAATTCATAAAACACATCAAATTTTTTCTCAAATGCTCTCACTTGAGTTTCCGTTAAGTGCATATTTTTATATATTTTAAAAGTATGCAGGAATTCATGCCAGTAAGTTTTTACAGCCATCTCGTCATCAAGATGATTGCCTAGCTTTATTTCTTTTGGATCAAAAGATGTTTCCCCATAGTGAGGTCTTCCGTTTCTTGACTTGCCTACGTCATCAAGCCACACAACGTCGAAGCTATACTTTCGGCCTATCTTTATCTTCTGCGGGATGTTCTCCCGTAATTTCCGCCAGTTCTTTTTCATATCTCTTTATGTAAAGCTCCAAAAAGGTTTTATTCGTTTCCATTACCGAAATGGTTTGTTGAGCGGTAATGTAGTGTTTAAAAAAGGACAAGGCTTTTTGTGAGGTACTCATGATTTCAATAATCTTATTAATATCAGCGAGATACCGTTTTAGTTTTTTAACTTGTTTAAAATCCTTCAGCTTTACTATTTCATTTTCCATGAAGCTGACCCTCTCATTTACATATTATACTACAAAAGTTGAAGCTTGTCAATATTTTTCTTTAGCTTGTAGTTGATAAACAAATCTTCGGGAAGTACGTTCTCGAAAATGTTTAAGGTCTTGAATACCTTTTCATACATCTTGGATTTGTCGTAATCAAAGTTGTAGTTCTCCATCAAGC
>Ga0315903_10006180_pt1 | contig 15370 bp, 13 predicted proteins | sample LakEriMetagenome_7_FD_203524 | JGI IMG/M metagenome (GOLD analysis project Ga0315903, IMG submission 203524) | Freshwater fungal communities from buoy surface, Lake Erie, Ohio, United States - Buoy 2 MA119 | ecosystem: Environmental > Aquatic > Freshwater > Lake | place: USA: Lake Erie, Ohio...
CCGCAGGCACAGCCGCATTGCGAACATTCCTTGTAGGGGGCGTCGCCTTCGCCCTTTTTCTTCTTCTCCGGGATAGACGGGTCATCGAAGGGGCCGTGCCGCGCGATGTTCCCGCCAAAGTCGAGGATCAAGCAATTGGTCTTGCCGGTCTCAGGCGACAGCCGGGTGCCGCGGCCAACCATCTGGATGTAGAGGCCCGTCGACTTGGTCGGGCGAGCTAAGGCAACAAGATCGACATGGCGCGCATTGAACCCGGTGGTGAGCACGCCCTGGCTGACCAGGAACCGCAAACGCTGCGCCTTGAAGTCAGCAATGATCCGATCGCGCTCGGTCTTTTTGGTGTCGCCAAAGACCCCAGTCCCGGAGAACCCTCGAGCATTGAGCGCCTCGGCCAGCGCTTCGCAGTGCTTGACCGTGCAGCCGAACACCAGCCAGCCTTGTCGGTCGCGGCCCGCCTCAACAATCCGGTCGGCAATCGCGGCGACTACATCGGCGTCGAGCGCTGAAGCTTCGAGCTGTGCTGCGATGAATTCACCGCCACGCGTGCCAACCCCGCTGGTGTCGATTTGCGTTGCCTGGCGATAGCTTACGGGCGGCGAAAGCCAGCCGTTGTCGAAGAGCTCGCGCACATTGGTTTCATGGGCGATGCCATCGAATAGCGCGCCTTCGCCCTGATCAAGCCTACCGCTATCAAGACGGAACGGAGTAGCGGTCAGCCCCACGATTTTGAGGGCAGGATTGATGGTGCGCAGGTCCGCCAGGAACTTGCCATACATGGTGTCGGCGTTGCGCGGGATCATATGGGCTTCGTCGATGAGCACCATGTCGACCCGGCGCGGCAACTTGTAGGCCTTCTTGTGGATCGACTGGATGGAGGCGAACAAAAGCTGCGCGCCGATGTCTCGCCGTCCAAGCCCGGCGGAATAGATCCCCCACGGTGCATCCGGCCAAAGCCCAACCAGCTCGGCCGCGTTCTGCTGCACAAGCTCGCGGACATGGGTCAGCACCAGAATGCAGGCGCTCGAATCGGTATCAAAAACCAGCTTTGCCCATTCGGCGATCACCAGGCTCTTGCCCGCGCCGGTCGGCAGCACCACGAGACAGTCGCGCTTGCCGGCTGAAAACCAGTTCCACAAATTGGTGAGCGCCGTCTCCTGATAGGGGCGCAGAGCAAGAGGCCCGCTCATGCCACGACCTCCGCCTTTTGGAGCCAGCCACCATGCGTATCGCAGCTGAGGCAGCGCAGACCTGCTGCGTGCGGCCCGGCACCCTCAGTCACTTTCCAGCTGAGCGAACCGCAAGAGCGGCAAGCTTGCCGCTTGATAATATCGCCAATGCTATGGACGCGAGGGCCGCCATCGACCCACCGCGAACCGTCACGCAAACGGTAGACGATCTGGCCATTGATGACGTCGATCTGTTCGCCCGCCACCAGGTCGGGCAGAAAGCGATGCTCCGGGCAGCCTTCTTCCTGATCTGTCCGTGAGAGTTCATGGCCAAACCGTGTGCAGCGCCAGCCTCCATCGCGGCTGACTTCAACCGCAAGGCAGGTGCGGCAGTTGCGCTCTGCGCGTGCGCCTTCGTGGCACTGGGCGGAAAAGTCACAAAAGCGGCATGCAAAGCTCTCCGGGCCGCCAATGCGCTGGGGCGCTGTATCGGCAAAGATAATGCGCTCGGCCTTAGCCTTCAGCGCATTGGCATGAACCGGATCGGCGTTCGTGCGCACCGCAGTCCAGCGGCGTGCGCCGGGCGAAACGCAAACAAGGTAATGCCGGTCGAGCCGGGCATAATCCATGTAGAGAACGGCCTGGGCGTAGTAGGTCGGGTTCCACTCTGCGAGCGCGGACTTCTCGCCGACCTTCCTGCGCGCGTTGTCGAGATCCTGCCATTTTTCGGACGCCTTGATCTCGAGTACGTGCCAGGTCTTGGGAGCTTGGACGAGGCCCAGGCAAACGCCGTCCATGTGGCCTGCGAAGTGCCCTCCAAAATCCCGGAAACCGAATTGATCGCCGCTGGCATCGACGTCATGGACCTCAAGGCCTGGAGTGGCCCTGAGACGGTTTACAGCCACTGTTTCGCTGGCATGCCCGTCAGCAAATCGCTTCAGCGTCACGGCATCGAAGCGGACGGTCGCAACCCAGCGAAACTGATACCAGAGCGCCCGTTCGCAAGCGCCGCCGATAGCGGACATGCCAAGATAAGCGCGCCGGCTAAAAGGTTGCCCATCCACCAGCGCCTGGTCGGCTTGCGCTAGCGTTGGGCATGCAAAATCCTTTAGGGCAGCCATTGCCTGCTCCTTTGATTGTCAGTCAGGGGAAAGGCGGCAGGGCGGCGGGCTCAATCGACCGCCCTGCCTCTCAAGGCCTTGTCAGGCGCTGCGCTTCCAGGGCGCGCTAGCCATCTGGCCAGAGCCAGACTGCACGGGCCGGAAAGCAGATCCTGAACTTACAGGTGCCGGCGCATCACGCAGGACCTTGTAGGTCTTGATCTCATTGGAAGCCGCGTAGGTCTTCCCATCACGCCCCGTGCTCGGAGCCTTGACCGCAACCACCGCCGTCATCGGCTGCATGTGCAGTTCCTCGCTGTCTTGGACCGACAGCTTCCCGATGGCATGGCAGATTGCCGACAAGGTGCGCTGGGCGATCTCGACCGCCTGGCGGTTGGGGTTTTCGAGGTTGAGGCGATCATACAGCCTGCGGCCGGCATGTTCGCCATCGAGAATCTCAAGCTCCAGCTTGAGCATGTGGCCGTTGCGGTTCGAGGTCTCGACCATCTGCGAAGTGACGATCTGGACGGTGTAATCACCAGGCGGAATTGGAGTGTAGTCGCCTTGGGGTTCGACTTGTGTGGCGTCGAACATGCCTCCGAGTTGTGCCATTGCGGCAATCCTTTCTGTCAGTCAGGGGTTGTTAGTCAGGCCGCTTCGTTGGTGCGGGCAGCCGCGCTCGACGCGGCCATGGCGGAGGCCAGCGCCTCCCAGGACAGCGGGAGTTCTGCAGGAAGATTGTGCCGGTTCTTCGCGAGGAAGGCGGGCCGCTCTTCGGTGTAAAGCGCACGGGTTCCGGCCCCGACACCGCGGACCACCTTCTTCATTCCAACATCCGTTCTGGTGACGCTGGTTTTGAAGTTGGCGAACAGCACCATGTCGGCGTGTTCCTGGACGAGCGCAGAGGCCAGCTTGTGCAGCTTGATCTGGTAGCGGTCGAACGGCTCGGTCTCGGGGCTGTCGAAGCGCTTCACTTCGGCGTGTGCGGTCTGGATGACCGCCATGCCCTTGTCGTTCCGCAGCGCATTGATGGCGTCGAGATATTCGCGCCAGACATCAAGCGTGGCGACAAATCCGCGGCCGTAACCTGCGTCTTCGATCGACGCCCAAGGCTTGCTCGGGTTGGCTACGTTATTGCGGCGGACAGTCTCGGCCCAGACCAGCGGCTCGAGCCAATCCAGACTGTCGACCACCAGCGTCTCGAAGTCGTGCCTCTCGGCGTAAAGCGCGGCCATCGCATCCATGACATCCTGGAAGCCTTCAGCCTTCGGGAAGGAATCAATTGGCTGGCCGGTGGGATGTCCGTCTTCGATGTTGATAAGGACTGGGCGTGGCGCGCTGCCAGCGAAGCTGTTCTTGCCGATGCCATGCGGTCCGTAGATCACAATCCGCGGGGGCTTCGGCACTGACAGACGGTTGAGCGAAGAAAGGGAGATAGCCATCACGCTGCCTCCTTCTGAGCGAGCGCGACTTCGAACTTTTTCTTGCCGGGCTTTACCGTGCGAGCTGGTGTGAACAGATCACGGATGGCAGGAGGCCAAGCCTTATAGCTGGTTTCCGAAACCGACAGTTTGGTGTCGACATAGTCGGCCGGGTTTTCGCCCCATCCACGGATCGTCTCGATGGCTGCGGCAAGCTTGGCTTGATCCCAGGCGACGTTCTTGGGAACCTCAATCCGGATTTCATAATCGCCATCGATGCGGCGGTGCGTGCCGGTTGTGTTGAGACCAGCGGCATAGCGCCGGGAGAACACCCCATGGAGGATGGCAACAATCTGGGATGCTTGGGCCAGATGGGATTGGGCCTGCGTTTGCAAACTCGCGAGCAGGCTGATCGGCAGCGTATCAAGCCTCGCTGGCGGTTCGTGGAGGAGTTCCTCAAGTGTCATTGAATGGGTCCTTCAGTGAGTGGTTCGGGTTTGCGTCGGTGCATGGTCGGGGCAGTGGTTGACGCGGCGATCGAAGATCCGTGGGCGCCTCGCGGTTGGCCCCCACTGCCCAAGCTGGGTCAGGAACAGGCGGGGCCGCGCATCAGGCCGCTTTCGCCAGTTCGTTAAGGAGGAGTTGCCCGCGCGCGCCGCGTGGGCGCGGCCTGGCAATCACGAGGTAGCTGAATTGGTCAGGCGCAATGCGGCGTTGCACCAGGTGGGCAAATCCGCGCTCGGATGCCCAGCGTGCTCGGCCCGCGAGCCTCTCAAGCACCGAGCGCTCGGGCTCCCTCAGCCGCTGTCCCGGGCCTTTCCAGGCATCTTTGGCAAGAAAGCCGCGGTAATATTCGAGCGTGTCGCCAGGCATGGCATCACCCAGCCACATGCATAGGTCGAACTCGGTCATGGCGACCTTGCTCGCCTTTGCCTTCGCGGTGCCGCGAGACTGGGGGCTGATGAAAGAAATGGTGTTCATGTTCACCTCTACTGGGGGATCGGGGAAAGTGTCTCAGGCGCTCGCCAGACCGCTGGCGGCGAACAGCGCGCGCAGTTCGGCAATGCGGCGGTAGAGGCTGCTGCGGCTGCCCAGCCCCATGCGTACAAGTTCAGTGACGGGATGTTCGGCCAGCCAGCCGCACAGGGCAGTTTCGGCATCAGTGAGACGGGTGCCGCAACGTGCCACATCAAGCCGCTGCTCAATCGCGCGGCGGGCATCTCCAGGCAGAGCGAATAGTGCGCCGAGGCCCTGGTCTTCGGCGATCTGATCCCGCTTGATCGGACAACCTTCATCCTGATCAAGCGAGCACGGCATGACACGCCGCTCGCGCTGGATCTGCTTGGCAATGCAGCTGGCCTGGTTGGCAACAATGCGACCGGCAAAAGCACCAAGTGTGCCGCGATCCGGATCGAAGCGGTGGAGCCGGGAAAGCAGATCGGCCAGCAGATCCTGGCAGATATCGGCTTCAGCCTCGCGGCATAGGTTCAGGCTGCGGGCCAAACGGCGGGCGGCACTTCTGGCTTCACGTTGAAGCGTGTCGAGCGTGTGAGGGGTCATGAGTTCGTCCTGTTTCGTCATCCTGAAACTGGACTAAAGCGAGATATGGTTGGTGGTCGTCACAGAAGTGGTTGGCGGATGCACCAACCTCAGCACCTCGCTGTTGCGTAGTTTTGCGGGCGCTTTGAGGTGTGCACCAACCTTCACCAACCGTCAGCCAACCTAATCCCGACCGATCACCCACCAGAAGCGGTTCGCGCCGCAGCGAATCAGGCAAAACCCGGACACGAAAAAGCCCGCGGAAGGCGGGCTCGTTTCCGGGTTGGTAAGTGGCAGGCGATCGATCAGCGAGACATGGCAACGACCAGGCTTGGCTCCATAAAATACCAGCCAAGCCTTCCTTTTGCCTTCAGGATCACTTTGGTCCAGTCGCGCCGGCTTGAGTAGAGGTGAGCAATCTTGTCCGAGCCAGAATGGGCAGCGTCAAGTATCTTGCGGAAGTGCTGTTCGGGATCACCGCTCTTGGCCGCCTCGAACAAGAACAGCATTCCGCGGGCCTGCATTTCGGTGAAATTCCAGATCCGACCCGCATAGGAAAAGCGCCGGAAGTCGGGTTTCTCTGGCTCTGCCTGGCTGAGGGTTCCCAGAACTGCCTGTTCAAACTCAAGGCGGACATCCTCGCGCACCACGAGATTTGCGCGCTTGATCGACCGGGCCTCCGCTGGGTTCAGCAGGCTGGCATAATCGCCATTCGGCAAGGAGAACTCGCTGGCCTTCACTTCCCCCTCCAGAAACAGGCGATAGATATCGTAGCGCAGCAAGTCTGCCACGCCGTCGAATGTACCTTGATGATGAGGTACCGGCATCTGGCCCCAGTCCTCAGCCTCGTAAGAGCCAAGCTCCATGGGCTGGGCGTAGATGCGGACGGAGAGGGGCAGCTTACCGTTCTCAACCACATAACGCAGATCTGACTCAGAGAGATTCCAGCGGGCAATGAGTTCGTCGAGCTCGTGATAATCCTTCTTGATCCGCCCCATTGCCGATTCCCTTTGTTCCGGTTATGTTCTCATATCAGCTTGACAGGAGGCCGGCAATCCTGTTCTATCCACACAATCCAATTTTCTGAGGATAGTTATGTCGACAACTTTGCAGGAGCGCCTCCGCGCACGCATTCGTCAGCTGGGCATGAACGTCGCTGACGTTGCCTCACTGGCCGGTGTGAACCGGTCGTTCTTGTACGACATCATCCGCGGCCGCTCGCAGACGCCCAATCTGGAGCGCCTCAAGAGCGTGGCCGCTGCGGTGAAGGTCGACGTTGAGTGGCTGCTTCACGGACAGGGAGACGTCCAGGGCGAAACCCCACTGGATGAGGGCGCGCAGTCCGACTTTATTGGGATTGCCTACGTCAATGCCCGACCTTCAATGGGCGGCGGCTCCATCCTTGAGGAAGAGGCAAAGCCTGGGCGTGATTTCCACTTCCGCCGAGCCTGGATCAAGGATCGCTTGAAGGCCGCCCCATCGATGTTGCGTGTCATGCAGGTGGAAGGGGACAGCATGAGACCAACGCTCGAAGATGGCGACACGGTACTGGTCGACATGTCCCAGAAAATCCCCCAGCCGCCCGGAATCTTTGTTCTCCACGACGGCCTCGGACTGGTAGCCAAGCGCTTGGAGCACGTGCCAATGAGCGATCCGCCGCGCGTTCAGATCATTTCCGACAACACTCGGTATCCGCCCTACGACTGCCTGGCCGACGAGGTGAACATCATCGGACGCATACGCTGGTATGGGCGGGAGATGTTTTGACAGGCCTTCCCATCGGTAGGGTCAGGCGAACATAAATTGATGAAAACCAGCATGATCCTAAGGGTTTTAGGGGCTTTTTGAGCAGCCTTGCTTGTTAGAAATATATGGTCTATTTTCTAACGAAAGGAGCTCAAGATGGCAGCCGTTGCCGACAGGATCATCAAGCGCGTGCGCGGAAAAGGACGAGGCTGGGCTTTCACGCCCAAGGACTTCCTCGACCTTGGCACGCGCGCGTCTGTCGATATGGCGCTCAGCCGCTTGGCTCAGCAGGGTCATATTAGGCGGATCGGCCGCGGTCTATATGACTACCCGAAGCTCCACGCCAAACTTGGCGCCCTCACGCCCGATGCCGACACGATCGTGCAGGCCGTTGCGATCCAGAGCGGAGACAAGATCTTCACCAGCGGCGCTCAGGCAGCCAATCTGATGGGGATTTCGGCGCAGGTGCCAGCCAAGGCCAGCTATGCAACGAGCGGTTCTTCTCGCGTCAAGAAAGTGGCGGGACGGACTATCGCCCTCAAGCGCTCTCGTGCGCCTATCCTGGACAACGCAACGCCAGGGGCCAATGCCGTGCTGCAATTATTGTCGCACGTTGGAAAAGCAAACATCGACGATGATCTCATCCGGCGATGTGCCGATAGGTTGAGCCAACAAGACCTTAGGGCTCTAAAAAAGGCTCAAGCTGCAATGCCTGGGTGGATGAGCGACGCGGTGCTCAAGATCAGCGTGGCCCATCATGGATAACTTTGCCCGTCGGCCTGATGATGATCGCCTTGCCTTCATCAACGAAGCTGCTGCTCGCCGCGACGTGACGCCGATCATCATCGAGAAGGATTTCTGGGTCTGCTGGACCTTGCGCCGGCTAATGGAAACGCCGGGCTTGGGTGAGCACCTGACATTCAAAGGCGGCACCTCGCTTTCCAAAGCCTACGGGATCATCGAGAGGTTTTCTGAAGACATCGACCTGACGATAGGTCGCTCGGCCCCACAGATTGAGCAGACGAGAACGCCTATGGAAGATGGCATCAGCGGCAAGGAGCGCGATCGGCGCGCCAAAGCGCTGAAGGGTGCTGCCCAGGAATACGTGCATAATACCGCCATGCCGGCGCTTGACGCCGCCATAGCAAAAGCCCTTGGCACCCATGCTGGCTGGAAGCTGGTTCTCGATCCCGATGACCGGGACGCGCAAACTATCCTGTTCGAATACCCCAGGCTGCTCGAATACGGGGCGTTCGGCATGGGAGGCTTCGGCGAAGGTGCCTTTGGTGGTGGCTATATCAAACCGCGGATCAAGCTGGAATTTGGCGCCCGCGGTGAGACTGAGCCTTCTGAAAGCCGCACGATCATGTCGTACCTGGCGGCAGAGTTTCCTGACGAACTGCCGGATGCCGCAGTCACTGTTTCTACGCTGTCAGCCGAGCGCACCTTCTGGGAAAAAGTGACGATCCTGCATGCGCTGCATCATGGCAGCAAACTGCTGCCTGAAATGTCGAGGCACTATTATGACACCCTGATGCTGGCCGAGAAAGGTGTCGCCGACATGGCCTTGGCGGCCCCCGATCTGTTGTCGAAAGTCGTCCTGAACAAGAGCGTGATGTTTGCCGATAAAAAGGCATCATACGGCACCGCTGTTCTCGGTTCGCTCCGCCTGGTGCCGCCCGACGATCTGCGCGTCCGGCTGCATGCCGACTATGACGCCATGGCTGACATGTTCATGGTCGCGCAGCCGACGTTCGATGCCTTGATGGCCTCGATCGCGTCACTCGAGGCAAAGCTAAATTCATAGCACTGAGCCGTTGGGACGGTTCTATAACTACGCCAGTAGGAGAGTTCAGAACCCTTTATGGACTGAACTCCAATGGCCAAAGCCCCTCAGAATTTTAACCTAGACGCCACAGCCTCAGGCACCCGGTCTCGTGGCCAGGGAGCCCCGCGGTGCCCAAATCCGATCCCGCCGGACAGTATGACGCCCGCTCAGCGGCGCGAGGAATTGTGCTCACTTCTGGCTGCGGGGCTAGCACGCCTGCATAGGCGAAATTTCCCCGAACTATATGACGAAATAGAAGGTTTTCCGCTACACTTCGCCTCCGAACAGAGCGGTAGTGCGGCTCCAACTCACTGGAGAAACGCACAATGAAACATGACCCTGTCCTGGCCCGGCTGGCTGCCATCAAGGCGGCTACCATCGGCGAGCTTAAGAAGCAGTGGCGAGACCTTTTTGGTAGTGAGCCACCGCCCTTCAACAGGCGATATCTGGAAAGCCGGCTGGCCTACCGCGTCCAGGAACTCGCCTATGGCGGCCTGAAGCCTGATACAGTGAAGCGGCTAGAAGACCTGGGCGAGCAGCTGGATGGCGGGAATATCGGTCTTCGCAGCGTTCGCGCTGACCTGAAACCTATCGCGGGCACCCGGCTGATCCGCGAATGGCAAGGCGTTGAGCACACCGTTACCGTTACCTTGAACGGCTTTGAGTGGCAGGGGCGCCCCTATCAATCGCTGTCTGCCATCGCTCGAGCCATAACTGGTTCGCGCTGGAACGGTTGGGTCTTCTTCGGCCTAAAGAACAAGCGGAGGGCGGCATGAGCAGCGAAATCGTCCGCAAGCTTCGCTGCGCCATTTACACTCGCAAATCGTCCGAGGAAGGTCTTGAGCAAGAGTTCAACTCGCTTGATGCCCAACGTGAGGCTTGCGAAGCCTATATTGCGAGCCAACGCTCGGAAGGGTGGATACCGGTCCGCGATCAGTATGATGATGGCGGCATCTCCGGCGGCACGCTCGATCGCCCAGCAATCCAGCGCCTGTTGTCAGACATCGAAGATGGGCTGGTCGATGTTGTGGTCGTCTACAAGATCGACCGCCTTTCCCGCTCGCTGATGGATTTCGCCAAGCTGGTCGAGGTGTTCGAGCGCAACAACGTGACGTTCGTGTCCGTCACCCAGTCGTTCAACACAACCACCAGCATGGGTCGGCTGACGCTGAATGTGCTTCTGTCCTTCGCTCAATTTGAGCGCGAGGTGACGGCAGAGCGGATCCGCGACAAGTTCCGGGCGAGCCGCGCCAAGGGCATGTACATGGGTGGTGTGCCGCCGCTGGGATATGACGTGAAGGCTCGAAAGCTTGTCATCAACAAGTCTGGCGCGGCCAAAATCCAATACATATTCGAGCGGTTCCGGGAAATCGGTTCGGGCACGCATTTGCTGCGTGAGCTCGCCGAGCGAGGGATCACGACCCGTAACGGCAAGCGCATCACCAAGGGTTTCCTTTATCGTGTGCTCAACAACCGGATCTACATCGGCGACGTAGTCCACAAGGGAACCCGGCACCCCGGCGAGCACGAGGCAATCATCAGCACCGAGCTCTGGGATGCCGTTCATTCTATCCTGAAGGAAAGCCCTCGGGTTCGTGGCGGACGCACACGCGCCAACACACCTGCCATGCTGAAGGGGCTAATCTGGGGGCAAGATGGAGCGGCATTTTCTCCCACGCATACGCTGAAGAACGGGAAGCTCTACCGCTACTATGTGAGCCAGACATTGCTCCGTAACGGCGCAGGAGCTTGTGAGGTTGGCAGGGTCCCTGCTGCAGAGGTTGAAGCTGCCGTTGTCGAGCAACTACGGGCGGCATTCCGTCAACCCGAAATCATCATTGGGGCTTGGAAGAAGGCCACGCGGAGCACGCCGGCGTTGACCGAGGCGCTAGCGATACAGGCCCTGAGAGATCTGGACCCCATGTGGGATGAGCTGTTTCCAGCAGAGCAGGCCCGGATTGTTCAGCTCATCGTTGATAAAGTCATTGTCGGCAGCGAAGGCCTTGATGTCCGGCTTCGCACCGAAGGCATTGGTGCCCTGGCCCGAGAGTTGTGTGCACCTGCAATGGAGGAAGCGGCATGAAAGCGCCCCAGGAGCCGAAAATTGTCTCCGTCTTCGTACCCTTCAAGCTCACCAAGCGTGGCGGACGCAAGGAAATGATCCTTCCCCCCGCAAACGAGCTGAGCAGGCCGCGGCATGACAACACCGTGCTCAAGGCTTTGGCCAGGGCATTCCGCTGGAAGCGGATGCTCGAAGAAGGCTCATATGCCTCAATCACCGAGCTCGCCGAGCAGGAGAAGATCGGGATGAGCTACCTCACACGCGTGATGCGGATGACACTACTTGCACCCGACATCATCAATGCGATCCTGGAGGGGCGCCAAGGAGACGGGATTGATCTTACCGTTCTAGCGGCGCCATTTCCAACGGAATGGGGCGCTCAGCGGCGGCATTTTGGTTTTACGAACCCGCAGCCCTTGCAATCCTAATCGCAGATTCAAATCGCAGACGTGTCTGCTCTCTAACTCTGGCCAATCCAAACTGTTTCGCCAAATGGCTCAAAATGTCCGGATCGCTCATCCCTTCCGACACTAGCGGCCAAACTATGCCCGCCAGCTCAATTAGGGGGACATCGCGATGAGCTCGCTGATCCGAGCTCGAGGGACGGAACGCCACCAGCCGGTAGGGGTCAAACCCTTTGAAAAAGACTACCTCACGCCCCTCTTCGAGGGTGATGGGGTGATCCGCACTGATTGAAGCCGAAACCGTTTCTTGAATGATGCGACCGACGCGCTCTTTGCGATGGGCTCTGGCGATTCTTTCAATCAGGATATCCTTGTAAATGGGGGCCTCGACCTCAAGAATCAAATCTACCAAACACTCGAGATCAGATTTGTAATCTGCCTCATAAATCCGATCATAATCGGCTGGAGCAATATCCAGTTCTGCAATGCGATATTCAGCTCCCTCGCCATTCTCAGGCGCAAAGTATGCCGGGCTATTTGCCTCCTGCAAGGACTCCTGAAGGACTGCTTCGTCTTCGACTGAGTGTTCTTCACCACCACCTAGAACGTGAAGACCTCTACCAGCGCTGCTTACCAACCCTCTGGACTGAAGCGAATTGCCTCGAGCAGGGGAAAGTGCATTGTTGACGAGCTCCTCCCACTTTTCCTCGCCGGGCCTGGAGTTAGAGGGCTGCCTGTCGGCACCAGAAAGAGGCAGGATTGCGGGGAGCGCCTCTTTCAGCTCCGCATTTGACCAAATCCGCCCATCCGACATGAGCTGTAAAATGGCCTCCTGGACCTGGCGCTCGGTTACTCGATCCTCGTTGCGTGGTTCATTCTCAGCGGTTTCTTCAGAACCTGGCTCGTAAATGTCCTGCTCTGGAAGATCCCGATCTGCCTCTGGAGCTGTTTCTACATCCGGGATGTTGGACGTGACGTTGCCTTCGAGCTCTTCATTCTCCAGCGCGCGCCAAGTCCTCAGCTCTGTATGCCTGCTAACCCAGCCATCACCATCTGAAACCGGCTCGATGCCCATTGCAGATAGAAAACCAACCAATTCTTCAACGACTGCATCACGGTTTCTAACGAACCTCGAGGCAAAACAACGCCAAACGGTCCAGCCAGACCGCTCCAATACGCGCTGGCGCATCATGTCATCGGGCCATTTGTCAGGCCCATGATAACGGTCGCCGTCACACTCGATCGCCACGCGGCGATCGTTTTCTCCCTCAACGACGATATCAATCCGGAAATTTCCTACCCGGACCTGGGTGTCGATGCGATAGCCCCTCTCGCTCAGTAGGTCGAAAAACTCCCGTTCAAAATCTGATTCACAGCGACCTCGTCTATCTGCAAGATCCGTGGTTTCAGAAGGATAGGGGCACCGGAAATGCTCAAGTAGTTTCCGTCGAAGCTGATCACTGGTCCGGAGTTGGTCGAGATCCAAAGATCGGACGAGATACGTCCTGTCGCGGGCGCGCGACAGCGCTACATTGAACCTCTGCTCATAGCGGAGCCCAGAAAGCGGCGTATCATCCTTTTGCGCCACTAGAGAGACGAACATTATGTCCCGCTCATCGCCCTGAAAGGCGGTGGGATCTCCAACCCTGATAGAGTGTCGCTCCATTACCTCGGTACCGAGCTTCTGCTCTATCTCTTTATAGATATGAGCTGCTTGGTTTTGCCCAAGCAGCGTGGTTACGCCTATCGTCCTGTATGCAAACGATTCATCTTTCGTCAGCGTGTCGATCTCAGCAACGATGAACTCGGATTCCGCAGGATTTACGTCCCCCTTGCGGAAGCCATCTTCAACAAAGACATCGATCAGCGGAGGGTCCAATCGCTCTGATGCCAATGGCAGCCTGAGCGGGGTTAGGCGATGGCCGTAAAATTGGGCCTTCGAAAACTCAATAATCGGCGCCACACAGCGAAAATGCTCAGTAAGCATGATAGCGCCGCCAGCAAAGACAACCTTACCAAGGTCGTAAAGCGACTGCTCTTCGCGCAAGCTCGCGCGATAATCCGGAACCTGCTCCACTAAGTGCCGATTTGCTAATTCATCGGCCCGCGATTGATCCCGGCCGACCAACTCGGGGCTAACCTGCTTATCATCACCAACGATCAGAATTTTCTCTGCGCGAAGAAGAGCCGGCAATGCCGAAACCGTTGACTGCGACGCCTCGTCTACAATGACGAGGTCGAACAGGCCAAAGTCAGGGGGCAAAGACTCAGAAACGCGATAGTGAGGCATGATCCAGCAAGGCAGAGCCCATTTAGCCCTGTCAGAAGCCTCACGCGCCTGCCGCCGGTAACGACCTGCACGTTTACCTGTGCCTTTGCCGATTCTGCGCACAGCATCTGCGTATGCCGCAAGTGCAGATTTGACGCTGTCCGTAGCCTTGAGGCTTAGTTGAAGCCAGGTCCGTAACTCAATCGAACGCTCGTAAGCTTCTCTGAGCAATTCCTCTTTTTCGGCGCGTTCCTTCCCGATCTCAATCAGTCTGGAGTGACGATCGATCCTGGACAACCAGGTGCTCAAACGCCGCAGACGCCAACGCTTGCTCCAATCCCCTGGTGTCAGTGCGTCTTCGCTCCCGGAATGCGCTTCGGTTCTGAGTTTTTCCGCCCAAATTGCCGCGCCAGAACTCGAGATGGTGCTGGTTACGGCCTGCAGCGTCTCGAAGGCCTCCGCCAAGCTTTCAATCTCTAGAAGTCGACGATTTAGCGGCTCCCAACGCGAGTGGAATTCTTCATTCGAAACGTCCGGATTTCCGAAGGAGGCCACTGCGCAGGCCTCTAACTGCCTCGTTATCTCGCCTTCACCTTTTGCAAGGGTGGCAAGCAATTTGGTGCGAGTTTGCTCAGCAGCTTCCAATCGTCTGCGAAGTTGATGCGTTTCGATGATCGTTCGAAGACTTGCGCAGACATCTTCTCCGCTTTGTACCTGGCTGGTCCAGTTTGAGATCAGCTCACGCGCTAACCCATCGACACGCTTCTGTTGGGAGATCAGTGCCCTAATCTCATCTATATGGACGAGCTGCTCTTGAATGCGCTTGCTTTCCGCAAACCCGGCAATGTCGACGGGAGTGCCAACGCCGATCGAGATGAAAGCATTCCAGGCGTGAGAAAGCTTCCGCCCACGCCTTACGCTTTCAATGTAGCGAGAAATCTCCTGCCACTGCTCTGAGCTTGAAGGCTTCTCGCCTAAAATTTTGATTTCATTTATTTTTGACTTGAGCTTTGCAGCAAATAGCCCGGTCAGAAGCCCAACTGCGGGGCGGCCATCACATGATCGCGATATCGCTTCGAGCAGCTTTTCGTCTTCCAGTGCGTCATCAGGCAATTGGACAGGCCGGGGCAAAAAGTGCCTGTTCTCCGTTACGAGAAAATCGATCTCCGGTAGAAGGCCTTCAATGCCATTCGTAAGATCACGGTCGTTGCCTGACCGGATCGTATCGATAGCGGTGGGCGTCCAATCATACGCAGCTCTCTGAACCCTGGCGCTGATCTCAATAAACGCTTCAAGCTCGCTCGAAAGCCTCTCTAGCTTCGCATCGATCTCATCTTCTTTGACCTTCAGGTCCGGCAATGTCCCCGAAGCGACTTGGCGTCTCAATTCTTCAACCCGCGAGAGGTCACGATGTACCGCGAGCAGCTGCTCTAATCGCGGAAGGTCAGCTGATTTTGGTAGGGTCAGACCTAGGTAGCTAATGTCACCCGCTATTTTTTTCCTAGCTTTACGTAGGGAGGTGACGTCGTCCTCTGAAAATTGCGGAGTGTGCTCGTCGACGAGGTCCAGCTCGTCATCGATCCACTGTGCCAGTTCGGGCTCGGCAACGACCATCCGCGCAGCTCGGACAGGTTCTATCATCTCGCCATCAATGTGCGCAGATGTGACCGCAAGACGCCCGATCGCATCCACTTCATTATCGATGCGCGCTAGATGGCGATGCAGGTTATCAATCTGGTGATCTAGGTCGGCTATTTCGCGCTCCAGATCATGCCTTCGCAAACGCTGGAGCTTCTCAGCGATGATGTCCACCGACTCCTGAAACTGCTTGAGCC